>Ga0315541_1003358_pt1 | contig 12415 bp, 7 predicted proteins | sample SalMarSW160190MG_FD_203095 | JGI IMG/M metagenome (GOLD analysis project Ga0315541, IMG submission 203095) | Salt marsh sediment microbial communities from the Plum Island Ecosystem LTER, Massachusetts, United States - Salt Marsh Sediment SW1601-190 ...
AAAGTGGCTCTGAAACAAACTTTCATCGAAATCTATCGCCCTGCGTGTCCGGCGGATTTACAACAGCTTTGCGTATTTGCTGCTCCGCCATTTGGACGCACTTTTAAGTAATTGTTCTAAACAAATGTTAACATGACACTAAGATTTCTGCTAATGAGTTCCCACACATAAATATTGTCGAAGATTAGGAATGATTGACATCAGCTGGTCCAAAATTTATATTCTGCTAAAGTTCGGAGAATGATTATGGTTAAGAAAGCCATATCTGTCTTATTTCTATGTATTGTCTTTCCACCCTTCGTCTCCGCTCAGGGTGAAGAATTTCTTCATGCCGAGCGGAGACGAGGCGGCGCACAGGGAGTTTTCTTTCGAGAGCATTGGGCTGAATTTGACGCTGAGATAAGCAACTCCAGCGGAAGAATGCTGCGGGTAAACGACGCCGAACTGAGCCTCCACGAAATCTACGGCAAAAGGCCGGAGGCTTTGACTAACGGCTTTACGCTGATTAACGTGCCGGAGGATTTGTTCGGACTGACGCGGGCGGATTTGTATCTCGAAGTCTGGGGCGGGCATCCCGGCACTGTCAACAAACGCTTTATCGTCAACGGGAAACAAACCTATCCTCTCGGTAACGACGGCATAGAAGAGGAAAACTGCGCCTATTCTTATCCTGAGATTCCACTCAAAGTGGAACACCTTGTCAGCGGCCAAAACGCGCTGCAGTTCGCTTGCGACCGGGGCAAGACTTTCTGGGGACATTTTATTATCGACCAGGCTGCCGTCCGCTGTTGCCTCAAGCCCGACCATCCGGACCTGATAAAAAACAATCTGCAGGATTTCAAGGCCCGCGTGCAATTGCAGCCGCCGGGCTCGATACTGCCTGACCGTGTGCATATGAGTTTGTCTTATCCCGAGCGTTACGAGAAATCGATAGTCTCAGTCGAGTATTTCGGCCGGTACGAAGGCTTCGACGATAACGGCAACAAACTCGATAATGACTGGCACGGCTACACCCATGACAGAAAGTACGTCAACCATATCGGGCGAGTCACATCTCCGCCCTACTCGCTGACCTGGGACACGAGCATGATCCCCGGCCAGACCGGACCAATGGCGCTAAAGGCTCTGGTGCATTTGAAGGGAGACTTTCACTACCGGACGGATGTGCTGGACGGCCTTGTATTTCCCGCGTACAGAAACAATGTCGAACTATATAAATGTGCCGTGCTGCCGAAACCTTTCTGGTCCCGTGCATCTAAGCCGGTAACAGCGACGATCAACCTGCCCCGGAATCCCGCCAACGCGAAATCCGCCAGGTTGATGATCAGAATCTGGGACGGCGGCGAAGGCACTGTAACCGAGCACTTCAAGATTAACAGCTACCCGTATTCGATAACCTCCGGCAGAGCAAACCACGATCTTGTATTTACAAACGTCGAGGTGAACATCAAGCATCTCAAGGCCGGCGCAAACACGTTGACATTACTCAGTGACACCGAGCACCACGGCATCGAGGTCCTGCTGCCGGGCCCATGCCTCTTGCTCCGATACGGCAAAAAGTTTTAAGTTTAAAGTTATGATGATATATCTTCGACCTCGGAGATTGTTTTGGGTATTTTTTTACCCAGGATATGATGTCCGGTCTCTGTTACCAAAACGTCATCTTCGATTCTGATACCGCCAAAATCCCGGTATGTCTCAAGCAACTCGTAGTTTATATATTGCGAGTTTTTTTGGGCGGCCTTCCATCGGTCCATCAGTTCAGGAATGAAATAAATTCCCGGCTCGACCGTTATTACAAAACCCGGCTCAAGGGCCTTAGCCAGTCTTAAAGACTTGAAGCCAAACTCGGGATTGCGTTTGATCGTATCAGTATAACCGACAAATTCTTCCCCCAGCCCTTCCATGTCATGGACATCCAGCCCCAGCATGTGCCCCAACCCGCATTGAAAGAACAATGTATGCGCTCCGGCCTGAACGGCCTGTTCGATATCGCCTTTCATCAATCCGAGGTCCTTCAGGCCGGATGTCAGTACCCTGCAGGCGAGAAGGTGAATATCTCTAAATTCCACGCCGGGCTTTACTGCTTCAATCGCTTTTTCCTGCGCGTTCAGAATGATAGCATAGATTTCCTTTTGTCTCCGGGAGAATTTGCCGCCAACGGGTACGGTCCTGGTAATGTCACTTGCATAATGAAGAGCCGATTCGGCGCCGGAATCGTTGACGGCCATATCACCGGCCTGCATTTTGTTGTCGTAATGGTGATTATGAAGCGTTTCGCCGTGGATCGAGAAAATCGTCGGAAAAGAAAGTGCCGAGCCATGAGATAAAACAACCGCCTCCATCGCGGAGGCAACCTCTCTTTCATATACGCCGGGCTTAGACATTTTCATCGCGAGCGTTTGCATCTCATAGGAAATATCCAACGCCGCTTCAATTTGCTCTATCTCCTGTTCGCTCTTTACTGATCGCTGAGCAACGACCGCTATTATTAACGGCTCTGATACGTGGCCGGCGATAGTAGATGGCGGCGTCCCCAGTAATTGTTGTATTTTCAGAACATTCTCCGGCCGATACTGTGGGAGAAAGTGAATTTGTCTGCCCTGTTTTGCTGCTTTGTTTATGACTTCCGGCAACTTATCAAGTCCGGCGGTTTCGGTAATACCGGTGTTGCGGCATTTTTCTTTCAATGTCGGCTGCGGCCCGGTCCAGACTATATCGTCAACGGTCAAGTCATCACCAAACATGCACTCGGTGCCCTTCTCGACATCGATGACGGCAGCCAGGCCGGGACAATCGAGACCAAAGAAATAGAGAAAGGAACTATCCTGCCGGAACGGATACTGATTGTCCGCATAGTTCATCGGGCTCTCCTCGTTGCCCAGGAAAAGAATCACGCCGGCCTGAACGTCGTTTCGCAGGCGTTTTCTTCTTTCGACATATACATCGGCGGAAAACATATATCAATTACCTCCAGTTGGCTGTTGCTTTTGGGTAAAAAGGCTGACAACAATCAGACAGATAACCGACAGCGTTATCGCGGGCAGTACCGCGTCGAGTTCCGCCATATCTGACGGCAAACTGTTTCGAATAAAATCGACTTCCGACCACAATAGAGTCACTACAGTACCTGTGACGATTGAGCAAATAGCTCCGGTTTTCGTAGCCTTTTTCCAGAACAGAGCAGCCACCAGCACAGGAGTAACGGCCGAGCCATAGATCGTATACGCGTAGAGCGCTTTCTTGAAAAAACCGGTGGTTTCGGCAAAGGCATGAGTCACCAAATACGCGATTACGCCGAAGCCGAGCACAAGAATTCTGCTGATAAATATCACCTTTTTCTGACTGGCCTTAGGATTAATATAGGCCGAATAAACGTCGTTTATAAAAGTAGTGGCAGGCACAAGAAGAAACGAATCCGCGGTTGAGACAATAACGCCGACAACAGTAATCATGAACAGGAGCCCAAGGGCAAAAGGCATATGATGACGTGCCGCATAGATTAGGATATATTTGCCGTTTGCCGGATCCGGTGTCATACTGCCGGCTATCCATGCCGAGCCGATGATTAACAGCTCGATCATCAGGGCCGCGAAGATCAGGACAATAACCGCCCGTCTGGCTCCCTGTGCGTTGCGGCTGGCAAAAATACGCTGATATTGATTAGCATCTCCCATAACAAGAAGGAAAGTGGGTAGAAGATAATTGATAATCTGGACCGGAGAATAGACACCCCAGAACTGCATATGCGATGTTCTTCCTCCCATGGCCTCGTATGCGGCCTGCATACCGTCAAAACCACCCGCTTTGATTAAAAGGACCGGAAAGGCGATAAGCAGCGAAACGGTAATGATTGACCCGGTGACAATGTCCATACTGGCAAGACTTTTCAGGCCGGCCAGCATAGTATAAACGATTATGAACGATCCTGCGATTATTGTAGCGTTTTCCTTAGTCACAGTATATCCGCTGATGACCTCGATCACGGCACCTCCAGCGTTGAACTGATAGCTGACGATTACCATATAGGCCATTATAAGGGCAATGACAGCCAGGAACCGCGCGACCGTACCGAATCTCGAACCGATTATTTCAGGGACACTCGAAGCTTCGATATTACGCGCCCTTGTGGCGATAAACGACAATAGAATCATGCCGGTGAAGGTACCGAAAGGAATGATCAGAGCCGCAGCGCCGGTGCGATAGGCCTCTTCGGCATTGCCGACGATGGAACCTGTCCCGATCCAGACAGCGAGCATCGTCAATACCATAACCCACGGAGAAAGTGTGCGACCCGCTATGGCAAAATCCTGTTGGGTCTTGACCTGGCGTGATTTGTAGATTCCGATGCCTGCCAGGATAAACAAGTAGATAAAGATCGCAATCAAGTAAGTCATATCTTGCTCCACGACGTATGTAGGTCTCTGGTGCTATTCTACGAACTGCTCTACGAAGTATTTGGGCGTCAACGGCTCTTCGGTTGCGCGTTCGATCATCTCGTTCCAGTGATAAAGGGCTCCGGGGCCAAATACTTTTTTCCGCAAATAATCGCCGAGCTTCTTCTCGCCCACATAGCTTACATCACGGTCCGATTCAAGTTTCAAAACTTTGTGAACAATGTGGTGGTGCAGTTGAGAGGCCAATAATTCACCCAACATGTAGTTGTGATAATAACAAGGCGCCGTAGTGAAATGCAGTTTGGATGCCCAGCCGGCGTCGACGGGGCCCGGTGGTCTTTTGACAAACTGGTACTTTTCAACCAGATCCCACCACAGGTTATTCAAATCCTGGTCGGGATCGGCATAAAGCTGCTTTTCGAAGTTATACATCACAAGTGCCCAGCGGGCGAAAAGAACCTGCTGAAAGCGAAGATATTTTTCGCTGACTTCTTCAATTTCCATCCGCTCTTCATCGGACAGATTGAGTATCTTCTGCATCCATGCGGCATTGCGACTGAGCCGGCCGAAAAACATCGCTATCGCCTCGGTAGTAAAACTATGGGCAGGCTCCCTGAGCAGCCAGGGCTCATTACGATCATGGTATTTGCTGTAAATCGCATGGCCCAATTCATGCAATATTGTCTCCATCCAGCGTTCGGTGTCCTGCAGATTGCACAAAATACGAACATCCCCTCGCCGGTCTATATCATGGCTGAAAGCGTGAGGGTATTTACCTTCACGGTCGTACAAATCACTCTTTGCAAGGATATCATCCACAGGCAGGCCGACGCCGGCATAGTATTTTTCCGCCAATTCTTTAACATCCTTGTCCTTATAATAGAGGTCCAAATCCTGTTCATAAACCAGCGGGGTCCTTTGAAAGAAAGGGTCATGATAATGCCACGGCATCAAACCCCCGGCGGCAATGTCGTAACTGTCCGCCAGGATGACATCCAGCTCATTCTTCAACCGGGCAAACGGTTCGGTTGTCAATTCGCAAAGCTCATCGAAAATGCGGTCGAGCTCTTCCACGTTTTGCTGGCCCGTGACTATTGTAAGAGTGTGATAATTATCAAAACCAACTTTTCCTGCCGCTTCGTTACGCAGTTTGACCAGCCTGATGAGATCGTCAATAATCACATCTCCCACCTGTTTGCTGGCCTTCCATGCCAGCTCCCTTTTACGGCAGTCTTTTTCCGTTGTCAAAATGTTATAGATGTCACTCATGGTGACTTTTTTACCATCCATCGTTCCGCGAAAGCTGCTGAACTTTTCCTGGATTTTGCCGTTCAGGCCAACTATTTCTTCAAGCAGCTCCGGCGCCACCTGGTTCGGCAGGTAAGCGTAGTATAATTTATCCAACTGCCGGGCCAGCCTGGCATTTTTGATCCGGCCGGATTCTTTTATGTCCTTGATAAAGGCAAAATCCTGAGGATTGCTGTAGAGCCGGCTTATCTCAAGCTGTAATTCGCTGAATCTGTTATAATCCTCCGTTTCGCCGGTCGTTGCTGCATCCCAATAGGCAAGATTTGCTTCTGTTGCCAAAGGCTCAACCTTAGCGACATAAACTTCGACAAATTTCTCCAATTGCCCCTGTTTCGAGGCCGGGCCGCAGCCGGCAAGAAAAACAACTGCGACAAATACAGTGAGTAAAGCAGTTATTCGCTCCATAATAAATCTCCATATCAGAATTTGCAGGGGCAACCCCATGTGGTTGCCCAGGGCAGGCACGCGGGCCTGCCCCTACAGTAATCGCTGTTCGGTTCGGGCGATAATTTCGTTTTGCAGGTCCCGGCCTACTTCTACAAAGTAATCGCTGTAACCGGCGACTCTTACGATCAGGTCACGATGCTGTTCGGGATTCTGCTGGGCCTTCCTTAGCATTTCGGCGTCAATGACATTGAACTGGATATGATGGCCGTCAAGCTTGAAGTAAGACCTTATCAGATGAAGCAGCTTATCGATACCTTCGCCAGCAAGCACCTGCGGATTGAATTTCATATTCAACAGCGTTCCGCCGGTGCGTGTGTGATCAATTCTGGCCGCGGACTTGACAACAGCAGTAGGCCCTTTCGTATCTGCGCCCTGGGTCGGCGAAATACCTTCGGAGACCGGCTCACTGGATTTTCTGCCGTTCGGCAATGCGCCGGTCACAGAACCAAAATAAATATGTACCGTTGTTGGAAGAAGATTCACACGATACTTGCCCCCCTTGGTATTTGGGCGTCCGTTGAGCAGGTCGTAATAAACATTAAAGACGTCTTCGGCGATTTCGTCCGCGTAATCATCGTCATTGCCGTATTTGGGTGTATTATAGAGCAGCTTTCGCCGCAGGTGTTCATGTCCCTCGAAGTCGGCCTGCATCGCTTTTAGTAACTCATCCATCGAGATGTTCTGCTCATCGAAAACATGACACTTCACCGCCGCCAGCGAATCCGTTAAGGTGCCGATACCGACGCCCTGAATATAGGTTGGATTATACCTCGCGCCGCCGTTGTGGTAATCGAGCCCTCGGGCGATGCAGTCATCCATCACAACCGACATGAAAGGAGCTGGCATATAATTGGCATAAAGCCTTTCGACGATATTATTCGCTCTGATTTTAAGGTCGATAAAATACCTGAGCTGCTGCCTGTACGCATCCATGAACTGCCTGTAAGAAGCGAATGAGCGGGCGTCTCCGGTTCGAGGACCAACCTGCTCGCCCGAATTCGGATCAACGCCGTCGTTACAGGCAAGTTCGAAAATTTTGGGCCAGTTAATGTAGCCTGTCAGGGTACAGCTTTCCTTGCCGAACGAGCTGATCGTCACGCAGCCGCTGGGACCACCGGTACGCGCATCCGTTATGTTCTTGCCGTCCTGGAGCATCTCCTTGATGATGACATCGGTGTTGAAGACGGAAGGCTGCCCGAATCCGTTGCGGATTACCTCGCACGCGCGCTTCAGGAAACGGTCGGGATTCCTCATGCTGATTTGAATGCAGGAGCTCGGCTGGATCAGGCGCATCTCTTCGACCACGTCCAGCATCATATAGGAAACATCGTTGACCGCGTCACCGCCGTCGGCCGGCGTTACCCCGCCGATGTTAATCAATGCAAAATCAGTGTAGGTCCCGCTTTGTTCCTCGGTAACGCCGACTTTGGGCGGAGCGGGCTGGTTATTGAACTTTATCCAGAAACACTGCAATAGCTCTCTGGCCTGCTGATCTGTTAAATTTCCTTCCTGCAGGCCCTTTTCATAGAACGGCAGCAGATGCTGATCGAGCCGGCCGGGATTGAAGGAGTCCCATGTATTCAATTCCGTAATCACGGACAAGTGCACGAACCAGTATGACTGCAATGCTTCCTGGAAATTGCGCGGCGCATTAGCCGGCACGTGCGAACAGACCTCGGCGATCCGTTCCAATTCGCTGCGGCGAACAGGATCGCTCTGTTGCTGTGCAAGCTGTGTTGCCTTTTCAGCGTGCCGTTGGGCGAAAATAATAACTGCATCGGCACAGATATCCATCGCCTGATATTCCTGATCCTTTTCATAGGCGCGCGGATCGTTTAAATAGTCGAGTTTTTTCCGGTTCTCCGCAATGTCACGCTTAAAGTCCAGCATGCCTTTTCTGTAAATCTTGTCGTCAAGGATGGCGTGGCCGGGGGCGCGCTGCTCCATGAACTCGGTGAACACTCCGGCATTAAAAGCCTGGTGCCACTTTTCGTCCATCGAGCCGAAGAGTTTTTCCCGCATAGTTTTGCCGGCCCAGAAGGGAATAATTCTCTCGCTGTAGATTTTTTCAACCTCTTCGGAAACCACAAAAGGAGTTCTTTCCCGGCTGTTGAGTATGCGCAGGTCTTCCATAGAATGACAGCATAGCTCAGGATAAGTCGGTGTGGCTTTCGGTGCCGGACCGCGCTCGCCGACAATCAATTCGCCATCGCTGATACATATGGTTTTGTTCTCCATCAGGTGCCTGAAAGACAGAGCACGGCAGACTGCAACAGATTCACGCTGGGGAATATCGCTCTGGTAGAAATCTGTCATTAGCTCCGCCCGTTCGGTTGAAATGTAAGGCCGGGTCTCAACACTTTGTTTTTTTAGTTTTTCTACTCTTTCGTTCATATCACTAACCACCAATGTTTACTTCGAATACATATTTGCTCAGATTCTCTGCTATCGAGCTCATTTGTCCCTCATCGGGAGTCTCAGTCCGCATGGATTTAATCTCACCTGTGAGTCGAGCCGATTTTTCAATCCCTCCACGGTTAAAGGGCAGAATGTCTATCCTGCCGAGGCCGGGCAGTGAAGCTGTAAATTTGCCGGTCGCTTCGATATTCGCCGTCTCGTCGTTGAAGCCGGGAATGATCGGGATCCTGATTACGATTTTCTTGCCCGCCTGCGCGATACGCCTGATATTTTCAAGAATCAAATTATTTCCTACGCCGGTAAAACGCTTGTGCATTTCATTGTCCATGTGCTTGAGGTCACAGAGAAACAGGTCGGCCCTTTCGGCGACCGAATCGGCAATCTCCGGCTCCGCGTAACAGCTCGTATCCACCGCAGTGTGTATATTCCGCTGTTGGCATTGATTCAGCAGAGCCAGAAGAAAGTCCGGCTGCATCAGCGGTTCGCCTCCGGAGAACGTAACACCACCGCCGGACTGGTCGTAGAATATGACATCTCGTTCGACATCGGCCATGACTTCGCTAACGGTCGTCTCCCGCCCGATGATCTGCCTGGCGCCGGCCGGACAGACATCCACGCATCGGCCGCAGAGCACACATTTCTCCACGTCTGTCACAGGCCGGTTTTCAACAAGCGAAATCGCCTCGCGTGGGCATGCCTCAACGCATTGACCACATCCGACACATCGACTCCTGCGAAAGCCAAGCTCGGCCTGAGCCTTCCAGCTTTCCGGATTATGACACCACAGGCACTGCAGCGGACAGCCTTTGAAAAACACCGTCGTGCGGATCCCCGGGCCATCATGGATGGCGTACTTCTTGATATCGAATACGAGTCCCTTTGTCTCTAATCCCATATTTGTCATTCCCGCGAAAGCGGGAATCCACTTTACCGCTGCGTTCTGGATCCCTGCCTTCGCAGGGATGACAGTATGACTCGGTAAGTTTGAGTTCATTTCAATTTATCGCTAAGTCTTTAGTTCATACTAACATACCAAATCCGACTGTAAAAAGCAATTACCTTGGTTGCTGTTTAGTAAATCCCTCGGTTAATTGCAGGATATGGGGGCAAAAGAAAACCCCCGGCGGTAAACCGGGGGTTGAGTAAATGCTTTTGGAAACAACGTAGGGGCGGTTCGCGAACCACCCGTACTTACGCCGGGCGTAGCTTTCTGAAGTTCTTGTAGCATAGCTCGGCGGCTTTCAGCGGAGGATAGACGTCTTTTTCTTCCTCGATGATATACCACTTGGTGCCTCCGATGGTCTCGCAGATATTGAGCAGCTCTTCCCAGGGAATGTCGCCTTCACCGATAATGGCGTTCTTATTTGTTGCCGAGTATTCCTTAAGATGAATTGTAACGGCCCGGCCTGGATAGCGTTTCAAATAGGGGATCACTTCACCGCCTCCGATCATGGCGTTGCCGGTGTCGCACTGCATGATGACGTCCTTGCGCGTGTTGCCGAAGAAGATGTCCCACGGCACCTGGCCATCGACGGCTTTGAATTCGTGTGAGTGGTTGTGGTAGCCGACCTGCATTTTGTGTGGTTCGACTTTTTCCGCCAGCTCATTGAACATATCGGCGGCGTTTTTCCAGCCTTCTGCCGAGCTGTACTTGTTCGGATCGAGCCAGGGAACAATCAGGTATTTGTTACCGATGATTTTATTGAACTCGATGGTCTCGGGAAGTTTGTCACCGAGCAACGTGTCGAGCTGGGCATGAGTTCCGCAGCATTTCAGGCCGTTATCATCGAGCAGCTTACGAAGGTCCTTTGCGCTATAGTCATAGTAGCCCGCGAATTCGACGCCCTGGTAGCCCATTTCGGCGACGGCTTTAATTGTGCCCGGCAGGTCCTTCTGACATTCCGCCCTGACGGAATACAATTGCAGTCCGAGCGGGATTTTACGCTTTGATTTTCCGAGCTTCATTTCTCCGTCACAGCCGGAGCCAACTGCACAGGCCGCTGCGATTGAAGCTGCGGTTGTCTTTAGAAACGTGCGGCGGGAGAGATTCGGGCTATTGTCCCTTGTATCCATAATCCTTTACCTCATTTCATGATTAACAGCATATTCCGGAACAACAATTACACGCGATGGTTCCTTGTCGATGTGATTGTAAGTTGATATCACCCTTGTGTCAAATGGAAACGTTTTTTCATGGCATGTGCCAAGCTGGACGGATATAAACAGCAAATCGAAAGAATTTTGTGGTTTTGCCGGATCAAATTGTGTGTTATTATCTGGCAGTTTAGAGAAAGGTTACAAAATAAAGCAAGGTGTTATTCAAGGGTAAATCGGAAAGGATTGAAAATGAGACAGTTTGCGATTATAGTTATGGCGATGGCGGTGATGGCCTGGGTGATCGGTTGTGCGAGTGTCCGGACCACTGCTGCAGACAAGCAGATGGAGAAGAAAATCGACGAGTTGCTTGCAAAAATGACGCTGGAAGAAAAAGTCGGGCAGATGACGCAGGTGACATTGGAGGTCGTGGCAGGCGAGACCGGGAAAGACGGCTCGCTGAAGCTCGATAAGAAGAAGCTGCAGGACGCGATTGTTACCCATCAGGTCGGATCTATCCTGAACTGCGGCGGACAGGCACGGCCCGTGGATAACTGGCAGGAAATCATAACGCAAATGCAGGATATGGCCACAAAAGAGACACGTCTGGGAATTCCCATCATCTACGGGATCGACGCGATTCACGGGGCGAACTATACGCTGGGAGCTACGATATTCCCACAGCATATCGCAATGGCGGCGACCGGCAACGTGGACCTGGTGAGGACGGAGGGCGAAATTACCGCCCTTGAGGTTCGGGCCTCGGGAATGCCCTGGAACTTCAACCCCGTACTTGGGCTCGCCAGAAATCCGATGTGGTCGAGGCATTGGGAGACGTTCGGGGAAGATGCGTATATCAGCTCGGCCATGGCGGCGGCCTATGTTGAAGGGCAGCAGGGTAGTGACATATCACAGCCCACGAAAGTGGCGGCCTGCATGAAGCACTACCTCGGATACAGCGTGCCGTTGTCAGGCAAGGACCGGACACCGGCGTATATTCCGGAACGGCAGTTAAGGCAGCTATTCCTCAAGCCTTTTGCCGCGGCGGCAAAAGCGGGTGTCGCAACGGTCATGGTAAACTCCTCGGAGATCAACGGGATTCCCGTCCATTCGGACAGGTTCCTGCTGGTCGATGTGCTGCGGGACGAGCTGGGATTCGATGGTTTTGTAGTTTCGGACTGGGCGGATATAGATAATCTCTACAAACGGGAAATGGTGGCGAAAGATCAGCGCGAAGCGGTCAAGATGGCTGTGATGGCCGGGATTGATATGAGCATGGTGCCTTCAGACTACAGCTTTTACGACCACCTCGTGGACCTTGTCAAAACCGGCGAGGTTCCGATGAGCCGTATTAACGAAGCGGTGGCCGATATCCTGCGGGTCAAGTTCCGGCTCGGGCTCTTTGAAAAACCGTATCCGGATAAACAGCTCACAGAGCAGTTCGCAACCGATGCCTCACGTCAGGTGAATCTCCAGGCGGCGAGAGAAGCGATGACACTGCTTAAGAATGAGAATGATATTTTACCGCTCAGCAAAAGCAGTAAAGTCCTTGTAACAGGGCCATGCGCCAATAAGCTTTCCGTGCTGAACAGCGGCTGGACAATTACCTGGCAGGGGGACAACGAGGCCCTCTATCCGCATGAGAAATCGACCATCCTGGAGGCGATACAGGACAAAGCCGGCGCAAGTCGCGTTGAGTACCTTGAGGGAGTGACATTTGACGAGGAGCTGGATATTCCGAGGGCGGTCTC
>Ga0315541_1003359_pt1 | contig 12412 bp, 11 predicted proteins | sample SalMarSW160190MG_FD_203095 | JGI IMG/M metagenome (GOLD analysis project Ga0315541, IMG submission 203095) | Salt marsh sediment microbial communities from the Plum Island Ecosystem LTER, Massachusetts, United States - Salt Marsh Sediment SW1601-190 ...
CGCTTCGGCCCACCAAAGGTGTGCCTTCGGTCGAAATGACACGTAGTTTCTGCAAGACCCGCTGCAAATTCTATCCACAATCTTGATGTGCACCCAAGCTTAACAAATTCCCACACTCGATATTGACCATATCATGCATTATTTGTAATATATCGAACGAAACGAGCTCGTGCTACGTAGAGAACTTCGCAGAGTAGGATTTGTATGCAGATAATAGAAACGATACCGAAACTAAAACCGAGAGCTATTGATGCTCATAAAGGCGATTTTGGCAAGGTGCTTATTATTGCCGGCAGCGTCGGCATGAGCGGTGCTGCGGCTTTAGCCGGCCGAGCTGCGCTGCGTGCCGGCGCAGGCTTAGTGCGAGTGGCAACAGCCAAAAGTACCCTGCCAATAATCGCATCAATAGAGCCTTCCTATACGACTATCCCGCTGGTGGAAGATAGCGCTGGCCGGATATCCTCACAGGCGATCAACACTATTCTTACCGCGATAAGCGAAAACGATGCTGTTGCTTTTGGTCCAGGTGTCGGCATCAGTCTGAAATTGCGGTCAGTGGTTCAAACACTGATTGAGCAGAAACAGTTACGTCTGGTTATAGACGGCGATGGGCTAAATAACCTTAGCAAGCTAAAAGACTGGCCGAGTAAACTAAAAGCAGAGGTAGTATTAACACCTCATCCCGGCGAGATGAAAAGATTGTGGTCGGGACTTTTTAGAGACCAAATGCCAACAGAGCATCAGCAGCAGGCAATACAATTTGCAAAACATACCGCAACAGTTGTGGTCTTAAAAGGTGCAGGAACAGTCGTTACCGACGGCCAAAAAGTTTATGTCAATAAAACCGGCAATCCTGGAATGGCTACAGCCGGCTCAGGCGATGTCCTGACCGGCGTAATAACTGCGCTTATAGGTCAGGGCTTTAGCATATTTGACGCTGTGGTTCTGGGTGTTTACATCCACGGCTTAGCCGGTGACATCGCTGCGGAAAAAATCGGCCAGGTCAGCCTGATGGCCACTGATATAATTGAATCGCTGCCTGATGCGTTTTTGAGAAACAAGTAATCCCCATTAGAGAATTTTTCCCTAACGGTTTACGACGGTGGCATTAAACCACAGCTTTAAGCAATAATAACCGTCGATTAAAATTGGCGCCTTTCTCTAACGGGGTGATCGTCCTTGTTTACACGATGAGTGTTGCGGAATTCTCGTAGGCCATTTCCTTTACAATCTCAAAAAACCGCTTGACCATCGTTGCGAAAGGCCATGTCCGCTCAGCACGCTGACGATTCTCCTCGCACCAGACAAGCGCCAACGGCAATATCACAGCCTCAACGCTCGTACCCTCAAGCTCGCTGGCCAATTTACCAAGAGCGTTTGGCACCTGGACCGGCATCTCAAGCACCTCTGGGCAGCAACGCTCTTCTCTGCACGCCTTGGCAGAACCCGTTACATAATGCTCCCTGCACGCCAGTGGCCTTTGTTCATAAATAGTGCATACACCGTTGTGGAGAAAAGGACAGTCCAGCTTAAAATCCCTATACCATTTTGATACAAGATTCAGGTCCACTGAGCTGGCCGGGGATGCCTCTGCCGTCTGGGGCATAAGTGGTATTGGAGGTTTTCGATCCAATATTTGGCGTGCTGCATGAAGACAGGTTTTCCACACCGATTCGCGTCGACGTCCCGTCGCGGCTGCAATCTCCTCATTTAAACGAAAAGCTTCTGGAACCGATAGTGGAATAAGATGTCTGCAACAGGCCAGACAGCCTTTACGGCACGCGATTTGGCCTCCATTACTGCTTACGCTTTGAAGAACGACGTCGGTAATCTTAGTGCAAATCGTGCGTGCCAGTGGAACAATGTCGGCCAGTCTTGCCTGGTCTTTCCCCGCGCTAATATGAAAATTCATCTTTTTGCCGAGGATATCAAGTTCAAGACCGATAACCTCTGTGCCACAGTTGTAACTGCCACCCGTCCCCACAGGTTTACCCTCTACCGTTTTTAGAAGATTTTCAGCCACTAAGTAACCCAATCCTCCAGGTTAATACTTCAAACGCTGTATTGCAGGACTCATACAAGATTTTTGCCTGCATCGCATCCCGATGCTAATGTGATACTTAAATTGTTTTATCGTAAATATTTGGACAATCCCTTAGCAGCTAATTTGGCAATCTGGATAATTAACTCATAGTTTCTATCTTCTTGTGATTGAGGACAGACAAGATATAATAGCGAGCAAAAAGCAATTTCCGCATAGACAGGAAAACTGCCTATCCTACTGTTTTTGAGAAAGGGAGATAGATTGCAAGTGAATGTAAAGAATTTTCTGACAAGCTCAAAAAGTACGTGGCAAAAATGAAAGAGCAAGCTATAGACATTGTCAATGGTTTTGCAGCCATGTTCAGTAAAATTATGCAGGCTGGAGTCCTGTCGGCAAAAGAAAAAGAGTTTATAGCTCTCGGTATTGGAGTAGTGCAAAGGTGTTAGCCTTGTATCAGATTGCATGTACAGAAGTGTCTCGATGCAGGAGCCACAAAAGAGCAGATTTTAGAAGCCGCCTCAGTCGCTGTTATGATGGGCGGTGGTCCTGCCTATACGCATATTCCAGTGGTTATGGAAACGCTTGAGACACTGCAAAGCTGAGGTTTATGAAAATTCAATAATCATAAGGAAAGCTTTACAAAAACGAATTTCGTTGCAGGAAGCCATCTTACAGCTATAATTGTTTTTGTTCTTGTCGCTGTAAAATAATATCGATTTTGGGTCAAGGAAGTTGAAGGGAATTACAATGGAGCTGAATTTTTTAGATATATTTGTTTTTCTCGGATTCGTCGTTGCTGTAATCACAATTGGTCTGCTGAAAAGCCGACACGAGAAGACCAGTGAAGATTATTTCCTTGCAGGTCGTGGTCTGAAATGGTGGTTGATAGGATTTTCACTAATCGCAGCTAATATCTCTTCAGAGCAATTGGTGGGCATGAGCGGCAATGCTGCAAGTCATGTCGGCTTAGCTATTGCCAGCTATGAATGGATGGCGGCGATAACACTGGTGGTTGTAGCGTTCGCATTTCTGCCTTATTTCCTGCGGGCTGGTATCTATACGATGCCTGAGTTTCTGGAAGTGCGCTACAATGCAACGGCGAGGACAATCATGGCTGTTGCGACGCTTTTCATCTACATGATTCTACTGGGCTCGGTGACGTATGCCGGGGCGCTGACTGTCAACACTATGGCGGACAAGATGGGCTATGATGTATCCATCGCGAAGGCGGCCCTGGTGATTGGCTTCATTGCGATGGTGTACGTGACAGCCGGTGGATTAAAGGCGTGTGCCTGGGCCGATTTGATTCAGGGAAGCGCTTTGATCCTCGGTGGAGCAATTGTGATGATTTTCGCGTTTAAGAAGCTTGGCGTCTCTACGGATGAGCTTGCCTTTGTGGAGAACGTCAAAACAGGCGCTGTCGGATTAAAGACCTTTGCTCAGGATACCGGAACCATAGACCGTTTCTGGGAACTGAACAAGGTGCGCATGAATATGTTCCTGCCGGCGGACGACAAGGTTCTGCCTTGGACGGCTCTTCTCCTTGGCTTGTGGATACCGAATTTCTACTATTGGGGACTAAACCAGTACATCACCCAGCGCACACTGGCATCAGAGTCACTGTCAGAGGGACAAAAAGGTATTGTTTTCTCGGCATTCATGAAACTGCTGATTCCGTTTGTTGTGGTGATTCCTGGTATCATAGCTTTCAATCTTTTCTCGAAAGACATGCAGGATCAATCGGTTACTGATAATGCTCCAGTGATAGCCAAGTATATGATGGCTAATAAGAACACGCAATTAGTCGAGGTCGTGCAGGCACCGAGTGAAGAGACTATCTCGAACTGGCCCCGAGGCAAGTTTATGATTGCCGTCTATCCGGACGCTAGCGCGCTAAAATCCATCAAGACGCAGAATCCATTCGTTCTTCCTCTAACGAAGGAGACGCTCGATAAGCTGGAGGTAGCCAAGTACACGGTCTTTGAATCGGACGATAAGTCATGGAAAGCCGTATTCCCCGAGTTGGCAGCAGAATTGAAGCCATATAACAAATCGGTGATGGATGCCGCTCAAGCGGCCAAAGCCAGCATCAAAAGCGAAAAGTTTATTGCCTATAAGTATGATACAGCTTTGGGACAGTTGCTTAGCAGTGTTCTGCCTCAGAAGACAGGCCTGGTTGGTTTTGTTTTGGCGGCATTGTTGGGAGCAATCGTCAGTTCACTGGCGGCGATGCTGAACGCAGCATCCACAATTTTCACGATGGATATTTTCAAAAAGTATATCAATCCACAGGCAGGGCAAAAAACTGTTGTACTGCTTGGGCGGATATGCGTCGTTGTGTTCGCTGTTATCGCAGTGTTCCTGGCACCACAATTGGGCGATCCAAAAATCAGGAACAGCATCTTCACCATAATTCAGGAGAGTCAGGGACTGATATCACCTGGGATTCTGGCGGTATTTGCGTTCGGCCTGGTTGTACGCAAAGCCCCACCAATCGCCGGTGTGATTGGGTTGCTGACCAATATCATTTCGTACGGCGGCATGTACATGCTCGGCCGGTACAAGATCGGACCGGAGATTCAGTTTCTTAACCGGATGGCAATTTGTTTCGGGCTGTGCCTTCTGGTCATGGCTATTATCACCGTAGTTAAGCCTCTGGCTGAGCCCATTGAGTTCAGGCAAAGATCAAATCTCAATCTACGTTCCTCCAAAGGAGCTAAGGTGGCTGGCATCGTGGTAGTGGTCCTCACACTGATTTTGTATGTTTTGTTCAGCCCAATTGGCTTGGCAAAGTAGGGAGCATAATTGTGAATATATCTAATGACCAACAAGCTTTTGATGTACTAAAACGATTGGCTACAGACAATGGTCTGGATGTATCCGGTGGCAAAATTCGACGAACATCCAGCCGATTCTGCCTCGGTGTTGAGCACGGCGACTATAACGGTACTGAGCTGTTCGGCGTAGGTACGGATAGGTTCATCTGGTTTGCGTATAAGCCGAACGGCACAAACAAGGTAAGGCTTTTTAGCGGAAACTTTCCTGATGATGGTGTAATTGAGTTTAAAATCGGAAATGTCCCTAAGCCGAAGTCGCCTGATATAGCGGATACATGGGGACGATTTCCCTACGGCGTCGATTTTATCCTTGCTCGGCAAGGATACAAAATCAAACAGGGCATAGATGGAGTTCTTTACGGCAACATCCCAGGCGGAGGTATGAGCCGGTCGGCTTCGCTGAGCCTCAACCTGATCTTATCGATATTCGACGCTAATGACATTGAAATAGAGAATGACAAAAAAATTGAAATTGTCGACTTAGCCCAAGCGGTTGAAAACGACTATATCGGCTCACCCTGCGGCAAGCTCGACCAGACCATGATCCTCTTCGCCCGCGAGGGAATGGGCACACACTACAATCCAAAAGACCGTTCGATAGAATACGTTCCGATTGGCAAAGGCGCAACTGATTTTAGAATCGTTGTGCTCGACACCGGTACCGATCGACCGGGCCTGGAAAAATCAACATACGCTGTGCGAAGGGCGGAATGTGAGCAGCTTGTCGCGCTGCTGCAAAAGGCAGGTTTTAAAGTTTCCTGCCTTGCGGACGTCAAAGACAATGCAACTTACAAAAAGATTATGGACAGGTTCGGCAAGGAAAAGCCTGCCCTTTGTGACCGTTTAAAGTACATTTATGGTGCACAGAATCGCTTTTACAAAATGCTTGATGCCTGGAAGAAAGGCGATATAGAAACGGTCGGCCAAATATTCAGACAGGACGGTATCGGCCTGCGGGACGACTATAAAATCTCCGGGCCTGAGCTCGAAACTATTTGTGACATCGCGCGTACTGTTCCTGGCGTCTTAGGCGAACGGATGTTGGGCGGTGGTGATAAGGGTGCGTCCGGCGCGCTTGTTCGAGCCGAAGACATAGATACGCTTAAACAGGCCGTTGATACCGCTTATCCACGCAGCCGGCCCGATTTTGCTGATAAATACGCTATGCACATCTGCAAAGTAGTAGATGGTGTCATGGTATTTGATCCGGCACTTTTGAAAAAGTGACGGACTAATACTCGCTCTTTTAGCGGTTTCTGATGGGCAATATTTTGCATGACTGATTTCAGAACAAGCTTATCTTTCGAACACAGAGGTAGCTTTAATAGTATTGTGACATCGAATAGACGAATAGGTGAGCGTTTTTATAAACTCAAATTGGAATTTTCCGGTCACGGAGCAGAAGCATTTAAAAAGTTTAAACCCGGCCAATTTGCTCAGTTAGACCTTTCCACAGCCGCCCTGCCGTCTCCTAACAATATACCCGAAGATTTAGCCGACGCATCCACTCGGCAAATACTGCTCCGCAGGCCTTTTAGCTTTACAGATGTCACCGCACATAAAGACAAAACTGACGCTTCGCTTTTATACTGCGTTGTTGGACCTGCAACTTTGCGAATGACAAGTTTGGCTGCCGGCGACTCGCTTAGCGTAATCGGGCCTTTGGGCAATGGCTTTTTGGTACCGCATGACAAAAAAACAGCCCTTTTAATCGCAGGTGGTATGGGAGCACCACCATTGCAGCATCTGGCAAAGGTTCTTACGGCTGAACATACTCATATCGAGGTTCTTGCATTTGCCGGTGCTAAAACGGCAAAAGAGCTGCCTTTTGAAAACATATTAGACCAGATTAGCCAGCATCTGGGCTTTTCACTGCCGGAGTTTGCCAAGTTCGGCGTACAATCACAATTGGCCACAGATGACGGCTCAGCAGGTTTTGCCGGTCTTGTTACAGATTGCGTTTCGCAATGGCTCGATGAGAATAAACCCGCTCGCGAAAGCACCATTATTTACGGCTGTGGACCGGAAGCAATGCTGGCACGATTGGCCGAGATTGCCAATAAAAAATACATCGATTGTCAAATCAGTATGGAGCGGCACATGGCCTGCGGGACCGGACTGTGCCAAAGCTGCGCTGTTGAGTGCAGAATTGGCGGCTCGAATGAGACTATTTATAGGCTGTGCTGCAAGGATGGGCCGGTATTCAACAGCAGAGAAGTAGCATTCAATAAATAATTGTCAGTAAAAAGTATCTTTGACAACCGAAGGCATTATATTGAGGTCAAAGTGGTAAAGATCAGAGTCGCTGACTCTTTTATAGGCAACAAGACCTTAGGAGTTAATATTATATTGACGGTTGTATATTTGTTAGGAATCAGTCTATCTTGGTATGGTTTAAGGATGAAATGAATTTTTTGTCATGAGTGAATCAATTAATACATCGGTTGATTTTGCAGGACTAAGGTTAGCTAATCCCGTGTTCACAGCTTCGGGGACGTGTGGGTATGCTGATGAGCTGAGTGATTTTATGGATATAAACCAACTTGGCGGATTTATCACAAAAAGTATTACCGCCAAGCCGAGAAAAGGCCACGCCACGCCCAGGATTGTTGAAACCGATGCTGGAATGCTCAACGCAATAGGTTTGGCCAACGTCGGGCTTGATAAATTCATCGAAGAGAAACTGCCTATCATTGCAAAGCTAAGCGTGCCGGTGTTTGTGAACTTAGCCGGTGAAACTATCAGCGAATATGTCACTGTAGCGCAGCGTCTGGCAAATGAGTCTGCAATAGCCGGCTTTGAATTAAATATTAGCTGCCCTAACGTTGAGCGAGGTGGGAAACAATTCGGAATCGACCCGGCACAAGTGACAGAAATTACTTCAGCAGTGAAAAAGGTTGTTGGCGAAAAGATTTTAATGGTCAAGCTTACTCCTGCCGTCACCGACATCAGCGTAATTGCACGAGCGGCTGTCGAGGCCGGCGCCGATGCGCTTAGTATGATAAACACCTTTACCGCGATGGCCATTGACATTGAAACCCGCAAGCCGATCTTAGCTAATAAGACCGGCGGATTGTCGGGGCCTGCAATAAAGCCAATCGCGGTTTACCTCATAAACAAAGTCTATAAAGAGGTAACCAGGAACCGCGGGATACCAATTTTAGGTATGGGTGGAATCAGAACAGCATCCGATGCTATCGAATTTATCATCGCCGGCGCCTCTGCTGTTGCCGTCGGCACAGCAACTTTTCTTGAGCCTGGATGCGCCATAAAAATCATTGAAGGCATAAAAAAATACTGTGCTCGAAATAATTTAACTAATATCAAAGATCTAATCGGCTCGCTTAAGGACTGGTAATTGGTAACTGGTAATTGGTTAAATAATCACTAATTTCCAAACCCAAGCTATTAGCCAAAAGGAACAGGACAAAATGGCTAAAGACACGGAACAGCTCTATCAGGAGCGATTGGCTCGCTATGTCACTGCAATGCGGAATGAAAAGCCGGATATGATTCCGATTCGGCCGTTTGTTGCCGAATTCACGGCTAAATACGCTGGCTATACCTGCCAGGAGGTGACACATGACTACGAAAAGGCCTTTGCAGCCGCTCGCAAGTGCGCTGCCGACTTCGACTGGGATGCGGTGGTCGGCAATATGGTATATGTATGGACCGGACTGACAGAGGCCATTGGGCTTAAGTATTATGGAGTTCCCGGTATCCACATCTCGCCAGATGTTGGTTTTCAATACCTTGAGCCGCCCCCGGAAAAGGCCTTTATGAAGCCGGATGAATACGACCAGCTCATTGAAGACCCCACCGGATTTCTGTTCAACGTCTGGCTTCCACGTGTCACAACCGACGTTGCTGCACAAGGCCAACCGTCATCATATCGCAATAACCTGTCATTCCTGAAAGGTGGGATGGCGATGCTGAGCTATTTTAATGCCTTCGGAAAGCAGAATGAATTACTTCGAACCGAGTCAGGGACCGTATCAGCTATCTCTGGGATTCTCAAGGCGCCGTTCGATATTATTGCCGACAAGCTGCGTGGGTATCTTGGACTGGTCACGGATGTAATGGAGCAGCCGGACAAGGTGCTGGCCGCATGTGAGGCCCTGATGCCACATCTAACCCATGTGGCACTTTCCGGGGCTGATCCAGAGAAAAAAGTTCCGATCACTATCTGGATGCATCGCGGATGCGTGCCATTCTTCTCGCATGAGCATTTCAATAAATTTTATTGGCCGACACTCAAGCCGATCATCGAAGAAATATGGGCTAATGGACATCAGGTTCTATTCTATGCCGAAGGCAATTGGAACGCACATCTAAATTCTTTTGCTGAGCTGCCGGACCAGTCAATTGTTTATCACGTTGATAATGCTGACATCTTTGAGGTGCACAAAGTAATAGGAAAGAAGTTCTGCATCAGCGGCGGAATCCCAAATTGGCTGCTGGCTACCGGAACGCCAGATGAGGTGCGCGACTGTTGTAAAAAGGTAATTGACGGCGTAGCAGGCGACGGCGGCTATATTATGGACGCCAGCGCTATTGTTCAGAACGATGCTAAAATTGAAAACATTAAGGCGATGACCGACTTTACCCGTGAATACGGAGTCTATTAAATCGATAATTGATTATTGATTATACAGGAAGCTGTTAAAATGGTAAAAAAAAAGAAGTCGAAGAGAGAGCCGGGTGTTTGTATCCCCTGGGAGGAAAAGAGGAAAGAGCTACCTAAGATTTCTGGAGATGAGGAGCTTGCCAAAAAGATATGGCAAGATATCGACGCATTGGGCTACGTTTACATCTGGCAGTGCCTGCTCTCATTCTGAATCAGCAATATGGATTGGTGAAATAATGGATACTCTCAAGCTATTATACGATTATTTTCCAACAGCGGTTTTTACCGGCAAGTGTCTGGTCTTTATAAGCGAAGACTGGCGTGTTGAGCTTACCGAGCACAAAGACAGTGATTTTAGTAAGTCATCTCGTGAGCCTTCCGTGATACGGGTCAGAATCTTCAAGAAGGCGCTTAATGGAGAGTTCGTGCCGGGCCACTATGAGGACTTCCAGCTTGCCTCAATCGGCGAGCTGGCCGAACAAATTGAAAAGTATGTGCAATTAGCGGTTGGCGCAAATCTCAGAGAAAATATTGAGTAACTCACCGACAAATTGTTCTTCTCTGTATTCATTCCAGCAGCTACAATCTAATCGATGACTAATTTAGCTATTCAAAAAGTTGACGAGGGGGTAGTCTTTGCTGTAAAAATTGTGCCCGGCAGCAATTCACCAACACGAATCAGCGGTTTGCTCGGTGAGATGTTGAAGATTAAGGTTGCAGCTCCGCCGGAAAAAGGAAAGGCAAACCGGTGCCTTATCGAATTTTTAGCCGAAAAATTAGGTGTGAAAAAAAACGCTGTCTGTATAATCTCGGGCAGAACCAGCCCGGTCAAGCAAGTGCAGATTTTAGGCATGTCACCTGAGACTCTATTACAAAAACTGGATCTGGATAAACAAACTATTAGCTAATGACCGACAAAACAACATTGGAGCTTCAAGAACATCTGGACGAGACTTCGCTGAACTACATGCTCAAATTAGCGGCTCCGGTTATCGTGACGACCATATCGTTCACTATTATGCAATTCGTGGATAGATTCATGGTTTCACGGCTGGGAACGGATGCTTTAGCTGCTATTCTGCCGGCCCAGTTTGTAAGTTTCGTGCCTGTAAGCTTTGCCATGGGGGCCATTACAATACTAAACACTTTTGTAAGTCAGAGCTTAGGCAGAAACGCCAAAACAGACTGCTCAAATTATTTTTGGCAGGTAATATACATAAGCCTTGCATATTTTGTAATTGTCCTGGCGATTATGTGGCCGGCGGCACCGTGTATATTCAGAGTAATGGGACAGCCGGCTGCGGTTGCTAAATTGGAGGTTGTATATTTTCGAATCATGCTCTACGCCCATTTGCTGGTAATGATCAGCCACGCCGGCAGCGGGTTCTTTATGGGCATACATCGCCCGATTGTTACCATGTACGCATCTTTATGTGGGCAGTTAGTCAACGTAACTGCAAACTATGTTTTAATTTTCGGTAAATTGGGTTTCCCAGAGATGGGAATCGCAGGTGCAGGTTGGGGAACAGTAATCGGATTAAGTGTCACTACCGTTATAGGCTTAGTTGCATTTTTAGGCAACAACATCAATGCGACCTTTAAGTCCAGACACACTTTGAATATAGACTTCGACAAGATGTACGATTTGCTGAAGATCGGACTTCCCGCCGGCTTCGGATTGATGGTAAATGTAGCGATTTGGGGAGTGATTCTGGCTGGATTGGTCGGAAAAGTCGATGGCAAAGAAGCGCTGGCTGCTTCGAGCGTGGCACTATCATACGCGAGCTTCTCTACTATGCCTATTGTGGGCATATCGACAGCTCTAACCGCAGCGGTGGGTAAGACAATCGGCCAGGGCAAAAAGAATCTGGTAGCAAAACAAACCAGCATTTGCATGAGAGTAGCATTAATTTACATGGGTTTGGTAGGGCTATGCTTTTTTCTATTTAGAGATGCTCTAATGACGTTTTGGTCATCGGATGCTAAAGTAAAAGAGATTGGCGTTAATATTTTGATCTGTGCCGCAATATATCAGGTTTTTCACGCCGCACGCATTATTTATAGCGGCCCCCTTCAAGGAGCCGGCGATACGATGTGGCTGGCGATTATCTCAGCAGCGGCGTCGGTAGTGGTATTAGGACTTGGTGGTGTGCTTATAGTTATTTTTTTACCATCTCTTGGGTCCTTGGGACCATGGATTGCCGCTACATTGAGCGTTATTGTTGCAGGATTAGCCAACCGCTGGAGATTCAAGAGTAACAAATGGATGAAAATTGACTTATTCAAACGACGCGCACTCGCTGTACCCACTGAAATTGAGATTTAGATACCAGCTACATTATTTTTTAGGGGCCAATCTCCGTAATCGGATGTTGCGAATTGCTCCCGTTGTTTGCCAGGTTGCGACACCTAACGGTCTGGAGAGATCTACTTCCATTCGGGTGTCAATTATTCGACCAGTAATTTCTACGTCTATTATTTTTTCCTCGTCGAGCCAGACTTCGATCTTGCCGGGCGTCACCCGCACCCGGACGTGGTACCATCGCCCATCCTCAAACCCAATAATCTGATAAGTCTCATTTTCAGACGCGTCATAATTATCAAGGCTTGATATTCCACAGACTGAGCCGCCCCAGCCACCCAGTATCAACGAGCAGCAATTGGCATCCACAGGAAAGGTCAGGCCACAGAAAAAGTCGCTGCCTGTAATCCGCATCGCCTGGAGAGTAATTTCATAGTCCATTCGGACAACCGGTCCCGTCCAGGTCACGCCGGTTAGGTCATTGCCCATTTCAAGAAACAAGCTGCCATCCTTAGCATAGACTTTTCCCTGGCCACCAAAATCCGTTATCTTCCACTGGCCTAACGTCTTGCCGTCAAAAAGGCTCACTTCGTTCGGACTGT
>Ga0315541_1003363_pt1 | contig 12391 bp, 15 predicted proteins | sample SalMarSW160190MG_FD_203095 | JGI IMG/M metagenome (GOLD analysis project Ga0315541, IMG submission 203095) | Salt marsh sediment microbial communities from the Plum Island Ecosystem LTER, Massachusetts, United States - Salt Marsh Sediment SW1601-190 ...
TTAAAAAGTTGTATGCTCCTCATTTTTTTCCTTTCGGCAGGCTGGAAAGCCTGCCCTACATTAAATTTCTTCTCTCAGGGTGATCAACCCGGAAAACCGGCCCGAACTCACTTCCTTTAGCGGATATTTTTTATCTATCCACCGCACGGTATGGTCCGCCACGTCCTCATCCGTGAACACGAACGTGTTTTTCGGACCCACGCACACGTTTTGAAACCAGTCCTTCAGGTTGTCATGGTCGGTCTGACAGATCCGGTCCAGGTCCAGGTAGATGAACGTCTCTTGCACGCCCTTGTCATAGGCATAGAGCTGCTTGCCTTCGGAATAATCCACCACCACGTTGACCTGGGCCTGGTCGTTGATGGGGTATTTTCGGCCGTCCACGAAGGTGAACGTGTCTTCCCCTTTGGTGAACTTCATATTGGCCATCAAATGACTCCCGCACTCTGCAATTCCGGGATAATATACTGGCGAACGGTCTCCCGCCAGTCCCGGCCCGTGGAAGCCGCTGCGCCCTGGGGCAGGTTGATGATGATATCGCCCATTGATTTGTTGGTGGTCGATCCGCCGTAATAAGCGGTGGTTTGGCCGGACAGTACGCCGCCGCTCCCTTGCTCCGCGCCGGTCATGGCGGCCAGGGCCCGGGTGGTTCCGCCGCCGTCAATGGTATATTTGGCGGCCTGGCCGGACACATGGACAGACAAGTCGGTCACCTGTTTTTTGATCTGGTCGATTTTTTCGGACAGGGGCAGTTCCGGAGATCCGATGCCCACGAAGTTCAAAACCGCTTTGGTGGCGGAGAGTTTCGAGATCCACCTCACGAGATCGGCAATTTTTCCCGCGCACCATATGGCGCCCTGGGCCACCTCTTTGAATAACCAGATCAACCCCCGGAGCGGGGCCGTCAGGATATCGATATTTTCGGCAATCGAAACGATGGCCTCTCCAACCCCTTTTAGAAATCCCACAACCTGGACCTTTATGAGTTCCTTGTTGGCCTCGTACCAGTCCGTGATGCGCCAGCGCAGCTCGTCGAACGCGGGCATCACCGAGCCGATAGTCGATGCGATCCGGGTAATCCAGTCGATGGCTTCCGACAGCACATAGGTTATGACCTCGGCGGTTGATTCCGCCCATTCCCTGAGTTGACCGGATGCGGCCATGCTGTCGATTCGTGCCACCAGGGCGCCCAGCTTTTCTTCCAAAAACGCCATGACGCCGGACTCCATAACCAGGCGCTTGAACTCGGTCCAATAAGACTTGAGCGACTCCGTTAATCCCGCCCACTTGCTCTGGATTTTCTCTGACTGTCCGCCGAACCGCTCGCCCATGCCCGCGATCAGCGCCTCCACGGCCTTGCCCGCATCGATTCCCTGGTTGCCGATGTTGGCCACCTGTTCGGCGGTGAGCCCGAGTTGCTCCCGGAGAATCTCGTAGGCCGGGACCCCCCGTTCGGCTAACTGCATCAGCTCTTCGGCGCTGACCTTACCCTTGGTCTTGATCTGGCCCAGGGCCCGGGCAATACCTTCCAACGTGCCCGCCTGTCCCCCCAGGGCGCTGGTCGTGTCCACCAGCACGGTCATGTCGGCGATGGCGGGCTTCAGCCCCATTGCCCGCATCATGGTGAACGATTTAATGGCTTCGGCCGTGTTGACCGGCATTTTCAAGGCCCACTGGTTGAGCTTTTCGAACCACTCGTCCCCCTCGCCCTTGGTAATGGTGTCCAGGGATATGCGCATTTGGTCCATCCCGGACCCGGTCTCGATAAACCCGTCTGCCAGTTTTTTCAGCCCCCATCCGGCCAGGGAGGTGATAGCCAGGGCCTTGAGGCTGGTCAGGCTTTTGGCGATTTTGGACAGGGCCCCGCCCAGGCCCGCCGTGATCTGCTTGGCTAGTTTTTTCACATGGGAGATGGATTTTTTCGCCATGCTTTCCACGTTTTTGGTCACCTGGCCCAGGGCTTTTCCGGCCAGATTTTTGGCCTTGATCGCAATTTCAACGGTATTACTCGGCATGTCCGATTCTCTCGTCGCAGTGTTTGGTGCACATGGCGCAGGCATGGGCGTTGCGGCAGGGTTTCGTGCCGATCCCGGGCCCGGCCGTTTTTCCATCGCCCAAAACATCGAGCTCCAAAACCTGCAGCTTTCTCAGCATCACCCAGTCCACCTTTATTCCCAGCATGTTCGCCGCTGCCAGCACCCCGGCATAATCCAGTCCCGTGGGATGACCTAAAAGATCCCGCCGCCACTGGGTCGCGCACGCGCAAAACAACGCCAGCGCGTCTTCATTTTCCTCCATCACTTCCGGTGCTTTTTGGTTTTCTTTTGCTGCCCGGCCTTCTTTGATCCAGCGCCAGGCTTGGACGAGTTTTTTTCCGATTTCTCATCCCCGTAGGTCAGCGCCACAATCCGCTGAAACACCTGGTGGACCGTGGTATTGGGCTCGTCGTCCAGTTCCGCTGCCCGGTCCCCCATGACCATGTCGATCACCCGGTCAATCAGATCATCGACCTGGTCCGGGTCCAGCTTATCCATCTTGGCAAGGGAATATCCGTCTTTTCGCAGGCCTTTGAATTCCCCCCGGGTCAGCGGCCGAAGCCCGTATTTTTCATCCAGATCGACTTCCGGCTTTACTTGTGCATTTTCTTCCATGATTTCCTCTCTGCTCTACTCTATGCTTTTTACGTAAATGCCAGCGATAGCTCATCATCCCCGGAATCCCGGTTCAACTGGCAATCGATGCCTAAGCTCCGGATGCCGTCCCGCTCGGCCTCGTCGATCTTGGTGTACTGCGCTTTGGGCGCGCTAATGGTGCAGATGTTCCCGGCAGTACTGCCCACAACCGTGGACAGAGCGCCCTCGCTTCCGGATCGTAATTTCCCGTAAAAATCATAGGTGGCCACCAGTACTTTTTCGGGATCGAAAGTCATGACCGGCGCCCGGCTGGAAATGATCGTTGATTTATATCCGCTGTCCCGGTTGGCGTCGGGGCGCAATGCCACGGCGTTGGCCATGTCGATCTCCAATGAAGAAAGCAGGGCCGCATAAGAATCGATGGTGAACTGAGCCGCCAGAAACGCCGGGGGCTTGGTGGAATCATAGGACACCCCGGACAGCAGTGCGCCGTCAACCACACTAAAATCCGCTCCCGTGAACGCAAAGCTGAGCATGCCCGGCTCCCCGTTTTTCAAAGTCACCTTGACCGTACCCCGGGCGCCCCAGATCTTGTGGATCATGCCGTCCTCGTACAGGGCCACCGTATAGGAGCCGATGGACGAGGATGCCGGCGTATAGGTTACGGACACACCCGTCTCAACATCTTCAGCAAATCCGCAGCCCATGAGTGCCTTGCCCCATTCCGGGGCCGTGCCCGCCGTCCCGGACCCTTTGAGTTCTATGTCGAACTCGATGGTCGCGGATCTGGCGCCCGGCACCGAAGAAAACGGTGACAATGACGAGCTGCGCATGGGCCGCTGGAACATGGGCGTATCCGGCGTGAATTTTCCGTTGGCGTGCAATATCGCTTCAGCAGCAGCCAAGGTTTCGGCGGTGCCCTCTTCGCTTTCCAATTTGATCGCCAACTGGGTTTTTGCTTCTAACATAATGAAACTCCCTTTGGTTTATAGTTGATTCAGTTTACCTCTTGTTTGTCCGGTTTATTTTCATTCGATGTTCGATGTTGAACGTTCGATGTTGGACGTTCATCTTTTTTATCGATCACCGTAGTAACTCCTTCCCGACTCTCATCCTTGATTTTCTGCGAATTATCGGCCATTGTGCCCTCCTTTAGTTTTCAGGTTTCAGTATTTCCTGACACCTGACACCTGACACCCGTCCTACGTTGCAGAGTAAAGCAGCGACTGCCCGGTCTCATACTCCGCCGAATATACGGAAATCCCGCCCCCGAACCATACGGCCGCTTGCCGGATCAGCTTGAACGGAAAAATCTCCAGAGAAAGCTGCTTCGCATACAGCACATCCCGGACGGCATCGAGCATGGCGTAAGTTCCGGGATTGCCGGTACCGCCGCGCCGGGCCTCTTCCTCTTTTCGCAAATTCTTGTCGCACACGAAAATATAATACGTCATCTTCTCGGTTTTCCGCGATCCGTGTTCCGTGTACGTTGACCCGCCGTAGACCACATATATGGCGGGAAACAGGGCCACCAGGCGCTTGATATCCTCTTCTTCCAGCTCTCCCTGGTAGGATTTTACAGTGCGCACGCCCAGGGACGCCTTGAGCACGTCAACCGCCGTGATGACGGCGTCTTCGATCTGTTCGACGGTATAGCTGGCCATCTGGTTTCTCGCTTTCTAGTAATTATCCAGGCTGCCCGCAGAGCTGTCCGATTCCCTGCCGATGGAAAAAATGCGGTCGCTTTTGCTTCGGGTGGTTTCCACACCGGCATCCGATGACGGGTCCGGGGAATCGCTTCCCAGGGACAGTTTGCCTTTGGCGATTTCCCCCAGCAGTTTCCGGTCCGTATCGCAGCGCTCTTTTCGTGTTTCCGGAATCGTGAGATGCGGCCGCCGTCCGTACAGGTTGCAGATGGCCAGATCCACGCTCATTCGGCGAACCATACCGGGCGTAGATGCCAGGGGCAGACTGTATCGAAGAGACAAAAACGAATCGATCTCGTCGTCCGCATCTTCGATAGCGCGATCCACATTGCCGGTATCCACCGCGCCGACACCGTCGTCATCGGTCAGCTCGATCAGGATCTCTTCGGGAATCTGTTTCTCTATGTCACTCAGTTCGCAATAGGGCATTATTTCTTATCCTTGGGCTTGCCCGCCGATTGTTCGGAGGACTTTTTCTCCTGAACCGGCCTGACGCTCTTTCCAAGCAATTTCGCTTGTTCTTCGGTCAACTCGATTTCAACACCCGGAGCGTAAATTTTGGCTTTTTTATCGCCTTTTTCCCCATGCTTAATATGGGTTCCCTGCACAATGTATCTCGGCATTTTTTCTCCTTTCAGATTTAAGGTTTCATCGGTGCGGTTTGAGTTTTTATGCCACGGCATCCTCGATGAAATATCCCAGGTCGCTGGCAATGACATGCTCGTCCGAATTCCAGGCCACCTTGAAGTAATGGGCACCTTTAATCCCGCGTTTTTTGTCGAAGTCCCGCTGGGTCTGACGCAGCATTTCGCAAATCGTTAAGCCGAATGTAATAGATTTGATTCCTGGATTTCTCATAACATGGAGCGCCGCGCAATGTTTCCCCCAAAGCCGGGTATACGTCGCCGTCTGACCCTCTTTGGAGGTAATATACCGGCCCCGGCCCACCAGAATCCGTTCAACTTCCATCAAAGACGCAACTTCCGACTTGGTAGCCAATCCGCCCGGAGATCCCTGGTACCGGGTAGCGCCCTTGACCGCGTCCAGAACTTCCGGAAGGGCTCTGTATTTCATCCAGGCTTCGGCCCCGAACACCAAGGTGTTGGCCCGAAGAAAGCAGGTCTCCACGGCTGTGAGAACATCCTGGACCGGGTCGTCCGCATTGCCGCCCCACTGGCCAGTGCCCGAAAGTTGAGTCTTGTTGCCCACCGGATACGTCGCCGCACTGAACACAATGTCCACAACCCTTTTTTCCTGGGCGACATCCATGAGCAAGTTTACGAAATCGTTGGTATCGACTTCCGGAGAGAGCGGATTGTCCGCATTGTCGATGGTCTCCTGGGGCAGCCAGTCTCCCAGGGCATGATCTTTAACCGAATAATTGTCTTCAGCGGTTCCCCAGTCCACTTCATTGGGAAGCGCTTTGGGGCCTATGGAATCATCCACCAGTTTGAAGCTGTCTTCTTTGTTGTATTTAATGATGATATCCGAACGCTTTCCCACTTTCACAGTGGGCATTACTTCCGTCCAGATCATTTCCTCATTCCGGTATTTTATCGACAGATTCGACAATACCGCATCTACGTGCAGATCGGTTGGTTCAGGCATGATATTTTCCTCCTCTTGGGCTTTTCGCCCGGGTTAATTTATTCGCTCATGACATATTCCAGGAAAAATATGATTTTTCCGGCGGTCAGATCATGTGTGGCGATAGTTAAGGTGAGCGTCCGTGCTGCCGTCAATTTTACCATTGTAGCAGCCGTACCAACCGGGACCAACTCGAACTGGCCAGACAGGGTATCGGCATCCACTGCGGACAGCAGATCGTTACCGGTATTGGCCTTCAGGGCTATGGTGCCATCGTTGCTCTCACTTTCGCATGCCGTGATGACATCGCCGAATCCCCTGACGACAATGGCATTGTCCGGCAGGTCAACTTCCAGGCTGATATCGCCCACTGCGCCGCCGTGTTCGTCGAAATCATAAGTGGCCCGGGCCAACCCCTTAAATGTTATTCCATCGACTCCGGCCGGAGAATTAAGCACTTCCTGTGCCAGGAAGACCGGTATGATGTCGTCGGCCACGCCCGATGCGCAGGCAAACCCGATAATATTTTGACCCAATATGGCGGCAACGCCTTTGGCGTTGGCGTCCGATGTGATTGGGCCTCCCCTGGTCACCGTACCGCCCAGTTTCAACCGGCTGATACCGGACATCATCACCCGAACCGGATCGTCCGCAGTGTCCGTGATATGCTGAAATATTGCCAGCAGGTTGTCGGTAGCACCCGTGGCGACGCTCATGGTGTCATCATCCGCCCCGAACTTGGCAATGGTAAATGCCGTGGCAATCGCCGCCGTACATTTGACTTTTTTCTCGATTCCCGATGTTTGACCTATCATGATTTCTCCTCCTTAATGAGCTGATAATTTTTATCAGCGGTTTTTAAAAAGATCCGGATGTTTTCCCGACACCGCGATAACAGCGTCTTTGTAGGATACTTCTTTGTTTTTCTCCTGAAAATCCGCGATCAATTGATCGCGTTTTTCCGCATCGCTCCCGTCGCCGACATCGAGATCACGTTTGGCGATCTCTTTAAACGTAATGAGCTTGGGCATCTGGTTTTCGAAAAAATCCTTGAGCCAGTCGTAATGGCTCGATTTTTTATTTTCCTCTCCGAACTCGATTACATCGTCGCTGGCTGCCAGAAACTCAAAAACTTGGGGCAATCCCGCCTTAACCCACGCAGGCGCTATTTTCCCGGCCGTAACCAAACCCTCGCACCAGGTCGTGATCTCCTCATTTCGAGCATCTCGTGCGGCCGTACGCTCTTTTTCGGCGAACTCTACGGTTATCTTCTCGCGCTCGGCCTCAGCCGCCTCTTTTTTGGCGTTTTCAATATCCGCCTCGGTAAATGAGGAAACCTTTTCGTTCCCGGTGGGTTTTGACTTTAGAAAATCCGGTATATCCAGATCCGGATCTTCTTCAGCCTTTTTCCAAAATTTGAAAAATTCGATTAATTCTTTAAAGTCCATCTTTGCCTCCTTTCGGTACTCACCGATTTTAAATTTTTTGCGAAATTTATCTAATCGCTCATTAATTATAGAGCGTTCTTCGGGTGTATACTGTGTCCGGTTGTCGGCCCGGCCCCAGTAGCTTGCGGCGGCCCGGGTCTGGTCCGCGTCCGGGCACGGGTAGCGGTAATTCACCGGATCTAGAAACTGATCGTCGGGAACGTTTGTCCATTGGCCGGGCCGGGTAACGTGGCCGCCCTCCTTGACGGCGATGCCGTATTTTTTGGACCGTGCCCGCTGCGCGGCTTTGTCTTCTTTGGATGCTGAAAATTCGAATGTCACCATTGCCTCGCCGTCGTCGAATTTGAGATCCGCAAGCCCTTTGACCGCGGGCGGCGCCGCGCCTAAAAACCCCACATGCCGCAACCGGCCGTCCGGGTAAAAGCTGGCCGACCGCTTTTTATAGAGGCCCTGTTTTGCAATGGCCTCGAATTCCGGGACCACGTCCCTGATCTTTGCCAATAGCCGGCTGCCGGATTGTTTCAGTCCCTGCACCCATCCGAACGCAGGGGCGTTGTCCTTGGGATGCCCCACGACAATCGGGGGTTCGTGGTATGACGGATCGAATGATGCCACGGCTTTTGAAATTAAAGCGTCCCCGTCATGCTCCCTGCCCGTGCTGTCGATCTGCTTTCCCCCGCGAAAGATTTCGATCCAGTCGCCGAATCCTTTAAATTCAGACATGTTATTCTCCCATTGTTCCATACAAATTTTATAGCGCTGCTTTTGCTCCGGAAACTCCGAAAGCATGATGGCGTCAGCCATTCATCGGGCCAAAAAATCTTTTTCATTTTCGTTTTTGTCCGGCTGTGGCAGCGGCATCATGCGCCTCCCAGTAAATAATCCGTAAGCGCGGCCCGGATTTCCGTCCAATCCTCATCCTGGACCATCAAAAATGGCCTTGCCGGGATGTCTCCCCAGGGGAGTTTCATTTTTCGTTTGTGCGCGCCCACTTTAATCTGTTTTTTGGGGATGGGTTTCCCGAATGCCCGGGTAATGTTGCGCAAATGCGCGCGAACCGTAGCCTCCACGGTTCCGAAGCTACCCTTTTTTGCGCCGAACTGGTGGACGGCGCCGTAAACCTTGGGCGTGCCGATGTCCACCCTGTCCTTGCCGGCTTTGTAATTGATGCTTCCGGCCAGGCCCGCGCCCAGGCCCTGGTCCATCAAAATTTTGGCCCCTTTGCCCCGGCGCTTTTCCGTGGTTTTGGAATGCTTTTTCCATTTTTTGGGACGCCCGCTTTTTTCGAAGTTCCGGATCACCGAAGTCCGGCCAATGGCACCGATGATCTTCATGGCCGGGGTCAGGTCTCCCAGGTTTTTTTGAATCCGTTCCAGAAGGTCTGCGACCTCCCGGTCATCCACGGTAACTTCTATTGCGGCGCCGCTCAATCTCTAAACCCTTCCTTTCCCGGGTGGTAATCCCATCCCGGATCGATTCCTTTGGGAATCAAATGGACAATGCCGGTATCCTTGTCCTGCCACTCGTAATGCGTAATTTCCGGGGCATCCATCCGAACTGGGTATGGTCCCTTTGCCTCTTCTTTTTTCAGCCGTTCCACCTCACGGGCGGAGTGATTGACCACCCCTCATTTACACCCCCAGCCGTTGGGCGGATAATGGGTGTTCCACCAGGGATGGTCCGCAGGCAGCACGATATTGTACCAGGCCTGGTGCTCGGGCCTTGGATTGCTCGAACTGGAGCCCACATACCGCAGGTAGGGCCGGGCCGCCAAAACGTCCGGATCGGTCATTTGTCGATATCCGCCCTGGGAATAGGCCACGGCCATATTGGTGTTCAGCATGACCGCCGTTCGCCATCCTTTTCCGCCGTTGTAGATCCAGCCGTGTTTTTGTACGATCTCATCGAATTCCTTGCGAAACGGTGCCAGGGTTGTGCCCTCGGCAATGGCCTTGTCGATGGCGGCTCTCAGATCCTCGATCAATTCTTTCTGCATGGCGCCGGCCACGGAAAAGGCCCGGTCATGCATGGATTTCCAAAGATCCTTCCATGTGGCCGTGGGCACATTGATCTTTCGTCGAAAATAATCGATGGCCTCGTCAAATGGCAGATCCATATAGTTAGCGCTCCTGGGCATCGAACCTCCCGGACAGATCGGCCAGCACAAGCGCCCGCTGCATCAGCTCTCCCATAGCCGAGGCGTCCATGTTATTATTTACTTCCAGCAGTCGCTTCTTAAACTCCGCCAGGGAATTGACCGATAAAAGCAGGTCCCGTACCGGTGCCATTGTTTCGTATAGATCGGCATCGGCGTCGGAAAGCGCTTTTTCCCCCAGGGCGTTTAATGTCTCCGCAGGGGAAAGGTCCCCGGCATTTTCCGCAAATTCACCCGCCCTCCGGTTCTCCGATTCCCCGGCTCCCCGGATCCCCGGCTCAACAATATCTTCCCCTTCTTCCGGCGCCGGTATGCCATAGGTGTCGTAAAAATATTTCACGCCGACCGGGACACGGAGATCCCCGGCGATGATTTTGTCGCGTTCGGCCAGGGGCTTGAGATCGCCTTCTTCTTTCGTCCTGATCCAGAATTTTGGATAGTCCGTCACTCCGGGAAAATTATAGTCAACGATCCAGGGGATCAGCGTTACGTTAAATACTTCCGACAATAGATCCGCATCGGCCTTTAAAATATCCTGCCGGACCTCTTCCTGAGAGTCCTCGCTGCCCAGCTTGCCGGGCGTGCCTTCGGTGCTGGCCGTCTGCCCCAGGACCGCTTTGGACATTTGTTTGTCCATGTATTCGCACAGGGTTTCGTAAGTGACTTTGCCGGTGCGGGCCGCTTCCAGCAATTCGATGGCCATCGTATTGGGGATCTTGACACCGGTTTCGTTCTGGATGGCTTCGATGGCATCCAACAGCGCCTTCTGCTGCTCCGGCGGCGTCCCCGGCGGATACTTCCCGACGCCGGTCGGCATTCCGAATTTGTCTAAAAATACCAGCCAGAACTTGATACCGTTTTTCTTGAACCATACCGGCCACCAGAGTTTTTGCCCAAGGCCCTTGCCGTACGGGTTGTCGGAAGATCCGAATGTAAAAACGATAAATTTGCGATCCGGTACCGGCTCGCCCTCGATCATATTTTGAGGCGTGAGTAATCTCAGGTCTCGCTCCATCGTGAAGGAAAATCGCCTCGGGTGCTTTCCGATGATTTTGACCGGTACCCATGATCCTTTGCGGGTTCCCCACATGATCTCGCCCACAAAAAATCCGTATAAAATTCCCTGCAAAAGCTCCTGGGTGGCCTGGGTTAAATTAAAGGACTCCAAGGTGCTCGATACGAAATCCGCGACTTTTTTCGATTGATCGTCATCGGCCGCCGGCGTGACTTCCCATTCCTTGCCCGCGACAGACAGGTATCGCGTCTGAAGCGCCGATCCGGCATGGGGATCGCGGTCCACTTCATCATAAAGTTTAAGGCCCTTGCCCTTGGCTTCGGTGCGGAGCGTCGGGTCCGGGTTTTCCAGACGGTTCAACCACCCGGCAAATATGTCGATGTCTTTGGAGGTGGTAGCGATCTCATCGGTAATGGGCTTGTCCGCCGATTTTTCTTCTTCATTTTTAACCATTGAGATAATTCCCCATGCTCGTAAAACTTCTGCGATTTCCGGTGGATTCAAATTCAACGGGTCCGCCGGTCGCTTGCAACATATCCACCGCGCCCTCCAGGGCGTCCGGGCCGTCGTCATTGACATTTTTGTTGTCGATATAGATGAGCTGTTCAACCAGCAGCTCCTGGTCGCTGTGATTTTTCTCGAACAATATCAGCCCGTGTTCCACCAGATAGCTCAGGGACCCCACGATCCGGGCCCGCTTGTTGCCGCTGTGATGTATCGGCATCCAGGGCAGATAACGGTTGCGGCGCTTGGCTTCCTGGTGGATGGCTTCATGAAGAAAATCCTTGAACATATTTTCTTCGATGCCGATGGTGCCGCCGTAATGATCCACCTGGTGATATGCGGCGCCGAACATTTCGCCAACGGTGGCCTTGCGTATCCAGGCATGGAGACACCTGAAAATGAGCTTTTCGTATTGTTCCGAGCTGACCGTGATCACCGCTTTATAATCTGATGATTCCGTGCTGGTTGCGCTCGGGTCAACGAATGAGGCGACCTGCAACACATGGTTGACGATTTCGATGCGTTTATAATATCGGAACCATACCTCCCGGAAGGGGCTGTCTTCGGCGCCGGTGAGATTCATCATCTCCGCATTGAAATCCACCGTGCCCATCTGGCGGCGTTTTTTCTCCAGGCGTTCCACGGACCACAGGGCCGGCCATAACGGTCGCTGATCCGGCTTGCCGTAATCGATCCATGCCCGGTAAATGCGGGAGACATACAGGTGCGTTCCGTCTTCGTCTTTTTCCGCAATGAACTGTGATAGCACGGATTTGGGATGGAAAAGATTCCCGATCATTAAAAACGTATAGCCCGCGCCCATCGACCCGATCACGGCCCTTCTTAGCCATCGAATGCCTTTTTCCACCAGTCTGGGGTTTTCGACATTCTCATCATTTTCAAAATCGTCCACCACGACTTTGTCCGGACGGTGCTGACGATTTTTAAGTCCCCGGACCTTTTCGCCTTTTCCCCTGGCCAGTACACGAACGCCGTTTCGGGTTGTAAAATCATTGTTTTTCCAGATGCCTCCGTGACAATCCCCGAAGTCGTTTTTGATACGCGGGTTGTCTTCCAGCTCTAATCGGATAGGCAGGGTGAAGCCCGTGGCCTGGTCGTTTGTGTCCGATACGATGATAATGAACCATCGCAGGTCGTAACAAATATCGTGTATGGGATCTCCGAAGGTGAAAAACGTGGATTTGGCATGTTCCCTGGGCGCGGCCACAAATACGCACTCATCCAAAATTTCCGCAAGATCGCCCCACTCTTCATGAAAATCACCGAAGGCTGCGGTGAAATAATGGGGAAGATAAGTCTTCATGAAAAACAGTTTGTCCCAT
>Ga0315541_1003364_pt1 | contig 12390 bp, 12 predicted proteins | sample SalMarSW160190MG_FD_203095 | JGI IMG/M metagenome (GOLD analysis project Ga0315541, IMG submission 203095) | Salt marsh sediment microbial communities from the Plum Island Ecosystem LTER, Massachusetts, United States - Salt Marsh Sediment SW1601-190 ...
ATCTTTCCTAAGAAGAGTTCTCTAACCCTTATGGGAGCTGCCAGGAGGCTTGCAAGTGTCTTGTTGACTTTCTCACCATTAAAGCTGATCCAAGAGAGGAGGTATACACTCGCGAAGACCGCGATGAGTGCCGTAATGAGGAAAGCCGAACTTCCAAAACGCAATGAGGTGAAAACTCCGAGAAAGAGGACAGTTGAGACAAGAATGGCAAGTTGTGTCCTCTCACGAAGAAAGCAACGCGTCTCTTTCCAAATGATGATTCTAATCGTCTTCATCTTTTCTCATCTTCTTTTACGATCGTGGTATAGATGTCCTCCAGGGTCAGTTTGCTTTCCTCCACCCGTTCGACATCCATCCCTTGCTCAACGAAGTACCGTACCAAATCCTTGACGTCAGTTGTTTCGTCGGAAACGATCAGTTCGTTACCCTTGATAGTAGTAATCACGAATCTTTCGGCTATTGTCTGCTTAATGGCTTCAGGGATTTCTTGGGAAACCCGTATCCTCACTTCACGCCCCACCCCGAGCTGTCGCCTCAACTCCTCCATGGAGCCCTGGGCTGCGATCGTTCCTCGCCGAAGCAGTACGATTCGCGTACAGATCCGCTCGATGTCGAATAGATCGTGCGAGGTGACCAGGGTCGTCTTGCCCCCACCAGTATGGCCCTTCAACAGATCCACAACGTCCTTCCTCGCAGAGGGGTCGAGGTTCGAGGTGGGCTCATCCATGATTATGAATGGCGGATCGTGCAGTGCAGATTTAGCGATAGCCAGCTTCTGTTTCATACCGGCAGAGAGTGTCTTGACTAGTTCCTTCTTTTTGTCTGAAAGGGCCCATTCGTCCAGAGTCCGCTCAACTCTCCCTGTATCGACTTCGTACAACTTGGCCCAAAAGGTCAGGTTCTCTTCCACTGTGAGGTTCTCGTAGACCCCTCTCTCTTCAAGGAGAAACCCGATTTTCAACCTTAAATGATACGGTAGGTCGTAGCACGCGTGCTCCCAAAGCAGCACAGTTCCGGAGGTAGGCTTAAGGAGCCCGAGGAGCAGCTTGGCAAGCGTCGTCTTGCCGGCACCGTTGGGACCGATTAACCCCACCGCTTCACCCTCTTCGATGGAGAGATCAACCCCTTTGAGAGCCTTCGTGCCTCCTCGGTAGACTTTCTCGACATCTCGAAGCTCGACAACAGAGGACATCTGACATCACCCCGTAGGTAGTGTCATTGTAAACTAAAAGAAGACAAAGGGCAGGCAATCACAGCGTGGCCTTGGTTATCCATAGAGGTAGAGTACTGGAAGTCGTCTCGCCCTATTGCGTTGCCTCGTATCAGGGATTCCGGGGGCAGACACCCTTCCTCTCAGCCAGGTCATGTAACAAAATGACCTTTTTGTTGCAATAGGAGGCATCGTCTGTTGCCTAACTAGGGGCGTTCACCGCTGTGCGCTGAGGATACGACATGTAGAGGTAGCTAGTAGGCTGCCTTTTAAAAGCGCCGATTTCCGAGATAGTCGTCAAATGAAGTATTTGACCGGTGCTCTTTTGCCCCTTAATATGGCGTTGAGGATTTTAGTGTCGGCGTGATACTGCGCGGGGAGCAACGTACGGCAAGCCTCTTATCTTGCACCCGATCTCTAGCAATCTATCTCCCCGTACCCAAGTGCGCCGGCCATCTTCGGAGGTGAATCATGAGCGTGGCGTCTCGGTTAGTGGGAGCAGTTGTGCTAATGGCTCTTGTGTACATGTGTCTACCCGTTTCGCAACTTAGCTGGACCGCTATAGCAGCCGCGAAGGAAGATCCCAACGCTGTTCTTGAGGCCCTGCAGAAGATGAATGAGCTGATCGACGAAGGCGTGAGGAAATACAAAGCAGGGGAGATCGGCATGAAAGAGCTGTATGAGAAGTACCTGAAGGAAGCCAGGGAGTGGAAGTACAAAGCCATGGATGAGGCATTCCCCGATGTCTTCGGGTACCCCTTCGTGAAGCTCTACAACCACCTGGAGTGGATTGACAAGAACCTAGATGTCTTCTGGGAACTGGCCGATAGAGATAAGGAGCTCAGCGAAGCCGATTTTGATTCAGTGATTGGAGAGCTCAAACGCGAGAAAGGGAAACTGGAAGGGGTTATCGAGAGGTACATCACAGACCAGAAACGTGCCCAGGCGGCGTCAGCGACCCAGGGCAAGATAAGCATGCAACTTCCGTCTGGAGACCCACTAAGCTGCAGCGAAATCGACGGGGTCATCGCACTTGCCGAGACCTCGCAGGAGAACGCGTTGGCAGCAGTCACTCGCACTGCTCCGGAAGGCCTTCCAGTAACAATCTGGGCGATGCACGATGGAGAGTCTCTGTATTTGGCCCTTGAACTACTCGAAGTCCCAAGCAGCCTTGCTGCTAACTTTCAGGAAGCCTATGTCGCCTTCGATGTGGGAGCGGACGGTCAGCACTTCACTACGGGGGATGACATGAAGCTCCTCGACCTGGGGACTGGCGAAACCACTGACTACTTCTATGCGGCCACCTATGCGTTCAAGCGTGATATCGATGCCGGTGGTAGCCACGACGTGTGCGCAGCATCGACAGCTACGCTGTCCGAGAGTGGCGCGATGAACGTAAGCGTCGAGATTCTCCTCCCCTTGGATTCCAAAGACAGAATCGGGGCTGATCCCGAGCTCGCAATCGGGGATGAGATAGCTCTCGCGATAGGCTTCATCCTTAAGGACTTCGAGCTTCAGGTCGAGGATGAAATGATAATCTCCTGCGGGCCGACGTTCGTGAAACAGCGCTGACGACGTAGCGTAGTTTGAGCCCACGTAAGAGCAGCGAGTTCTGGTCTTTTTTGCATCCTTGGCCTTCTTTTTTTCATGCGGACGATTCGACTGTCTGTCTAATGTCGCTTATCCCTTAATGGGAAACTGCCACGCTCGACAAGGACGCACCGATCGGCTATACCTACCTAATTGTGAATAAAGTGACGATCTACACCGATGGGGCGTGCAGTGGGAATCCTGGCCCGGGCGGTTGGGGGGCGGTCCTTATAAGCGGTCATCATCGTAAGGAAATCTCCGGCGGAGACGTCAGAACAACCAACAACCGCATGGAGTTAAAGGCGGCGATCGAGGCGCTTGAAGCGCTTCGCGAGCCTTCACAGGTTGACCTCCATACTGACTCCACTTATCTGAAGAAGGGAATGAGCGAGTGGATCGCCACCTGGAAGAAAAACGGCTGGAGGCGTCGCAGCGGAAAGCGCTTTCTTCCGGTGAAGAACGAGGATCTATGGCGTGAGCTTGATCGGCTGGTCAATCGTCATCGGGTTAGATTTCACTGGGTGGAGGGGCACGCCGGCTACCCGGAGAACGAACGCTGCGATGAACTGGCCCGCCAGGCGATCCCCAGTCGCAGGAGGAAGAAAAATGGCTAAGGTCTACGTAACCTGTAGGGTTTTCCCTGAAGAGCTTGAACGACTGCGCGCGGCCGGACACACGGTTGAGATGCGGGATGCCCCTGGCCTGATCACGCGGGAGAAGTTACTGGGGAAGGTCAGTGAGGCCGAGGCGCTCATCTGCCTTCTTTCTGACCACATCGACGCCGAAGTGATCGAAAAAGCTGGAAAATTACGCATCGTCGCTAACTTAGCTGTTGGCTATGAGAACGTAGATCTAGCAGCGGCGCAGGCTGCTGGAATTGTGGTCACCAACACCCCAGGGGTTCTCACCGAGACTACGGCCGACCTCACCTTTGCCCTCCTCCTGGCAGCGGCGCGTCGTGTTGTGGAAGCGGACGCGTTCGTTCGCTCCGGGGCGTTTTACGGGTGGGAGCTCTTGCAGCCACACTTGGGGCTTGAAGTGCACGGAAAAACGCTCGGGATAGTAGGAATGGGACGAATTGGTACTGCGGTAGCGCGCCGTGGGCGGCTCGGCTTTGGAATGGACGTTATCTATCACGATTCCCATCAAAGCAAACCAGCCGAGACAGAGCTTCAAGCAAAGTACGTCTCCTTCGAGACACTTCTCGAAAAGAGCGACTTCGTTTGTGTCCATACCCCACTTACCCGGGAGACCCGGCATCTGTTTGACCGCCAGGCTTTCCTGCGTATGAAGAAGACGGCGATCCTTGTTAACGTTGCCCGCGGGCCGGTTGTCGACGAGAAGGCTCTGGTGTGGGCACTTGAAACAGGTCAGATCGCTGGTGCCGGGATCGACGTCTACGAAGAAGAACCAAAGGTCAATCCGGGGCTTTTGAAGTTGCAGGAGCATGTCGTGCTTGTCCCCCACATTGGGAGCGCCACTTTTGTGACCCGCCGCGCCATGGCAAGAATCGCTGTGGACAACGTCCTTGCAGTCCTTGCTGGAGAAGCGCCCTTAAATCCGGTCTAAAATTACTTAAAACACCCAAGTTGACAGTCAGAAAAGCGGATCTTAAGCGCCTCTACAGCACTTGATACCTCAAGCCTGGAGAGCTTAAACTCAGAGGCGATCTCCCAGGCTGCCTTGCAGGGAAGCTTTTTTGCCGCAAGTCGAGAGGCGATTGCAGCCTTAAGCTCCGCGGAGACCTCCTCTGCCGGTTTAACGATCCGCTTATTACCCAAATCGTTATAGCCGAACAGGCCGAGTTGGCAGCGTGAGATCCTGATCCCAAGGCGTGTTGCCTCACGCCCGACCAATCGAGGCGAGACGCCGCGTTCCTCCGAAACGGCAAACGCCCGTGTGCACGGAAGCTTATCATCGAGCAGCGCTTCACGGATTGCACCTTCCAGTTCCTCCATCCGTACTTCCTCCTCTCTACTTGCTAAGTGCTAAACGCACTGTCATAGGATACCATACGCCGGCGTTGGAAGGACGATCGAGATCGGGTACCATTTTCGGTATAACGCCACAGTGTGAAGGGACTGTATGCTCATCTGGATCGGATTTTCACTCGCCATTCTTCTCCTCCTCGTCATCTCCAGGCGGAGCTTGGCGTTGGGGATGGCCGCAGCCGCAGTGGTCCTCGCTCTCTTCACCCTCTCTCCATCCCAGATGGGAGATGCCCTCGTAACGACGTTTACCGACCCGTCGATTCTCCTTCTTGCCTTTGTCGTCGGCCTGATTCCGATGATCGGCGGGGCACTGGAAGCCTCTGGAGAGATGGAGCGACTCGTGGCCAATATGCGGATCGGGCGTCGGCCGTTCCTCGCCCTGTCTCCCGCGCTCCTTGGGATGCTCCCCATGCCCGGTGGCGCTCTTCTCTCGGCTCCACTCGTCGAACGAGGGGCAACAGAGACCCCAGCGGATATCAAAGCGGCAGCAAACGTTTGGTTCCGTCACGCTCTTTATCTCGTCTACCCCCTGGGTCCAGCCCTGATTGCATCGGCCAAGATTGCCTCACTCGATGTCTACCGGGTCATTCCCTTTCTCACCCCGGCCCTCCTCCTCAACCTCCTGCTCGGTTATGTCTTCCTTCTGCGGCGGGTCGACGGACGGGTAGGGCACTCGGGGCGTTTCTCGCCCGCTGGTCTCCTCGTCCCCCTTGCTATCATCCTGGCAGCGCCGGTCCTCGACCTCGTCGTGAAACGATCGTTTTTGCTTCCCTATCCCGAGATCGGAACGGCAGTCGGCGTTATGGTGAGCTTCATCGCGGCGATAGTGATCGGTCGGCTTGACCGGGCCGATATCAAACAGGTTGCGCAGAAGATGCGGCCGTGGAAGTTCTCACTGATCATCCTCGCCATGTTCGTTTTTTTAAATGTGTTTAGGGCCTCAGGGACCCCAGAAATCCTCGCCGCGCTCGCGCTTCCCCCGGTCATCCTGTGCGTGGTGATCGGCTTTCTCCTCGGACTTGTCACCGGTCGGATTCAGACGCCGACCTCGATCATCATTCCCATCTTCATTTCCACCTACGGGATGATGTCCGCCGCCGCCTTCGCCGTGACCTTCTTCGCCGTCTTTCTTGGCTATATTATCACTCCGATTCACCCCTGTATCTCCGTCTCTGTCGAGTACTTCTCCACTTCGATGCCCGCCTTCCTCAAGAAGATGGCCTTTCCGGTTGCCATTGCCGCTTTGGTCAACCTGGCGGTCGCGTTGTTCGTCCTATGAAGAAGGCTTGTTAAGCGGGATTTGCTCCGGCTTGAGATGGAGAGTCTGGGTGGGGAAGGCGAATTCGATTTCGGCCGCCTCAAAGCGACGCTTGATCTCCATGTTGATCTCTTCCAGCGCGCGCAAGTAAACTTCATAATCCATCGACTTGCACCAGTGCTGTACAAGGATATTTAGGGAAAAATCACCAAATCGATTAAAGTACGCCCTATACTGCCCGGTTTCAGGATGGTTCGCTAAAACGTCGCGGAGGATGGTGAGGGCCTCCTCCAGCTTGGCCGTGGACGTGTCGTAAACAAGCCCGATGATGGAATTGGTCCGCCGCATCGGCCGGGCGGCGAGGTTATTGATGTTAGTGGAGGCCACAGTTCTATTTGGAATGGACACAAGGGTCCCGTCCCACGTGCGCAAACGCGTCGAGCGCAGGCCGATCGCCTCGATCGACCCCTCGAACCCCTCCAGATTGACCGCATCCCCCACCTTGAACGGTCGGTCGATGAAGATCATCACTGCCCCAAAGATGTTGGCGAGCGTATCCTGAGCGGCGAAGGCGACCGCCAGTCCGCCGATCCCCAGACCGGCGAGGAGGGCTGAGATTTCGTAGCCGAGGACGTTCTGCAAAAAGAGCAAAAGACCGATCCCCCAGATGAACCACTTGAGGCTCTTACCCAGAAGCGGGACCAGTTGGTCGTCGAGGGTCGATTCGGTCCGGGCGGCCCTCACCTTGAGGACCGCGCTCATCAAGTCAACGAACTTGGTGATGAGGTAGAGGATGAAGACCGTCAGCGCCGCCACGAATAGCCGGTCGATGACGGTCTGAACCCCGGGGGGGAGGAGGAAGATCCGCAGTGATACCCATACCACTAAAAGCGGGATGATCCCCCGTAGGAGACGCTGGAGGAAGTTGAGCATCGCCCGGCGACCCATCTCTTCGCGCCCCGGCGGGGAGAGACGTGCGAGGAGGACGCGGGAGAGGCCGTAGAAGACGAGCGCCCCGAGCAGGAGGAAGAAGACCGCGCCGTAGCGCCAGACCTCGTTTCCCAAAACCGGATAGTTCAGCCACCCATCACCCATCTATTTTCCCCCTCTTCTTTAGCTCTTAGCGTACCAGAGTCCTCCCCGCGTATGCAAGATGAAAAGCGGCCAGAAGTCTCGCGCTTGAAGCTCAACTCGAGAACAGGACTTTCATCCAAGGAACGCGGTGAGATACCTCCTTTCCAAACCGGGCTTTTACAGGTGACGCGTGTCCAACTGTAAGGTTGACCCTTCCTCTTAAAGCGGACCATACCTCCCATAGGATCGGAGTATGGATAGAGTCGAAGTTATCGTGTGCGCCTCGCGCTTGCATGAGGAGCGGGAGGTCACGCGACTTAAGAGGAATCTACTCTCCGAGATTGGGACAGCCGGGGGGCTCACCTTGCAGGAGGTGACGGCCCCCTCCGGTGAGGGGCTCATCGCTGTTCTTGTCCTGACTGGAGGGGTGGAGAGGGAGGTGTTGAAACTTGTTTCCCAGCTTCCCTCTCCGACGCTTCTGCTCGCCCATCCTGGGCACAACTCGCTTGCAGCCTGTTTAGAGATCCTCGCCCGCATTCACCGGGACGGTGGTGAGGGGCGAATCCTATTTGGCTCGCCGCAGGCGATTGCTGCCGATTTGGGACGTGAGCTTAAAGTGGTCTCATCGTGGGATGATCTCCGGTTTAGTCGAATCGGGCTTATCGGTGAACCCTCTGACTGGTTGGTGGCAAGCGATGTCGATCGTGCTTTCCTGAAAGGGCGGCTCGGGATCGAACTAGTGGAGATCGGGATGGATGAGCTGATCAAGAGGATCGAGTCGGCTGAGCCTTCTAAGAGGGAGATCTCGCGTTTCAGTAAGGAAGCTCAGGCTGTAGCAGAGCCCAGCAAGGAGGAACTTAAAGGGGCCGTCGCCATTTACACCGCGTTGCGCGCCATGATCGAGGAACATCGTCTTGCTGCTTGCACTGTCCGCTGTTTCGATCTTGTTGAACGCATTCAAAATACCGGGTGCTACGCCCTCTCCCGTCTGAACGACGAGAAGATTCCCGCTGGCTGTGAGGGAGACCTGCAAGCCCTCTTCTCCCTCTACCTAGGATCCCTCCTAGCAGGAAGGGCCGCATTTATGGGGAACACCGTCTCGGTTGATACAACCACAAGACAGGTCACCGTTGCCCACTGTACCTGTCCGTTGTCGCTTTCGACAAGCTACGTGATCCGCAACCATTTTGAGTCCGGGATCGGCGTCTCGATCGCCGCTGAGATCCCGCAAGGGCCGTGCACTCTGTTTCGTCTTGGGGGGAAGCGCCTGGAACACCTGTTTGTGCGACAGGGTAGGATAGAAAGCACCTCTCAGCGAGAGGACCTCTGCCGCACCCAAGTCATCATCTCGGTGACCGAACCGGTCGATCCGCTTCTTACCGCTCCACTGGGGAACCATCACATCCTCCTGCCAGGGCATCACCAGGAGACGATCGAGCGCTTCTTTAAGCGGTTCTTGCAACCTTGAGTTGCCGATAGATATACACGGAGCTACCATCTCTTTTATATGCGGAGGTGAATAAGGGATGGCAGATCGGCAGATGCGCATCACAGCGGACAACGATACGAGGCGAGGAACCTACTCCAATCTGGCTTTGATCTCTCACCGTAAGGAGGAGTTTGTCATCGACTTTCTGTTCGTTGACCCTCAGACCCAGACACCAAAGGCCGACCAAGCGCTTCTCACTTCTCGGGTGGTCCTCAATCCTGGACACATGAAACGCCTCTACCAGGCGGTAGGTGAGAATATTCAGCGCTACGAGAAGAACTTCGGCAAAATCGTCCTTCCTCCCAAACTGGAGTAGCAAACCACGGCGAAAAGGCCGCCTTTCTGAACAGGACGATGGGAGAACAACCCTTTGCTGAACTGAAAGGGACCGTCTTAAGGACGATCCTCGCCCGGCGGATCACCCTGGGAGTCTTCGCCGCGGTGGCCCTTGTGGTGATCCTAACAAGCCGGATCAGCTACTTAAATCCGCTCTTCTATGCCCCGCTCGCCTGGTTTCTCATTACTTTCCCCTTTCAATACCTGGTCAATCGACAGCGGAGTGAACGATCGCTTCACTGGGTGCATGCTGGGTTCTTCATTGTGGAGATCGTCCTTATCACCCTGTTTGTCCACTTGATGGGGGGGAGCGAGTGGATCGGGATCGTGTTTTATCTTTTCACTGTGATCTACGCTAACTTTTTTCTCCCAAAGCTGCAGGGGTATCTCGTCACAGCGCTCGTCATCCTCCTGTATACGCTCGTCGTCCTGCTCGAGTACGCCGGAGTTATCCCCCACCAGTTCCTCTTTCCCGTCCACGACGCCCCTTACCGCAGTCTCTCCTACAACCTGACCACGATCCTCGCCGGCGCAGTGGGAATCTACAGCGTGCTAGCCTATACCGTCCGTTCGTTCACCAGTATCTACGCCCGCAAGAACCGCGCTCTTGCCAAGCGGGAGAGCGAGCTCGCCGAGCTGTCGCAGCGCCTCTTATCGGCGCACGAGGAGGAGCGGCGGCGAATTGCGAGAGAACTACACGACAACCTCAGCCAATCCCTTGCCGCGGTCAAGCTTCACCTGGCCGCACTGAAGGACGAGATCTCTCCCGATAAGGCAAAGGAGGTTCTCGGAATCATCGATCAGGCGGTCACAGAGACACGAACCCTTGCCTATTCACTTCGTCCGCCGCTCCTCGATGATCTTGGTCTCCTCCCCTCGCTCCGCCGGCTCGGCGAGATGGTGAAGACGGCGAGCGGGCTTGAGATGCACTTAAATCTGGAGGAGGGTGAGCGCCTGCCCAGGCCAGTGGAGAGCCTCCTCTTTTACGTCGCCCAGGAAGCGATCAGAAACGTGCAGAAACACGCTCAGGCAAAGCACGTCGTCGTGACTCTCCACCGGGAGTTGGGAAAGGTTATCTTGGCGGTCAAGGACGATGGGATCGGGTTTCGGCCACAGGATCCGCAGGGGCTTGGCCTGCGCGGGATCAAGGAACGGGTTGATGTGACTGGCGGGAGGATGGAGGTCACCTCCTCCCCGGGGTGCGGGGCGCTTGTTTCAGCGGAGGTTCCGTATGAAGCCGATTAGGGTTGCAATCGCTGACGACCATGCCCTTGTCCGGGAGGGGCTCGTCCGTCTCCTTTCCTCCGACGCAGGGATCGAAGTTGTAGGAACAGCGGAGGATGGGATTGCCGCTGTGAAGCTGGCGCGAAAGGTAATGCCAGATATTATCCTGCTGGACATCGCTATGCCGCATCTCGATGGGATTACCGCTATTTCCCGCATTATGGAGGCTTCTCCAAATACGCACGTCCTGGTTCTCTCCATGTATGATGAGCCAGAGTACGCCCATGCCGCGGTGAGGCAGGGAGCACGTGGCCTTGTCTCCAAGGCAGCCTCGGCTGAGGAGTTGTACGCCGCTATTCGAACTGCGGCACGCGGGGATACTCTCCCCACGGGAAAGCCGCTCTCCCAGCGAGAGAGGGAGGTTCTCTCTTTAATCGCAGTAGGAAAGAACAACGATGAGATCGCTTCCACCCTCTTTATTCGTCCCAAGACGGTCGAGCACCACTGTCAACGCCTGATGGATAAGATCGATATCCACACCCGGCCTGGCCTCATTGCCTATGCTAAACGGACCGGCCTTCAATGGGCCGATTGATACATCTTCCCCATTCCTGTATTTAGCCTTCTAGGGTAGAATAGCTTAAAGATGAGGCCGCTACGGGTGGTGCTGGGAGATGATCATACCCTTGTCCGTCAAGGGCTCAAGGCCCTCCTTCCCTCTACCTCTATCTGTGTAGAAGGTGAGGCGGAGGATGGCCGCGAGTTGGTAAGGCAGGTGAGAAAGCTCCTGCCTGATGTGGCGTTGGTTGATATCTCGATGCCGCTTCTAAATGGACTTGAGGCGACGCGCCAGATCGTAAAGGGCTCGCCGCAGACGCGGGTGATCATTCTCTCGATGTTCTACGATAAAGGATACATCGCTCATGCTCGCCAAGCCGGGGCCTGGGGATATGTGCTGAAGGGGGAAGCTCCTGAACGCCTGATCAGGGCGATCGAGGCGGTGGCAGGGGGAGAGCACTACTTCCCGACGGGGAGTGATGTAGATTCAGCTACAGTGAGCGAGGAACGACTCACTCCACGAGAGAGGGAGATCCTGCAACTGATCGCAGAAGGAAAGAGAAACAGTGAGATTGCGCAGATTATATCGCGAAGCCTTCATACAGTGCGGAACCACCGTGCTCGTCTGATGAGAAAGCTCGGCGTCCACAGCGGGGCGGAACTAGTCCAAGCAGCGGAGGAGATGGGACTGGTGTGGCTTCAACCTCCAGGGAGGGAAGGATGACGCTTCCCAGAATTCTTACGCGCTACCGTGCCCAGATTGAAGAGGGCCTTTTAAACTCCCTTAAAGGGGAATCGCTCCTTTATGCGATCCTGCGCTACCACGTGGGGCTTGAGGATGAGCGCGGTACGCCCGCCAAGAATATGGGGAAGCTATTGAGACCAAGTCTGGTCCTGTTCACCGCCGAGGAACTGGGAGGAGAAATGGCCCGGGCACTTAAAGGAGCGCTTGCGCTGGAGCTGATTCATAACTTCTCTTTGATCCACGACGATATTCAGGATTGCGATCCAACGCGGCGGGGGCAACCGACGGTGTGGAAGCGGTACGGGGTTGCGCAAGCGATCAACGTCGGTGACCTGATGCAAGCGCTTGCCGTCACTCAGGCGCTCACCGTGGGGAAAGAAGCTATGTCAGTCCTTATGGAGGCGACAGTCGAGATGATCGAGGGACAGGGGTTCGACCTTGACTTTGAGGGTAAAGCGGTGGGGGTGAACTCGTACCTTAAAATGATCGACAAGAAGACCGGTGCCCTGATTCGCTGCGCCTTCCGCATGGGGGGGCTCATCGCCTGTGTCCCAAGCGGTGTGGTAGGGGACTTAGGCAAAATGGGAAAAGAACTTGGTAGGGCCTTTCAGATCCGCGATGACCTTTTAGGAATATGGGGTGATAAAGCGATCACTGGAAAACCGCAGGGAACTGACATCCGCCGTAAGAAGAAATCTTTTCCGGTGGCGATCGCCCTAGCGCGCGCCAGCGGAGAGGAGCGAGAGATCCTTAAGGAGGTCTATGCCAAGGAGAAGATCCTCGCGCATGACGTGAAGTGCGTCATTGCCGTGATGGAGCGATTGGGTGTCCGCAGCCTCGCGGAAGAGCAAATCGCCGATCACCTGGACCGAGCGGGAACTTGGCTTGCCAAAATCCCGTTCTCTCAAAGGGGTA
>Ga0315541_1003366_pt1 | contig 12385 bp, 12 predicted proteins | sample SalMarSW160190MG_FD_203095 | JGI IMG/M metagenome (GOLD analysis project Ga0315541, IMG submission 203095) | Salt marsh sediment microbial communities from the Plum Island Ecosystem LTER, Massachusetts, United States - Salt Marsh Sediment SW1601-190 ...
AGTTTTTGAAGCTGAAGTACGGACAAGCACAAATCCTGAAATTAGCTTCAAAAGCAACAAAATAACGCCCTTACGCACAATTTACACGCAGGGGGTCAGAGGTTCGAGTCCTCTACCGCCCACCACTGTTCACCAGCTCTCATGTTGAGTTCTTTTTTATTTACGATATGCTATAATGCCAACTTAAGAAAGAGCCACTAATATGCATGCCGCTGAAGTCAGCCATATAGCCAAATCCTTCGCCGATAAGGTCGCCGTTGACGACCTGTCCTTCTCCGTCGCCCCAGGTGAGATGTTCGGCCTCATTGGCCCTAACGGCGCCGGCAAGACCACCACCATCAGGATGATGATGGACATCATCAAGCCGGACTCAGGCGAAGTGACCATCTTCGGTGAGAAGCTGGGTGAAGCCACCAAGAACAGGCTTGGCTACCTGCCCGAGGAAAGAGGGCTGTATAAAAAGCTGAGCGTCCTCGAATCTATCATCTACCTGGCCTCGCTCAAGGGTATGGACAGGAAGTCGGCCACCGAAAAAGCCAACGAGCTGCTCAATCAAACCGGCATGCTGGACAGCCAGAGAAAGAAGATTGAGGAACTGAGCAAGGGCATGGGGCAGATTATTCAGTTTATCGTTACCATCATCCATGACCCGCAGCTGGTTATCCTGGACGAACCCTTCGCCGGCCTAGACCCGGTTAACACCGAGCTATTAAAAGGAATGTTCGCTGACCTGAGGAATCAGGGTAAAGCCGTAATCCTGAGCACACACCAGATGAATCAGGTAGAGGAACTCTGCGACCGTATCTTAATGATTAACAACGGGCACACCGTCCTCTACGGGAACTTGAGCGAAATCAAGGCAAGATATAGAGGTAATTCGGTCCTGCTGAGTGTTAAAGGGGAGCTGGGGGAAATACCGGGAGTTACCGCCAAGCGCCCTCGCAAAGGCTACACCGAGCTGATTCTGGACGGCAAGACAACTCCCCAGCAGGTTCTGACCCATCTGGTAAGCCGCGGCATGGTAATCAACCGCTTTGAAGTAGCCACTCCTTCACTCAATGAGATATTCCTGAAGGAGGCGGGTAAAAAATCATGAATAAGACGCTGTTGATATTCCGGCACGAGTTCCTGCACACGATAAAGAGAAAAGGGTTTATCATTATGACCCTTATCGTGCCGGTCCTAGCCCTCCTGGCCATAGGCGTTCTCCAGCTCATAGCAACCGCCGAGAAACCTCCGGTAGTGGAAACAACCACCATCGGCTATGTTGATGAGGCCGGCGGATTCAACCAGTACACCACTCAGGGTAATATGGAGCTGGTTCGCTTCGACACCACCGATGACGCCACCGCCGCCCTGATTAACGGTGATATCCCCGAATATTTCGTCATACCGCCGGACTATATCTCAAGCGGGGTAATTAACCGTTATACCCTGGAGAAAGAGGTGGAAACGCCGCCGTTAATCACCACGGTAATCAAAAATTTCCTCACCAGCAATCTGCTATCGGATAAAGTGCCTCCCGAAACGGTATACCGTATAGAAGCCCCGTTAGACCTGGTGGTGACCAGACTCACCGAAACGGGAGAGGTGGCCACGGAGCAGGGGGGATACGGCAACGTTATCATCCCCGGTATTTTTAGCTTTCTGCTGGCTTTCTCCCTGATGTTCTCTTCCAGCTACATGGTGCAGGGGCTGGGAGACGAGAAAGAGAGCCGCCTTATCGAGGTATTGCTCTCCTCCGTTTCCACCCGACAGCTGCTAATCGGTAAGGTCTTAGGGTTGGGTAGCGCCGGACTGGTGCAGGTGGTCATCTGGCTGGCCTCAGCGCCGCTCCTGTTAAGACTGGCCTCATCCTCTTTCGGCGGCTTCATCAGCACGATACAACTGCCAGCCAACTTCATAGTACTGGGGATAGTCTATTTCGTTCTGGGTTATCTGTTGTTCGCCGCCCTCTCGGCGGGCACCGGCGCCATCAGCCCCAACGCCCGGGAGGGGCAACAACTGTCCCTGATTTATACTATGCTCGTCTTTGTCCCCATCTGGTTCTCATCTTTACTGTTTATATTCCCCAACAGCCCCATCTGGGTAGTGCTGACCATCTTCCCGGTCACGGCTCCTATGGCAGCTATGCTGAGGCTGGGCGTGAGTGATATTGCTGCCTGGCAACTGGTGGTCAGTATCGCGGTGCTGGTGCTTTCCATCATCGGGGTCCTGTTTTTAGCTATCAGGGCTTTCCGAGTTTACTTGCTCATGTACGGCAAAAGACCTAACTGGGGAGAAATCATCCGCAGCCTCAGAAGCGGATAGTCTATCTATACTGAAAACCAACTCTAAGTTTCTACCTACCATCCTCTACCGCCCACCATAGCCTCAATTTTAGCCCCCAACCCCACTACCAGCCCGAAAAAGGGCACCTGCCGTAAGTACCCATACCCACTAACTATGACCAAGGTACCGGGACTAAATAATGCCCTCACCCGTACCTTTGGGTGATGCCAAATTCAATTTCAGGTGAACATAATTGACACGGCTTGGACATAGTCACGTAGATAGTTAGAGAGGTTATGTAACTATGACAGTGAATATGAGAGGTCAGACCTACTACAGAACCGCCGAGGCATGTTCTATAGCTGGCATAAGCCGGTCGACACTATTCCGGTGGCTAAGGAAAGGCATCCTCAATGATGTATCCCACCGGGACAGGCGCGGCTGGAGGCTGTTCACCTACCATGACATCCGCCGCATCACCGAGGAATCAAACAAGGTCAAATGAGGGATAGATGACCATGGTAAAAGGAATGACGGTAGAAAACCTCCTCGCCCCCAAGGCCCTTGAGGTCAAGAAATTAAAGCAGTCGGTAGCAAAACTGCATGGTTTAATAGACGAAGCCCCCTTCGCTGTATGCGCTACGGATCTCAAGGGCAATATCACCTATATCAACAAGGGGTTTGAAGAACGCTCAGGCTATTCAAGGGAAGAAGTCGTCGGCAAGAATGGGTTCACCCTTGATATGGTTTCCCCTGAGACGATGAAGTACTTCGCCAAGCGACTGAAAGCGAGGTTGATGGGCAAACCCCCCAAGCGCTGGGAAACCCAGTTCAAATGCAAGGATGGAAGACGGCTCTGGATAGAAATACAAGGCACACTGATTAAAGAGCACGGGATTCCAGTTGGCTTCCATGTTTTTGCCGCCGACATCACCGAGCGTAAAGAAGCCAGCCAGGTGCTGACTGATGAAGCCACCCGGCGGCGTATCCTGATCGACCAGTCCCGGGACGGCATCGTTGTCCTCGACCAGGACGGCAAAGTATATGAGGCCAACCAGCAGTTTGCCGAGATGCTGGGATATACACCAGAGGAGGCCGCCGAGCTCCACGTATGGGACTGGGATACCCAGTGGTCACGCGAGGAACTGCTCAAGATGGTCCAGAGTGTTGACGAAGCCGGCGCCAATTTCGAGACCTGCCAGCGCCGCAAGGATGGCACAACCATTGACGTCGAAATCAGCACCAACGGGGCCGTAGTCGCCGGCCAGAAGCTGGTCTTCTGCGTGTGCCGGGATATCACCAAGCGCAAACAGATAGACGCGCTTTTCCAGACGGTGACCAACAGCACACCGGTCGGCATCTACATCATCCAGAAAAGGAAATTCCAACTTACCAACCCCCACTTTCAGAAACTCACCGGCTACACCGCAGAAGAACTATCAGGCATGGATTCCCTGAACCTTGTCCTGCCCGAAGACAGGGATAAGGTAAGGGAAAAAGCGGTAAAGATGCTCAAAGGGGAAAGCTCCTCCCCCTACCAGTTCCGGGTAGTCAATAAGGCTGGAGAAACCAGGTGGGTTATGGAGACGGTTACCTCCATCCAGTACCGGGAGAAACGGGCCACCCTGGGCAACTACATGGACATCACCGAACGCCGGCAGACGGAAGAGAAAATCCAGGAGCAAAACGAATTCTTAAACAATATACTTAATTCTCTCACTCATCCCTTCTATGTTTTAGACGCTAATGACTACACCATAAAGATGAGCAACCTGGCCACCAAAGCAGGTAATCTATCGGAAAAGCCCACCTGTTACACCCTCACCCACCAGAGCGACCAACCCTGCCGGGGCGCCAATCATATATGCCCGCTGGAAGAAATAAAGAAAACCAAAAAACCGCTAGTAGTGGAGCACCTTCACTACGACCAAGACGGCAACGCCCGAAACATTGAGGTCCACGGCTACCCCATTTTCGATGCCGAAGGCAACGTCGCCCAGATGATAGAATACTCTCTGGATATAACCGAGCGCAAGCGGGCGGAAGAGGCGCTGCGGGAGAGCGAAGAATTTCGCTCCAGCCTGCTGGCCAATTCCCCCAACCCCATAGACGTCATCAACCCCGATAGCTCACTAAGATACGTAAATCCGGCACTGGAAAAACTCACCGGTTTCTCGGCGGCCGAGCTTATCGGCAAGAAAGCCCCCTACCCCTACTGGACGCAAGAAACGCTCAAGAAGACCACCATAGGCTTCAGGAAAGCCATGCGCCAGGGAGACCAGAGAGCCGAGGAACTTTTCCAGAAGAAGAACGGCGAGCGCTTCTGGGTCAAGATAACCTCAACGCCGGTGATGAACAACGGCGAGTTCAAATACCTGCTGACCAACTGGGTTGACATTACCAAGCGCAAGCAGGTAGAGGAAGCGCTGCGGCAGTCCGAGAAGAAATACAAAAACCTGGCGGAAGCCACCAGCGATATGATATGGGAAACCGACGAAAGAGGAATATTTACCTTCGTCAGCCCCAGGATTAAAGACATTCTGGGGTACGAGGTTAACGAAGTAATCGGCAAAATAAAGACATTCGACCTCGCACCAAAAGCAGAAGCACGAGAGTGGCTAAAACGCTTCGAAGAAATCAACGCCAAAAAAGAGCCATTCTTCGGTTTCGAAATTACCCATCTCCACAAAAATGGTGATCCCGTCTTATTTGAAATCAGCGGCATCCCTACATTCGACAGTGACGGCAATTTCAAGGGGTATGTCGGCATAAACAAAAACATCACCGAGCGCAAACGGATGGAGGAACAGCTCATGCTCACCGACCGCTTAGCCTCCATCGGCGAACTTGCCTCAGGCATCGCCCACGAACTCAACAACCCGCTGACCAGTGTCATCGGCTTCTCGCAGCTGCTAATGGAGGAAGACATCCCCCAAAACCTCAAGGAAGATTTAGGCACCATATACAACGAAGCCTATCGTGCCTCGGCCATAGTCAAAAACCTGCTCACCTTCGCCCGCAAGCATGCCCCGATGAGGCAAATAAGCCAGATTAATAACATACTGGAAGACGTGCTCAAACTGCGTGCCTATGAGCACAAGGTAAGCAACATAGAACTAGAAAAGAACTTTGCCCCCGAACTGTCCGAAATTATGGTTGACTACTTCCAGATGCAGCAGGTCTTCCTCAACCTCATCGTCAACGCCGAATCGGCCATGCTGGAAACCAACGGCAGAGGCAAACTGGTCATCACCACCAGCAGTCATAACAACACCGTCAAGGTTTCTATCGCCGATAACGGCCCGGGAATTGCCAAAGAAAACATCAGGCGCGTCTTTGACCCCTTCTTCACCACCAAAGAGGTGGGCAAGGGAACAGGCCTGGGCTTAAGCATCTGTCACGGGATAGTAACCGGACACGGCGGCAGAATATACGCTGAAAGCGCAGTCAATGAGGGAGCTACTTTTGTGGTGGAGTTACCCCTTAACGATAACCCAAGTGCAAGGAGAAACAGCCATGTTAAAAGGTAACGGCCAGGGGAAAAGGAGTCTGGTAGTAGAAGACGAGCCCACTATCGCCAGGATGTGCCTCAGGGCACTGGGTACGGAAGGCTTTGAGGTGGATGTAGCCAGCGACGGTAAAGCGGCTCAAGCCCAACTCTGCGAGAACGGAAATAGGTACGACCTGTGCCTCATTGACATCAGAACGCCGGGGATGAACGGCATTGAACTATACCAGTATCTGAAAGAGGCTGGCTCCGAGATGATAAATCGGGTGATATTCACCACCGGAGATGTAGTTAACGACGAAATTAAAACATTCCTGGAGGAAACCGGCCGACCCTTCCTGCCCAAACCATTCACCCTTGACGAATTAAGGTCGGTGATAAAAACAGTCTCGGCTCCGGCTTAACCAGAAAAGAGCGGCCAAGATGGGGAAAAAAGAGAAAATACTGATTGTTGATGATGAAGCCGGAATAAGGCGGCTATTGCACCTCAAGCTGGCCAAAGCCGGCCACCCCTGTGAAGATGCGGAAAGCGCCGAGCTGGCGCTGGAGAAGATGAAAGCCAATTCGGCCGAGCTGATGATTCTTGATATCAAGATGCCGGGCAAATCAGGCATAGAGCTGCTGCCGGAGATAAAGGCCAAATACCCTGACACCGCCGTGATTATGGCCACGGCCATTACCGAAGCCACTAACGCCATCAACTGCATGAAAAATGGAGCCGACGACTATATCTGCAAGCCCTTCAATCTGGAAGAGGTAGTCATCAGTGTCAATAAAACCCTGGAAAAAAGGAGACTGGAGCTAGAGATCAGGGAGTATCAGGAACGCCTCCAGCAAAAGGTGGATGAGCAGACGGTTGAGATTCGCCGGCTTTTTCTAGGTGCCATCGAGGCGCTGGTATTTGCCCTGGAAGCCAAGGACAGGTACACGGCGGGGCATTCCCGGCGGGTAACCAAGATTGCCCTGGCCATCGCCAAAGAGCTCGGCCTGTCCAAGGATGAAATTGAAGACCTGCGCTGGGGAAGCCTGCTGCACGACGTGGGCAAGATTGCCGTTGACCAATCCATTCAGAACAAGACAGGAAAACTTACCACCGTCGAGTACGAACATATCATGATTCACACCCAGATTGGGGCCGGTATCGTAAAACCGGTGGTCAACGACAGAGTCGTCGCCATGATTGAGCACCACCACGACCATTACGACGGCACCGGTTTCAATCAGACAATAGCCGGCGAAGATATACCCCTGGGAGCCCGGATTATGGCGGTAGCCGATGCCTTTGACGCCATGACCTCCCACCGCCCCTACCGTCCGGTAATGGCGGTGGAAGAAGCCCTGGGAGAAATCAAACGGTGCGTCGATACCCAGTTCGACCCGGTGGTGGCCCGTGCCTTCCTCAAGATAAGCGCCTCGCTGCCGGTGGTAAAGGACGGCCAGGCCGCTGAAAAACCACTAAAGGCGAAAAAAGTAAGGTGAGCCAAAAATGAGCGGGAAAATTAACCAGAACACGAGCTCTGGCCATAAAAGAAAGATACTTATCGTTGACGATGAGCCAAACGTCAGGCGGCTGCTACACACCCTGCTCAAGAAAAAATTCACCGTTGTTGAAGCTGAAGACGGGAAACAGGCGGTAGAAATGGCCGGTGTGGAAAAACCAGACCTCATCCTGATGGACATAATGATGCCCAAAATGGACGGATACACCAGCTGCTACGCACTAAAGCAAGAGCCAGCCACCAGGTCAATACCCATCATAATGCTAACCGCCATAGACCTCAAACTTAATCTACAACTCAGCGAAGAAATAGGCGCCGACGGTTATATCACCAAACCCTTCAACTCAAAAGACTTGCTCAATAACATTACCCAGGTCCTGACCACCGCTTAAAACTTTACTCCCCACCAACAAAAAAGAGGGCGAAATCTTCGCCCTCTAGTACAAGCCATCAGACTAAAAAATCTCTATTACCCGGACTTATCCAGCTTCTCCATCATCACCTTAGCCTGGGTGGCCGCCTCCTGAGCCCCCTCGACAATACCCTTCGCCTTCTCATGGGCAGTAGCGATAAGCTTATTGGAATCCTCAAGCGCCCGCTTTGCCGTACTCCGGGCCTCGGCGGTAATCTGCTCAGCCATTCGTTTAGCCTCAGCCACAATCTCAGCTGCCTCCCACTCCGCCTGTCGCTTTTTATCCGCCATATGCTTGGCCGCCTCCTCCTCCCCTTTCTTCCGCGCCTTCTCTATAGCCTCGCTGGTATCCCGGTCAACCTTCTGTTTAGCCTCATTAACAATCTTACCCCACCTATCCTCAGCCTCCTTCCGCCCCACCTCCCGGGCGCTCTTAAGAATCATCTGGGCTTCCTTTTGCGCCCTCTGCTTAACCTCCCTGATCTCCTTCTCCGCCTGCTTCTTCATCTCAGCCACCGCCTTGGCCGATTCCTGGGCCTGCCGGTTGGCCTCCTCAGTCACCTTAATAGCCTCCTGTTCCGCCTCGCTTTGCGCCTCAGCCACTATCCTGGTGGCTTCCTCCTCGGCCTCCTGTTTAGACCTTTCCACAACATCAGCCGCCTTCTCCCGAGCCTGTTCCGTAAGGCGCTCCACCTCCCCCCGCCTCTCCTCCTCGGCCTGCTTCCTGGCCTTAGCCTCGGCCTCCTTAGCCATCTGCGCCGTCAGCTCTTCAGCCTCGGCAATAATCTTAGCTGACTCCTTCTCCGCCTTCTTCCTGGCAACCTCCTCGAACTCAGCGATGGCCTCCTCGGCCTTACTCCGCGACTCAGCGACAAGCCGGGCTATTTCCTCCTCCGCCTTGGCCCTGGCCCCGCTGGTAACCCGCTCCGCCTCGGCTTCGGCCTCAGCGGTAATCCGCTCCGCTTTCTCCCGAGCGCCGGCGATAATATAAGCCGCTTCCTTCTCCGCCCCCTCTTTCACCCTCCTGAATTCGGCCTCAATAGCCTCGGTAAGTCTCTGCTTGTGCTCAGCAATCACACCGTTGCCCCCCTCAGTCCCCTGTCTTACCTCATGGCTCACTTCTTCCATATCACTCACCTGCTTCCCCGGTCTTAAGCTAAATGCCGGCCGGTTTCACATCTTCGGATTTGAGTTTAGACCTTATCGGCACAATTGTCAACAGAAATTTGCCTATTTAACGCCCGTGGCGCAAAGCCAGCCCCGGCCATCTTTAAGCCGAAACTGTACTTCAGAAAAGCCGGCGGCGGTGAGCATAGCCACCATCTCAGCACCGGCGTAGAGCGGAAACTGCATCTTTTGTGCCATGGCAGCGTATTTCGGCTGGTCACCCAGCTCTTTATTCCAGGCGGTGGTAATGGCCACCAACCCCCGGTCTTTTAAGACACGGTACACTTCCTTCAATCCGGCCACCGGCTCCGGCCAGTAATTGAAAGACTCAATAGAGCAAGCCCGGTCAAACGATGCGTCCTCAAAAGGCAGATTAGAGATGTCCCCCCTTTTTACGGCCACACGCTCAACTCCCACGGCGGCGGCGTTATGTTTTAGCGCCTGCTGCACCATGATAGCCGAATAATCGACGCCGGCGACAAAGCCGCCATTGGCAATCCTGGCTATCTCCTTAATGGTCATGCCGCCGCCACAGCCGATGTCCAGTATGTAACTATTCGGCTGGATATCCATCAGTTCAATCGTCCACCGGCTTAAAGGGCGGTGCCTCCAGTTCATCAGGGGGCCCATCAGCCAGCCAAGCCAGCCGCTGGGCCTACGGCACTGGGCACCAAATACTTTCGAAAACGGCATTAAACTTATTGGGGAACTATTTTTTATCGACAAACAGGGGTGCTACTAAACAGATTAACAAAATATCGGCCCTAAGTAAAGGTTAAATAACCCTAAAAAAGGAAAAATTGAACTAAAAACCTATTGACATCGAGGTAAGAATGGTCTATCGTTTTAGTAATCAAAAAGGAGGTCAGCCGATGCAAGCTTACTGTGTGAAGTGCCGAGCCAAAAGGGACATGAAGGATGCCAGGCAGATTACCATGAAAAATGGTAAGCCGGCGACCCAGGGTGTATGCCCGGTATGTGGAACCAAGATGTTCCGCATCGGGAAATAAATAAACTTTAAGCCCTTTTCCCATCCGGCGGCCCAACTGAATAACGGTTAAAGCGTTGGGGTATTGGTTTATTTTGCCTCAGCCGGGTGGTTTATTGACTGCCTACCACGTCAACCCAGAAGTCTAGGGTGTGGTAGGCGTCGCTGTCAAAACTCCTATAAAGCTGAAACTCAACCTTCTGCGCCTCCCCAACCTCAACAGGAGCAAAGCTCACCCTCTGCTCCCAATCCTCCTCATCAGCCAGGGTAATTGTCCCCACACCACCCACCTCCTGCCCCCCGATAACTATCTTGATATGGTAATCGGCTGTTTCCTGCTGGTGATTTATTATCCCCAGGGTCACTATTGCCTCCTCCCCCAGGATAATAACATCGGGGTAATTGGCCGCCATCCCCTCAGGGCCGAGCAGGTAAAATTCGGTAAAGGTCTCCCCCACCGCCGGCGGCCGGGCAACATAAACCAGCACGCCAACAGCCCCGATGATAACCACCACCAGCAGCACCAGGAGGACCCTATCCCAGAGGTGCTGCCTACCCCGGAACCCGGATAGCGCAAAGCCAAAGCGGGGCTCAAAGCGTTCCTCCGCAGGCAGCCGGCGCCGCCGGTAGCAGGCGACGGCTGATGCCGCAATAATAAAAACCAGCAGAGAGATAAGCACCGGATAGAGGCCGATGCCCCAGGGAGTAAAATTGAGGACAACGCCTGCCAGCGGCACCACGGCAATGCTGAGGCCAAAGCTCAAAGCCAGGCGCTGGACGATATCAAGGTCATCACGTTTGGGGAAGACGGCGGCCACCAGGCTATAGCCGGGAGAGAAAAGGGCAAAGATTAGCCCCAGGACAAGGCTCACCGGGCTCCCCCCCCAGAAAACGGCCAGGGGCACTAAAACCAGAGAAGCAACGGCCACCGCCACTAAGTCCACGCTAACTCCCCTCCCTCAAGATATATAGCCCGTCCCGCACCTCAACCAGGTCAGGGTTCTTCAGCGGGAACGGGCTATAAAAAATGCTAACCTTTTTCTCTTTAATATATTCGGTGTCAGGAGCGCCCATCATAAAAAACGCATTAATCTGCCTCGCCTCATCTTGCCCCCAGGGGTAGGAGTTAGAGGTATAGGCATACTGACCGCTTATGGTAACAAAAGTCCAGCCGGCATAGGGGTTGAGCAGAGCGATGGAATTGTCGGGCAGCTCCTCTCCAACCCATTCAAAGTCGTTATAGGTAGGCGCGTCAACCACGTGATAATATTCCTCTTCGGCGTAGCCGTCCATCCTTAGAAACAGGGCAAATACCACCACCAGCGCCAGTGCTATATAGACCGAAACCGTCCCCCAGCGCCACCGTTTAAAGAAGGCCAGCCCCAGCTGGCGGAGCTGGCTTAAGCCGTAGCCGGCAATAAAGGCCATAAACAGCATAACGTAGAGCCAGCCCCTTTCGTAAAGGATATCGGGGCCGATATCAAACCACTGCCGGTAGAACTGGACAAAGAAAAGCAGGATAACGGTAGGCACCAGGAGGGCATAGTTGCGCCAGCCGCCCCTGGCTATCAGAAAGCCAAAACCGATAACCGCCAGGGCTATCATTATGTAGCCCAGCTGAGGCAAAGGGATGGGAATCGCCGGCAGGGGTACCTTTTCCGCGTTTATGATATTTTGTATTTCCCGCAGCACAAAAGCCCGGTTCCAGAGAAAGATAACCAGACCCGAAAACGGGATAAGCAGCAGGCAGGTAAGGGACGGCAGCTTCTGCCGCATTGGGTTCTTAGACAGGGCAAGGTAAAAGATTAAGAAAATCACCAGGACAAAGCCCACGGCTACAGCGGTGGTGCCGTGGGTAAGAAACAGTGCAACCAGGCTAATCACGATTAAAGGCAGCGGCCGCCAGTCCTTCTCCATTTTCTCCAGCAGTATCAGACACAGCGGGAAAAAGACCAGCCCCAGCGTCACCGGCACCAGAAAAGCCGGCCCCAGAAACCTGATGGTGGTATGGATAAAGGTGGCGAAAAAGGCGGCTTCCAAACCGAAACCCCGCTTCCGGCCCCAGGCATAGGCGACAAAGGCTATTATGCCCAGAACCAGGGCCGGCATCAGCCGGGCCAGCCCCAGCCAGGGCGAACCGGTGGCCAGCAGTGAGGTGCCCAACCAGATATAATAGCCCGTTTCCGGGTGTCCCCCCACCTCCCACTGACCGCCGTGGAAGGGATTAGGAAAATTAAGATGGCCGGTATCCAGAATCTGGTTGGTATACCCTAGGTGCATCCACTCATCAACATGGAGGGGATAGGGGTAATCGAGGCGTGGATACAAAGCCATGAAGAAGGCCAGGCCAATGATGGCAACCAGTAATATAGCTTTGATTAAAGAGGCTCTTCTCAAAGAACGTCACTCTCAAACTAAATTCCTATCATTTTAGCACCAACCCTCAGACGGGGCAAGGAAACCATCCCACCCCACCAATTCCAAAAATACTTTTCCTTCCCATACCCACCCACCCGCATAAGCTGCGCTTCTGAACCTTG
>Ga0315541_1003370_pt1 | contig 12369 bp, 16 predicted proteins | sample SalMarSW160190MG_FD_203095 | JGI IMG/M metagenome (GOLD analysis project Ga0315541, IMG submission 203095) | Salt marsh sediment microbial communities from the Plum Island Ecosystem LTER, Massachusetts, United States - Salt Marsh Sediment SW1601-190 ...
ATGTCCTGCACGGTGAGACCCAGGATCTCCGATATACGGCAGCCGAGGTGGGCCAGCAGCCTGATCAGCAGCCGATCCCGAAGATTGGTAGCCGCCTTCTCCATCAGAGTTATCTCCTCTGGTTCAACGTAGACTTTCATTAGCGGGTGCTTCCAAAGAATCCTTGATTTGGCGCTTAGCCTCGAGGTATCTGCGCTTGATGGTGTCTCGACTTATATATTGGCCGGTTATTTTTCGGTAAGCTTCAGCCATCCGTGACCAGCCCAGATTTTCCACGTCACGCATACGCAAAACTATAGCAAAATCAACAGAAAGCCTAGGTCTGCCTACTACTATCTTTTTACCGGTCATTTCGTCTTACCATGCCTCTGTCGTTATACTCAGGAAAGCTGTCTTTACCAGATCTCTTATGATTGTTCCTCAACACCCGGTCAACCTTGTATCCGCTCAGCCTGCTGATACCCATATGGTCCATAGGGGAAGATGGTCTACCATTGATCATGTCCTGAGTTGAGGCATAGTGTACATACCTACGCACCATCTCCAGTGTGGTATGCCCGAGTATCTGTTGCAGCCGGAAGACATCACCGCATTTATAGTTTAGGAAGTTGGTAGCATAGGTATGACGACAAAGGTGAGCATGCAGCCTCTCTACTCCTGCCTTCTTGCCCCATCTCTTCAGTAACAATTTGACGGCATTAGCGCACAGTGGTTTACCATCCAGGGTCAGGAAAACATAGTTATCAGACTCTATTGAGTCCTCTGGCCGAAAGTGAATGATATAACGCCACAGCATTTTCTGGGCAAGACCACCGATAGGCACGACCCTCTCCTTTGATCCCTTGCCCATTACCTTGAGATAGCCTTTCTCGATATGAGCAGCATCAGAGCGTAATCCGCATAGCTCGCTGACCCTGAGACCGGTATCCAGAAGTAGCACCAGTATGGCGATATTCCGGCAGCCTAATGCCGTGAGAGGATTCTGAATCTTCACCAGTTGGTCAATTTCAGTAGCTGTCAGAGGCTCGATGAGATTTTGTGGTGCTTTTGGCATTTTGAGGTTATAAAGAACGTGGTCTGTGGTGTAGCCTTCATTAAAGAGCCAGGAGGCGAAGGCTTTTAGCGCCCTTACTTTGCCCTGTACAGTGTAGGGTGATAAACCCCTTTCCTGCTCATGGATTATGAATTCTCGTACTGCCAAGATATTAAATTCGGCCAGCACCGGTCTTCTGCCTGTGCCGGTGAGAAACCTGGTAAAGCCGGTTAGCATCTCTGTGTACCAGGTTATGGTCTTAGGTGACTTGCCTTCAGCTTTATTAGATTGCTCAAAATGCAGGATTAACTTGTCCAATTCCAGTTCCGCCATGTTAAGATCACCCCAGTGCAGATTTCGTCTTCTACTCTTCATTTTGTACTTGCCTGCCTTTCCTGTGAATTGTCCAGCGGGCAAGTAAGAGGGTGATACGGCAGAATATTCTTAGACGAATCAGGGGGTCACTATTGGCTAAAAAGAAAAACCACCCGGATGTTTCGGGTGGTTTTGATGGAAGTTTAGCTACGAATTGCTAGTTAAGTAGGCCGTACAGGTCTCGAACCTGTGACACCCTGATTAAAAGTAAGAAGGATGACGTGCCATTGGATTATTCCATATGAAGTTGCGTGCTATCTGGTTTGGCATGAATAACTGTTTCGTGCCTAGCAGTGCTGTTTGGTGCTGTCAGATGCTAGGAAGTTTGTCGGCAAAATGTCGGCAAAAGATTGAGCTTTAGGCGGTTAACCAGGCTGCTGCATTACGTAACATTTAGATGTTTTGTTAAGGCAATAAATTATGAGGCGAGATAAGATGTCCTGAAACTAATAGCTGTGGCATTAGCTCGAATCATAACTCCTATCGATAGACTAAGTCTTTGTCCCTGCGACGGGCGTTCTGTTTAGTGTACCATTGATAATTACATAATTTCGCATCAAGTCAGTTTCATTGTCAATGAAAGAGCGCATCCAATCAAGTGACTTGAGGGCGTCTTCCTTGGGATTCAATCCATGCCCGTGTGCGTAATCGTTCCGCAGGTCTGCCATTTTCTTACACAGGTCAAGTGTCTCTGGTAAGAGGATCTTATTCTTTCGCAATATGCTTCTGACTTGCTTCATTGTATGTTTCCGCGTAATACCATAGGGCGTAGCTTTGTCCCGCTGAAACCTCTCGAACGAGATGCCACACATTGCTACGCAAGCATAGAAGTGACAATTGACAAACACGTCCCTAGCCTCCCGGATTAACCCACAGTATGCACCAGCCTCCATGAGTAGAGGCGGCAACTGAGAAAGCCTCTCCAATGCCTCGCGAGCGAGAGGATTCTTGTCCTGCTCTTGGGGACTCTTCGACAATTCCTCTTTCAGGTCGCGCTTAGCTGCGTTGGGTCTGAAGTCAGCATAAGCAGGTTGTGTTTGGCCGCTTACTTTAACGAATGCCTCCCCGCATTCCTGTATCCATCCGTAATGACCCTCAGGCAAGTTAGCTTGGGTAATTCCGAGAGCCTGGGACAAATCTGCGCCATTGTAAGCGCATATTGTATAGGGCTCAGCACCGGGTATCTGACAAACTATGCTATAGCGTGTAAGGATAGGCATGCAAGCCTCCTACTATCTAAAGAAAAACGCTAAAATAGCGTGGTTAATACGAGACCAGCAATGATGAATATAGCAGCATACCACGAATAGTAATACCGTCGTGTCCTTCTGTTAGTAAGGTCAAACCTGAAGGCGGGGATTATCTGAACCAACCACGCGGGCCAGTGTAAGATTACAAATAGGAATGTAATCAACCATATTCTCAATGCTGTAAAGGGCGCCCTGACCCAGTTGGTTAAGAAATAATAGCTACACCTTTTTCCTGTCTTTGGTAGGTCTGAAAACATGCGTTTAATTATGCCATTAGCGCCAAGTCGTCGGTCATGAAACTTTATTTCCGCGGCATATTGCCATATTGCTGATACCATATGATTTATGACCATGAGGATAAACCAAGCAATCAACCATATCACTCCGATATTGAATATCCCCAACAGCGCCAATGCCAGAAACAACCACCATCCGATAAACAATGCGAAAATAATTGGTGTCAGAACAAAGTAAATAAGCGCAACAATCCAATTGGTGTATGGATTCCGATTGGCCTGAATTGTAAACCAGGTAATTGCGGCGTCATTGGGGAAAAATGCACGTGCGAAAATGGGAATTACTGATAGAAACACTGTATATATTGTACTCTTAAAAAGCTGTTCAACGATTATGTAGACACCTGCGATTGCGCCTGAGATGCCGAGCGCCAGCCCCAGGATTTCTAATGGGGTTTTTATTGTCATGTTCAAATTTTAGCACAAGTAGTTCAATATATAGAACTTTCAGGTTTGAATTATCCTTCGTCTGACTGCCTCGATTTCCTTAACAAAGTGACGAATTGTTGGATAGGTTCTGACCACTGTTGCGATGGGCTCTAGAACCGCCAAGATTCAAATCCAGCCCGGAGGGGAGATAGGTGAGATTGGTTTCCCAATCAGCAAGGTAAATTAAGTGTGTTATAGGTTAAGTTTGCTTAGATCTTGGAGAATTATTCGACTGTTCACTTCCAGAATCATCCCTGATTCTCTTTCGCAGGCTTGTAATCTTGAATCCTTCAAAAACCAATATGATGAAATTTTTTTCCGAAATATCGCCACGCATCCGTAACATTGTGCCAATAGCGAGAACCATATAGGCGTAATTTACTGCCGCCACAGCCAAAGCCACCCACAAACCTAATTCTTTCACCATCATATAAAACACAGCACTAACCAATAGGTAGAACATCATGCAGCCAATCCAGTTGCATGTAATCCCCGATTGTTTAAGATTTCGACCGGCAGTCTGTGTTTGACAACCTGGACTCAATCTCTTCCCCTTGGGTACATCTCTTATTCGATCCATCAACACAACCTGTTGACTTTCCCCATCTTCGTCTCTATAATAGGGCTAAAGTTAACCGAATTGATGATATTAACAGTTATCTTTACTAAATTATATAGTTTAGGATAACCCGACACAAGCATCTTAAGGTTAAGAATAGAGGTTAAGATTTATGTGGCAAAGCAGGTTACTGACCGGAAGAACGGATGCCGATATCCTTTTTAATGCTGAATGGGGGTTAGCTAAAACTCCAGAACAATGGTGGGTTGACTATGCGATCGATCATCCCGAATATGATCCTTTTTCTCTCGATGAAGACCAAGCAGAAGACATTTACATACTTCCACAAACAGTATCGTGGGGTAAGGAAGAATATGAAACATTAAAATCTGAGAACACCGGTGAAACGGATGAAGAAAATAGGCTTAGATATCTATTCCTATACAGTCACTTTGGAGATTTATTTAAGTATAGGCTGGTACTTAAGCGATATGGAAACAGGAAAAACTCCGATAAGAAATTTTCATACTTGAATTTAGGTCAACAAGACTATTTTAATGTTCATGACCCGATAGTAGAAAAACCTGATGCCTATCTGCATTTTTGTCGACTTAGTCATCTAGTAAATATTGGATGGACTAATAAGAGAGTGTTGTCTGAGGTGCTAAAGTTTGTTCATAAATATGGTCCTCCTTGGTATCCTCAATTTGCGCGAGCATTTGCTCCCCCTTATAATTTTCATCCTCCTGACCTCCCACTTACAGTAGACGCAATCATTTGGGAGTCGCTTAAGATGAATTGGGCCGTTAATGCGTACAGGTTATTGTCTGACTTGGATGAGGATATAACAGCTATTAGAAAACTAAAATCACACATGTCTGTTGTACTCAGCAAACAGAAACAACTTGATGGACTCTATTATTACTTGGTTATACGCGATTCTGGTCACGCACATGCAGAATTAGACGACTCGGGTAATCTTCTACGAGCTTTTTCAAGTGATCCTGGTGCGGCAGATTACTCTGAATCTCCTCCGCCATTGAACACAGAAACTCAGATCATTAGAGCGGCAACTGCTCTAGTGATTGGATTAGTCAACGAAGGTTTGAGCACTAGTAACGTGAAGCTCGGGCTGACAAATAAATTTGAAAAGACAAAGTCGATAGGAGCTTGGGCACCAGAATTTAATTTTGACAACTTATTATGTGCCATGTGGATACAGTTTTATCTAAGAATTTTAGAGAGCAGTCGATTCAAAGAATGCGGAAATGAGAATTGTCGTAGATTATTTCCCGTCTCAAGATCAAACAAAGAATATTGCAGCAAAGAATGTGGCGTAAAGCAATACATGAGAGATCATAGGAAACAATCCCAAATTAATAACGCTTAAACCAAGGAAATCTATTGATATCTTTCTGCGAAAATAAAACAAAGTAAGTCAATTAAATGGTTAGCTATCCGTTTTACTAATTAATTATTGGGTGTTAGAATTTATATTATGGCAAGTGCGTGGGTTCATTCAGTACTTTGCTTAATTTCTTTTGGCAGGTTCTACTTTGATCTGAATAAGCAGATTGACTCGTGGAGTGAATATCTAGGGCATGAGCATAGAAAGATGGGTCATGATTACTATCAACTTTACAGTACGCTATGGGACATGGACAATCCATTTCCCCAAAAGGTCTTGGAACATCTTGGTAAGATAAGGAAACGATATGGCGACGAAATAGCCGAACGTGAACAAGTAGAGTTATCACATTCCTACTTGGATAGAGTGTGGGATGACTTCTCAGAGGAATATAGACAGAATCTGGAACTAGCTTTAATACACCTAATTTCGAATCCTGACATACTGAAATGTTCTGCCGGGGTTGATGTTATTGAAGGTAGAATCGAATATCAAATAGAGAACGGACAACATATTTGGCTGGAAGAACCCGAATTACCTGGCGAGTACCAACGTTTCCTCAGGTACACTGAGGGAGTTCTGCGTGGTAAAGGACTGTTACAGCAAAACGATCAATGATTATCCGCAATCTAAATGGATACAATAGATCAAGGGAGTATGACAATGAAAAGAATAAAAACTCCAGCGATAGTAAGGCAGTTCTTGTATCTTGATACAGAGCAAATACGATCATTTGTAGCTCAGATCCAACGGGGGTTACCGGAAAAGACGGAGAGGGTATCTGTGAGACGTTCCAGCGGGGGTGGAAAAGCGGCTATTAAGATTCCCGCGATAACCGAGTTAGGTATCAACGGTAGCATACTATGGGAGAGTAGTAGTACTGAAACAATGAGCATGCATCATTTCCTCTTCTCAATTTTCGAGGAAGCGATACGTGATTCTAAAAAACTCATAAACCTTGACAGTATGACTCCATCTACTTCTGCTATGTCTAGATTGAAAGAAAATAGCAGTTTTATCTTTGCCAAAGGAACCATCCAGTTATCCGCAGTCGAACGCCTCTTTGTCGAACCGGTGAGTGAACTCATAAACTGGATTATTGTCCAACAAAGGAAGTTATTAAAGGAGGGAGCCCCCATTCAGGAGACCGGTATCGTTCCTTTTATGGACAACATGCCAGATAATTTGGCGGACAAGCTCAAATCCCTCATTCCGCCACAATCTTTTGCGATGAGTCTTACGGCCGGGAACCCACCCTTATGTATTTGCGGTACGCTATATCCCGGGAATTTTCAGTCAGAGGATGCCATCAACATTCTTCTGACTCCTCCACAACAGGCATCATCAGATTTTGTTCTGTCTGGTATTACTAACACAGCGCCTATTATTGGCGCTGAAAATGCTGTTGTAATTAACGTTACGCCCCTTGCCATTTATCGAGAATATTAACAAATTTGTTCGGCAGAACGCTGCCGTTTATCAATTCCTTGCTACATAGTATAATACTGACATGGGTAGAAAGACCTATAATATGCGTCTAATAGAGCAGGCAGTATCTAATAAGGTTAAGCAATTCAACATAGGTAACACCAACTTCAAACGGTTGGGAACACAGGCTTTACTATTCGGTACAGATACGATCCAGAAAGCTCTCATTGAGTTCAGCGAGGCTAGCGTTACTGAACGTGGAGCAATATCAACCCGCAAAGAAATTGTAGATTTTATATTAGATCTCATCGGCTACAAATCTGATATACCTATATTTTCGAAATCACTTTTAGAACCCTCTTTTGGTGAGGGCCAATTCTTATTAACTGCTGTTGAAAGGCTTTTAAAGTCCTATTGCCACAACGATAACCACGGCCAGGTAGTCTTTGAGGATCTCAAAGATTCGATTCGTGGGGTAGAACTGCATAGTGACAGCTTCCGGCACACTCGTGAAAGACTGCGGAGGCTGTTATTAGACTATGGGATTTCATCTGGTGACTCAGATGCATTATTGGAATCATGGCTAATTCATGGTGATTTTCTGCTCTCTGATATACCTCTAGGTTTCTCGTATATCATCGGTAATCCACCTTACGTAAGACAGGAAATGATTCCAGACATTCTGTTGGCAGAGTATCGTCGCCGGTTCGAAACAATATACGATCGCGCTGACCTATACATTCCATTTATAGAGAAATCCCTCCTCTTACTAACTCCATCAGGTTCACTGGGGTTTATTTGTGCTGACCGGTGGATGAAAAATAAGTATGGAGGTCCCTTACGGAAACTGGTGGCTGAGAACTATCATTTAAAATATTACATTGATATGGTCGACACTGAAGCATTTTTATCTGATGTGATTGCTTATCCAGCGATCACAGTAATCGTCAATGAGGGACCTGGGCCAACTCGTATTGCCCATCGTCCGGCAACTGATGCAACCTCTCTAAATAACCTTTCCAATGAACTGAGAGGCTCTGATAATGAAAGTGGCCAAGTAGTTGAAGCAGGCGGCATTGTTGATGGTTCTGAACCATGGGTACTCGATTCATTTGATCAGTTGGCCTTAGTACGTCGTTTGGAGCAACAATTTCCTACTATCGAGCAAGCTGGTTGCAGCATCGGAATAGGCGTAGCAACAGGTGCAGATAAAGTGTTTATTAGAATGTTAGACGAATTAGAGGTCGAGTCAGACCGCAAGCTCAGGATAATCATGACTGAAGATATTCAAAATGGGGATATAAGGTGGCTTGGGAGGGGTGTGATTAATCCATTCAAGGACGATGGGTCGTTAGCCAACCTTCGTGATTATCCTAAGCTGTACGCTTATTTAAAACGTCATGAAGATGTCCTACTATCTCGCCATGTTGCTAAACAAAACCCAGTTAACTGGTATCGCACAATTGACAGGATTAAACCGGAAATTCTTCAAAAACAGAAGCTACTTATTCCCGATATAAAAGGAACCGCAAATATCGTATATGATGACGGTAATTATTATCCTCATCATAACCTTTACTACATTACTTCAAGTGACTGGGATTTAAGAGCACTTCAAGCTGTCTTGATGTCTGGTATAGCTCGATTATTCGTTGGTATATACTCAACAAAAATGCGAGGTGGTTACCTGAGATTCCAGGCCCAATACCTTCGCCGAATTCGATTACCATATTGGAGAGATGTAGCACAAGATATTAAAAACGATTTAATGACCGCAGCAAATTATGCGGACGTTGATTCCTGCAACATGGCTACCTTCAAATTGTTTGGAATGTCTAAGCAAGAGAGAGAAGCCATTGGCGGAAACGGAGGGTAGCTAAATGACTTTGAACTTAATAAATTATCAAGCAAAAGCTAGGGAAGCTGTGCAAGCTTTCTGGGGCAACCGTGAGGTGGCGAGGAAAAAGCAGGTTGAAACTGGTAAAGCCGACCAAGGCGAAAGGGCGGGCGTAACTGCCGGCAAGAATATGGATGGATTCCGTTCTATTATCGTTGATGTTGTTCGAAACAATGGTCTCGAAGATGGAGATATCATGCTCCAGAGAAAGGTAATTACTCTCCCTGGCTTTTTCCGACCCACCAAACAATGGGATATGCTAGTCATGTATAAGGAACAACTGGTCGCCGTACTCGAATTTAAATCTCAGGTCGGTCCATCTTTTGGGAACAATTTCAATAATCGTGCAGAGGAAGCTATAGGTTCCGCACATGATTTTTGGATGGCTTATCGTGAGGGAGCATTCGGTAAGAATGCAGCAAAGCCGTTTATAGGTTGGTTTGTTTTGTTAGAGGATGCTCCTGAATCTAGGTCACCGGTTCGTGAAGTATCCCCGCATTTTCCGCTTTTCCCAGAGTTCAACAGTTCCTCATACGCTGAGCGGTACAACATTCTATGTCGCAAGTTGGTGCAAGAGCAACTTTACACTGCTGCGGCGATTGTTCTTTCACCACGCTCTAATGGCAAAAACGGCTCATACTCCGAACTAGGCGAGCTTACTGGAGTTAAAACATTTGTTACGCGACTGGCGGGGCACGTGGCCGGTGAGGCAGCACGCTTAAAATAGAATAGCTTTCACGGGTACATGAAGAATATTGAATTTCTTCTCGCTTTAAAAGACTCGGAATGGAAGGAAGTATTTCTAATTCCCAAAGGAACAGTCCTTCCCAAGGGACGCCATGGCCTCTACCACAAAATTATGGCTTCAGCTGCAACAGTCCCTGATCGTTTCGGGTGTTACGCTTGGGGGAATCATTCCAAGATATTCTATTGTGGGTCATTTTCACAAGATTATACTCGAAAGGAATTTAAGACAAATCTTCACGGCCGCATACACAACTACCTGCAAAATCATAGGCAGAAACCCAACGGCCGGAAAAACACCAACCTTGTTGTCTTCGAGAATATAAATAACTCTCTTCTGGCGAGTGACGTAATCTTGTTCCATCTCGTGTTCAAGTCAGTACAAGTCGGAGCCGAAGAGGTGGATTTTAACACATTTTCAAATGATTCTTACCTCGTTCGTGCGATTGAGCAATTATTGATTTCAAGTTATCGCAAACAAAACCAATGCTCATGGAACAGAATTTGATGCTTTAGTGAAAGATTTCCCAAGAGTAACTTGACCAGTGATAGGTTTGATATTCTCCGAATAACAAAATTCGGCTTTATATGAATTTATATGAAATAGATGACAGTCGCCTATTTAGTTACCTGCGGAGAATAAAAAAGGGCCCGGGGTAAATCCCCGGGCCCTTCTATAAACATTTCCGGATTCAGAAACCAAACAACGCTGGCTGCTCCGCTTCCCGCTGCGCCTGGACTTCTTCTCTTTTCTCCCTTCGCTCCGCTCTATCTTTCTCCAGCCTGGCTTTGACCCGCTGCCGGTATATCCAGGCTTTGAGCCGTTTCAGCTCTTCCATCTGGTAGTCGCTGATTGAGTCCACAACGATATCCGCCGGCATATTCCCCTTCTCCCATCGCTTGTAGGTCTGACCGGCCACGTATAGGTAAATCTGGGTCCAGTCGCTGTCCATCGGCTGGGTCAGGGATACTGTCATGAGATAGGCGCAGGCTTCGGCATCGGTACCGGTCGGCTCTTCCCCCTTTAGCGCCTTCATATTACCCATCATTCTCTCCAGGGTGATAGCTGTCTTAAGCCATTCTGGTATAGTATCTCCCCACCCTCCCGGGAAGACAATAATAGGGTCTGTCAGGCATCCCACGATATCCGAGATCCCTTGCTCTACAGTCTTATTCAATTGTAATTATCTCCTTTCATTAATCCTTAAACCTGGTTATGTGCAAGCAGGCATAGTGTGACCTGAAGCTGTCTATCTGGCTCTGCCAGAAGCCGTTGCGGAAGTCCAGCAGGTAATGCCAGTATCCCTGGTACTCCTGTTCACGAACGGCTACCAGGTAATCGGTGAATATCCTGACGCAGGCTGACCTGCTTCCCCAGAGCACGATGACGCTGGGGATATATGTTTGGTCGCTTTTATACCTGGTCGGATGCCACTCCAGTTGAAGCCTGGTTAGCTTGAGGTTGTCAAGCCAGAAGTGCCTGCCACCGGCGTCATACGAGCCGATGTGGATATCCTTTCCTTCCAGCTCTTCAAGTATCTCCATGAGCCTCGTAATGGCTTCCCTGCGTTGTCTTCTGAGTGGAATCTGTGCTGACTTCCGGCCCAGTTTTACTGTCGTAAGCGGTTCCGGCTCCGCCAGCTTCACCCCTTCGAACAAATCGAGTTGCCCTGACATGCTTTCACCTCCCTTCTTTCAGATTTTAGGCAAAGTTATACCTGTGGGTAGAGAGTGAATTGTTCTAAACCAGAGCTGGTTGCGTGCCCGCTCTTTCCCTGGCTTTCTCTTCCTCCAGAGCATCTTTGGGGATGTTGTCGCGGATAGAATCGATGGCGGATATCAGATGACTGGGCATTTCACGGCCATAGATGACACCGCCGGTCATTCGCTTCAGTTCATCGATAAGGCGGTTGATACGGTCTTTCATGTAGTCGGGTAGGTTGGGTATTTTGGCGGCTTCTTCAGCTACCAGTAGGGCTTGTTCCAGCGGTTCGATAGCATGGCTGACGTATTCTTCCGCCATGTCCATCGCCTCGATGACCCTGAGTCCACTCCATTTGATAGGCACAAAATCACCTCCTTCCAGGGCATGGATAACCCTTCAGATTTGAGCGTTAACCCGCTCATCGCCGGCACCTAACAATTGAGCTAAGTGCCGGAGTCAGTGGGCTAATACTCATCAGGAAGCAGTATTGTGGTCGCCGACCTATCCGCTTCGGTGATTATCCAGATTTTGGGCAGTTCCCCTGACTCATAGGCGGAAAGGATACGGAAGCCCTCTTTCAGGCTCAGTTCATTCTCCGCTCTATCTTCGTCGCCAAGCTCTCCCCAATCGCCTTTGACGTGGCGATTGAGGCTCTCGGTTACGAACTTGGCGAACGCCTCATCATCGGCCACCAGGTCATTTACTCCCCTGGTCATCACAAGCTGTCCCAGAGGAAAGGTCGGGTTGACTATCAACATAAGAGTCTCCTTTCCGGGCACAAATAGCCCTGTAGATTTAAGTCTTTACCACTAGAACATCGCGGTTTGAACGCCGTGTTTCTGCTCATTTGCTTCCCAACACTCTTGGGCAACCCTTCGGGCGTGTTCCATTACCAGCTCAGGGTCTAGCTCGTCATCGTCGGCTTTGTTGATGAACTCGGAGCGATAGCCGGTGCTGGTCATACACCCTCTTAGCTCAAGATGGTCAGCGTGGGCAAAGTAGTTGATATGCCAGGTCACGTTGACCGTCTCACCGTTATTGAGCTTAACGGTAAATTCCTTGACTGCCTTTTCTCTCAATGCTTATTCACCCCCTTTCCAGACACACAAAAAGGGGGATATCCCCGCACAGGGCAGGAATACCCCCCTTACAAAAAAAGACACAAAACTTACATGAACTGCGCTCACTACTCAGGAATGTAAACAGCTTGCCACACTCCCCCCATAACTGGCATTATAGCTTTGG
>Ga0315541_1003374_pt1 | contig 12362 bp, 12 predicted proteins | sample SalMarSW160190MG_FD_203095 | JGI IMG/M metagenome (GOLD analysis project Ga0315541, IMG submission 203095) | Salt marsh sediment microbial communities from the Plum Island Ecosystem LTER, Massachusetts, United States - Salt Marsh Sediment SW1601-190 ...
ATCAAGCCCACCATAATACTTACCAAAACCAAGGCTATTCTTCTTTTTCCCATAAACATCTGGATACCTCCTTTGAATACAGATTTTTTGCCTATATCCCTTTCCAACTTCTTAGTTGATATGGCTTCAAACTTGCTTATCTTCGTGATTTACCTAGGGGTTATCCCTTTGATCTTCTGTTCCATCTAGTTCGGTTTCACCACTATTTTGTTAGACTCCTAAAAACGGCCAATGTTCCATATAAAGTTGGGGTGAAGAATGATCTGCGATGGATTCACATTCCTCACCTTAAAATCCAGCGGCAATTATAACCCTGGTTTCCCCGGTCTTCCCTGGGTAATGGTTCCGGGCTTATCGAAACCGAAATCCCTTTTACAGGAGTTTCCCTAAAATTTAGAAAGGGAAAGCAGTCAATGTCTTACTTTTATATAAACATGACAAAACAAAATTAAGTTGATTCATTAGGATTAATATAGCTGGCGAGAAAGTTGCTAGGTGATGATTTGACCTCGTCTGCCTGCATTGCCATGGCTACTCCTCTTACCGAGAGTATATCCAAGAATGACACCTATAATCATTATTACCAGTATGAGTAGAATCCTCGACATGGTTATTTGCCACAAGAGGAGCTGAAAAGTAACAACTTGAGTGTTTTGGAGAAGAATTACCAAAAACAAGCCAATTAAAATCAGAATCATAATAGTCTTTGCCTTCATGACATTACCCATCAGATGGGCTTTTATGTAGCCAAGAACCCAAGCTTTGGGTGGCTAAAGCTAGCTATTTCTTCGTTTTCTCTTGAGGGACAATTTTAACTTTAGGCATGCCCAGTAAATTGTAAATACTTAATCCGAGAGCAACTAGGGCTATCACAAAAGCCGCTACCGTCATCTTTTCCTCCTCTTTAAAATATCTTTGTTACTTTTACCTCTACTTTTTCCACACTAGGAATCCCCATTTGCTCCACAAGATATTTCTTAACCATCTCTTGAAAATCATTGACCAGTCGAGGAATTCCCCCTTCTGCTTCCCCATGAGCTGATAGGGTTACGTAGGATTCCGCTCCTTCTTTTGTAGGCTTTATTTTTATCTTCGCCTCCCTTACTTCCTCCATTCTCTCTCCTGTTCTTTGAATGAACTTAGAGATTGCTTTTGTGGATATGTGCAAGGATCCCAAAGGATTAGAAACGGTAATCCATTCACCTGCCTTTCCGAGCCACGTTGATAGGGGTAGGTAAACACTAAGAACAAGTAGGAATAGAAAAACAGCTCCTGCAGTTACTCTGATGACCACTTCACCCCACATTCTTGTCAGGGCAAGGTACACAATAAACCGAGAGATGACCCCAACATCGGCTAAAAAGCCTGCTAGGGAAAATGCTCCCAGGGCAAACAGACTCACCACCCATAAAGCTTTTTGATAGGCTCTCATATTCTTCTTCCTCTTTTTTATTATCAGGCTTAACCGTTGGACCGAAAGCTTTGTATACTCATCTTCTTATCCCTTCTTGACTTTCAGGAAGGGATTTTTTTCTCAATTTTCTTCTTTTTTCGGCCAAAGCTGGATTACCTCTCGCTGCCTTTTAGCGTATGAGGTCAGAAACCAATGTCAAGAGAGCGCTTGCTTGCAATTTACCGGATTTTGAGTTGTTTATTTTCGGCGACTAATTTGTCTTTTTTGACAAGATCTCTGTGGGACTTTGATTTGAGAAAGTAGTCAATGTCGCACTTTTGCATGAAGAAGATGCTTGATCTTTAACTTCAAAAGAGAGCATCTTAGATTTTAACGTAGGAATTGGAAGAATGAATAACAATAAGTGGCAGTAAGTGAAGGAGTATAAACAAAGCGATTTTCTTAATAGGAAGAGAGCGAGATAGGTTATCGCTCTCATCATTTGGTTTAGAAAGCATACCCTAATTTGACCTCAATCCTTGGTCCGACTCCTCCTACATCAATATCTTCGCCGCTTCGGGAAAGATAAATGGCCCCGAAAGACCATTCGCCAGTAAAATTCTTGGGGAGAAGGTATCTGTAGCCCAGATTAACTCCTCCTCCAACGGTAGAGACCGAGACTCCCCAATCCTTTTGGGGCCCCCAGTCAGCTCCAAGACCAGCGGTTAGGTAAACACCCCACCAGAGTCCTTCTGGGGCAGTAGGCTCAAAGTAGTTCTTGAGACCCAGTGTTGCTCTAACGCCCAACGCTTTACGACCGAAGGAAACGGCCGGGGTGATATAGAAACCGGAGCTGGGGCTGGTTACCTTCTCGAACTCAAGGCCAATTGCTCCCCGAAAAATCGCATCCCCAAGGCCCACTTTTTCCTCATAGAGTTGAATCAGGCCGGCTCCGGTCACACTGACTACTCTCGTGGGTCTTTCCTCTGCCAGGGCTGTGCTTGCTAGAGTTCCTGACATCAAGGCCATCGCCACCACCAGATAGATTCCCTTTATTTTTCTTCTCATTTTCTTTTCCTCCTTTTCTGAATAGGAATTTCTGAAACTCTTTTCTCACCTCCTTCTTGAGTGTGGATTTGTCTCCAGACATACTAGGGTTGATTTATTGCGACACAAATTAACTGTTGTTGACAATTTTGGATAAGTGCGGTTTGGATATTAGAACTGTTTTTGAGTTTGGGGATGGTCTATTAGAGAGTTTCCTTGAGTACATTTCAAGGTATTAAGGAGCCACCAGGAAGGTGGTTTCTGGTACTTACGCTGTAGTTATTTAGGTTTTAATTTATTTACCTCGAATTGAGACCTCCTGTTCCGCTGTTAATATGAGACAAGTGTTAGTATATAACATTTCTTTTCATTGTCAACTCTATTTTAAAGAAGGACTCTATAATCATTTATAATTCTGGATTACAGAGGTTGGCATGTTAAAATCTCGTTTAACCCTTACCGTTAACCAGCTTAAGCTTCTGAAAACGGCCATTAGAAGAGAAAATAGGGATTTTAATTCAGAGGAAAGTGTGAATGTCGTACTTTTATACAGAAGACGACAAAATTCTAATTTTGTTATTGGCCATTTCTACTCGCTTAGCTGGTTTCTTACTTCGCCGTTTCCCTCCTCGGTCGTCGGCAATATAAACTCAGCACTTCTTTTCTACGCCGCGCGTGGACGAAAAGGTAATAACTGCCAATTTAACCCATCAAGCTATTGTGGAGTGGAATTAAAAATTGCCTGAGGGATTGTATTAATTAGTTTATGAAAACGAGAAATTAGCTTAAATTCCCATTTAATTGAGATATACCTCAATTCTTCGTCCTTCAAGCAAGTTCTTGCGAACCAAGATTTGGGTAAGCACCACAAGATAAAAACGTTCCATAGTGCGTTGTGCGATGTTCCGAGATCATAAAAAATCAAAAGAGGTTTCGGGGTCTTTTTTACCGTTCCCAGTTACTTCTCTACACTCTTTCAGTATCTCCAATACAATCTTTTCATAGCCTCTAATGTTGGTCCTGTTTCTTGTGAATTCTGGAAGCGACAAAAGTTGCTCAACGGTCGTAGGAGGATTATTGAGTATGGCTTTAATAGTTTGTGTGAAAAGAACAGCAAAATTAGGAATTCTTTTATCATCCGCGATTATCCATCTAAGTTTGGTGAGCATACTGGTGTAATACTCCCTGGCTTCTTGTTCGTTTTTAGGCAGTTCTCTATGTTTTGGACGCACAGCGTCTAGAATATTTTGAAATCTCTCTGGTGTTAAATCTACCGGCTGGTCTGGAACTACATAACCAGTCTTGATTAAATAATCCTCTAATCTCGGATGGTTATTAGCTAGCACAGAAAATACTTTTTGTAGTCTTGGCTTGCTGTCGCTTCTAATCATCATCTCATTTGAACCATGATTGAACGAAAGCACATTCAAGCTGCCCTCATATAGTATATGACCATCTATGGCAACTACCTTTTCGTGCGTTCCATAATGCTGATATATTTCTATGCCTATATTTTTTAACCTACGGTGTAATTCTTCTAACTCTTGTTGTCTAGTCATCTGTTCTCTCGGAGGTTTCGTAAATACCTTGATATTTACACCTCTTGACAAAAGGCCAGTGAAGTGAGGCATTAGCTTTTCTATACGATGGGTGCTCATATAGCCAGATATGAAAATCACTTCTTTTTTAGCATTCTTTAGGTCTCTAACGAGATGCGGATAGAAACTCCTTTGGTTAAATACTGCCGTTTTCTGTAACAGCTCTTCTTCCTTGAATAATTCGGCGTCCGGATACTGCTCTACCGGTACATAATAAGGAACAAGTGCTGACCCATCCACAACAGCCTCACGGTTTATCAAATCAGCTATGATGTTTCTAGTCAGAGAATTCTTGGGCAATTTGCTTAACATATGTTTAACATGAGATATTATTACCAATTTCTCTCTTGGCCTCGAAAATGCTACAGCAAGTAACCTCAGTGCTCCGTTCTCACTTTCATGCTTACCTAAATATATTTCATGTCTATCGTTCACTAAGACACTAATTTTTCTCCCGCCCAGGGCTTCCACAAGATCAAATATTACATATTTCTTCTCTATTCCCTGAAAGGTATGGACTGTTCCTAAGTCTATGTCTTTAAACCCCGAGCTCATCAACACTTCCCTTGCAAAACTAGCTTGGCTTCTATAGGGTGTTATTATACCTATATCTTCCTGTTCAATATAATTGTCGTCAATTAGATCGTGGAGAAGTTTCTCAAGTATCTGAATATGATAAAGGTTGTAACGGGACGGTGGTGATTTTGGTCCTACTTTTTCAGTGGACATACAAGCATTGGCATTAGATGTATCTATCACTACTACTCTATGCTCTGGTTTTGGAATCAGGTTATTATATTTGTCATACTCTCGATCAATTTGCGGTCTTCTGTCATGCAATTTTCCTTGGTAGAATTTATTGTTTACAATTCTAAATATTTCCTCGTGCATTCTATATTGATTGTTCAAGCTTTCAATACGTGGATCATCACAACTATCCTCTGTTGCTTTCGCTTCATCAAATATATCCTTTTTGAGCCATCGTTCAGCAGCAATCGTCCTTGCTAATTTTATAGGTGCCAACTGCTTTGGGTCTCCAAATATCAACACTTTTTCCGTAGCCAGCGAACATACGTAAAATAACATTGGCAAGGATGCGATACTGGCTTCGTCTATCGCAACAATGTCAAACTGCATATTCATTAGAATTGGGTCTGTAAAGGTTTTTGCCAAAGTACTTACTATAATCTTTGCATTATCTAGAACCCCTTTATTCAATGTAGAAATTCTATCATCAATATCAGTGGTCTTCGCCTTTGTCTCCTCTAAAATTTTTTCTGTTTCTCTTAGCACGCTTTCTATCTGTTCTATTTCTATCCCCTTGGGGAGACTCCCAAATTTCTCTGAGAAAGAAAAATTAAGTTTCCCTAGCTCATCTGAGAGCAATCTCAACCGCTTCTGCTCTTTAAGCCGACTTCTAGTTTTCTCCATTTTCGCATAATTCAAATCGGTAATCGCTAACTTAATATTTTTTGGTCTTGTTCGTAGCTTTTGCGCAAATAGTGGCCAAAACCTCAAAAAAATGAAATAAAGGCAGTTATGTTTAAGTACAATTCCTGTGTTTATGGGACTTACAGCTATTATCCTCACTATCCACGGATTTACTTTGATGATCATCGCTATTTTATCTGTGCATATAGAGCAGTTTGCTGTACACTGGTACTATCTCATCATTTTTTCAGAGGAGGTGTACCAATGGACAGCATCATGCAATGTTACAAGCTGGCTAACTTCGATGACTTCTCCATCACAGGATTCCTTATCCCCCCTGGCCACTATGCTCAAAAGATCGGGCTCATTGACCTGTTTAAAGAGCATCTTAAAATCAAGATGAAAACTGTTCACCATACTCCAGTTGAGAAGATCATCGAGCTCTTTGTTTCTATGATTTCCGGTTGCCCAGACATAAAAATCGTCAATAATCGTCTTGTGCCTGACAAGTTGGCAGCAGCAGCTTGGTGTCAGAAACAGTTTGCCGATCAATCCCGGGTCAGCGAAGTCCTTCATCGAGTCACCCCTGAGAATCTGCTCCAAATGGAAGAGATATTCCAGACGCTCTTCTGCCAACAAAGTCTTGCCAGGCGACATCCCGCGAATGAATGGCTTATAGTAGATGCTGATATGACTGGTCTGCCGGTCAGTCCAAGTAGCAAAACTTATGAAAGAGCCACTTTTGGATTTATGCAAAAGGAAAAGGGTAAAGGTTATAAACTCACTTGTCCTTACACCGGAGGAGAATTTGGTGAAGTATTTGGGGGACTGTTTGATCCCGGTAGTGCTCATTGTGTCACTAAATTGGTTGACCTACTCCTCCTTATCGAGAAGCGAGTAGGTTCTCCCCCTTGCTCTTTAGCTAAATACAGAAATCGTATTGAGTCACTCCTAACCCAGGCTAAAATACTTGCGGACCGTGCTCGAAGACGAGAAGAAGAAGCCTCTCGTGCCCGTAAACGTGAGCGCCGACATATACTCGATCAAAGACCTAAGAGGCTCCTTATCCGAGCAAAAACCTTGCGAGAAAGAGCGGCTCAGGCTCTAGAAACTTCCCAATCTTTTGATGCTCTCAGGCAACACAATCCTCGTCGGGCTGTGCTTGTCCGTGGAGATGCTGGGTTTGGTACTATTGAGAATAGTATGCTTCTAATCGAATTGGGATACGATTTTCTCTTCAAGGGATATTCACCTCATACCGCCCGTGTCCTAGCCAAGGAAGTAGCTGAGAACCAGTGGGTTCGATTTAACCCCGTTACCTTCATTGCTGAACTTGGCATTGTTAAATTGCTAGGCTGTCCCTATCCGGTTCGCGTTGTCCTTGGGCGAACTAAGACTACTAAACCCCAAGTTTTTCAATGTTTCCACTTGATTACCACTGTTTCAGAGAGACTAAAAGATCCTATTGGACTCCTCAAGTTCTACAATGCTCGTCAGACAATCGAAGCCTTTATTAAAACGGGAAAGAACGTTCTTAATCTCAAGCATTTTCGGGTCCGCAACTTCTATGGAATTCAGTTTACCCTAATATTGGGCCTCCTAGCTCACAATTTCATGAGCTGGGCACGACGGGAAATCTTTGCCGGTACTCCCCTGGCCCGGATGGGAATTAGGGAGTTTATTGAGCAAGCCATGCGAGTTCCTGCACGGCTGAAGCCCTTGAAAATCAATATGCTCATTACTCTTTTCCCCGAAACCAGTATCTATGCTCGAGCCCTGGTGCGGGCTACTGAGAAGAAAACATCAACTCAAATGCTTCTTCCCCTCTTCAATTGAGGGTAAGAAGGACCGATATTTCATTTTTTTGAGATTTTGGCCACTATTTGCGCAAAAGCTACGTTCAAAACTCTTATTTTCGTAAATGAGGTTTCAATAGTTTTTACAAACCCCTTTCTATCCCCAATACTGATTCACTTTCCTTTTAATAAAGGACACTGAACCCCTGAATCCTTCATCGCCGTAAGGATTCCCATCTTCTATGGATACCCAACCATTGAACCCCACCTCTTTGAGTATTCTAAAGGTGGCATTAAAGTCTACTTCTCCCTCTCCTACAACAGAATGCTGATAACTACCTTTGAATCGATCACTAGCATGCATACTTACCACCCTATCTTTTACTTCGTTTAGGATGGTCAGGGGGTTTTCCTTTATCATAATCTGGTTGGAGGCATCAAAGTTCACCATGATAGGGGTATTCTTTAAGCGTCTAAACACCTCAAGAAATACTTCTGCTTTTTGAGCAAAATCTGGCCATAACCAACCACTACTCCTATCTTTATAATGGTTCTCTAAAGCCACAACTACCCCTTTGGACTTTCCGAATTCTGCCAGAGTACTTAAATTCTCTATCACCTAGGGCATCGCATCCTCTATTCTCACCATGGGGTGCCAAGTCCCCGTGGCTACCCTAACTCCAAAAGCTCCTAAGTCATGAGCCGCCTGAATATTGGATTTCATTTCTTCTAGATATCTTTCTCGAGTACCCGAATCAGGATGAGCAAAATCTGGAGAACAGGTAACAAGGGAAACCTCTATATTTATCTCCTCCAATACCCTGACAATCATTTTTAGATATCCCTTATCTCTTGACTCAAGAAGAGGATGGTGCACTTCCACTCCATCTAAACCATATTTAGGTGCACTGCGCAGCCATTCCTCCCAAGATAGTCTTCCTTTTTGCATATCATCCAGTAGCCTAACAGACATCCAACTTATGCGAGGTTTCTCCATTTTTTTCTCCTCCCGACAATTTTTCACAAAACTATTTCTTTTAACAATATTTCAGGGTAATTAACGGATAGCTCCAAATGTCATACCCTTAACCAAGTGTTTTTGGACAAAGAACAACATAATCAATAAGGGAGCTATAACAAAAACGCAAGAGGCAAACATAGGACCCCAAAGTATCTCAAATTGGCGAAGAAAGGTAGCAGTAGCTACAGGAACAGTCTGGATACGGTCCCTTGTAAGAATCGTACCCACCAGGTACTCATTCCAACAGAAGATAAAACTAAAGACTCCCGATACTACCATTCCTGATTTAGATAAAGGGATAGTAATTCTAAAAAAGGTACCCCATCGCGAACACCCATCTAACATTGCCGACTCATCAAGCTCCCGGGGAACTTCATCAAAAAACCCCCGCATAAGCCAGGTAACGAAAGGGAGGGTAAAGATAAGATAAGCAATAACCATTCCTGGGTAGGTATCAACTAAATTTACATATTTATAAAGCAGGAAAAGAGGTATAACTACCGCTATAGGAGGAAGCATACGGAAAGAAAGTATGGTAAAAGCAAGATTATCGCTCCCTCGAAACTTAAAACGAGAAAACCCATAAGCCGCTAATGTCCCAAGAAAAAGCACTATCCCAGTAGTAGAAGAGGCAATAATCAGACTATTTAAAAAATTAAGATGGAATTTTTCTTCAGTGAATATAAATCTGTAGTTTTCCAGTGTAGGCGTGAATATAAAAAGAGGAGACTTGGACATAATCTGGGGTCTTGTCTTAAGAGAAGCCAGAAACATCCAAACGAAAGGAAATATAAAGAAGAGGGCAATTACAACTAGCCCAACGAAAATCAGGACTACTTTGAGATTTATTTTACGAGTTTTACCCATTTGAGCTAGTTTAAGAACTCCTCTCCTTGTATTTTCAACCTACTTCAATCCACCAAAATTCCAAACAACCCACCTAACGAAGTAATTTTGCAGCTATTTGAGCATACCATATCGACCTAAGTGCACAACTTAACTCAACCCTGAAAATTATCGATTCTTTTCTCAGGATTCCGGCTGGACTCCTATTTACTTTTATGATATGATTAACTCATGGAAAAAACTACCATCATTCAGGGACGAGAAATAACTCCTGAAGATATTGAATCTATTCGAGAAATGATCAAGGCTAATCCTTCCTGGGGTCGCACTCGGCTTTCTAGAGAGCTAGCAGTGCTCTGGAACTGGCGTGCTCTTAGCGGTTAACTTAAGGATATGGCCTGCCGGACTTTTCTTTTGAAGCTGGAAAAGAGAAAGGCCATCTTACCTTGCCTCCTCGCCTCTACTCCTGCCGTAAAGTCCGAAAAAGGCTTCCTTGTCCCTATGTTCCTCACAAGAGTACCCCGATTGCTGGTAAGCTTATTCGCCTTCTTCCCCTCAGGACCGAAGTAGTTAAAGAGAAAGATCTTCTCAAGCTCTTCAAGTGTCTACTTTCTTCCTACCATTATCTTGGCTTTACTGGAACCGTAGGAGAGAACCTGAAGTATCTGGTCTTCGATGAGAAAGATAATCCGGTGGCCTGTTTTCTCTTTGGCTCCGCGGCCTGGAAGACTCTTGCCCGAGATAACTTTATTGGCTGGGATGAGGCAAGAAGAAAAGCAAACCTTCATTTTCTCACTAACAACATGCGGTTTTTGATCTTGCCCTGGGTTAAGGTACCTCATCTAGCTAGCCATCTCTTAGGAAGAGTGGCCCGACGGATCAGTTCCGACTGGATAGAAAGATACCACCATCCCATCTATATGCTGGAGACCTTTGTTGAAAAGGAGCGTTTCCGGGGTACCTCTTATCAAGCCGCCAACTGGATCTATGTTTGCCAGAGTAAGGGGCGCAGCCGTAATGATCGCTACCGGAGCCTCAAGGTGCCAATCAAGGATATTTACCTCCTGCCCTTGGTAAAGAGATTCCGGAACGCTTTAGGCGATAAAGGGCAAAGCTCTTGTAGCACTTGAGAAAAGCTAGTTTCCCGAGGGCTGTTGGTGAACCCTATCAAGAGTAGTTATTATTAAACTCAAAGAACGAATGAATCCTACTGAAGAGCCTCAAAAGGCATTGAAGAAGAATAGCTACCCCGAGGGCAAGCCTCATCACTAAAGAATAGAGCTTGCCCTCTAGGCAGAAACCATGAAAGACCTAACTCCCTTTTCTCTAAAAGAGATTCAAAAAAAGCTAAATTCGATTAACGTTGAGATTAATCTTGAGCACAAAGAAACCTTCCCCAAGGAAAAATTCCGTCTTTTATCCTTTTATCAATACAAAAGAAGATTTATAGACATTAGTCCTCAAGGGTACTTTTCCTTCTCTAAGCTGGCTACCTCTCTCATAGACTTTTCCTTTGTGAGATCCTTACAAGACTTTGGCAAAAATTAGCCCTAAATTGACCTCAAAGCCTTATTAGTAAAGGCTTAGAACGTTAAGGCTGTATAAGGCTTTAGTAAAGGATCTTTGATAGAATGGCTCTAATCCCTTATAATACGAGAATTTAAATATTCAACTATTACAAGGGAGCCTAAAATGCTGAATGTTATCTCTACCATACCACCATCTCTAGAGAAGTTTTTGGGAGAATTCAGGGATCTTTTCATCAAGCCTCAATTTGAGAACTTCAAAGTTTACCCCTTCGGTCTAGAGCTCCGAGTTGAAGAGAACCAACATCCAAACTATAGACGAGTGTAGGCCAAAGAGTAACTATGATTCACTCCATCACTTCCTAAACTAACTCTCCATGGGATGAGGAGAACGTGAATAACCGTAGGATAGAGATAATCCAGAAAGATAATCGAACAAGATCCCGTCCTCATGGAGCCCTAGCAATCGATGATGTTGCCTGTGAGAAATCGAAATCAGCCACAAAGATCTAGGCAGCCAAAGTATAATACTCAGGTAGTGAGAAAGATCTTGTTAGCTGCAACGTAGCTGTTACCTCTTATTATGTGGATAAGATAAGAGATTTTCCTATTAATCTCGAATCTTATGTACCAGCTGATGAATTTGAGGAAGGAGAAGATTCTCCAGATTTCTTTACCAAAATCTAGCTTAGAAAAAAAACTAGTCTTGGATGCCATTGAAAAGGGTGTCCAGTTTAAAGAAGTCCTCATCGATAACTGGTATCTTTGCTCTGATTTTGTATCTTTCCTTGAGGCTCAAGGAAAGGATTGGATCTCCACTTTAAAGAGCAATGAGGTCATTTATCGTCTAAACAAGAGGCGTCGAATAAGAAAAAAGAAGAAACACCGAACGAAGAAGAGAAGGAGGGAATTTACTGTAGAGAAGTTAGTCAATTCCCTTCCACCAAGCTACTTTCAGGTAATGACAAAGGTCTATAAAGATGGCAAAGAGGAAAAAAGATATATCTGGGGAGCAAGTTTTAGAGTTCAGTCTCTTGGAGGTACTCTGAGAATTGTTATCTCCAAGCCCGATCTTTATACTAAGGATATGAAAAGAATCGATGTCTATGTAACTAATAATCTTTCCCTTAAGGATAAGGAGATTGTTTATCACTTTAGCCGGCGCTGGAGAACAGAAGATTTTAACAGAGATGCTAAAGATAATTTAGCCTTTGATCAGTATCAAGTGAGAACTCTAAAAGCGATTAAGAGACACTGGTATTCAGTCTTTATTGCTCATAGCTTTTTGATGTGTAGCAAACTAAAAGGATCCTTCCAGAGGATACTCAAAGCTAATCTAAATACTGTCGGAGATCTTCTTAGAACTTTTAGAAAAATCAATTTCCTTCACTTCTTAAGGTGGCTAAAGAATCACTATAACGTATTTCACCAGTATCTATGCGTCAAAGAGCCTATTTTTGCTTAACTTTTTGCCAAAGTCTTGTCTAATATGATATAATAGAAATGCAAACCCTGAAAGGAATTGATTATGACTAAGAAAAAATAGTTTTCTTCTTTTTTAGCTCATTTCAGTCAAGAAAGCCAACTTCTTGAAGCTGTGATTTCATTGCCTGGAGTCCTTCTTCTAATCCCATTAATGCTTTCCCCAGAGTTTTTTTTAGCTTAGTAGTGTTCAAACAAGCGTTTACGGGAATGGCCTGGGAG
>Ga0315541_1003375_pt1 | contig 12362 bp, 14 predicted proteins | sample SalMarSW160190MG_FD_203095 | JGI IMG/M metagenome (GOLD analysis project Ga0315541, IMG submission 203095) | Salt marsh sediment microbial communities from the Plum Island Ecosystem LTER, Massachusetts, United States - Salt Marsh Sediment SW1601-190 ...
CCAGCCCGGCGTCCTCGACGAAGGCCGCCCGCTCGTCCTCCTCCAGGTCCATCAGCTCCATCTCGAGTTCCGCGCAGATCGGCACGGGCGGGGGCGCCAGGGCCTCCAGCCCCTCGTAGCGCGGCGGCGAGCCGATCTCGTCCTCGCCGATGTTCAGAACGCACACGCACGGCTTCAGCGTCAAGAAGGCGTAGCTGCGGATCGCCTTTTCCTCGGCCTGCGTCATCTGAACGGACAGCAGGTTCCGCTCCTGCTCGACGGCCTGGCGGCAGCGCTCGAGGACCTTCTGCTCCTGCTGCAGGGCGTCGCGCTCGGGAAACGGCCTCTTCAGATCGTGGGCGATGGCCTCGAGGCGTTTCTCAATGACCTCCAGGTCGGCCAGCAGCAGCTCATCCCGCATGGCGTGGTACTCGCGCGCGGGGTCCACTTCCCCCAGCACCTCGATCACGGACGGCGCCTCGAAGCAGCGCAGGACCATGGCGACGGCGTCGCAGTCGCGCAGCGCGGCGACGGCTTGACCGCTCCGCTCCCCGCCTGCAAGGTGGGCGAAGACGCCGCCGATGTCCTCGAACTCGATCGTGGCGGCCAGCGCCTCATTGGGCTCGAGCATCTCAGCCAGGGCGTCGAGCCGCTCGTCCGGCACGCTAACCACGGCCAGCGAAAGCTGCCCGCCGGCGTGGTAGCCGCCCACCTCTCCATGCGCGCCGCTCACTGCGTTGAACAGCGTCGTCTTGCCCGACTGCGGCAGTCCGACTATGCCGACTCGCATCGTCCTTCCCCCCTTGTCCGTCAGGCCCGATACCGGCCTCAGCTTACCAGACGCACCGCGCGACCACAATGGGCCCGGCCGGGCAGTGCGCCAGTGCCGGCCTGCCCCGCGTCTGGACAGCGGCGGGCCGGCGGGGTATTCTGTCCCGCGCCCATCGCTCACACCTTCAAAGAAGAGACGGCGCCATGGCCGAAATGACGTCCCGCGAGCGTTTCGCCCGGATGTACGCCCACCAGGAGGCCGACCGCGTCCCCATCATCGACAGCCCCTGGCCGGCCACAATCGAGCGCTGGCACCGCGAAGGCATGCCCGAGGGCGTCAGCTTCGTCGACTTCTTCGGCCTGGACCACGTGGCGACCATCAAGGCGGACAATAGCCCCCGCTACGAAGTCCGCGTCGTTGAGGAAACGGACGAGTACCGGGTCCACACGACCAGTTGGGGCGCTACGCTGCGCGACTGGAAGCACGCAGCCAGCACGCCGGAGTTCCTGGACCACAGCGTCAAAGATCGCCGCACGTGGGAAGAGGCGAAGCGCCGCATGACGCCCACCCGCGACCGCGTGCCGTGGGACCACCTGCGAAGGAACTACCCGAGGTGGCGCGAGGAAGGCCACTGGATCTGCGGCGACCTCTGGTTCGGCTTCGACGTCACCCATAGCTGGACCGTCGGCACCGAACGGGTCCTGATCGCGCTGGCCGACGATCCCGACTGGTGCGTCGACATGTTCAACCATTTCCTGGACGTGAACCTGGCGCTGCTGGACATGGCCTGGGAGGAAGGCTACACCTTCGACTGCGCGACCTGGCCGGACGACATGGGCTACAAGCATAACCAGTTCTTCTCCGTCCAGATGTATCGCGACGTGCTGAAGCCGGTCCACCGGCGGGCCATCGAGTGGGCGCACGCCAAAGGCGCCGTGGCACACCTGCATTCGTGCGGGGACGTCAACCCCCTCGTGCCCGAGCTGGTCGAGATGGGGCTGGACGCCCTCAACCCCCTGGAAGTCAAAGCCGGCATGGACACTCTGCAACTGAAGCAGAAGTGGGGGCGCGACCTCGTGCTGCACGGCGGCATCAACGCCGTGCTGTGGGACAAGCCCGAGCAGATCGAAGCCGAGATCCGGCAGAAGGTGCCCGCCCTGAAGGAGTCCGGCGGCTACATCTTTTCCTCGGACCACTCGGTGCCGTCCAGCGTGAGCCTGGAGGACTTCCGCCGCATCGTCGAACTAGCAAAGGAAGTCGGCAGCTACTGAGGGCGGCCGCCGATGCGGCTGCCGGGCGGCGACTGCATTCCGGCTGGATGCGGCCGATGGGAATGTGCTCGGAGGAAGCCGTGGAACGGAGCATACTCGATGCGGACACGAGCAAAGAGGCGATGCGGGTTCAGGTGGCCATCCTCCGCAAGCTGGGCCCGGAGGGCCGGCTGCGGATGGCGTTCGAGTTGAGCGAAACCGTGCGCGCCGTCGCCGAGGCCGGCATCCGCCACCGTCACCCCGATCATGACGAGCGGCAGGTGCGCCGGGCGCTCATCCGCATGATGCTTGGCGACGAGCTGTTCTGCCGCTACTACGGGGATCAGCGCCAATGACCGTGAAGGCAGCGGATGCTCGGGTATGCGTGGCCGGAAGGCACGCATTGGTTGACAGGAAGCAAGGCGACCACTTAGGATGGCCCGTTGACGCGGGCAAGTGGTGCTTGCGCTCGCGCAGTCTCGTTTGCGCCTGCCAGCCACAGGGTGTATGGGCATAGGTGTCCGGTAGCGATGAGCATAAACAGAGATAAGCCCGACCGGTGGAAGGACGACATTGCTTGCTCTGTAGACATGTACAACGACTGGTTCATGGCGTTCGCACCCCGCGCATTCCGCGAGACACGCTCCCAAACAACCGCCGAAGTGAAGAATGCGCTGAAGGCCACGCGGAATCTGACCGCCGTTACACCAGCAGTTCTGCGCGAGAATCCCGGCATCCTTCCCGCTTTGCGTATGTCAACATGTCCGCCGTTGGCTGCTGACCGTCTAATCGGCCTAGGTGGGATCTCCCGGAACCTGGTTAGGCGGATGGAGCAACACGCAAAACTGCCCGCTCGGATGCCGGATGAGCAAGTTGATGATGAGTTGCTCAAGATCGGCACCATCATAGAAAGCATGGCAGATCCCGATATCTTCGTCTGGCTGGCCCGGAAGAAACCGGCAACACGAACGGACGTCCATCGGGCCGCAACAATTGTCGCGGACCGCCTGTGCGGAGCTGTCGCGAACCCGATCATCCGGAACGCCCAGGAGAAGCGTCAGCTCTCTGCCATCGGCGGCTGGCTTGATGCCCGTGGGTACCGTAAGCTTGCCGCTGGCGAAACGAGCAGCATTGATGAGATGGAGCCGGGCAGGTATGGCTTCCGCATCAACGTGCCCGTTGAATTACAGAACACCGGCAGGCAGCTTAATGTTCCGGTGGATGTAGCTGTAATGCCGCGCTCGGCAAACCAACACGATTTGCCCTTGCTTCTGGAGGCCAAGTCCGCAGGGGATTTCACCAACGTGAACAAGCGCCGCAAGGAAGAAGCCATGAAGATCACCCAACTCCGGGCTACGTACGGGAAGCACGTTCGGTACGGCTTATTCCTGTGTGGGTATTTCGACACGGGGTATCTGGGGTACGAGGCCGCAGAAGGCATTGATTGGGTCTGGGAGCACCGCATTGACGACCTTAAGCACTTCGGACTATAGGCATGCAGAGGACTACCACCCGCGAGCAACGGCGATTGGCCCTGCAAGCCGCACTCGACGCGGCCAAGACGCAGGAGGAAAGGAATCGTCTGGGCCAGTTCGCCACGCCCACGAGTCTGGCGTGGCAGATCGTGCTTTCTGCTGTCCGGTGCTTACCTGACGACGAGCCTGTCCGATTCCTGGATCCTGCCATTGGCACCGGTGCGTTCTTCTCTGCTCTTGAGTCGGCAGTGGCCCCGTCCCGCATCGACGTCGCAGAAGGCTATGAGGTTGACGAACACTACGCCGCGCCAGCGCGCGCCCTGTGGACGGGGACAGCTCTGAGGATCCACACGGAGGACTTCACGGTAATGCCAGGGCCTTCGCCCGATCAGACAAGCTTCAACATAGTCGTCTGTAACCCCCCTTACGTGCGGCACCACCACATTGGTAGTGCCGAGAAACGACGCTTGCGTAGTCTGGTCGAGAAGAGCTGCGCTATCCGCCTCTCTGGACTGGCCGGGCTGTACTGCTACTTCCTTCTGCTAGCCCACCAGTGGATGGCGGAGGGTGGGGTCGGAGCATGGCTTGTGCCGAGCGAGTTCATGGACGTCAACTACGGCGAGGCCGTGAAGGAATATCTCCGCACGCGCGTGACACTACTGCGCGTGCATCGATTCGATCCTGAGGATGTGCAGTTTGGGGATGCCCTGGTGTCTTCCGCTGTAGTCCTGTTCCGCAATCAGGATCCCCCGAGCGACCATGCAGTGCAGTTCACTGAGGGAGGCAGCTTGCGCCGGCCTCTGGCGCAGAGGCGCGTTCGTGCTCGCCAGCTACACCCTCCCAGGAAGTGGGGCAACGTTGCGCGACACATGGACGAGCCGAGAGCCGGTGGGGTTACTTTGGGCGACCTCTTCACCATCAAGAGAGGCGTCGCAACAGGCGGCAATCGTTTCTTCATCCTGCCTGATGAAGCCATTCGGGAACGCGACCTGCCCAGGCACATGTTCATTCCGATCTTGCCAAGCCCACGTTTCCTGGACGAAGACGAGGTCCGTGCGGACGCCGAAGGGACGCCCTTGCTCAAGAAGCGGCTGTTTCTTCTCAACTGCAGTTTGCCTGAGCAGCGTGTCGAGGCACAGTATCCCGCCTTGTGGCGTTACCTCCTGAGCGGGATACCCGATGTTGCCGAGAGATACCTATGCAGGCACCGTAGTCCTTGGTACTCACAGGAGAATCGCCCCCCAGCGAAGCTCCTTTGCACTTACATGGGACGTCCCAGCCCCAAGAATGACCGCATCTTCAGATTCATACTTAACCACTCTCTCGCCACCGCCGCGAACGTCTACCTTCTGCTCTACCCCAGACCTGCGGTTGGGCGTGCCTTCTGGCGACCTGACCTCATTCGGACTGTCTGGGCGCTGCTGAACGAAACGAGCGTCCAGAGCCTGGCGCGACAAGGCCGAGTCTACGGAGGCGGGATGTACAAGCTGGAACCCGGGGAGCTCGCTCAGGTGCCTGCAGACTCGCTGCTCAGAGCCGCCCCTTCGCTACGGGAGGGGCTCCTTCGCCAAGGAGACCTGTTCGAGCACACCGCTGACGGGTAAATGCAGCTGTTAGCTCGGCCTGTTCCGCTGTGTCCTTCCTCCCTAACGCGCCACGGCTGCGCAACCACAGCGCTTCCGAACGGACAGCATTCTGAGTATGATGCGTGCCGACGTTGTTGTGTGATGCTGTTGCGCATAGGAGCCACTGCCATGAACTGCGTCGCCGTGTTTCACGCACATCCGAACTACGCGTGCCTGGAACCGTTCTTCTTCCAGCGTGCCGTCTGCGCGTGCTACCAGACGCTTATCAACCTACCCAGCGTCCCCGAGGAATGCGCCCGCCGCGGCGTTCGGGCCGGCCCCCCGGCATTCTGACGAGCCGGGCCGGAGCGATGCCCCTCAGGAGACCGGCGTGACGATGACTGCCTCGATGCCCAGGCAGTCGGCAATCTTGCGGATGGTCTGCGCGTGATGGCCGATGCCGAGGGCGAAGTGGTGGGTCGGACCCTCGGCCACCCAGCGCTTGAGGAACGTCCGCACGTCGGGTTCAAAGCGCCCGTGCGTGTTCGTGTTGCCCGTCGGGGGGATCGGCCCGCGCAGCGACTCGCCCTCCGCAATGATGAACTTGAACCGCCCCTCCGCCGTCACCCCGATGCCGAGCATGGTGATCGGGCCTTCCTTGATGCGGAACTCGACGCTCGCCCCCGAGCCGGGCTTGCCGTGGTACTTCCTCAGGCTGCGCAGCACGGGCCGGCCGTCGGCGATGTTGATGTGGTGCGGCCCGTCGTGCCCGACCAGCACGGAGCCCCGCTCGAAGTCGATCGGGTGGAACTCGGCGAAGCTGCCGCCGATCGCCAGCCGGTCCATGATCATCATGGCGATGCAGGTCTTGAGGTCATACTCCCCGCACATGGGGAACCCGGCCGCGCAGAGCAGCGAATTGCCCACGATCAGGTTGGTCACGACGGTCCGCATCTCGCAGCCCGCTTCGGCCTCGTAGTAGTAGGCCAAGCCGTCCAGTTCCCTCTCCTTGATGAAGCGGTCCAGGGCCACCGCGACCCGGGCCGCCGTCTGGAGGTCCTGCTCGGTCAGCTTGACGGCGACCGGGTCCGAGCCGGGGTCCGGCGTGTCGAAGAAGCTCAGGATCTCTTGCTGCTTCGCATCGACGGCCGCCGGATCGACATCGCGATAGTGGCGTAGGATGTCGTCCGGCTCGCACTGGACGACGTGGCACCCGAACGCGCGCGTGACGGCCGTCGGATCGGTGTGCATGTCGAGCATCGCCTCGAGCACGTGGCCCATGTGCCCGATCCGGGCCCGGCGGAGGTCGTGCAGGACCTTCGCTATGCTGCACCATTCGGCGATCTCGGCCTCGGCGACGGGATCGTCGTGCAACATGCCCAGGATGACGGGCGGGGCCGGCCTGCCCATCCGGATGGCCACGCCGGTGAACTCGGGCACGGAGCAGAGATCGTCGTTGGCAAGCTGCATGTGCGTGGTGCCGCGCTCGTAGTCCATGGCCTGCCGCGGCTGCAGGGCGACCAGCACGATGGGCACGTCGAGCTCCCGGCAGATGACTCCGAACGTCGACGAGGTGGCGTAGGTGACCATGTCGACGAAGAGCAGGTCCAGCTCAGCGGCCTTGAGCTTCGGCAGCACCGCGTAGGCCGCCTCCGCCCGGTCGACCATGCCGAAGTCCGTCACCTGGACGCCCTGCGCTTTCAGCTTCGCCACCAAGACCTCGACCTTGGCGAGCAGCTCGTCCAGGAGTCCCTCGAATTGCCCCCAGTAGACGTGGTGGCCAACGGCCATAACGCCGACGTTGGCGGTCAGCGGCCTGCGTCGCTCAACGGCCATGTGCCCTTACTCCCTCCGCGAAGGTCCGCCGGCAGCATCGCGCGAGCACAACCTAGCTGACCCCCGCCCCTGCGTCAACGGCGGCTCGCGAGAAGTCGAACGCCTCCGTCCTTGTGCCGGCCGGCCGGCGTCCACTATCATACCGCTCCAGTGCTACACGAGCCGGGGGACCACAGGGCAAGATGAAGGCAGCCATTCTGATCGGCGACTCAATCCGGATGGGCTACGAGGGCTTCGTCCGCGAGGCGCTCGCGGGGACCGCAGACGTGTGGGCGCCCGAGGAGAATGGCGGCACCAGCCGCAACGTCCTGGCGCACCTGGACGAGTGGGTGCTCTCGCGAGCGCCGGACGTCGTCCACCTGAACTGCGGCCTGCACGATCTCCGGCGCGACTTCGGAGCGACGGAAACCGCCTTGCCCCTCACCGAGTATCGGCGCAACGTCGAGCAGATCATGCGATCCGTCCTGGACGGAACCGATGCGGCCGTCATCTGGGCGATGACCACCCCGGTGAACGAGGAATGGCACCATCGGAACAAGGAGTTCGACCGGCTGGAGGCGGACGTGATCGCCTATAATGAGGCCGCCGTCGAAGTATGCGAGCGGCTCGGCGTGGCCGTTCACGACCTTTACGGCGCTGTCATGGCTGCCGGACGCGACGGGCTTCTCTCGTCGGACGGCGTGCACTTCAAGGAAGAGGGTTACCAGGTGCTCGGACATGCGGTCGCCCGCACGATTCGCGATCACCTGTGAGCTGCCGGGCATTCCGGCCGCTTCGAAGGAGAGAAGATGGGGCGCGTGCTGCCTGGCGTGATGATCTGCGTTGTCGCGGGCATTCTGGCTGGGTGCGCCGCACCGGAAGCGGGTCCGGAGGCGGCTCGGGTGGAAGGCTTCGTCGTGTCGGCCGGAGACGAGATCACGATCGAGCTGCCGGAGAACCCGACCACGGGATTCCAGTGGACGGTGGTGCAGGCGCCGGCCGAGGAGATAATGACGATCGAGTCGTCCGACTTCGTGCCGCCATCCTCGGGATTGCTCGGGGCCGGCGGGCAGCGGCTCTACAGGCTGAGGGCGCAGTCGCCGGGGGAAACGCAACTGATCCTGGAGTGCCGGCGTCCTTGGGAGGAAGATGCCGAGCCGGCGGACCGGAAGCAGTACTCGTTCCTCGTGAAGTGAGCGGCGCCGCTGCGATCCGTGGCCGGCCTTCTCGACTGCGGAGGCCCTGACACGTCGCAAAGGTTGTCGCCGAGCCTTCTGGGGACCTTATGAGTCCGGTCGTGTGCCACATCGTGGGCGGCGGGGCGTTCTTCTCGGGAGCCGCGCTCATCCTGGCGGCCGTTGGCGTGTCAGCGCTCCCGGAGAAGCTGCTCATCCGGATCACCTTCCGCGTGCTTGCTGTCGCCGGGATGATGCTCGTGGTCCTTTCCGCCACGCCGCTGCCGACCTGGCTCTACGCGGTCTGGTTCGCCCTCATTCTGGCCTGGCTCGCGCGGCTTGTAGTCGGGCTGCCGCACAAGGCCGAGCGGGCGCTCCGCGGACTGGTCGCCGTGTCCACGGTCCTGATCGCCCTCACAGAGGTCCCGCACCAGGCCTGCCCGGCCATACGGTCAGTGGGACACGACACGGTGTTCGTCATCGGGGATTCGATCAGCGCCGGCACCGGCGACAAGCAGAAAACGTGGCCGATGATCCTTCGGGGGACCCAGGAGTTGCAGGTCCGGAATCTGTCGCAGACCGGCGCAACGATCCGCGGGGCGCTCAAGCAGGCCGAGAAGCTGCCCTCCCGCGCGTGCTTGGTCGTCCTGGAGATCGGGGGGAACGACCTGCTCAACGGACAGCCGCCGGACCGGTTCGAAAGGGACATGCGGGGCCTGCTGAGGGCCGTGCGCTACGGCGGCCGGACCGTCGCCATGTTTGAGTTGCCCGTGCCACCGTTCTACAATCGGTATGCCAGGATACAGCGCAAACTGGCCCACGAGTTCGGCGTCACCCTCATCCCGAAGAGGGTTCTTGCCGGCGTGCTGTCCGGCCAGTTGAATACGCTCGACGGCATTCACCTTTCGGACGAGGGCCACCGAAGGATGGCCGAGACGGTCGGGAACCTGCTGGAGGCACCATGGCACTGATAGTCTGTCCGGAATGCGGGGCGGGGATAAGCGAGAAGGCCATCGTCTGCCCGCGCTGCGGATGCCCGATGAAGGAGGAAGCCGCAGTCCCGCAGCCGGCCGTTGCGCAGGCGCCGGCCGGCCGGCGCCTGCGGGGATTCGAGTGGAAGAGCAAGGCCCATATCCTGGGCTGGCCGCTCATCCACGTGGCTATCGGGCGCAACAAGGAGACCGGCCGGCTGATGGTCGCCCGCGGCATCATCGCCATCGGGCAGTTCGGCATCGGCCTGGTGACGATCGCCCAGTTCGGCGTCGGCGTCCTGTTCGGCTTCGGCCAGTTCGTCGCAGGCGCACTCGCCGTGGGGCAGTTCGCCGTGGGCATCTATTTCGGGCTCGGCCAGTTCGCCACGGGGACCACAGCCATTGGCCAGCTTGCCTTCGGCAAGTACGTGCTCGCTCAACTCGGCGCCGGGAAGCACGTTTGGACAACGAAGATCCGGGACGTCGAAGCCATCAAGCACTTTCAGGGCCTATGGGATTCGATAAAGGGACTGCTCGGGTGGTGAGGGCAGACGCGCCATGAGTATCGAGCACTACGAGTTCGGCAGGATAACGATAGACGGGGAGACCTATCGCTCGGACGTGATCGTCTGGCCGGAGGAGGTGGACGATTCGTGGTGGCGGGTCGAGGGGCACGGCCTGTGCAGGGAGGATCTTGAACCGCTGCTTTCGAAGGACCCGGACGTGCTCATCATCGGCACCGGGGCGCACGGCGCCATGGCGGTCCCGCCGGAGATGGTGCGTTACATGGCGGGACGCGCCTCCGAGGTGCACGTGGAACGGACGGGCCGCGCGTGCGAGATATACAACGAGCTGGCGGGGGGCGAGCGGCGCGTCGTGGCAGGCCTGCACCTGACGTGTTGAACTGCCGCCGTCGGGGAGCAGACACGTCAGACCTCGGCACACATGCGGTCGGTGCTGCGTTTCAGATCGTTGCGGTCCCTGTAGGCCAGTTTTCCGTCGTGTTGCAGCCTGCCGACAACTATCCCAGGCGCAATGCCGACCTCACGGGCAAAGGCTTGGATGGCTGACTTGCTGGGCCTGGGGTGCTGAGCGACGAATTGCCTGTAGCGGGCCCGGCGGATAAGCGCGTCTTCAGCGAATCGATTCGCCTCTTCTTCCTTCACGCCTCCGTCCGCACGGTCGTCCTCGTCGACGAAAACCTCTGTCTTGCCGTGGCGAAGGATGTGCCCTGCCTCGTGGAAGAAGCTGAACCACAGATGATCGACCGTCTTGTGCCTGAAGCTCAACTGTATCAGCGCCTTCGTGCGCTTCTCGATCCGGCGAGCAGCCCCGCTGAGGCGTGTCGCCGGCAATTCTGGTACGAACACGACGGCGACCCCGCATTCGGAGCACATGCTCGTGAGCTTCTCAAAGGCGAGCGATGGATCCTCGAGAGTTAGATCCCGCGCCAAGCCAAGGACAGTGCGGAAGCCACGCGCGTCATAGGGCTCGCAGTCCATCTCTTCTGCAAGGGTCTCCCCCCTTCGCAGCCACGCGGCAACAGCCAGAGGGTTCTTCTCGAATGCCGGGGAGGAACGGAAGTCGGCAACGGGGTAGGGGCCGCGCCATGACTTCTCCCACGCTTCGACGGAAGCAACTCCGAAGAAGCTCAGCACCTCCCGCAGCTGATCAACCGCATCGTCAAGCCGCCGAAGCCAACCCCATTCCGCCATCTGCTTAACCGGCACCTGCCGTAGCCAGTCAAGCCTTTTATCCAGTCTGGCACTCTCGCGCTCGCGGGCGCAGAACTCCTGATAGTGACGCTCGCGGTTATTCCAAAAGGCTGCAGGAACGCCCAGAACGCGCTCGAACTCCAACGCTGCATCCGGGGTGATCGGAGCCTTCCCGTTCACGATCTCGCTGATCGTCTTCTCGGCCTTGCCTGTGCGCTTGGCGAACTCCTTCTGGGTCATCCCAAGCGCTGCCAGCGCGTCGGCCAGCGTCTCCCCCGGCGCCGAGACCACGTCAGGAACGTACTCGTTGGTTGCGCTCTTAGCCATGTTAATGTGGGTCCTCGACCTCAATGATGCGCACGGCCGTGACCTGCTCCCAGTCCAGCCCGCCGTCGGGCTTGCGCGGGAGCGGGTCGTGCGCCGGCTCGAAGAAAAGCCGGTAAGGCTGTTTCACATCAACGGAAAGCTGGCCCTTGCGATTTCCACTCATCTCATGGGTGTGTGCTTGCGGAAGAGCGGCGAGCATAGCCAGGTTTTCCGCCGCATGGAGCTCATCCAGCCTTCGCATGATGAGCCTCGCCATCTGATCGCCCCATTTACGCGTAGCCCGCTTGCGACTGGTGCAGACCTTCTTTAGCTTCTCCGTACGAAACAGTATATCCATGTGCACCCCACTTGTCAAGAAAAAACGTTTACGCAAAAGGTAAACGCTTTCCGCAGACCTGCCGGGGCCTCCTACCCCGGCAGGCAGCCGGCGAGGCGGCGGCAGGCTTCCAGGTACTTCTCGCTGGTCCGGCGCACAACGTCCTCGGGCAGGTCGGGCGAAGGCGGCTCGTGATCCCAACCGGACTCGTCCAGCCAGTCGCGCACGTACTGCTTGTCGTAGGACAACTGCGGCCCCCCCGCCTCGTACGTATCGGCCGGCCAGAACCGCGACGAGTCCGGCGTGAGCACCTCGTCCACCAGCGTCAGCTCCCCGTCGCAGAGCCCCCATTCGAACTTCGTGTCGCTGATGATGACCCCCTTGTCCGCCGCGTACGACGCCGCCTTCTCGTAGACGGCGATCGACAGGTCCTGCATCCTCCGCGCCCGTTCCGTCCCGACCATCTCCTCGACCTCTTCCATCGAGAGCGGCAGGTCGTGGCCGGCTTCCGCCTTGGTGGTGGGGGTGAAGATGGAGGCGGGCAGCCTGTCGCTCTCGCGCAGGCCGGGCGGAAGCTCGACGCCGCAGACGGCGCCGGTGTCCCGATAGGAGCGCCAGCCGGACCCGGACAGGTAGCCCCGCACCACGCACTCGACCGGCAGCACGTCGGCCCGCCTGACCAGCATGCTGCGCCCGCGCAGCAGGTCGGCGTACGGCTGGACGACGGGCCCCATCTTCGCCACGTCCGCCGTGACGAGGTGATTGGGGACGAGGTCCCGAAGGCGGTCCAGCCAGAAGTCCGTCAGGCAGGTCAGCACCTTGCCCTTCCAGGGGATGGGCGTCTGCAGGACGACGTCGAAGCAGCTTATCCTGTCCGTCGCGACGATGAGGAGCCCGGAATCCAGCGCGTAGATGTCGCGGACCTTGCCACGGCTGAAGAGTTCCAGGCCGGTCAGGTCGGTCTCGACGAGCGGCTTGGGCATCTGCATGGCGTCGCCTCCG
>Ga0315541_1003376_pt1 | contig 12360 bp, 9 predicted proteins | sample SalMarSW160190MG_FD_203095 | JGI IMG/M metagenome (GOLD analysis project Ga0315541, IMG submission 203095) | Salt marsh sediment microbial communities from the Plum Island Ecosystem LTER, Massachusetts, United States - Salt Marsh Sediment SW1601-190 ...
TCCTTCGTAGTCGTTATTTCAAAGCAATAATAAAATGGACGGCGGGCAGTTCTATTTTCGCAGGCACGTCCCATTCGGACCAGACTTACACGCTTCCAGTGGTTAGGTTCGATATCGAAAGCCAGCTCGAGCACGAGAGTGAAATGTTTGGAATTGAAAGTTCACGAGCCAAATACAAGCTTGCAGCAGATAGTATTTGCAGCGAGATGATCAAATCAATCAGCAAACAGTTTGAGAATTTACTGGATAAGTATGGCCAGATGCCTGAATCGCCTGAGATACTCCATGGAGTCTACCATGAGCCGCCGGAGCTTTCCTTTCTGAAAGCTGAGGAGGTAAAAAAGTTGATTTCAGGCAGTGGATTATTGAAGAACAATCACACAGTCTGGCGGTTCGCAGACGAGCGCCAAACCGATAAGGCACTGATGGCTTATCGGGATGAATTGAAAATCCTGGGATGGGGACAAGAGGACCTCGGCAAAGAATATCTTCGGATGCAAAAGGAAAATGAACACATTTATATTTTTCGCCAGAACAAGCGAGGCTCCAAAGCAGGTACATTTTTTTGGAGCGAATCTGATAAGACGGTGCCCGAGACCTCGTTAATTGCTGATTACGAATCTTACTTGACCAGTGACCAGATGCAAAAGGCAATGGATGCGTTATTAGAATGCAATTTGGAAATTAAAACAATCCTCATCTTTGAGAAATATTTCCGCACGCCGAAGCAGCTTGAACGTTTGCAGTCTATTATTGAAGCGAGTCCTGTCCATACGCTGGATGGCTGTCTTATGCTCGCTCGCTATTGGGCGGATCGTGGTGAAACGGACAAGGGGCGAGAGTCACTCCTGCGTGCCAGGGCCATGCAGCGTACGGAAAAAGACCACAATGTCAGGGCTGAGGAGATTAAGAACCTGGCCGGAGAACTCGGAGATGAGAGTCTGGCCGAAGTCCCTGTCGCCGAGGAGATTTTTCGCCAGATGGGTTTTATAAATCCTGAACAGCTCAGCGAACCTGTTGAGATTGAAAAACCCATTAATGAGCCCGTTCTATTTTACCGTCGTCTCGGCGATGGAGAGTTGCAGACTTTTGCGTTGCGGATTATCCGTTCGCAAGAATCTTCATACTTGGTACCCTATCATTTACTGACCGTTGAAAGTCGAAAAGGAAGCTCAAGTTCGAGTGAAAGCGGCGGAAAAGTCAAGCCGGGCGGCGTTTGGGCAGTAGACACCTCTATAAATGCTTTAACCGATGAAAGTAAGTCGATACAATTACAAGTCAAAAGCCTTGGTAATGAACATTTCCTGTTCGCCATTACTCCGTAGCCAAACTGAATAACCGAGGCCGGTAAAAAAATATTCGGTACCGAGAAAGCCTATGTATTCTCAGTAATAATTGACGGGAGGACCAGCTTAAGAACTTTTATTATTCTTGCTCGGTACGGGATGTTGTAACCGTACCCTTGGTAAAGTCAAACATTTTGGGGCCGCATGTTTTACATTCCTCATCGTTTGTTTTGGTTGTTGGAGATGCAGGAACCGTTTTCGAATAGAATACGTTACATGGAATTTCCAGTCGCCGGCCTTCTTTTGTTTTGACAAAAAACTTCTCCGTGAAGATCCTTTTTTTATTTTTAGAAGCCGGTGGTGTTATCTCCAACTCAAGCTCATAACCATTGCGGACTATTGTGTTACTCAATACCTTGACGGCACCTTTGCTTGACGAAAATGATTCAAGCTCAAAATCCTCATCGTAGTTGTTAAGTATCCGCAGTTTCTTCACTATCGGTTGTTGCGTTGCCATTCCGCGTACGATAATGGACCTTGGAGCGATCTTGAACTTTGGCAGGGTGTTAATGCCGACAGAGATCGTTTTGCATTCCGGATGGGTTAAGCCAATCTCGATACGGCCATTCAAAGTCTTTTCCAGTCTCGTCATATCAACCTTCGGCTGAAGAACAAATTTCGTTGCTTTCTCCGAAGGATTATAGTCGGCAGTTATACAATTGGCGGTTGACTTGAAAGACTTTATTGAAAAAGGCTGGTTGTCAATACTGGTAAGTGTGAGCTGCGGGCAATTAGCGTTTTCCTGTTTAAGCAAAAGGTTCAATGTTTTCGGCTCATGATCAACTTGCATCTTAATGTCTGCCTTGACGGCCAGTGTGACCTCAGGTTTTGTCCTGTCATTACTATGTATGACCAGATGTTTTGTTGTCTGGCCACGTAGTTGCTCGGAAAAATAGTTCACCTTCAATGTTCCGCTCTCTCCCGGTGCGTATTCCCTTTTGGCAAGCGAAAAAGGTGTACATCCACAAGTTTTAGTAATCTCCCCTATTTTTAGGGTGCCATTTCCGGTGTTCGTAAATTTAAACTCACAGAGATTACTCGTTCCGGGGCCGACATTACCGAAATCGTGCACTACTTGTTCGAATTCAATTTTCGGTGCTTTTCTTTGGGAACGAGTACGTGTAGGGATTGTCGGCCGGCTCGGCTGCTGTATTTGCTGGAACTGCTGGAACCAGTCTGAGCTAAGCTCTTGTCGCGGCGCCATAGTTTCCTCTTCGCAGCCGGCCTGAAAGAGTAAACAGCAAGTCATGATTAAAATAGTTGAGATTAACTGGTTAGGTTTCATATTCCTGTTTCCAAAATCATTTCGCGATGGACTCTTCCAGCCAATCCGAAAAGAGACTTGGATTGACATAAAAAACACATTAAATCGACGATATTAAGATGACCTCCTCACGGTCATACCGCCGGACTTTATAAAACATTATTATACCCGAATCGGCCGCTTAAGTCAAAGCTTTTCGCTGGCTTTTATGGACTTTTTTGTCGACAAAATCCACATTTCAGCATGGAAAGTCCTATACTATAATGTCCCGGCGAATGTTTACCCTTAGCTGAAATTCATAACGGTTCCAGTGACGTTTTCCGGCGCGGATTTATCGGCATCAAAAAGGGATTGGGGCTTACCTACGTATAATACCAATTGTGATTAAAATCTGCGCCTCTGTCATCTCTGAAAGCGCACCCATTGTCAAGTTGGATTCATCAGTAATTTCACTTTTTTATCCTTACAGCTTAATGCCTAACGGATCCGACGGTCTTCGAGCAGTCTGAAGAGAAAAATCGTTTGGGCAGAGGGCCAAATTAGGGCAACCCAGGGGGGTAATTTGGACCTCTGGGGCCCCGAACGATTTTTCTCTGGCTCTAACAACTATCTCATCGGCCTGTCTATGATTCGCAAGAGCCATTTTTTATACCTACCTTGTTTCATTCGTCTGTTGTTGGTTTCGCCAAATAAATATCGCGTTTTTTCGCCACAGTCATCTCTTCGCCGTAATAGCAGCATGAATATCTTCCAGGGACGTGCCGCATTCATTTCGCGAGCCTCAAAGGACTCATGACAGCATCGCGTTTACGCCCCCGTTGGCGAAACCTTCAACACACCTCTATCTCTATACACCTCATTTTTGGTTAATATCCAGTACGTAGCTTCAGCCAGATGCCGAGCCACGGCACCAATCGCCTTGGCGTGACCCTTCCGGCCTCGAATCCGATTGTACAGTCCACTGACATGACGGTCAGGAAACCGGTTACGGTTTAAAGCCACCGAGTTGCCGGCCTCACTGAAAGCCCACTTCAAATAGTGGTTCGTATCTGGACGAAGTCGGCCGTAACGAACCTTGCCGCCGCTGGCATGCACTCTCGGAGTTACACCACTATACGAGGCGAGACGCTCGGCACTACCGAACCGACCGATATTCCCGATCTCCTGTAAGATAACCACCGCCAGGATAAAACCTATGCCCGGCATAGTCTTAAGAAGTCTGTGCTGATCGGTTTCCTCGAACAGCTTATTCATCCTTGCCTCGATGGCCTTAACCTTCTGCTCGATCTGATCCAACTGCTCCAGTAACAACTCGGTCGTATAGCGTGTATGAGATGGCAACTGCCCAAGGACAGAAACCATCACTTTCATGCCTTTTCTGCCGAAGATATCGCTGATATCCTCGAACGCATCCTGCAGGCCGTACTTGTCCAGAACAGAGTGAATGCGGTTCTTAAGCCTGGTCCGCTGTCCGCCAAAGACCATCCTGGTGCGGGGCAGCTCACGTTTGTCTCGTACATCACCGGGCGGTATCCAGACCGTCGGTAGAGTCCCGGCACGTTGCAGCACGTTGAGCCCTTTTGCATCCAGCTTGTCGGTCTTGTTGATACAGCCAAACATCATCTTGGCCTTTCTGGCATGAACCAGACGAGGTTCCATCCCGGCCTGCTCGATCTCATCCACAATCCAGTACCAGTTGCCGATCGTCTCGATAGCCACCGGGCTGCCCGGCTGCTGGCTGGAGAGGAATCCGGCGATGCTGCCTCGCCTATGTTCGATCCTGAATTCCTGTGGATTTTCGCCATTCTCGTTTTCTACCCTTGCAAAGGTATAGTGTTTGTGAGAATCAAATGCTATAATGTTATTCATAGCGTGCCTCCTTTCTACGGCTACGAACCGTTATAAGTTAATCTTGTCGGCGCTCTATTATACAGCGCCACGAGGCACGCTTTCATATAATCATCTCGACCGGAGGGCCGCGGAGCGGCCTGAAGTGGAGAGATCTGGCTGCGAACGAAAAGCAAATTCAGTCTGAATCCAGATTTCTCGACTCCGCTTCGCGGAGTTTACCCTGAGCGAAGCCGAATGGGCTCGAAATGACACGAACAAGCGCATTGATTATGCACAATTGGTATAATAACGGGTGGTATGATCAATATAATGGTATCGATGAAACAATGTGTTTAATTGCCTCGAAATCTTTGTTTTTATTATTCTTTCATGCGGATTTGGCAAAATATTGCCTTTGACTATGGAATCGAGTGTTTGCGGAGCATTATTAAATGAAAAGTTGTAGAAATTCGTGGTAATTGCCATTAGAATTCTTAGCAGGTCATTGATTGAATATTTTTTGTTGTTTGTTCTTGACGAACGGGCTTTTACTTGATAATTGGTTATTGATTATTAGAATTGGATTCGTTTATAAGTTTGAAAGGAGGCCATTATGGCAAGAATAGTATGTACCGGAATGCTCATAGTATTGCTTAACGCATTGGTTGGTTGTCAAAATGTCGACAGGGGCGAAGGTCAGCTCCTGCCACGTAACACAAGACAAATCGGACCCGCGAGCGTTGTAAATATCGCTGATACGAGTGAGGCCGATATCGTAGAGCAGATGGCAATCAATCGGCAGGCCTATCGGCAGGGCCTTGAATTGCTGGCGGGATACTACGTAAGGACCGGTAACAATTTGAAGCTTGAGTGGGCCAATAAGGAATTAGCCGCGTTGAATACCATGCCAAAATATAACTACATTATTGAGGCGGAAGTGGCCCCGGGCAATCTGAAAGTCAGAGCTTCGATCCCTGATGCGGATGATATTTATTATGACGCCCTGGAGCTTGATAAGAGTGCCGGAACGCTACCAATTCTTAAGAATCAAAATCAGTTACGTTTGGCTCTGGAGAAATACAGGGAGTTAATAAGGAAACATCCTTCCAGTGACAAGATCGATGATGCGGCATATAAAGCGGGTGTAATCCACGAATATTTCAAGGATTACTCGATAGCGCTTTTGTATTTCCAAAGGGCCTTCCAATGGGATCCTGAAACTCCTCATCCAGCGAGGTTTAGGGCGGCGCGTATCCTGGATAAAAATCTGCACCGAAACGCCGAGGCACTCCAGCTTTATCAACAGGCTGTCAAAATAGAAAGTCAGTTTGACAAGTATAGGGAATGGAGAGAGTTTGCAGAAAAGCGGATAAAGGAATTGCAGAAGATCGACGAAAGCGGGAACTAAAGTTGATAGAAGTTTTGTAAGAGAATTTTTCAGCGTTGGAATATCGGGCCTGGTTGGATATCAGGCCCGTTTTTTATGCCAAAGAAATGTCGCTCGAATTCGAGAAAAAACTGGCCGATTTTATAAGGGCGAACGGGCTTTTGGGCCCGGCGGAAAAAATCCTGCTTGCTGTGTCCGGCGGGGCTGATTCAATAGCGCTTATGTACGCGATGCATGCGCTTAAGGCCGGGAACTTTTTCAATGCCGAGTTGCTCTGTGCTCATATCAATCATCAGTTGAGAGGTGCCGAAGCGGATTTGGATCAGGAGTTTGTAGTCAACCAGGCAACGAAATTGAAGTTGGCTGTGACGACAAGGCGAGCGGACGTACGCGGGTTTGCCCGTCTCCATAAGTTGTCAATCGAAACGGCCGCTCGTCATTTACGGTTGGAGGCTCTGATAGATATCGCAAAGGCCAACAACTGCAGCCGAATCGCTACAGCACATCAAAAAAATGACAATGCTGAGACCATCATCCAGCGGTTGAGCCGCGGCACGGGTTTTCGCGGGCTCGGCGGCATCTGGCCGGAGCGAACCTTTGCCGATGAGATTAAATTTATCAGGCCCTTGCTGTGTTTCACGCGTGATGAGGTTGTAAGGTATCTGCAGCAGCGAAATCTGAATTGGCGCCGGGATCATACTAATGCCGATTGTACGTACAGGCGGAACTATATCCGGCACCGGTTGTTGCCGGCGTTGCAACAAGAATGTTCCGATTCGATCGTGGAACAGTTGTCGCAATTGGCCCGGTCGGCGCGCAAGTACTACGACATGATTTGCAGTAGGGCGGATGAGTTGTGGCCTTCCCTGGCTGATAGCGATGTTGAGAAAACCGTGCTGGACTTAAAGCTGTTTCTTGCCGAACCGCAGCCGGTAAAAGTCGAGCTGATTCGGCGAAGTCTGGCTAATATCGGTTGCGGCGAGAAAAATTTGACGCAGGGACATTATGAAGGCATACTGCAACTGGCGCAGCAAAATGTCACCGGCAGAAAAATGGAATTGCCCGGCGGATTCGCGGTTCGGCATGAATACGGGAATTTAATTTTTTCAAATTGTAGGGTGGGGCCTGCCCCACCAATATCGTCTAAAGGCCAGGTTATAACAATTGAAATTCCTGGACAGACAACGTTTAAAAAATTTGTAATACAGGCGATTGTTCTCAATAGGAATGAAGTTGATTTTAAAAAATTCAAGGCCGCCAAAACCGATTCGATTGAATGGTTCGACTTGGATAAGACAAAACCGCCGCTGTTTGTCCGCCATCGCCGGCCCGGCGACAGGTTTATTCCTCTGGGCCAAAGCGAGGGAAAAAAGCTCGGCAAATTCCTGACCGCCCAGCGGACCCCACACAGGATTCGCAGAGATGTACTTGTAGTTACCGATAGAGAAAAGATTATCTGGGTCTGGCCCGTTCGAATAAGTGAGCAACAGAAAATTACCGGTCAAACTCAGAAAATTCTTCAGCTTCAAATAACCAATCTCAACGCTTAGCTTCATATTGCGTTGTCTATAACTAAATAGACAGGAGAACAAATATGAGTTGTTTATGTAATTCTCGTCGCGACTTTTTGAAGGAAATAGGATTCAGCGCTGCATCGCTGGCTTTTGCCGGATGTGCTAATGCCTCCGAGTCATTTGGAAGCGGGGTTTCTAAGAAGCGCCCGAATATTCTTTTTTGTCTGGCGGATGACTGGTCCTGGCCTCACGCGAGCATTGCCGGCGACAAGGTCGTAAAGACTCCGACATTCGACCGGGTCGCTCGGCAGGGTGTGCTGTTCGAGAACGCGTTTGTTTCGGCGCCGTCTTGCACACCTTCGCGCGGGGCAATCCTGACCGGGCAGTGGCACTGGCGTCTGGAAGAGGGCGGCAATCTCTGGAGCACGCTTCAGGCCAAATTCGCCGTGTATCCGGACTTGCTGGAAGAGGCCGGCTATCACGTCGGTTATACCCGCAAGGGCTGGGGTCCCGGCCGGGATGCGCCGGGTGGGCGGAAACGAAATCCCGCCGGGCCGCGCTACAAGGACTTCCGGGAATTTATAAACGCCCGGCCCGAGGGCAAGCCGTTCTGCTTCTGGTTCGGCAGCACCGACCCACATCGAGCGTATAAATGGCAGTCCGGCATAAAGAGCGGGATGAAGCTCGAAGATGTTGAAGTGCCGGCGTGTTTTCCGGACAGCGAAGAAGTCCGCACAGATATCTGCGACTACTACTGGGAGGTTCAGCGATTTGACAGCGAAGTCGGCGATTTGCTGAAGATGCTCGAAGAGACCGGCGAGCTTGACGATACGCTTGTTGTTATCTCCGGCGACAACGGCCTGCCGTTCCCACGCTGCAAGAGCAACCTGTACGATACGGGGACGAACGTCCCGCTTGCGGTTCGCTGGCCCGCCGCCGTTCAGGGCGGCAGGGCAGTTGAAGATTTCATAAGCCTCTCCGATCTGGCGCCGACGTTTCTGGAGGCGGCCGGTTTGAAACCGCCTGCGGAGATGACCGCTCGCAGTTTCCTGGATATTCTGCGCTCGGGCAAGTCCGGCCGGGTGGACGCCCGGCGCGACCACGTCCTGACCGGCAAAGAGCGTCACGTAGTCTGCCAGGAGACCGGCACTGGCGGCTATCCGATGCGGGCGATACGGACGCATGATTTCCTGTATATTCGCAACTTCAAGCCGGAGCGTTGGCCCGCCGGCGATCCTAAGGGTTACGCTAAGCCGACGGAGATAAATGTTGCCCGTCCGCTCGGCACGCATTACGGGTATGGTGACATTGACGCGGCACCCACAAAATCTTACATGCTGAAATATCGTGACGATCCGAAGGTCAAGAGATTGTTCGAGTTGGGCTTCTCAAAGCGTCCGGCCGAGGAACTGTACGATCTGGACAAGGATCCCGACCAGTTGGACAACATCGCGGGCAAGGTCGAATACGCCAGGATTAAAAAGAAGCTTGCTACGGCCTTGATGGCCGAGTTGAAGGCCACGAAAGACCCGCGTGTCATGGGTAAAGGCGATGCCTTCGATCAGTATCCTTACTACGGAAGCTTACCCGGGAAATAGTCTGTCTGGGCGAGAAAAAACGTAAAAAAGCCGAGCCGAATTGGCCCGGCTTTTTTAATGTCACTCACTTAAAAAGATTCACTGGGGTAGATCTTCCGGTGCCACGTCTTTGACGCTCAAGTCGCCGTAGATGACACGGTAAGTCTGCGAGCCTGTAGGTTGATACCAGAAGATTGGCGTTTCGGCGTCGCCGTAGCTTACGTTCTCGCCGGCATACCGCCAGTTGCTCTCGGCAGGTAATTGTGTCACGAACATTATGCCGCGATACATCAGCGTCGCTTCAGCGTGTCGATCCTGCTGCGATGTTTCTCCCTCGCCGAACTTGCCTTGCTTTATCATCTCGGCAGTAACCTTCGGCAATTCGATAGGATTGAACGTCGGTGGGAACGTGCCGTCTTTTGTCCAGGTAGACCACATTTGCAGGTATGCTATCAAGTCCTCTTCAGTGACTGTAGAAACATCCGCCTGAACTTGCATAGGTGTGAAACCTTCCGGTGGCGTCAGGCTAAAGAGCGAGTCGTCGAGTTCGGCGTTAAACTGAAAATCGGTCATGATTGTGTTCATACCCGGGGCGTTCGTGTACTCTATTTCCACACGAACAAGCTGTGCCGTTTGCGGGTCAATCCAAACAGTATTGATCATATCGTCTTGAGTGACACGGAAACCTTCAAGCACTCTGCCGTCTATTTCTTTTTCTCCGAGCGCCTCATCAGCCTGGTCGGGAAGCGTTCTTAATTTTTCAACGACCATGAAAGGATCCTGAGCCGGATCGTGCTGATAGTTGGACGCCTCGAAGTCGATATACTCTCGTTTCGGCGGCCAGAGAGAAATACCTTTGTTCTGGTTCCAATCAATAACATTTATGTAACCATCTACGGTTGTTGTTCGCATGTATCCGGGTTCTTTAAATGCCATCTGTAGCCGTAAAGTCGGCATACTTTCGACAGGCGTGCGAGTCACGACGCTATAAGTTAACGTGCGGGCGTATTGGAGCTGTTCGACAACGCTTGCATAGATTGCGTTTGCTCCGTTACCACCCAACAGGTGTATTCCGACAAGCACTGCTGCGATTATTACTGCAGCGGCGGCCAATTTGGTAATCTTAGTTTTCATAATCATTCTCCATAGATCAGGCTTAATGATGCCTGGTTTCTGTTTTTCTTTTTCGTCCAGCGCCTGCAGGACATTGCCAATGACTCTGTCGTGCGTCTCGGGGCTGGTTTTGTAACACAGTTTCTTGATTAACTTTTCAATATTTTTCGACGGTCTCATTTTTTCACCTCACCGTTCAGGGTTGACCGCAATTTATCCAGTCCGTAGCGGTACCGGCTTTGAACTGTTTTTGTCGAAACATTCTGCAATTCGGCTATCTGTCGAAATCTCAGGTTCCCGTGAATGCGAAGGGCGATGGCCTCTCGCTGTTCGTACGGAAGTTCGGTCATTGCATTACTCAATTTCTGCAATTGCTCGCTGCATATTGCCAGTTGAACCGTGCTTTTAGTCCCGGCCGGCGTTTTTTCCGCCTGCTTTGCCATGGCGTTTCGCTGGCGAATTCTTTTTCGAATACAGTCACGCGAGCGGTTCGCTACACAGGTTGCCAAATAGCTCTTCAGACTGCCCGTCAGATGGAACGTTCCAATAGACTCGACGAGCTTGATAAAGACATCCTGAACAATGTCTTCGGCGCCGACTTTGTCGTCCAACAGGTTACCTGCCAACGTTAGCATATCCCCGGCGTACTTTTCGTAGATCGTTCGAAACGCATCTCTGCTGCCGCGTTTGAATTTCCACAAGAGTAATCTGTCTTCGAGCATCCGGGACTCACCTTTCCAGTCCGGCAATTCCTTAGCCAACAATGCAGACCTGACGGATCTGATATCAGAACAATCGATTGTCGCTAATATAACGCCTAAGAGCCATGTTTTGCTCTAAATAAAATCTTTTCTTTACTCAAAAAACCCGTTTTTGAGTCGAATGCTACAGCAAATCGTTCAATGATAATAGCATAGCACAATCTGTCATTCCCGCGAAAGCGGGAATCCACAAACCGTTACGTTCCTGGATCCCTGCTTTCGCGGAGTTTGTGTTTTAGCCAGGGGAAAGCCATCCCCATCGGAGATAAACGACAATCGAGATGAGGCTGCCACCCAATAGAATTGATGTAAAACGGGTGGCAGCCTCAAGCGCAGCTTGGGGATGGTCGCGAATACCAGAGGCCGGCTAAACACATACTTCGCAGGGATGACAGCGCTAATCGGTCAGTTAGGCTCTTTAGATTTTAAAAAATAAACAAGACCGGGAGTTTAGGCCCGGCCTTGTTTTCGAAAGCATTATTTTTACTTGAAATTCTACTTCGGCAGATTTTCCTCTGCTACGTCCTTGACGCTCAGGTCGCCGGAGATGACTCGGTAGGTAGCTGAGCCCTGCGGCTGATACCAGAAGATGGCGGTGTTCGCATCGCCGATTTTTACGCCGGCCCCGACGTACTTCCAATGGCCCCGGCTCTCCAGCGTCTGGTGGAACAGCATCCCTTTTGCAAAGCTCATCCCGATTTGGGTTCCTTTTTCCTCAGAGACCTGCATTGCAGCGACCTTCTGGACCAGCACGGGCATCTGTTTCATGGTAGCCTCAGTACCTATGGCCTCCGGGAATGTACCGTCCCCGATTATTTCGGCCCAAATCCTAAGGCTTTCGATGAAGTCTTCTTCGGAAGCGTTACCCAAATCCAACTCCGCCTTTTCCAGCGTATATCCTTCCGGAACATCCATGCTAATCAGCGATTCGTCCACGTCTGCATCGAACTCGAAGTTTTTCATAATAAATGAAAATTCTTGCCCTATCTGAGCCTCGATCTGTATCGGATGGGCGGTTTGCGGATCGGCCCAGATCCTCACTTCTTCGTTTTGCCCTTTGCCTACGAACAGGACTGCTTTTTGTCCGTCGATTACCTGTTCGCCGAGCTGCTCGACCTGACCATCCTGCAGCTGACTGATGATCTGGCGAACGAACTTGATATAGCTTCGTGTTCTATCCCCAAGGTCTCCCGCAATATCGGCATAGACAGCAGTTTTTGCTTCAGTGTCAAGTGCGAGTAATTTTGCGTTGTCTAAGTCGATAACCATAGTCATGTTCGGCATGTTCGACATGGTCCTTCTCATTCGTGAACCGACGACGATTTCGTGCGAAACTATACCTGTGTCATCGGTGCCTAATATCAGGTCGAAAACCACAGTCTTCGCATTGAGAATCGGTTCGATAACCTGCGCCCAGGTTACGGATGGCGACATGAAATAATTGACGCCGAGCGCCGCTACGACGATTATCGCGGCCGCTGCCGCTATTCTTGTAATTGGACTTTTCATTATTGTTCTCCTTATTTTAAGAGCGCCTGTCGCTCTTGTGGCTGCTTTGAGCCTTGTGA
>Ga0315541_1003378_pt1 | contig 12351 bp, 19 predicted proteins | sample SalMarSW160190MG_FD_203095 | JGI IMG/M metagenome (GOLD analysis project Ga0315541, IMG submission 203095) | Salt marsh sediment microbial communities from the Plum Island Ecosystem LTER, Massachusetts, United States - Salt Marsh Sediment SW1601-190 ...
TCAATGCTGTGTTTACTGATTTTTCACCGACGATATTAAATGTTGCGTCCTCTGCTGACATTTTTTTAATTATTTTAACTCCCTGCTCTTCAGAGATTTCATCTTCCTTAAAGAAACTTTCTTTAACATCTAATTGAAATTTTCCTTCCTCAAATTTTTTTCCAATTAAATCAGAATCACAAATTGCCACTACGTCTCTGTATGTTTTGATAATCTTTACTAGCATAAATAATAAAAAAAAATTAGTTAATAAACTTTATTAAAAACCTTTTTTTGCTTCTCCAGATGCAATTGCTTTTTCTGCCTTTTCCTTAGATAACATTGCAGCCATATTTGTTCCGCATATAGAGCATTTTCCCTTAGCAATATATCCCCCACGCTTTGTTTTACTGATTACAGGGTCTTTCATTTCGACGCCCTTTTTTTTGCATTTCACACAATATCCTTCTGTCATTTTTTCTCCTTTTTATTTAATTATAGATTCAATGAATCTCTTATTTTGTTAAAGAGATTTTGTTTTATAAGGTTTTGTATTTGTGCGATGCAGTATAGAAATTGTTAAAAAGAAAGGAGATTTATTTGATTGATGATACGAGTAGAAGAAGTAGGAAAAAAGATAAAGATTAATGATAATTTTCATACATTAGGAAAGTTATTAATATGTAAGAAATGCAGTTCGGTTTTTGAGGAGGGGGAGGAGATAGTTAGTGGGAAATTAGGTCATCAATCAAGCCAAAGAGTATATAACCCTTTATTAATTGTTGATGCTAATTGTTGTGGTGAAGAAAGATTAATGTGGTTGCCTAAATATGAGGTAGCGTCATTGGATGATTTAAGAAAACATTGGCCTGATTTAAAGTATGAAGAATAATTTATATTTTTCCCCTAACACTGTGCTTTGCTCCGCAAGCGAGACACTGCACAAATGTCAATCTGTCTTCTTTGATTAATTTAGTGTCTGGTTTTCCGCACTCTTTGCACAATACGAATTCTTTTACATATTCTTCTATTTTTTGATTTATTTTTGCACTTGACACTTTAATATTTAAAATAAGTTTGTCCCCTTCTCTTTGTCCTGAAGCCGCAAGTTCTCTTAACATAAATTTTTGAAAATGCTCGGGCGTTCTTCTCACGTGGGAAGCAATTTGGAAAAAATTTGTCAGAATGGTTTTTTTCCCTTCAAAGTGCCCCTGTATTTTTGGTATTTCAAATCTGTCGCTGGAAGTGTCCACCTGCCTCACTTTTTCATAAGTTTCATCTAAAAGTTTTTCATAATCCATAATTAAACCTCTTGAAAAGAGTATATAAATTTTTATAAAAGGAAATTCTATAGTTTTTTATGCAAAAGTATAGAGAAAATTTAGAAAGGGAATTGCTTGAGGTAGAAATTGATGTGTTAAAAGAGAATGTGAAAGACTTCCTTAAGAAGAACGATTTTAAAGATGAAGATATTTGCATTGGAGAATTTGATAGCTGGTTAGATGTTAGAAAAAGAAAAGCGTTAATAGCACATTTTAATGTTCCTGATAAAAAAATTTATTTGATTGGTGGGGAATACGAAGGGCTTTTTAGGGATTTTAGAAATTTTTACCTGATGAAACAAGGAGTTAGTTATGAGATAATTTTTGATTTTGTAATATAGTTTAAAGTATAGAAATTTTTTTAAAGGAAGTAATTTAATGAGGGTTATGATTTCAATAAAATATAAATCTCAAGAAGAGGTTGCTGAAGAAAAGAGGATTAGAGAAGAAAGGTCCAAATTAATTAAAATAGCAAAAAAATCTTTTGGATTTTTTGATTGTGTCATTCCTTCATTTGATAATTTTGTGGCTATAAAAAGATTTTATATTGGTGAGAGAACTCATTGGATAAATGTAAGGACGAGAACAATTGATTTGGATAATAGAGGCTATGAAGATAGAACTATTGCATTTGCTGAAAAACTGAAAGAAGCTGGTTTGGGAGATTATCAAATTAATGCTGAATACCCAGATCCGCTGAAAGATTTTAATTAATCACCCCAGATACCTGACTTTTCCAGGACGCGGTTCAAAAACAATTCCTTCTTCAAGGAGTTTTTGGATTTCCTGACTGATTATCACAGGGGAAATATTGTTTAAGTCCATGATTAGTTTGTCTGTGTCCACCCCTCCTTCGTTTTCTGAATTTTTTATTGCCCCCAAAATCCTGTCTTTGATTGCAACTATCTGCTCTTTTGCAATTGTTTCATAATTTTTGGATTTATCTTTTTCAGTTTCCATTTTTCTTACTAATAGGTACCTGGGGCCTTGTTCTTTTATGATTTCAGGAGAAATATACAATTCATTATTCCAGTGCCTTAAAACGCCTATAACAAGAATTGTCTGCCCTTGGGTTATGTCCCTAAATTTTTCTGTGTCATCTCCAAAAAGTTTTAGTTTTATCTGACCAGAACCATCATCTAAAGTCATTGTCGAAAATTTCGTTTCCCTTTCACTGTCATATTTTTCAACTACATTTCCGATTACATTCACTCTTATAATCTTTTTATCTCCCAATTCTAAAAATGAAAATCTCTCTTCATCAAATATCGGCTTTCCGATTAACAAATTCCCTATTCTTAGTTTAAATGCAATATGTCTTTTGAATTGTTCTTCTGGCAATTTCGTTTCTCCTTATCCTGTCGAAATTGACAGGCTCAAAATTTTAATTTTGTTGTCTGGCATTTTATTTTTAATTTAAATTATTCAAGAGGTTATTTATTACTTCTGTATCTGTTTTGTTTTTTAAATCCTTCAGATTCAAATGTTTTATCTTGAATTTTTTGAGCAGTCTATCAAATTGCTTGTCAATATCTTTTTGAAACTTTTCATCTGTTGAACGCACCTTGTCTTTTGTGAGCATCCCTTTTCTTATGGGAATTCTTATTAAATGAGTGTATGTTTGAAGGTGTTTTTTAATTATTGGCTCTAAAAATTTTGCTTCTCCGAATTTGTTCACATAATAACAGTATCCGTCAAGAACGCTTCTGTCTCCAACAAGGCAGGAACATTTTTCTTCTAATTCCATTTCTTTAATTATCTGGCTTAGAATTATCCAGATTTGGGATTTTTTAGTGGTATTTTCATTCAAAGGAAACGGACATCCCCTCGCAACTTCACTCAGAAAACCAGCGTCAATTCCTCTTTTTTTTAATTTAGAAACGAGTTCATGTGCGAGAGTTGTTTTTCCAGTTCCATGCGTTCCAATAAAAGCAATTTTCATAAGTAAAAAAATAAAAGGGCTTTTTTAAAGATTTATGCACTATGAATATTCTTTTAATCTCTCCTCTATTTTTACTAATAAACTATTTCTAAAGTGTCTCGCACATCTTATGTCTATTCTAAAAGAGTCCCGTTTGCTATTATTTGGATTGCCACGCATTAATTTTTCTGCTGTTTCAAATAAAAACCTTGTACATATTTGCCTAGAATAACCGTATTCCCCTTTTACCCATTGGATGTTTTTTCCATTAAGAAAGTCCCTAAGCATTTCAAATTTATATCTTTCTATATCTACTTCAAGAGCTGTGGCGTGGTTCATGAAATATTCAAATGTTGGGTTCATCTCACATCCTCTGAACATAACCTCTTCGGGGTCTGAAAATAAGACTGTGCTTTTCCAACTCTGTTATTGCGTCCCCAATTTCATCTTTGTTTAATTTATTTTCAAGTTCTTTTTCAATTTCTTCAACAGGAATTAATTTTCCCATTCTTCCTTCAAGTTCCGTTATTATATCTCTTACTATGAAAACTTTGTTTCTTTGCGACGCTGTCCTTCCGAGGGTGATTTTGTCTATGTCAATAGTTTTAGATTCATAATCATAACCAACCTGCATTAAATAATATTTCATTAAATCTATAGATTTTCTTGCGTCTTCTATTGTTACTTTTTTGCTGAGCCTCAATTTTGCCGAAGCTTCTGACATTCGTATCAGAGCCTGCAACTGTCTTGCAGAAATTGGAATTGGCCTCATCGCACTTTCAGACGCGACCGGTCTGTTCCTCAAATCCACATAAAATTTTTTAATTTCGTCGACAGCTTCATTGCTCAATTCAGGTTTTATTTTTTGTTTGGAATAAGCAACATATTTTCTGAAAAGGTCTCTTGGTATTAGCATACTTTCTCCTTGTTCCATGTGTTCATGCAAAACATGATTTGCTATTTGTTCATCTTTTTCTCTGTTAGGAATGTCTCTCAAGGTGAAGATTACGTCAAATCTGTTAATTAAAGTTGGGGGCAAGTCTATTTGTTGTGCGATTGATTGGTAAGGGTCAAATCTTCCAAATTTTGGATTTGCTGCTGCTAAGACAGATGTTTCTGCTTTTAATGTCGCCTGAACATTTGCTTTTGAAATTGTTACAGTCTGTTGCTCCATTGCTTCGTGCATAGCGCTTCTGTCCTGCGGGTCCATTTTCTCCAATTCATCTATGCAAACAAGTCCTTTGTTTGCCAGAACCATGGCACCTGCTTCTAGGCTCCACCCCCTCAAATATTCATCCCTTACCACTGTTGCAGTTATTCCCGCCCCTGAAGCAGACTTTCCTACAACATATCTTCCCTTAGGTGAAATGTTTGCGATAAAAGTCAGAGTAACTGATTTTGCTACACCCGGGTCTCCGATTAATAATATGTGAATATCCCCCCTGCTTTTTTGTCCGTCTGATAAAATCTTCGGCACGCCCCCGAATAATTGCAGAACAAGAGCTTTTTTTATTTCATCATAACCCCAGATGCTCGGAGTGATGCTCCTTGCTAATTTTTCAAATATTCTCGGGTCTTCTGAAAGTTCAAGGATTTGCTTTTCGTCTTCTTCATTTATATCCAACTCTTCAAATGTTTCTTCCAAGGGAATTAAATTGTTTGCTTCAACTGCCAGCTCAAATCTTGTTGAGAGTCCTCCGGAGTGCAGTGGAACAGGAACTTCTTTTAGAACGCCTATAACTTTTATCCTGCTTCCAGGTGTTGTTTTTTCTTCCATTCTCGGCTCAACTAAATCTTCTTTTACGAAAATATTTATTCTTTTTGGCTGCTCTCCTCCTGACAGAGATTCCGGAGATTCTTCTATTACAATCCTTTGAGTGTCAACCATGTCCTTGCTTATTAATTTAAATCCGCCTCTTCTTCCGCAGGAGCATCTCGAAGGTTCTCTGAATTTTTTTTCTATTTGCAGGACAGAAATAACTGTTCCGCAACTCGGGCATTCAAATTTTGCATTTACCACTTGAGGGCGCACATCTGATGCCTGTCTTATAATTCCTTCAATAACAATAAGTTCATTCAGATGCTTTGAACGAATGTTTCTCACTTTCATCTCCTGAGTTTTTGGGAGCCCGTATAATCTTACTCTTGCATTGCTTACTAAACCTGATTCCTCAATTGCAAGTTCAACCAGTCTTAATGCTTCTTCCGGGTTTGAAAGGATTTCATCTGAAAGTTTGTTTGAGAATTCTGTAAGTTTCATGAAGTCAATATAAATTATATTGTTTCCTTTACGAATAGATTCTCCAAGTTCTTTTTTGTGGAAATCAAAAAAATTCTTTGCTTCAATTATTAATTCCTCGTTTTTCGGTTTTTTCTCTTCATCCATGCTGAGAAGTAGTGCCCTTTATTTTTATAGTTTTATATAGATTATTAAGTGGTTTTAGAGAAGAAGAATTATTGAGGAGTAGTGAAGTTATTTTAGGAGGAAGGTAGAAAGACTTAAACTCTAATTTGTTTTTAGGTGTTGATGGAACTGAGGAGGAACTCCGACCTGATAAAGGCATAGAGGATGCTTCAGGCAGTGGTTTCTTCTAAAACTTTTTTTCAAAAAAAATGTTGGCAGGAATTGTTCTAGGAGGTTTTATCTTCACTTCTGGGTGGCTTGGATATGTAGTTGCATCAAGCCTTCATGAACAGGGATATTCTAAAAACCAAATAGAATCAGCAAGATTTATAGAAAAGAAAGATACTCTTGACCTTCTTAAAGTTGTAACAACCCATGGAAGAGGATTATATTACTTAACTCATGATATGAAATAATCACTTCTTATACATTTTCAACGCATTTTTAACATCTTTCAGAAGCTGATTCATGCTGTATTCAAGTTGCTGTTTGTTTTTTGTTCCTGTACATACTAATTTGCCGTTGCTGAAAAGCAGAAAAGTTGCATTTGGTTCTATTAATTTGTAAACAAGCCCAGGAAATTGTTCTGGTTCGTATTCTGTATTCTGCATTTCCAATGCCAAGAAATTTAAGTTCAGTTTCAAATCAATTGTTCCTGAAGCAACAATGTTCTGGACTGTTATTTTCGGTTTTGCTGTTATATTGACATTTATTTTTCTGAGTTGTTTTATCACAGCCTGTATAACCTGTCTAACTTGTGCTGCAGATTTTGTTCCAGTGCAGACAAGGTTTCCCGACGAGAAAACAAGAACTGCGGATTTTGGTTCTTTTACTCTAAGGATAACCCCTGGAAAAGAATCAGGATTATATTCTGTATTGGGCTGGGTCCTTGCTAATTTTGTCAATGGAATTGGTTTTCCCAATGAAGTTGTCGCGACAATATTCTGTATTTTGTAATTGCTTGATTTGGATGCCATTCTACAATAAATTATTAGAGGAGTTAATTTATAAAGGCTTCGACGTGAAATAATAATTAAAAATTTAATTTATTAATAATCTCTTTTATTATATCCTTAGGGTTCTGTTTACTAATATTATAAATAATATGTTTAATAGAGGATTTTTTTAATAATTCCAATAATAGTTCTTGTTGTAAAGTATAATAATTAATAATCTCTTTTTTATTTCCTTTTTTACGAACATAATCGGCCCATTTAGGAGGTCTTTGTTTCATTGCATTGAATATTCTTTTTTCTATTTTTTTCTTATCTATCTTCAAGAAAATTAACAAGCTTGTTTTTTTCAATAAATTTTCAATACTTTCAAAATCTTTTATTGAACTTTTAGTTCTAAATATGTGAGTGAAATATAATCTATCAAAAATAAGAATGTCTTTTTTTTGAGTTAATGTTTTTTTGATTATCTTCTTTAGATGAGCAATAGCAATCTTTTTATTAGTATTATGAAGAAATGGCATTAAGGTTTCATCTTCTTCAATAACAAGATAATTCAACTTCTTCTTCTTAAAATATTTTTCTAACTCTTTTTTTATTGTGGTCTTTCCACTTGTTGCAATTCCTTCAAGTATTACTATTTTCATTCTTAAATTTCCTCAACCAAACTTCCAATTTCTTTTTTGTTTTGTTCGCTTGATTATCCCCACCCAAATGCTCTCCAAAGTTCGCTCCCGCCCTTATTTTTTAATGAATTAAAATTTGGCTCGCTTATCATCCGTAACGATAATTTCTTTTCTGCTTTTCAAAATCTCTTTCAACTTCTTTAAGCGTTGTTATTTCTGAAAGGGGCTTGTCAGTTCTTAATGCTGTGAATCTCGGAAATCTCAGTGCGAACCCAGAATTATAATTTGGGGATTTTTGAATTTCCTGGTATGTTACTGAAACTATTATTTTTGGTTTTATTTTAACCTGTTTTCCTTTTTCGTTTATGATTAAGGGTTTGATTTTTTTTGTTAATTCATCAAACGAAATTCCCTGCTCAGTTTTTTCTTTTATGCCTGTCCCAACTTTTCCTATTTCTAAATATTTATCTCCTTTTTTGCATGAAAGAATAAAACTTGACATCCATCCCGAGCGTTTCCCTTTTCCATATTCTGCTCCTGTAATAACTAAATCCAAATCCCTTTCTTCTGGTTTTATTTTCAGCATGTGCCCGACTCTTCGTCCTGGTTTATATTCTGCTTTGAGATTTTTCATCATGACTCCTTCCTGATTATCTCTCAAAGCTTTTTTGTAAAATTCTTTTGCTTTTTTTTCATCATCTGTTATAATCTGCTTTGCGAATATTATTTGATAAGGATGATTTTTTATTATTTTTTTTATCAAGGCAGTTCTTTTTTTGAAAGGTTCTTTTATCCGGGATTTTCCGTTGTAATAAATAATGTCAAATACATTTACTTCTACTGGAAGTTCTTTTTGGAGTTTTTCAATGTGGTGTTTTCTTCTAATCCTCTGGCTTATTTCCTGAAAAGGTCGGTACTCTTTTGTTATTCTGTCAAATCCAACTGCCTCTGAATCAAGAATGAATGATTTTCCTTTTACATATTTTAAAATATACTGCACCACTTCCGGGAATTGTTTTGTTACATTTTCCAGTCTCCTTGTAAACAAATTTATTTTTTCCCCTTGTTTGTGAATTATTAATCTGAACCCGTCGTATTTATATTCTATTGCACACGGTTTTCCCAGCACCTTAAAACCTTCCCCAATTGTCGCAACTTTTTGCGCGAGCATTACTTTTATCGGCTTCCCGACTTCCAAAGATATTTTTTCCATGTCTTTTATTTTGCCTTTTTTCGTTGCTTCAAAAACCACTGCCAAATCATTTGACTGGTCTATTGCTGTTTGGATTTTTATTGATGCTCCTTTCTCCCCTTCAAAAAAAGCAGAAGCAATTGCTTCTCTGATTGTGCTTTCTTTGGTTCCTATTCTCAAATCTCCTATTAAGGTTCTTACTAAATACAGGGCTTCTATTGGGGATGCAGAAGTCAGCAGTTCTGTTATTAATGCAATTTTTTTCCCCACTGTTCCTTTGCCTTCAAGTTCCGGAAGTTTTCTTAAATTAGCCAGAACTTTTTCAGTTGTTAAAATGTGGCTTTGAAGCGTAGACTGTTTTTTATGTGATATAAATTTCTCAGCGACTTTTCCCAAGTCCCCTATTTTCCTCCATTCCTGAACAATCTTTTTTGATTCTGTTCCTGTTGCCTTTGAAATCGCTTTTATTGCTAATTGGTTGCTTATTCCGATTCGCCTCTCGTCATATTCCGGGTAAATATCTCCCATCAACAAATACATAATCTCCTTGTCCTGTTCAGAAAGGTATCTTAAAAATTTAGAAAGAATTTTTATTTTTTCAAGACGTTTTGTTGTGCCTGAAAGTTCTTCGTAAAGTTCTGCAAGTTTTTGATATCTCATTTTAGTTTTTTTCGCATAACATAAGAAGACTTTTCAAATCCTTGTTTTGCAAAATTTTTTATTGAAGCATTATTTTTAACGAGAATATTAACTTCAATTTCTTTAACTCTTTTCTTCTTCAGCCAATTTATTAATTCCATTGTTAATCTCTCCCCGTTTTTCATTCTTCGATATTCTTTTAGAACATATAACTTATCTACCATCCCAATTTCTTTATCAGAATTTTTAATATGTGCCTGTCCAAATCCAATAATTTTAGATTTTTCTTTTATAATTAACAATATCCAATTCTTCCCATAAGTTCCTTTACGGAAATTCTGAATCCTCTTTTTGGAATCCCTTCTTCTTTTCAAAATTGCCTGATTGCTTTTTTTAGGATATTGTGTTTTATATTCATCAATATAAGTTTTTTTATAGATATTTTCCACTTTATTTATATCCTTTAATCCAGCTTTTTGTATCTCGACTTTTTTTGTATCTCTGTATCTCATATTAAATTGTGAAGTTTAATTAAACTGTAAGTTACTGTGGCGATATAAACTGATTGGAGAATTATGAATATGATGTCTCTAATATAAATGCTGTAAATTAACAAGCAGACTCCCCCTGCTAATAACAATGAAAATATTACTTTTTTCATTCTTTTTTTTAGAGACAGCAAAAAGGTTCCAAAGATAATTGATACTAATCCAATAATTGCTATTACATAAAAAATATTCATCACCATTTTGTTAAAAAGAAAAGAAGAAGGAGTTTTTAAGATTTGGGATTTATATAATAGAAAATATAAATTTTTAAAAGGTGATTTTATCTATCCTTTTTTATGAGGACGAGGGAGGTTCAAGGAATTATAAATGAAGGAAGAGGATTGAAAGAATATTATGATTTTTATGGTGTGGGAAGGGAAGTAGGAAGTTCTTTATTAGTAGTTAAGCATAAAGAATCTAAAGAGTTTTATATTATTTTGGGAGATTCTTCTCCGAGTAAATTAGAGGCTCTTTGCCCTAAAAGGAAATTTTCTTTTCCTAATGCTGACGATGTGATAGGACTAAATGATGATTGGGTCGTTTTTTCATCAGAACGTTTTAATTTTAATTCTTTTTATTAATTTTCTTTGTTTTCCATAATTTATATAATCTATAATAATCTTTCTTAATAATCTAATTAGAAAAGAGTTGTTTTTAGGTTTATTCAGAAAGTTCTTCAACTTCTTTTTTTCCTTTTTCAAATTCTTCAACTTGCTCTTTGTCTTTTTCAAGAAGAAGTGTCTGAAATTCACCGACGTGCGTTTTTTCTTCTTTTGCAATGTCAAGAAGAACTGCCTTTATTTTTTTGTCTTTTGTTTTTCCTGCAAGTTGTTCATAAAGATTTACTGCATCAAGCTCTGCAATCATGCCGAGTCTTAGAATTTCTTTGTCAATATCTTTTTCAGGAATTTTATTTAAATCAATTGGTGATTGTGATAACATGGTTATGAAAAGAAGGAAGGGTTTTTATAATTTATGGGGTAGATTATACAAAGAAACATAAGCACTAAAATCAGAAGACCACATACTTTTTTTTATTCCAATTTTCCCAGTAGTTCCTTCTGGGATATCAAAAATTATCTGTCCTTTCTTTGTCAGTCCAGGATTTAATTCTTCAAAAACTAAATTATTATCTAGATAAACCCAAGCATCATCATCTTGTTCAAATTCCCTTCCCTGATTATCAATAATGTAAATTTCATTATTAATATACTCTGCTTCATTGCCAATGTTTTCCACTTCAACATCAATTATCCAAAAAATTCCATCTGCTTGATCATTAAAATATTCGCTTCCGATTATAGATGTTCCTTGAACATTTGTGAATGTATAAGCAAAATTTTCTACTACAATTTTATTTCCGAGAGAATATGTTTGAATTGTTGTGGCTGAAGATTCAACTTCCTCTTGTGAATTATCTGAGCTGATATTTGAGATTATAGAAATGATGATTAAAACTCCAAAAAATATTCCAATTGCATAGTAAGGATGTTTGCTAATCCACCCCTCTTCTTTTTCATATTTAACCCATCTTGTGCTTTTGCTTGCAATAATAAAGATATCTATTAGATACCAAATTCCAAATCCTCCGAGAGTTATTAGTTTAAGAAAACCCACAAATCCTTGTCCTAGATAAAATCTATCAACACCGAGCCAACCTAGAAATAGAGACAAAAGAAGTGTTGTTGAAAATTTCCTTTCTATTGAGGCTACTTTAGGGGTCATAAGAAGATAAACAAAAAGATATTTATAAAACTTTCTTTTTTTCGCTTACAATTTGCTAATAGATTGGTGAATTTATTTCTTAAAATACTTTGTATATAGATTGTTATGGAATTGCTAAAAGCGATAGGATTTATTAAAAGAGGAAAGAATCGCAAGGAAGTTTTTATTGCGTTAGATAAACCCCTGATGCCCTCTGAGTTAGTAGTTAAACTTTACAAGAAAAACAGTAATACTTATTTCAATGTTGTTTCAAGAGCATTATCTGAATTGAAGAAGAAAAAATTAGTTGAAGTTGTAAATCCCGAAGATAGAACAGGAAGAATTTACAAAAGAACAAAAGAAGGGGAAAAAGTTGTTAAAGAGTTGAAATAGTAAAAATTATATATTCTAAGATTGTTTTGTTATTATGGATCAAAATGTTAAGGTAACTAATTTAGATAATCTTGCAAGGGCGTTGGAGAAAATAGCTGACAACACAAGAAGTCCGTTTAAAGAAATAAATGAACGATCTCGTCATCAAGAAATAATAAAAGCACAGAGAGAACAAACAGAAATCTTGAAAAAACAACAAGAATTTAATGTTATTCTTGCTTTAGCTACAACCGTTTTAGCAATTGGAGTTTTTATAGAGGTAATAATTACTTTTGTTAATGAAGGAATAGATTTTAGTGGATTAATTAAAATTCACTGGATATTTGGAGTTCTACTTATTTTTGGGCTGACCATCTTTCTTACTTTTATGGGGAGCATAGTTGTTCTTTTGTTAAATCTCTTATTTTTCAAAAAACAGAAGGAACATAATTAATTTTATTTCCCTTTTCTTCCCCTTGCTCTGATGCTTGGCCTTACTTTCATCTGTCTTGATTTTTTTCTTAATCCTCTTGATTTCTTCCCAGCACTTGTAAGTCCGTGCGTGGCTCTTTTTTTATTTTGAGGTTTGCAAATCCAGTTTATTGTTTTGTCATTTTTTATTTCAGGCTTTGAAGTATCAACCATGATCACTTCATAAAAATAATGAATGCCGTCTTTTCCAATAGGATAT
>Ga0315541_1003381_pt1 | contig 12349 bp, 10 predicted proteins | sample SalMarSW160190MG_FD_203095 | JGI IMG/M metagenome (GOLD analysis project Ga0315541, IMG submission 203095) | Salt marsh sediment microbial communities from the Plum Island Ecosystem LTER, Massachusetts, United States - Salt Marsh Sediment SW1601-190 ...
CAAAGAGGACGAGGAAAATCCGGAGCTCAAGGAGTTCCCCTTCGATTCTGAGCGTAAAAGGATGAGTTCTATTCGACAGTTTGGTAGTAAGAAAGTCCTTTGCATGAAAGGAGCAATCGATTCCGTTCTTGCAGTGAGCAAATACATCTACAAACGAGGTAAAGCGACCAAGCTCACAAAGAAGAATGCTGAAATGCTGAACACGCTAAACGTCGAATACTCCAAGAAGGCGATGCGTGTCCTGGCATTCGGATACAGGGAATTAAAAGATGATAAACGTGATTACGAAATGGATGATGCGGAGAAAAACATAATTTTGTTAGGGTTGATGGCAATGAATGACCCTGCAAAGGAAGGTGTTAAAGAGGCAATAGAAAATGCGCATGAAGCTCATATTAAAACCTTTATAATGACCGGCGACCATGCTATCACAGCACAAGCAGTAGGAAAGCAAATTGACCTCTTCCCCGAAAACAAAGAGGCAGTTGTAATTACCGGAGAAGAGTTGTCTGAAACCAAGGACGAAAAACTCACACAAATTATGGAAGATCATCAGTCTCTTATTTTCTCCCGAGTTTCCCCAGAGGATAAACTACGAATTGTAAAAGCGTTAAAAAGCAAAGGGGAGGTGGTTGCAGTTACAGGAGATGGAGTCAATGATGCCCCGGCTCTAAAAAGTGCCCACATTGGCGTTGCCATGGGGAGTATTGGTACTGACGTCGCCAAGGAAGCTTCTGAACTTGTACTGCTGGATGACAGCTTCTCAACACTTGTATATGCAATACAAGAAGGCAGAACTATTTACAACAATCTAAAGAAAACGATAATCGCATCTCTAACTAGCAACGGAGGGGAACTAGCTATTGTTCTTCTGGGGCTGGCCGGGGTAGCCTTGTTTGGCTGGCCAATCCCAATTCTGGTTATTCAAATACTGGCAATTGATCTGCTGGCAGAGATTTTACCGCTTACCGCTCTTACCTTTGATCCGGGTTCAAAGGATCTGATGACCTCTCCGCCCCGAAGACAGCAAGAACACATCCTAAACAGGTCCACAATGTCTGAGATCCTGTTCTTGGGATTTCTCATGGGAGCTCTTGGTTTTGTAAATTTCGTGGTGTTCATGGGGCGCACGGGTGCTGAACTTACAATGACACACGATCTGTACTCAAGGGCTACTACCTTAAGTTACGCTACTATTGTCTTCTGTCAGTTTGCCAATATCTTATCTAGAAGGTATAACTACGATTCATTTTTCAACAGGAATTTTTGGAGTAACAAGAAGCTACTATGGTCGATTGTAATCTCAATCGGATTCACGTTGACAGCAATATACACTCCTTTCATCAATAGGTTTTTAGAATTTGCTCCCTTGACCCTCGGCGATTGGGTAAGTGTTCTCGCTGCAGCCGCTTTATTCCTACTAGCTCATGAAATTATCAAAGCTTTTAAACGCTCAAGAAGAAGAGTCCCTAAAACGAGAGTACAAGAATGATCGATTGATTCACGCGTCCGCACTGTCTTATACTTAATTACATTATATTTCGTTACACTGGATTAGCAGTGACGGTACAATCAAGTAAAACTGGACCCCTTCTAGCTGATGGCACCGTATACAGTAAGCGGAATAATATGTTCACAAAATAGCAGATTGTTACCTACATGCCTGAACTGGATAGCCCTTCTGCCCGAAAAGTCAGGCTTGATATTGCAGGTTCAAAGGGCTTTGCCGTTATTAATTTGTCAGGGTTGAGGCTCTGGCTCCCGTCTCAGTGACAGGCGTAGAAGATGGATCGCTAGCACTTCCACCCATATTATGGCGTTGGCCACTATAATGCGCTCGTACAAACCAAACCAGCCTGTTTGCTCAGTAAAGAACGCACCTATTATCAGGCCGAAAGCTAAAACAGCGGCAACAAGCGTGTAGACAGAAATGTTTTTCCAATTCGGGGTGCTCTTGAGGCTGGGTGAGAGCGATAAAATAGCTATAGGGAATAACAAGCCAAGGCCATAAGATGCTACCGTGTGGATTATTCCTGCGGTAGTACGCTGAGCTCCAGGAGCATCCATATGAAAAGCAGCAATCAACATCAATACGAAGCCACAGAGAGCAAGAAGTACAATACCGGCATGGAAGGCCCGGGCTCTACGAATATTAAAAAAGATGCCGGCGACAAAGATTTCCAACAGCAAGCCCATAGCCAGAAAACAGATCGACTGTAGCCAGCCTATGGGGGTCAACGCCAGACTGCTGATCGAATCACGTATCGGGCTGTAACCGGGAATAGATAAAGATGCTGCGATGTCCCCGACAACCACCACAATGGGTCCCACGATGCCGACTAGAGCTGGGACACTGTTGATGTTCAGACGTTTAGACATAGTCTTTAGCCTTTACGAACCTAGCGTGCTCGCCATTGGCTCTTTGCTGTTTGTAGTGGGTAGTTCCTTCAATCAGCGACTCTATCAATAATATGCCTTTTCACTATTATAGCAAACATATTTATGCGAAACACACACTCCGCTACATTGTGCAGTTGCACCTATATTGCGATAGCCAGTTGTCCCAACACAAGCTAGTCCCTTTATGTATACCGCCGCGCAATGCAGTATACTGCAAACAAATCCCAGGTGAAATGTGAGGAGCAGCTAGTGACATAGGCGAGAACTAGGGGAACTGCAAAGGGAGCCATACCGAAAAGGTGCTTCCTGCCCCCACCTGGCTCTCCACTTCTATCTTTCCCCCATGGGCCTCAGCAATATGCTGGCATATTGCTAGGCCCAGACCGGTGCCTTCCTCAGCACGAGAGCGGGATTTATCAACCCGGTAGAACCGTTCAAAGATGAAAGGTATGTCTTCCGCGGGGATGCCAACCCCAGTATCCTTGATGACGACCACAGCCATTTGTCCTTCGCGGCGAAGTGACACGGAAATGGTTCCCGGACTGGGGGTATATATGATGGCATTATCCAGAAGGTTCATGAATAGCTCTCTCAGGCGGGCTTCATCGCCTTTCACCAGCAAATCCTGTGGCTGACCTAAATGAAAGCTGAGCCCCTTTTCCTGACAGAGGACCTCTACGTCCGTACTCAGGTTAGTGATGAGCTTGCCGAGATTTACTTCTGCGAAGTTCCATTGTTCCTTGCCGGCATCAGCACGAGCGAGGGTAAGCAATTTGTCAATAAGGGAGGACATCTGTCTTGCTTCTCTAGAAACAATCTCCAAAGATTGCCGATAATCGCTTGGTGGTCTTTTCTTCTGGATCGCCAGAGTGGATTCAGCTTCAATTACCGCTAGGGGAGCACGTAGCTCGTGGGAGGCATCACTGGTGAATTGCTTCTGGCGTTGGAATGCTCTTTCCAACCGTCCAATCATCTCGTTGAGCGTTGCTGCCAGCCTCCCCAGTTCGTCTTTGGTGTTCACATTAATCCTTTGACTTAAGTCACTTTCCTCGATTTCCTGCGCTGTCTGGGCAATCTTGTCTACTGGCTTAAGCGCTCGGCGGGCCAGAAATATACCACCTCCAGCAGCTAATGCCAGGGCCAGCGGGACAGCGATGATGAGGGTGCGCACCAAGCCATGCAGTGCTTGGTCTATTTGTTTTGTCGAGCGGGCAATAACCAGTATAGCTGGCGGGATACTAGGTGGCGGTCCCGGCGGGCCAAGGTTTACGGAGACAGCCATGAGACGCAACCATTCGCCTTCTGCTGTCTGGATGGTGGTAAACGAACTCGTGCTGGCAATGACTTGTGAAATGAATTTGTCACTCAGGGGAATACTTATCCCCGGGGGAGACACCTCCGCCGATTGGTTATAAGGGTAGAAATACAAAATGACGATTTCCCCCAGCTCCTCTTGGAATTCTCCTTGCCTGATGCTTTCCAGAATAGCCGGGAAACTAACTAGCTGCGTTGAACGTAGTTCCAGTGAATCATCCAGATTCTGGTAGAGGCTTCGCGAGAGATAGAAATACACCCCGGCACTGAGGGCAGTCAATAAAACTGCCAGTACCAATAGGTACAAGATGGTAAATCGGAATTTGATGCTATGAATGAAGCTCATGGTCCTTTCAGCCGATAGCCGGCTCCTCTCACCGTCTGAATCAGGCTATCCTCCCCCTCGGTGTCAATCTTACGCCGCAATCTACGGACATAGACATCTACCAGATTAGACAGGCTATCGAAGTCGTAATCCCAGGCATGTTCTTCGATCATGGTCCGCGTAACTACCACGTTGGGATGGCGCATGAAGTACTCCAGGATGACGTATTCCTTGGTAGTCAATTCAATAGGTCTTTGTCCTCGCCAGATCTGGCGGGTAAGAGCGTTCAGAGTTAAGTCTCCCACCCGAAGCTCTGGCGATTTAGACATTCCCTCTCGCCGCAGGAGCGCCCGGACTCGGGCAAGAAGCTCATTAAAGGCAAAAGGTTTAACTAAATAATCATCGGCTCCTGTATCTAGCCCTCTGACCCGGTCCTCCACAGTGTCTTTAGCCGTCAACATCAGAATGGGGGTATTAATCTTCTTGGCACGAAGCTCATGGCAAACTTCGATGCCATCTTTATTGGGTAGCATGATGTCTAGAATGATGAGGTCGTATGGATTGACCTCGGCAAGGTATTCTCCTTCCTCTCCGTCGTAGGCTAAGTCAATAGCGTAGGCTTCTTCAAGAAGTCCCCGCTTGATGACAGCACAGAGCCGCCGGTCATCATCAATAACCAAAATTCGCATGACAAACTCCCTAAACACATCATATTACACCAAGATGAACATGAGATGAAATGGCTTGATTGTATACTTTTTCTGCCGTTCACTTCCAGTTCACGGTGGGTTCATCATGGTGTGATAAGCTTGATTTGTACTGATGGGGACTAACTGGAAAGGAAGGAGGGATATGTGTGGTTTGGTAACAGAAAGAAGTGATGCAGTTTTGGAAACTTTAAGAAAGGAGGAGAAAAAGTGAAGAATAGAATGCTTTTTATCTCGTTAGCGGTGGTGCTAGCTCTCACCGCGGGTCTTATTGGCTGTGCGCCCTCCGAGGAAGAACCTGAGATAGCGGTCGGAGGTATAGCTGGGGGAGTGATTGCTGCTGCGGATGATAGCTCAAGCAATATTGAGGACCAGAGCCAGATTGCCGATCGATACCAGGCGCTTCTGGATAGAGCTGGTGCCATCTACGAGGAGGAGACGGGTCTGGCCATCGACTCAGAGCAACTAAAGGATGCTCTGGACCAAGCTCAAAGCGAGATGCAGGAAGAAGCTCTAGAAAGCCGGCTGCAGAACCTCGTGGACGAGGGCAAGATAACTCAGGAAGAAGCTGATCAGTACCTGGAATGGTGGCAGTCCCGGCCCGACATCGGACCACCATTACCAGGGCCTGGCGGAGGTATAGCTAGGGGAGTAGTTGCTGCCGCGGATGATAGCTCAAGCAATACTGAGGACCAGAGCCAGGCTACCAATCGACACCAGGCGCTTCTGGACAGAGCGTGTGCCATCTACGAGGAGGAGACGGGTGTGGCCATTGACTCGGAGCAACTAAAGGAAGCTCTGGACCAGGCTCGAAGCGAGATACAGGATGAAGCTCTAGAAAGCCGGCTGCAAAACCTCGTAGACGAGGGCGAGATGACCCAGGAAGAAGCTGACCAGTATCTGCAATGGTGGCAGTCCCGGCCCGACATCGAAGTACCATTACCGGGGCTTGACGGACCCGCTCCTGGCGGCGGCATGATGTGGGGCAGAGGTTTTCAGCCGTGGGGTGGTCCATGTCGTGGCCCTGATGCTTCCGCTGAAGCAGGCGATTAGTAAGACAGTGAAGCAGAACCTATCTGGGAGAGGGGGTGGGTCTTCCCCCCTCTCCTTTGCAGTAACCAGGACTCAAGTCTAGAAAAATAGACTTCGAACCGAAATGAAGGAAAAGAGTGAGAATAAGAAATAATACGAAGAGCAGCACTCAACTAAAGGAAAGGGTCGATGAGAAGTTGTACTATGCTTTCATAATAAGAGGGTATGGAAAATGAATAAGCTAAAGTACATTGTAATAGGTGTCGTTTTGCTTGTTAGTATCAGCCTGGTTGTTGCCTGCACCCTGGCTAACCCCCCCAGTTCCGCCTCAGGATATCTGTATGTTGACGAAGGAATTGGCCCCGAGCTTAGTACCCAGGAGTTAGTAGGAGAGGTGGCTCCTGCCGTGGTTTCCATCGTTACCGAAACAGTGGGCTACAACTGGTTCTGGCAGGCAGTCCCGCAGACAGGAGCGGGAAGCGGGATAATAATCAGCTCTGACGGCTATATTGTGACCAATAACCATGTGGTAGAGGGTGCCCAAAAAGTGACCGTAACTCTTAGTGATGGAAGTGCTTTTGCGGCAACTGTAGTGGGTACAGACGCACAAACTGATTTGGCAGTAGTGAAAATTGATGCCAGCAATCTTGCCTACTTACATTTCCTGAGCAACTCTCTGGAGCAGCTTAGCGTCCTTGACCCGGTGGTAGCTGTGGGCAATGCTTTAGCCCTGCCGGGAGGTCCTACCTGGACTACCGGCGTGGTCAGCAATCTGGGACGCTCTATTGAAGAGAACACCGGAGTGGTGCTCAATGACATTATTCAGACTGATGCGGCTATTAACGCAGGAAATAGCGGTGGACCGCTACTAGACACGGCAGGGCAAGTGGTCGGCATTAATGTGGCTATCGCCAGCAATGCCGAGAATATTGGCTTCGCCATAAGTACTGATACTGCTATCCCCGTAGTACAGAGCCTGATAACCGAGGGAAAAGTGGTTCGCCCCTGGCTTGGAGTGGCAGTGATCACTGTTACCTCAACTATCCAGCAGTACTACAACCTGTCAGTCAACAAAGGAGCTCTCATTACCAGTGTAACCAGCGGTAGCCCAGCAAATAAGGCTGGACTAAGAGCAGGTGATGTTATCACTAAGATAAACGACGAAGATATCAGCACTGCCGCAGAACTGACCTCAGCCATAGGTTCTCATCAGATCGGTGACCAGGTTGAGATTGTCTATTACCGTGGGAGTGTACAGAAAGTAGCTAATGCCACGCTGGAAGAGTCTCCCTCTTAGGCCGACAACGGGTAGGAAAGCAGGTATGTGGCTAATCCTCCGGGCTGGGGCAAGATTGGCAATAAAAACGCCCACTACCGCTAAGTAGAGGGCTGACAGTTGCCGGACAGGGTGAGTTTTGTCAATTCTACGGGCTCATGCAGTTACCTCAGACCTGATTGTCTGCTCATCATCAACAATCAGTATGTTTTCTTGCTTTGCCACTATTTTTCTAGCTGCTTTAGAGCTTCTTCCACTACCGCTATTAGCTCATCGGGGGTAAATGGTTTGGGTAAAAATAGCCTACCACTTTGCTTTATAAAAGGCATGGTTTTCTCGTCTAGCACATTCCCAGTAGTGAATACTACCTGTTTTGCCAACTGAGGATATTTTTTTTGCAGCCATTGGTATAGTTCCGTACCGTTCATTTTCGGCGTCCTGATATCAATCAGACAAATGTGATGTTGTCTCTCCTCTATCATATCCTGAGCTAACTTTCCATTGACGGCAATGTCCACCTCAAATCCTTCCCTAGTAAGGATTCTTTGGCACATATTGCCAATCACTGGTTCGTCCTCGACTACCAAGATTCTCTTCGTGGTGCGATCAAGAGTATTTATTGTACGCTTCCTTTAATCAGCGACTCTATGAATAATATTTCTTTTCAGTATTATAACATATTTAGGCCGTCAAGCGGCTAGTTGAACTTGCTCATTGCTGCCTCTATCCCCTGGGTAAGAAAGCAGTCAATGGCTTCAGATACCGTGTCAATTACAGACTTAATTATCGCTTCTTCCTGAGGAGAAAAATCGCTGAGCACATAATTGACTATAGCGTCCTCGTTCATGGATTGCTCTTCCGCCTGGGGCCGCCCAATCCCCACCCGAATTCGGGGGAAGTCCTCGCTTCCCAGGGCGGAAATAATAGAGTTCATGCCCTTGTGTCCTCCCGAGCCTCCGCTCTGGCGCAGGCGAATTTTGCCCAGAGGCAAATCGAGGTCATCGTATATCACCAAGAGGTCGCTCAAAGGAATGCCATGCTTATGCACCAGGCCAGCTACGGATTCGCCACTGAGATTCACAAATGTCCTGGGCTTGGCCAGCAGCAATTTCTCACCCCTTACTTCAGCAAGGCCTACTTTAGCCCGGCATTGCCTGTGGTCAAAGCGAATAGAATGAAGCCTGGCGAAGTAATTCAGGCATCGGAAGCCAACATTATGGCGATTATGGGCATAGGTCTTGCCAGGATTCCCCAACCCGACAATGAGCTTCATCAGATTTCGCTACCATCAAGCAGGCACAGGATGCTCAAAGTTGATAACGTCAATGGTCAGACGTTTGAGTGGCTTTATTCTGCCTTTCGCCAGTTTTTCCATCTCCTTGTATACTTCGGCATCAAAATATTTCTCACCGCACTGGCGACACACCATCGCAGGGACACCTTCAATAACTATCAAATCCTTTCCCCAGCGGAAATCTACATTAACCTTTTCTTGAGCTACCTTACCCTTACAAAAAAAACATTTGTTAGCCATTTTAACTATCTCCTTGTCTTCCAATCAGGTTTCCACTCCTCAAGGCTAGGTTCATATGCCGTAATAATAAGCAACTCTCCTTCTATTATGCCACACACTATATGCAATGGTCTATTTCGTTGGGTATACCCCAATATTAGGCAGCTTGGTCCTCGTGGGTCGGCGGGATACTTCTCTATTATCTCGCCAGTAAATATCGCTTCCTCTAATTCTCGTACTGCAATTTTCCTTTGCCTAAGTCTTTCTGTATGGGTGAAGGAGATTTTATACTTGCTATTCCTGACCTTCTCTTTAATGTCGTTAATATCCATTACTTTCGAATATCAGTATATCAGAGTCAATGGAAGCCGGTGGCATATCTCTTTCTCATTTGAACAGTAGAAGCCAACGTTATGGCGATTATGGGCATAAATCTTACCGGGATTGCCCAAACCAACTATGAGTTTCATTGACTTAGAGTTTATGGGAATTCAGTCTCCGGATATTATGGCTGATTCTGTTGACGCTAAGCAAATGCTCCTCACCTTAAAGAGCAAGCTTAATTGGCTTAACCTGCTTTAATCTTCTATTTTCAAGCTGGGGTTGGGGAGAATGCTTAAATGCTACGCAATTTAGCCTTTACACTTTAATGAATGTCGAAATGTTAAGTAAGGGTAGCTTAAGAGAGAAGTTATTTAGGAACTAGGTTGGTAGGGGAATCCCCCCCCCATGGCAGAAGGATTCTATGCCCCTTCTCAGGTCTCTCAGGCGCATTCTAGCGTGAATTCCAAGGACACCATACCAATTAGGCCTACCACAAATTCGGTAATTTGATATAATACGCTTTAGGTTTGTCGACATTGACGACGAGCAATCTTCTCAATTTGAGGATTTTCGTGCTCTCAATGGACAAAACAGGATTTGTCGGAAAGCTGAGGCTGGAAATGCATTTTTCAAGGAGGTAAGGGATATGGGTAAGTCCACCTTATACAGAGTTCATCCTGAAAGCAAAATCCTGCAGAGTGTAAGAGAAATCAATTTTGCCGATTTCGGATTTAAGGAGAGGTTTGATATTCAAGAATGGATCGAATCGACTCCAGAAGTTTTAGGCGAGGAACTCTTGATAATTGCTAAGGAAAAATCCTATTTCGAAGGTACTAGGGAAAGGCCTGATTTGATCGCCTTGGATAAAATGGGAAATGTGGTCGTTATAGAACTCAAACGTGATGACTCGGGACTAAATACAGAATGGCAAGCGATCAAATACGCGTCATATTGGTCGAAGTTCAAGTTAGACGATATTATTGAAGTTTACACTGATTACTTAAAAAGAAAAGCAAAGGTAAGCAGTGACTCAGAAGAAGACGTCGCAAGTCAGAAGATTACAGAGTTCGTCAATGATGGTACACTCGATAACATAAACGTCAAACAGAGAATCATCCTTGTTTCACATCGGTATGCTAGGGAGGTCATTTCAGCAGTCAATTGGTTAATCGATAGCTACAAGATTGATATCAAGTGCATTCAGCTCATTCCGTATTATGACAGTGACAAAGAAGCTTACTACATGCAATCAAATGAGATCCTACCTGTGATAAGTGTAGAAGGTATCATAGTCTCAGCATCGGGTCATCCTGAGACACGGACTGGCCCTGTCAAGAAGGATGATAAGGTCACCCACTTCTTTGAAAGCCTACGCGAAGAGCTCTTGGACCGACTTGACCATGATCTAAGGCCGGACAAGTATAGTAGGTGGGCAGGTGTAGGCACTGGTTATCGATACTATCATTTCTGGTATAGCTCGGAGATATGGGATAATTGGGGGAACAGCTACAAGGTGTGGCTATTTAACAAAGACTATTCTGATAAGGAGGTTTGGGATAAGTTCGGCATTTATTTAGACATATCCAAAAAGCACCTATTAACGCGAGGTTTTACGGAAGAACATGTCAAGAAGTTACAGACCTTTCTTAAGAACATTAACCTTAATGGATTCGAATTTAAAGAAGAAGATGATACTATTTGGCTGGGAACTCATATCCCAAACGAACAGTTATCAGAAAAAACCAGGATGGCTGTACTGGACAAACTAGAGACATTAATAAGATCTACAAAAGAATACATATCAAAACTGAGTAAATAGACAATTGGCTACAAAGCGGGTGTTAGCCCATATCGTAGGGGTGGCGAGGCTGAGCTCTTAAGTATGCCTAAAGGTGAAATTACACATTAGCCTGTTTTGTTACCCAACGTTTCCGACTATTGTGCAATTTAGTTACAGCCGACCAAGAAGAACCGATTGGCTTAATCTGCTTTAATCTTCTACTTTCAAGCTTGATTGGCTCAATGGTCCTATATTCGCCAGTATTTATAGCCTTAACACTTTAGAATATCCTATTTTGGAAAGGCTGCATAAAGCGCGCTAACTCAAACCATCCCGGAAAATGAGAATTAAAGCGGCTTTGGAGAGGGAACATTCTGGCTGATTGTGCAGTGGTAATAGTAGTCTGACTAATGGAAATAGGGGAGTTATTACGTGGCCTTGCTTACGGTTCTTTCCTGTAGTCCTCGTCAATCTCTTTCGCTATGCTCTTCAATTCTTCAATATGTTTGTCAATAAAGAAAACGAAAATATGGGCACTCTTCGCATTGAGAGAGGTATGGGCAGCATCGGTAAAATACATGATGAGCTCTTCGATTGGATACTCAATCAAATTAATCAAATAGACAACTGAATCATGGGCTTGAAGTATTCCTCGTTCTTTCAAGCGTTCTTTGAAGGCTTCTATTACTTCAGCGACCCAATGAATATGCATTGCTCCAAATTCCCTAGGTTTGCTTCCATCAATGGCATCACCAATCTTCGCAAAGTAATAGCCAAGCGCTGACGGGAAGATATCCTCGAGCTTCTGGTCTCGGTACTTCGCTCTGTGATTTGCCTCTTCTGTTTTCAATCTTCTGAGCACCTCCGTTAAAACCTTTTGAATCATATCTCTTTGGTTCTTAATAAGAGATTCAATGCTTATGTGGCGAAAAAGAGGTCGCCTATTATCTGGGTATGTTGTCATCAGGTCGAATCCCTCTTTCGTAAGGCTAGACTGTCCTATGAAGTTATAAGCCCGCCCTTTGCCACCACCTCTTTTGGTCGGATGACCAGTGCTGTCATTGCGAATGTCTCTAATTTCCTTTAGTAACTTGTCGGGTACATAATGGATAACTAGCGCTTGACACAGATTTTCAACCGCATCCTGTTGGATAAACAATGCCTGCAATACTCCGTATACCAGCAAGTAGAGGTCAGCGGCTGTAGGTGGTTTACGAGATTGTTCGTAGGCGCTGATGGCAAATTCTGTATCACCGACCGTATCCAGACAACTACATAACAGGTTCCATGCTGCAGTGTCTTGCATAAGAGCATGTCGTTTTCTCGGGTTGTTAACAAAGTCCCTAATTTGTTCTTCTAGTTCATCGATGCTCTGCATATTTGTTTCCACTGAAGCCTCGTATTCATCACTTACAGAACAATTATTAACCTCTGGCTTCAGTGTAGCACATACGACAGAGAGCGTTAAATGCCTCTCGTTTTTTCTGAAACGACGCACCAGAATCGCGATTTATGGGAAGCGTTTCACGCACAGTATAACAACGCCGCATATTAGATATTAGGACGCCTCTATCTCCTTTCAATACCCGAGTCTATCACATATCCAGTATCATATCAGCCTACTTCGGTTATTGAAGGTGTTTGCCACACAATCTGACGTTTTGTTATGCTTGTGACG
>Ga0315541_1003396_pt1 | contig 12326 bp, 8 predicted proteins | sample SalMarSW160190MG_FD_203095 | JGI IMG/M metagenome (GOLD analysis project Ga0315541, IMG submission 203095) | Salt marsh sediment microbial communities from the Plum Island Ecosystem LTER, Massachusetts, United States - Salt Marsh Sediment SW1601-190 ...
TGCCCGGCCGGCCCGAGATCATCCCCTTCGGGGTGCGTCGGCTTCGTTACCACAGGCATCGCCCCAAGCCTATTTCAGCGCCTCCAGCGATTTGGCAACGACTGCCAACTCCGCTTGCAGCTTTTCCAGGCGCTGCTTTTCACGCTGGACGACATCGGCCGGGGCACGGGTCACAAACCCTTCGTTGGCGAGCTTGGCCTGGATGCCGCGTACGCCTTTCTGGAGAGTCTCGGCCTGCCCGGTCAGCCGAGCCAGCTCGGCGTCCCGATCGATCACGTCGCGGACGAGTGCCCGGACGTTGCCGGCCAGCACCGTTGCGTCGGCGCCGCTGGGGGTGGCCTGAGCGTCCACTTGCACGCTCTCAACGTTTGCCAGAGCGCAGATCAATGCGGCGCTGTCGGCGATGAACTGCTCATCGTCTCCCGCGGCCGCGACGGTGAGGGTGACCTTCATGCCGGCCGGGACGTTGTGGTGACTGCGAACCTCGCGAACGCCGCTGATCAGCCCCCGGAGCACGTCGAAGCGGCGCTCGGCGGCCTCACTGATCCACCTGGACTCGGCCCGCGGCCAGGCCGCCCGTACCAGCAGCGGCTCGGCCGCCGAATCGCCCGGGCCGCGATACGGCGCCAAGGCGTTCAGTTGCCCCCAGATCTCTTCGCTGATGAACGGAACGAAAGGATGCAGCAGCCGCAGCAGCACGTCCAGCGCGTAGGCCACAACGGCCTTGGGCGCCGCCTCGCCCCCGGCCATCCGGACTTTGGCGACTTCAAGATACCAGTCGCAGAAATCGTTCCACATGTACCGGTACAGCGAGGCGACCGCCTCGTGAAACCGATATTCCGAGAGGCATTCGGTGACCTGTCGAATCGTCCCGTTGAGCCGGGAGAGGATCCAGGCGTCGGAGAGATGCGCATCCGGATCGATGTCAGTCCAGGCCGGGACCGCCTGGAGATTCATCATGGCGAAGCGCGACGCGTTCCACAGCTTGTTGCAGAAGTTCCGGCCGATGTCGAACTTGGGCGATGTGTTGGCCTTGCGGCCGTCGGGCAAGGCCATTTCCGACACCGGCATGCGGACGTCCTGGGTTTCGGTGGTCATGTACGCCAGCGTGAAGCGCATGGCGTCGGCGCCGTGAGATCCGATGATGTCCAGCGGGTCGATGCCGTTGCCCAGGCTCTTGGACATCTTCCGCCCCTGGCCGTCCTGGATCATGGCGTGGATGTACACGTCATGGAATGGGATCTCGCCCCGGAAATACTGCCCGAACATAACCATCCGGCTGACCCACAGCGTGATGATCTCCCGGGCCGTGCACAGGACGTTGCTCGGGTAAAACGTCTTCAGCTCCGGCGTCTCGGCCGGCCAACCCATCGTGCTGATCGGCCACAACGCGGAGGAAAACCAGGTATCCAGCACGTCCTCATCGCGACGAAAGCCCCACTTCTCGATGCCCTGGATGACTTCGGAGTCATCCGGACTGCGGACGCAGATAAACCACGTGGGATAAGCTTGGTCAGGATCAACGGGTCCGCCTCCAGACCTCGGACGTCCTCTGACTCTGATTCGCCCCTCATCGTGCCACCGGTCTAGTTGGCTCTCGAAGCTCTCGAACGCATCCTGGTCGCCGCCGAAGACTTCCACTGACCAGACCGGGATTTGATGCCCCCACCACAACTGGCGGCTGATGGGCCAGTCGCGGAGATTCTCCAACCAGTGCCGGTAGACGCCGGCGTAACGGTCGGGGATAAAGCGCACCCGCCCGTCCAGCAGGGGCCTCAGCGCCAGCCCGGCCAGCGAATTCGCCGGCAGGTCCGTGCCCTCAATCAGGCCTTCGCCGACCTTCTCCGCCAGGTCCGGGATGGGCTTCTTGACTGCGATGAACCACTGGTCGGACAGGTACGGCTCGATGGGCACGTGGCTGCGGTAGCTGTGGCCGACCTCGTGGGTGTACTCGCGGACGTCTTCCAGCAAGCCTTCCAGGCGGAACCACTCCACGATGGCCTGGCGGGCCTCGAAGCGGTCCATGCCGAGGAACTGCTCGGCGTCGCTGCCTTTGGCGTCCGGCCATCCGTAGCGGTCGGAGATGGTGCCGTCCGGGGCCATGACGTTGACGATATCCAGCCCGTGCCGCTGCCCGATCTCCCAGTCGTCCGGGTCGTGGGCGGGCGTGACCTTCAGGAAGCCCGTCGAGAAGCGCGCCTTCTCATCTTCGCTGTCCGGGTCGGGCAGGACCACGTGCTCGTCGGTGATGATGGGTATGATCCGCCCCACCAGCGGCAGACGGACCTGCTTGCCTTCCAGTTGTTTGGCGCGCGGGTCCCGCGGGCTCATCGCAACGGCCGTGTCGCCGAGCATCGTCTCCGGCCGGGTGGTGGCGACGGTCAGGTGGGTGATGGTCTCGCCGTCAATCTTCACCGGCGCGACCATCGGGTAGCGCAGGTACCAGAAGTGGCCGCTGACGCTCTCGTGCTCCACCTCGTCGTCGGCCAGCACGGTCTGCGTGGCCGGGTCCCAGTTGACCAGCCGTTTGCCGCGGTAGATCAGCCCGTCGGCGAAGAGCTTGAAGAACGCCGCCCGCACCGCCTGCGCGCATACTTCGTCCATGGTGAAGCGCGTGCGCTCCCAGTCGCAGGAGCAGCCCATCGCCTTTAGCTGGGTGAGGATCTGGGCCTCGTATTTGTCCTTCCACGCCTGGACGCGGGCGACGAACTGGTCGCGCGCGAACTCCGTGCGGCGTTTGCCCTCCTCGGCCAGAAGGTGCTTCTCCACGACGGTCTGGGTGGCGATGCCGGCGTGATCGGTGCCGGGCAACCAGAGCGCGTTGCAGCCGGCCATCCGCTTGTGCCGAATGAGCACGTCCTGGAGCGTGTTGTTGAGGGCGTGGCCGACGTGGAGCTTCTCCGTCACGTTCGGCGGGGGGATGACGATGGCGTACGGTGTCCCGCCGTCGCCGGGGTCGGCGTGAAAGGCCCCGGCGTCGAGCCATCGCTGGTAAACGGCTTGCTCCACTTGCTTCGGGTTGTAAACCTTTTCCATCTCCATGACCGAAATCCGTGCCGGCACAAACCGGGTTGTTGCTGCGCTAGGAGTCTTCCTGCTCGCGTTCGTTGAGTAGCTTATACTCTACCGCGTCCGTCAGCGCCTGCCAGGAAGCGTGGATGATGTTCTCGTCGGCGCCAACCGTTCCGAAGTAGCCGCAGACGGCGTCGTGGAATGCGATCACCACGCGCACCCTGGCGGCCGTTCCCTCGCGCGGGTTGACCACGCGCACTTTGTAGTCGACCAGTTGGAGTTGCTCGATGGTTGGGCAATGCCGCAGCAGCGACTTCCGCAAGGCCGCGTCCAGAGCGTTGACCGGGCCGTCGCCCTCCGCGACCATGTGGAAAGACTCCCCGCCGATGGACAGTTTCACGCTGGCCTCGCTGGTGGATCGACCCTCGGCCGTTTGCAGGATGACGCAGCGGTAATGGTCCAGTTCCCAGAATTGCCGGTACCATTTGCCGCCGAGGATCTTCCTGACCAGCAGCTCGAAGCTGGCTTCGGCGGCCTCGAACTGATAGCCCTCTTTTTCCATGTCCTGCACAGCCAGCAGCACTTTCCGCTGCAACTGCTTGTCCTGGTCGAGCTTGAACCTTTTGTCGATCTTGATGGCGACGTTGGCAGCCCCGGCCAGTTCGCTGATGAGGACGCGGCGGCGGTTGCCCACCGTAGCCGGGTCAACGTGCTCGTAGGTGGCCGTGTTGCGGCGGACGGCGTGAACGTGCATGCCGCCCTTGTGGGCAAAAGCGGCTGTGCCCACGAAGGGCTGGTTCACCCGCAGCGGCAGATTCGCCACTTCGTAGACGTACCGGCTGACCTCCGTCAGATCGGCCAGCGTCTCTCCCCTCAGGCACTCATAGTCGTACTTCAGGACCAGATCCGGGACGATGCTCGTCAGGTCGGCGTTGCCGCAGCGTTCGCCGATGCCGTTGATGGTGCCCTGGACGTGGCGGACACCGGCGCCCACGGCGGCGAGAGAGTTCGCCACGCCCAGGCCGGAATCGTTATGACAGTGGATGCCCAGCCTGGCGTCGCCGAAGCGCTGGCGGACGTCTTTGACGACACGGCTGACCTGCTCCGGCAGCGATCCGCCGTTGGTGTCGCACAGGACCAGACACGTCGCCCCGGCTTGAAGGGCCACCTCCAGCGTCTGCATCGCATATTCGGGGTCGGACCGGTAGCCGTCGAAGAAATGCTCGGCGTCGAAGATCGCCTCACGTCCGTGCTCGGCCATCAGCGCCAGCGATTCGGCGATCATGTCCAGGTTTTCCCGTTTGCTGGCCCGCAGCACGTCCTTCACGTGCATGGGCCAGCTCTTGCCGACGATCGTGATCACCGGAGCACCGCTTCCCAGCAGTGCCTGCATGCCGGAGTCCTCGGCCACCTTGAGGCCTTTTCGCCGCGTCATGCCGAAGGCGGCGATCTTTGCGTGGCGTATCGGGCGCTTGAGGATCTGGCCAAAGAACGCCTCGTCCTTGGGGTTGGACAGCGGATAGCCGCCCTCGATGTAGTCGACGCCGAAGGCGTCGAGCCTCTCGGCGATCATGAGCTTGTCTTCCAGCGACAAGGACACCCCTTCAGCCTGCGTCCCGTCCCGCAGCGTCGTGTCGTAGATTTCCACTCTGGTCTTTGTCTGGCTCATCGTCTTGACCTGTCGCTTGCTCCGCAAATGCGGTCTTCGTTTCGAATCAAGGACGCCCGCGCTCCGGCGCCGCCCGAGCGGTCACGGCACAGGAGACTTTATCGTCCTCGTAATCGGTCTCCACGTCGCAAAAGCCCGCCGCCTCCAGGCGAACGCATCGTATTGTGTCGCCTGTCCGCTCATCACGCATCGTTTCCAGCCCGTTGGCAATAAAAAAAGCCCTGGAGCTTTCTTCGCCTCAGGGCCGTCTGTCGCTTCAAGAAAACTTGCCGCATGGGCCCTAAGGCGCGCAGGATACGATTACGATGACGATCGTGCGGGCGCGGACACCGCTCGTGTCCACCGGAGGTCTCCAAACCTGCATGTCCCGAACCGCTCGCATCGTTACCTTTTGCCTGCGTTACCTACAGGGCTTCCGATATGATTATATCGGCTGCGCGCGGCGCGTCAATAAGAGATTCCAGAACCGCCCGGTGCTAGATCCGCTGCCGCAGGAACGGATTCGATCGGCGCTCCCGGCCGATGGTTGAGGCCGAGCCGTGACCGGGCAGGACGCGAGTGCCGTCGGGCAGGGCCAGCAGGTTGGTCTTGATCTTCTCCAGCAGGCGGGCTTCGCAAGCCCCGGGAATGTCGGTCCTGCCGATGCTGCCGGCGAAGAGGGAGTCTCCCGTCAAAGCTACGCCGGCGGCGGGACAATAGTAGGAGACGCCGCCAGGGGTGTGCCCGGCCGTGTCCAGAACCTGCCACCTCAGCGAGCCCATTTGCAGCTCCGCGCCGGGCTCGATGGTTTCTTCGGCCGGTGGAGCCGTGATCTTGAAACCGAACGGCAGCGACATATTGGCCCTCGCGTCGGACAGCATGTGTGCATCGCCGGACGGACAAATGAGCACTGCGGCGGGACAGACCTGCTTGACGGCCGCAACGCCGGCGATGTGGTCCGCGTGACCGTGGGTCAGCAGGATCCGCTCCGGCGACAGGCCGCCGTCGCGGAGATGCTTCAGCAGCGGCCCGGGCGAAAGGCCCGGATCAACGATCCAACAGATCTTCTCGGGCGGCACGGGCGCGCCAGCAGGTCCGCCGGCAGCTACGCCGGGCGGGGCGCCGCTGACCGGAGCGGCCTCGACGGTCAGGACGTAGCAGTTCGTCATCAGCTCGCCCAAGACGAGACAGCAGACGTCGAGGCCACCAGTCTGCACGCACATCCGTCCAGTCCTCTCGGCCTCCGGCGGGGAAGTCACTTTCGCCCGGAGACCTGCTCCAGGTACTCGGCAATGATCCTCTTGAAGTCACTCTGCCCGCTTTCTTCCCACATGCCGACGATCTTCCGCTCGCGCTCGGCCGAGTGGACGCTGTCGGAGGCGTGGGCGCCGTTGCGCATCAGGTCCCTTCCGTATTCGCTGCGGACGGTGGCGGCCTCGGCCTTGGTGGGGTCGGTCGAGCCGAGGAAGCGTCGGATACTGCTGATGGCGTCGGGGCCTTCGTATATCATCGCCAGGCACTTCGTCCGGCTGGCGGTGGCCTTTTCCCGTGGGTCGGACACTTCCTCGGGGTTGACGGCCGTCATGTACTCTATGATGCGATTGAACTCGGTCTGGGCGTTTCGCTGGGCCAACGTTTCGGCGATGCGGTCGGCATCGGCCATGGTAAACGGAAACGCGAAGGCGTTGTGCAGGCGGCCGTACACCTCCCGGGCCAGGTTGGGCTGGAGCCGTTTCAGGAACAATTTCCTCAGCGGCTCGTAGAACTCTTCCGCCTGGGCCACGGTCATGTTGAACAGCTTGGTGCCGACGATCCTCAGTCCGGTCCGGCTGAAGACGTCGATAATGTTGCCCGGCCTGCGGGTGGGGCGCTCGAAGTTGTCGGGCTTGAGGATGGCCAGACACGCCTCGATTTTGCTGCCGGGCGGGTACTTGCACCGCCCGGTGAACATCCCGCCGTCGGTGTCGCTGCACCTGCCCAGCAGCTCCAACTGCGGGATGTTGAGTTCCGCGGTCGGGGCGGTGATCACCGCGGGCTCGAAGTGTCGAATTTGCCCGTCGGGGCCGCGTATGAAATCACCGTAGGTGCCGCGGATGCTGTCGCCGACGGGGCGTTCCGTGAAAGAACCGATCACGTCGTTCTTCAAGTGCCGGACAGCGTTGGGTCCTTTGAACAGCAACACCATGCATCGAGGCAGGAATCCCCAGGGGTTGCCCTGGCTGAGGTTCTCCTGGACGTATCGCTTCCAGGCCTGGACGATGTTGGGGTCGGCCCCCGAGGAGGCCATCATGTCTCGGTAGGCGGAAACGAACTCGTCGGAGAAGATGAACATGCGCACCGCCACCAGCGTCAGTCGGGCGTGAGCGACCAACCGTCCGATGATGCCGCCCGTACGACTCTTGAGAATGCTGTAGGGAGTGATCAGCGCGTATGCCAGTTCGTCCACGGCCCTTTTCCTCAACACAAGTATACCACCGGCGTCGGATCTTGAGACCGACGGGCTTCCGGGGCGCCTCTGGAGCTGGCGGCCCCGCCCGGCACGGCGACGGCCACGATCCAGCGTTTCGGCCCGCTGCCGCAATGCACCGCCGGCTAGGGTCATATAGTCGCTTCGCCGGCGAGATGCAACACCATCCTGTCCGAAAGAACAATTGACTTGCCCCGGGCGGCTTCTATAATCCCTGACAAGCTGGGCTTGTTGGATGAGGAAGGGTGACCCTGGCGGCCGTGGCTTCGGCCCATGGAGACCCGACGTGACTCTGACCGCGCGTTTAGGCTCGTTCGCCGCCGCATTCCTGCTGTGTGTCTGTGCGGTGGCGGCGGGCGACAACGGGAACCAAGTCTACCTTTACGAAGACGTGCTGATCGCCGGCAAGGTGATGCACAGCTTCACCTCGGCGGGCGAGAACGTCAGCGTCGTGCTTGGCGAGTTCTCCCTGACGATCGGCAAGCGGACGCTGAGCGGGCGAGACGCGGTGGTGTGGATCAGGGAGCACCGCCTGGGACAGCAGGTCCGCCGCGACATCGAGGTGTATATCGAAGGCGACGCCAGCCGCCCCGCCCGGGTCGTCGAGCCCGACGGCACCACCACCAAAGACCGGTTGCTATTGGTCGTTCTCCGTCAGCAAGGCAGTTTGCGCGCCCGAGTCGGCCGGCACAGCGACAGGCCGGTGGAGACGCTTCCCCTGTACCGTCGGGCGACGGCGACGCGAAAGGGGCTCCAGCCGACGACCCAGACGGCGGCGCCGGCGCCCGGCCAGGAGCGGCCCGCCCGCGTCACCAGGCCACGGCCGCGTCTGCCTCAGCCGGTTACGTACCGGGCCGATTCGACCACCAGTAAACTCATGCCCGACCCGCGCGACCCGGAGACTCAAATCAGGGTCACCATCGTCAAGGGCAACGTCTATCTTTCCCACGGCAGCCCCGACAGCGACCTGTTTCTGGAGATACGCTCGGATGCGGCCGTGCTGTACACCGACCCGAAGCAGGAACCCAAGCTGGGGGCTGCGGCCGTTGTCGCGGCCTACCTGGAGGGAGACGTCATATTGCGCCGCGGCGAGCGGACCGTGGAGGCGAATCGGCTCTTCTACGATTTCCGCAACGGCCGGGCGATCATCATCCAGCCCGTCTTCCGCACCATCCAGCAGCAGCGCGACATTCCGGTATACATCCGAGCCAAGGAGGCGCGGCAACTGGCCGCCCGGCCGGCGCCCCAAGTGGGCCGCGTCGCCGGCTATCGCTGGAAGTTTCGGGAAGCGATCGTAACCACCAGCGACTTCCACACGCCCGAGTATCACATCGGCGCCAGACGCGTGTATTTCGAAGACACCACGCCCTACGACGACAAGGGCGTCGCCCTGGCCGAGCGCGGCTGGCGGACCAAATTGGTCAACACCACCTTCAACCTCCGATCCATCCCCCTGCTGTGGCTGCCGTACGTCGTCGGCGACGCCGAGGAGGGTCACACCGCCCTGCGCAAGATGCAGGTCGGCAAAAGCGGGCGCCTCGGATGGGGCGGCGAATCGGAATGGTTCCTGTTCCGCCTGCTGGGGCTGCCCAGGCCGGAGGGCTTCAAGGGGCGTCTCGAGGCCGACTGGCACGAGCGCGGCGTGCTGCTGGGTCCGAAACTGAGCTACAGCCGCGAGACCTACAGCGGCTACGCCCTGGCCTACGGCGTGCTGGACAACCAGCGAGAGGACGACTTCGGCACCGAGCGAGATAACATCCAAGCCCGGCGCCAGCGCGGACGGCTGCTGTGGCGGCACAAGCAGTTCCTGCCTCGCGACTGGCAACTGCAACTAGAGGCCAGCTACCTCTGCGATGAAAACTTCCTGGAGGAGTTCTTCCCCGGGGAGTTCTGGACCGGCAAGGAGCAGGAAACACTCCTCTACGCCAAGAAGCAGCGGGACAACTGGGCGATCACCGGACTAGTCAAGTGGCAGATCAACGACTTCGCCCGGGACAACGCCAGGCTGCACCGGCTGTGGCTGGCCCAGACCGAGGCGCTGCCGGACCTGGCCGGCTACCTGGTCGGGCAATCGCTGTGGCGGGACAGGCTGACCTGGTACAGCGAGGGGCACATCGGCGTGGTGCGTTTCCGCCCGCCGGAGCTGAGGGGGCCCGCCAAGCTATTCGCCCTTCGCTCCAGCCGGTCGGTGGCGCGGGTGGACGTTCGCGAAGAGATCGACCTGCCGCTCGCCGTCGGCCCGGTGAAATTGCTGCCGTATGTCGCCGGCAGGGCCACCTACTGGGAAGACTCGCCGCGCGATCAGGGCCTGGTCCGGCCGTGGGGACAGGCTGGAGTCAACGCAACCATGCACATCTGGCGGATCTATAACCAGGTGAAGAGCCGGCTGTGGGACTTGAACCGCATCAAGCACGTCATCACCCCCTACGGCAGCCTGTTCTGGTCCTGCACGCCCGTGCAACCGCACCGGCCCCACCCGTTCAGCCCCGGCATCGAACAGAACGTGCGCCGGCTCGGCGGCGGGGCCGTCGGCGTGCGCCAACTGTGGCAGACGAAGCGAGGTCCGGAAGGCAATCAGCACACGGCAGATTGGCTTCGGGTGAACGCCTACGCGTGTTTCTTCGATGGCGCTGACATCGACCTGCCCGGCGACGGGCGGTACTTCCCCTACCGGCCGGAGTACAGCTTGGCCAGGAACGCTCTCAACGGCGACGTCACCTGGCACATTTCCGACGCCACCACCTTCCTGGCCGACGCCAACTACGACACCGACTCGGGCGACCTCGCCCGGGCCAACGCGGGCCTGGCCGTCAGCCGCGACCCCCGACTGAAGTACTACGGCGGGGTCCGCTACATCAAGGACATCGACAGCTCCGTCGGCACGTTCGGGCTAGACTACCAGATCAACCCGAAGTACACCGTCAGCGTCTTCGAGCAGTACGACTTCGACCTCGCCGGCGGGACGAACCTCGGCACCACCGTCACGCTGATCCGCAAGTTTCCTCGAATATTCACGGCCATTACTTTCGTCTACGACCGCTCGCAGAACGATGTGGGCGTGGTATTCAGCATCTGGCCGGAGGGAATTTCCGAGGCCTTCATCGGAAGTCAAAGGCTGAGTCTGCTGCACGCGGGAACCGAGAGGGACTGAGCCGGCCCCGCTGCCGGGAGGCCTCCGGCCGGCCGGGAAAGGCGGTTCGCCGCCTCGGCGCTACGGCAGGATCCTTACCCTGCTCCAGCCCTCGTAGAGCATGAAGAAAAGCTGCTCCATGTCATCATCGACCAGGCGGATGCAGCCCATGGAGGCTGCCTTTCCAATGCTTGCCGGGTCGTTCGTGTCGTGGATGCCGTAACCGTCGCGCTTCGTGTACGGGTTGGGTTTCACTCCCTCCAGGCTGATCCAGTAGCCCTTCTTGCCCAGCGGATACCGCGGGTCGGTCGGACGGATCGGCCCCCGCGGCAGGTTGCTGGAAGAGGGCGGCGTCCACTCGGGCTTGATAGTCTTGCCGCCGACGGCGACCCGCCACGGCCCCACGGGCGTGGCCCCGTCCTTGCCGATGCCCACCCGCAGCCGCCGGACGAAAATCATCCGGCCGGTCTCGGCCTCTTCCAAGTACACGTCCAAAGTGAAGCGGCTCTTGGAAACCACGGCGTGGAACGGACCGTACAGGACCTTCAGTTTCCGGTTGATCTGGATCTTTCTGGCGTCGGCAATGCCGTTGATCTTCAGGATCAGTTGCGTCGGCACGCGAAGCTTCAACGCGCGCTCGACCTTTACCAGGACCTCGCCGGCCTTGATCGTGTACCAGCCCGTGCAGGGATCGTCCGGCAGCACCTCGCGGGAAAACAGGGTCTTGTTCGCCAGCTCGACTAGTTTGGCCCGGACAGCGTCGGCCTGTTGCGGTTCAAGGGCCCCGGTGTTGAGCGCGTCGGCCAGAGCGGCGCGGGCCGCAACGAGCTGATTTTCAGAAGCCCGGCTCAGGCCCTTTTCCAGCAGCGTGGCGGCGCGGGCGCGGTCCGCCGGCGTAATTGGCGGCGCCGTCGGCATCGTCGCGGCGGATGAGCCCCGTGACAATGCCCGGCCCCCGGGCGGGAGCCGGTCGGCCGGGCGGGCCTGCTTGGCGGGTCCGCCGGCGCTCGGACGCCGATCGCTGCCGGGGGAAGGGGGCGTTCCGCCGCGATCGTTGCGGGAAAGCTCCTGCGAGCCGCCCTCCGTTCGCACCCGCACCTGGCCGTACCAATTCTTGACCCAAATGGCGACCAGGACGATTACAGCGACGGCGACGATGAAAAACAAAAAGCGGACTTGAGACCTGCTCACAACTATCTCCCGGCATCCTTGCCCTTCTCGACTGAATCAGACGGCCCGAAGCGCAGAATCTCTTCGTCCGTCACCAGCACGCCTACCGGCACATCGTCTTCCTGCACCGGGACCTCCTCGATCAATTGTTCCTGGAACGCCAGCCCGGCAGCGACGCCTCGAAATCCCCGCTGGGCCAGGAACCGATCGTAAAAGCCCGCCCCGCGCCCGAGGCGATTGCCCCGCCGGTCGAACGCCAGCGCCGGCACCACGACCAGGTCCAGCATCTCCACGGGCACCGGCTCTCCCCCCGCCGGCTCGCGCAGCCCGCGGCCGGTCGTCACCACGTCCGTCTCCAGCGAGCGGATCTCAATCGGGATCATGTGCCGCTGGTCCCAGGAGACCTTCGGGGCGGCGATTCTCTTCTGCTGCTGCCAGGCCCGCAGGGCGATCGGGGCCAGGTCCACCTCATCCGGCAGGGGAAGGTAGATCATGATCGCCTCGGCCCGCCCGAACTCCGGCTGGGCGATCAGCCGGCGACAGGCGGCCATGCTCTTGGCGTGGGCCACCGCCGGAACCATACCCGCCAGCCTCTGGCGAACCATCTTTCGCAGGCTCTTCTTCACGCCGATATCAAAACGTTTTGCCCGGCCGCTGGCAAGCCCAAAGGCCCGCGCCGCAGCCGATCACCCCGCCGCCGGCGGCGCGGGCTAGAGCAATTTAAGAATGACATGTCGCATATCCACAGGACTGAAACCAGCCTTGGGCATCTTGGGCTGTGATCGTTTTCAGGGCATTGGCGATGGTTGCCAACAAAGTGTCGAAGGTGCGGGCCTTGGCGGCTCGTAGGAACTCTTTGACCTTGGACCACATCTTCTCAATCGGGTTCAGGTCCGGGC
>Ga0315541_1003397_pt1 | contig 12325 bp, 9 predicted proteins | sample SalMarSW160190MG_FD_203095 | JGI IMG/M metagenome (GOLD analysis project Ga0315541, IMG submission 203095) | Salt marsh sediment microbial communities from the Plum Island Ecosystem LTER, Massachusetts, United States - Salt Marsh Sediment SW1601-190 ...
TTCCGGCGTCGCGCAGGCTTGGCGCATCGGACCCCTAATGCGCCGGCGCCCGACGCTCCTTGGCCTGCGGCGAAATCCGCTCCGTCGCGGCCACGGGTCATTCTGTTAGAGGCTCTTAGTCGGTGCAGTATCCGGCCGGCCATTCGGGGCCGACCCGACCGCGAAGGACCCTCTCGTAGACCTTCAGCGTCCCTTCGGTCAGCACGTCCGCGTTGAAGTACCTTCTGATGCGCTCCTGGCCCTGCCGGAGCATCTGCTGTGCCTGCTGCGGATCCCCCGCCAGCCGGACGATGCCTTCGGCCAGTGCGCGCGCGCTCCTGATCGGCACCACGATGCCCGTCCGCTCCGGCACGACCACCTCCCGGACCCCCCCGGCGTCGGTGGCTACGATGGGGCAGCCGCTCGCCGCGACCTGGGGCAAAGTGCTGCAAATCCCCTCTTCAGAGCTGCTCAGCGCGAAGAGGTCGAGCATGCGGATCAGCTCCGGCACGTCCCACCGGAAGCCCGTCATGACGAGCCGGTCGGCCATGCCCAGCGCTTCCGCATCGGCCAGCGTGCGCTCGCGCAGCGGCCCCGAACCGACGATGACGACCCAGAGGTCCGGAATCTCGCTCCGCACGATGGCGCAGGCTTCCAGCAGGTTCCGATGGTCCTTGTGGCCGACCAGCGCGCCGATGTTGCCTACCACGAAGGCGTCGTCGGGAATGCCCAGGCTCGCCCGCAGGCCCGGCGCCGGCGGCACGTCCGTGAACCTTTTCAGTTCGGTGGCGCTGTGAACGGGGAAGACGCGCCACTCGGGCACCCCCGCCCCCACCAGCGTGTCCTTGACGCGGTTGCTGGTGGAGATATAGGCGTCCGTGCCGGCGAGGTACTTGAGCTTGCCCAGTCCGAGCAGGCGTTTCCCGACCGCGAACTCGATCCTCCGGTGGGCGACCACTTTGCAGTGCGCCATGCACAGGTGAGACGCCAGCAGGATGAGGGTGTGGGCGTGGGCCGTGTGGGAATGAAGGATGTTGAAGCTGCCTGCGCGCGCCATCCGCGCGATCTGCCGGGCGGCGGGCAGGTCGACCTCGCCCCTCATGCGCAGGTCTCGAACGTCCAGCCCGGCCTTGCGCAACCGCCTGGCGGCCAGGGCCCCACGCTGCACCACTGCGGCGCACGGGATCCCGCGCCGCCGAAGGCCGCCGGCCAGCAGCATCATCTGCCTTTCGCCCCCGCGCCAGCCGCGCTGGTCGTCGACATGGAGCACGTGGGGCTGGACGTCGGCTCGCAGCATAGGGACGTGCAGTTGCTCGGGTTCAGATGGTCGGCCGCAGCAACAGTCCTGGCCCGGCCGGCGAAGATCGGCACGGCCCTCTCAGCACTCGCCTTCGAGGGACGTCAGGTATTCCGCAACCAGCGTGTCATAATGGGCGGTGTGGCGGAACGCTTCGAGCGCCAGCGCGAAGTGTGTATCTTCCGACAGTTCGCAGTCGTTCTGCTGCAGCTCCTGCGCCACGGCGTCGTATTCTCCGGGATTGGTGACCGCGGCGACGTGGGTGTAATTCTTCGCTGCGGAGCGGATCAGACTCGGGCCGGCGATATCTATGCTCTCGACGCTGGGTATGGACTCCGTGCCGGATTCTGCGATGACGTCGACCAGGCCGTAGAGGTTGACCACGACCATGTCTATGAGGCGAATGCCGAGCCGTTGCATCTGCTCCAGGTGGGATTCATCGTGCCGTTGCGCCAGCACGCCGGCGTGGATCTTGGGGTGCAGAGTCCTGACAAAGCCGTTCAGGACATCGGGGAAGCCCGTGTACTCCGCCACGTCCACCACGTCAACGCCGCCTTCGTTCAGCAGTCGGCCGGTGCCGCCGGTTGCAATCATCTCTATGCCGAGAGCCCCAAGCCTGCGGGCGAACTCGACGATTCCGGTCTTGTCCGAGACGCTGATCAGTGCCCTCTCTATTCTCGCCACTTGCTCACTCTCCGTTGTCTCAGGGATGGCGCTGCGCCGCCGACCCGATGAAGGGATTCTCGATCCGCTCCTCCCCGACTGTGGTCCCTTCCCCGTGACCGGGCCATATCGTTGTTTCGTCCGGCAGCGTGAGGATCCTTTGCCTGATGGAGGCAGCCAGTTCTTCCGGATCGCCGCCCGGCAGGTCGCTTCTGCCCACGCTGCGGCGGAAGATCAGGTCGCCGCAGAAAAGCTGCGGCGGGCTCTCGTCCGGGGCCAGCAGGCAGACCCCGCCCGGCGTGTGCCCGGGCGTTTCGATGACCCGGAGCGCAACGGAGCCGAACCTGAGTTCCTGGCCGTCCTCCAGCAGGACGTCCGGCGCCGGCCCGCTTGCTGACCCGCCGAAGAGCGCCGTCAGGTTTGCGACCGGATCAGTCAGCCGATCGGCGTCCCGGGCGCCGACGCACAGCAGCGCGTCGGGAAACGCGGCCTTCAGGGCTGCGTTGGCGCCGATGTGATCGACGTGCCCGTGCGTGTTGATCAGTAACCGGGGCACGATTCCCTCCGTGCGGCAGCGCTGCACGATCCGGTCGCCCTCCGCGCCCGGGTCGATCACGACGCCCTCCTCGCCCTCGTCGTCTCTGACCAGGTAGGCGTTGGACGCCAGCGGCCCGACTTCCAGGCGGATGATAAGCACGTCTCTCGTCGCTCCTCAGCGGAAGAGCCGGGAGGGCTATCCCGGTCCGTAGAACTCGTTCACGACTTGCTCGACGTCGCAGGGCTTGCTTTCGCCCTGGGGCGCGGCAGGCATGCCGAGCACGGTCATCTCCTTCAGCGGATCTTCCTCGGGATCGCTGGCGTGGGCACGATTCTGCAGCACGTTCTGCCCGTAGACGCGCCGCAGCTCTTTGAGGCGTTCGCGGATCACGGTCAGGGCGTTGTGCCCGGAGTAGAGGATGGCCATGCACTGGGACGCTTCCCCTTCCTCGATCGGCTGGCCCGTGGCGGGGTCCTTGCCCGTCATGTAGCGGATAAGCTCGTCGAACTCCACCTGCGCGTTCAGGTCCTTCAGCTCCTCGACCAGCTTCTCGTAGAGGGACTCCGGCGGGTCGAGATCGGTGAGTTCTCGTCCGAGTTCCTCGAACAGGCGGCTGACGACGGGAGGTTTCATCCGGCCGGGCTGCGGCTCTGCGTCCGACATGGCCTCAGCGGTTCTGACGGCCGCCAGGGCGTTCTGCGGGTTGAACGCTGCCTCCGGGTCCGCGCCCATTCGCGCGACGGCCTCTCCGGCCAGCACGCGGGCGCGGGACACTATCTGACGGGCCCGCTCGGCGATCATCCCTTTAAGCTGCTCGCGGAACTGGGGGAGCTTCAGTGCATAGAACTCCTGCGCCTCCTCCGCACTCAGCTCCAGGACCCTCATGGCCGTCATGCGCATGCCGGTGCGGGCGAAGAAGTCGATCAGGTTGCCGGGCATGGGGTCGCGGTGGCGGAAACTCTCCGGCTTCAGCACAACCATGGACGTCTCGGCCGTCTCGGGCTCGATGTCGTCCAGCGCACCGAGCACGAATCCCCCGTCGCTGTAGGCGTACTTGCGAAACAGCTTCAGGTGCGCCTCGACCATCTGGGACGTGGTTCCGGTCAGGACGGCCGGCTCGAAGAAGCTGTTCTGAGGCGTGGGATCCTCCGCCTTCTGGAGCGCCTTGTACTTGCTCAACAGCCGCCGCCTGGCTTCGTAGGCGGGATCCTGTTCCAGTGCCGCGCTGTCCTCGCGGAAGAACTCCCCGAAGGTCCCGCGCACGTTGTCGCCGCGCACGTGCTGGCCGATGTGGCCGACCGCTTCGGTGATGTCGCGCACGGCGTTCGGCCCGGCCAAAACCAACAGCGTGAGGCGGTTCGAGATGCCTCGCACGTTCGGCTTGCCGAAGTTCTTGATAACGTACTCGATGATGAGTTTCTGGTAGCGCAGCGGGACGTGCCGCTGGGCGGGATCGTAGATGGCATCGCAATATTCCTCTATGAAGCCGCTTTCCGGCCGCGGGGCGTAGATGCGGGCGGCGACCAGCTTGACGTTCGCCCACAGCAGCCGGGCCAGTATTCCGCCGGTGCGGCTCTTGTGCAGGCTGTACGGGGTGACGAGCGCGTAGGCCAGCTCGCCCTGGTCCCATTGTGATTGCGACATGGCTCGCGACAGGCCTTCCTGAGAGGGATTCCCGCTCGAAGCAGCGGACCACAGTGGCCACGCCAGAGCCCGACCGGCACTATAGCAAACGGGCTCAAACCGTGCAAGCGGTCCGGGTGCGACGCATCTTCTCCGACCGTCCGTCAGGCGCGTCTGGCTGCCCATGGACGCGCCCCGGCCCATGCCACGCCGGGCCGCGAGGAGAACGTGTGGGAGTTCCGCTGGCCGCACCGCGAGCCGGGAACTTACGGCATCCACCGGGCCGTGCGAGACGGCCCCGAGCCAGCGGCCCTCCTGCTTGGGCCGAGTGGCTGAATCGGAACCGCCCGCCTCGCCGCTGGAGGCTCCTCTTCGACATCGAACGCCTTGCCCCGAGATTCCGGCAAAGTGAGAGTGGCGTGAGGGCCGCTCGCCCCCTATAATACCGAGCCCGTGCCCTTTATGCCGCGCGGACTTCCGCGCGGGAGGCGAGTTCATGGCTGACCTGAAGCGTACGGACCTGGAATTGAGGGCCGAAAGGGCCATCCTGGTCCAGGCGTTTTCCCGTTCCGACCGCTACGACCCTGACCAGACCTTCGAAGAGCTGGAGAGCCTGGCGTGCACCGCCGGCGCGAAGGTCGTCGGGAGCCTCCGGCAGAGCCGCCCCCGTCCGCATCCCCGCCACTATCTGGGCAAGGGGAAGCTGTCGGAGCTGCGCGATCTGTGCGAGCGGCTGAAGCCCGACGTCGTGATCTGCGACGACGAGCTGAGCCCTTCGCAGGTCAAGACGCTTGAGGGCGCGCTCGGTACGAAAGTGGTGGACCGCAGCGAGGTGATACTGGACATCTTCGCCGCCCATGCGCGCACCAAGCAGGCGCAGCTCCAGGTCGAACTGGCGCAGCTCGAATACGAGTTCCCGCGCCTGGCCCGGATGTGGACCCACCTGGACAGGACGGCCGGCGGCACGCTGGGCGGGCCGGCCGGCGGCGGCATCGGCGTGCGAGGTCCGGGCGAGAAACAGCTCGAGGTGGACCGCCGGCTCGTCCAGAGGCGTATCCACGACTTGAAGAAGCAGCTTACCAAGATCGACAGGCGGCGACAGACCATGGTCGAGGGCAGGAACGACCGGTTCGCCACCGTCGCCCTGGTCGGCTACACGAACGCGGGCAAGTCCAGCCTGATGAACGCACTGACGCAGGCGGGCGTGTCGGTCAGGGATCGCCCGTTCGAGACGCTGGACACGCGCACGCGCCGCTGGCAGTTGCCCAACGGCGACGAGGTGCTGCTGAGCGATACTGTGGGCTTCGTGCGGAAGTTCCCCCACCACCTGGCCGCGTCCTTCCACGCGACGCTGGAGGAGGCGTTCGAGGCCGACCTGCTGCTGCACGTGGTCGATGCCGCCAAGCGCGAGGCCGAGCAGGAGATCAGCGCCGTCAATGAGGTCCTGGAGGACATCGGCTGCCGCGACAAGCCGACGATCTACCTGCTGAACAAGGTCGACCTGGTCGAGGACGAGTCCGAGGTGCCGCTGTTGCGGAAGCTGGTCGGCGACGTAGTCTGCACGAGCGCCGTCGCCGGTCGTGGGCTGGACGAGGTCAGGCGCCGCATCACGGAGGTGCTGGCCGCCCGCCAGGCGGAGGTCCGCGTACGCACCGACGCCGGCAACGGCCGCCTGCAATCGTTCCTGCACGAGACCGGCACCGTGCTGGACCGGCAGTACCAAGGCGAGACGATCGAGCTGACGGTGCGCATCGACCCGCAGTACGTCGGGCTGATTGAGCACATGGGCGGCGAGGTGGTCGAGGCGGGCGCTGAGGCGGAGCAAGGGCGTCCGGGGGAACCGGCCTGATCGCAGGCCCTGCGAGCCGGCCCGTCCCGTTGGTCAGTCCCTGGCGTCAGGGCTCTGCCGCTTACGCGGTCCGCGTGTGCTGGCCGGGGCGTGTTTTCTGAGGTGAAGCTGCCGCGCAAGAGGGGAGGAGATGAGCGAGAACGAGCAAGCGCGGCCGGGCTCCATGAATGTTTTCTTCCTCGGCATGGTCTCGCTCTTCACCGACCTGTCCAGCCAGATGATCTACCCGCTGGTGCCCGCGTTCCTGGCGGACATGGGCGTCTCCAAGAGCATCATCGGGCTGATCGAAGGCATCGCCGAGAGCACGGCCTCCCTGCTGCGAACGGTGTTCGGGCGCTGGTCGGACAAGGTGGGCAAGCGGAAGGTATTCATCTATCTGGGCTACGGCCTCTCGGCGGTCTCGAAGCCCTTCCTGTACTTCGCCCAGTCGTGGCCGCCGGTGCTGGGCGTCAGGTTTGCCGACCGCGTCGGGAAGGCCGTCCGAACTCCTGCGCGCGACGCGTTGATCTCCACCTCCATCAGCCCGGACAAGAAGGGCAAGGCGTTCGGCCTCCACAGGATGATGGACCGGCTCGGCGCCGTGGGCGGGCCGTTGCTGGCGCTGTTGGTCTTGTACCTGTTCCGCGATAGCGAGAGCCCCATCAGGTTGGTGTTTCTCTTCTCCTTCATCCCGGCGGCGCTGGCGCTGATCTTCGTTCCGTTCGCACGAGAGACTGCCCGAGAAGTCCGCAAAGAACGAGGCGGGCGCACGAGCGGCCTGAAGAGCGCCGGGTTCCTGATATTCCTGGTTTCCTCAATCGTGTTCACGCTGGGCAACGCCTCGAACGCCTTCCTGATCCTCAAGGCGAGGGAGGCCGGGCTGGCGGTCGCCATGATCCCGGCCATATGGATCCTCTACAACATATTCTGCTCGGTCTCCTCGCCCATCTTCGGCTCGCTTTCCGACCGGGTCGGGCGCGCCCCCGTCATCGTGGTTTCCTTCATTTACTACTCGATCGTCTACCTGTTGTTCGGCGTGTCGACCGAGCTCTGGATGGTTTGGGTGCTGTTCGGCGCGTACGGCATCTACTACGGCCTGTCGGACGGCATACTGAGGGCCTACATCGCGGACCTGGTCGAGGCGGACAACCGCGCCACGGCCTACGGCATATTCAACACGGGCATCGGGCTGGCGCTGGTGCCTGCCTCGATCATCTTCGGTGCCATCTGGGATGCGTTCGGCAGCAAGTGGGCCTTCTTCGTCTCGGCCGGATTCAGCATGCTGGGCTTCCTGATCTTCCTGCTCAGCCTGGCGATACGCGCCCGCAACGCACGGCAGACGGCCCGAGGCGACGGCTGAGAGGTCCCCGGATTGAGCCCCTTTCAGATGGCAGCGATAACCAGAAGGCGGGCTTTGCAGGGGCTGGCGGCAGTTGCCCTGCGCGCAGCCATGCCCGGGGCGCGTGTCCTGGCGGAGACGATGAGGTCCAAGCCTGAGGCGAAGGGCCCGAACATCGTCTTCATCCTCGCTGATGATCTGGGATCCAGGAAGGCCAACTGCAACGACGAGCTGACGCCCAACATCATGTCGATTGGGCAGGGGGGCCTCGATTTCCAGAACGCCTACGTGTGCGCTCCATTCTGTTCTCCCTCACGAGCCGGAGCTTTGACCGGCGTTTACCCCCAGCGGTTCGGCATTGACACAGTTCCCGACGGAGAAGAAGAAGGGATACCGGGGGACGTGCCCACAATAGCGGAGACGCTGCAGAAGGAGGGCTACAGCACGGCGATAGTGGGGAAATGGCATCTGTCAGAAAGGCCGGAGCAGCATCCGATGGCGAGAGGGTTCGACCAGTTCTACGGCTTCCTGGGGCGGGCGCTCTCGTATGCGGACCAGAGCATACCCGTATGGCACGGCAGGGAGAAGAAGGTAAGGGACATCCCGTACCTGACGGACTGGTTTGTGGACAGGGCCGTGGAGTTCATCAGATCGGCAAAGGCGAAGGGACGGCCCTTCTTCCTGTACCTGCCGTTCAATGCTCCTCACGGGCCCCTCCAGCCGCCGGACAAGCATTTGAGAAGGTTCTCCCACCTGGGTGCGGTGCGCGGGGAATACGTGGCATTGGTCGCCAGTCTGGATGAGGCCGTCGGGAAAGTGCTCAAAGAGATAGACGTTCAGGGGCTCACAGAGGAAACGGTGGTCGTCTTCTCCAGTGACAACGGCGACTGGGGCCAGCCCTATTACGCGGGCCCGGACGCGAAGTTCAAGGGCGGCAAAGGTTCCCTCTACGAGGGAGGGATCAGAGTGCCCCTGAAGGTGCAGTGGCCGGGGCGTCTCCCCGCACGCGTGACTGTGGAGCACCCGGTCATGCTGATAGACCTGCCCCCCACGTTTCGCACACTGGGCGGGGGGACGCAAGAGGAGCGGGGCTATGACGGAGTGGACTTATTGGGGGACCTGGATTACGAGAGGCCCCTGTTCTGGAGGATGATGTCGCACAGGGGCACTCAGTGGGCGGTTCGTCGGGGAGACTGGAAACTCATCCGCCATGAGAGCACGCAGCTCTACAACCTGCGGCTGGACCCGGGCGAGCAACGGGACCTCGTTGAGGAACGCCCCCGGATGGCTCGCGAGCTGGAATCCCTTTACGCCGATTGGGATCGGGGTCTGGCCGATCCGAGATGGCTGACCAAGTTGCTGGAGAAAGCGAAGAGCGATCGCGATAGGCAGGAGCTGAGGGCCCGGTACTCCAGCAGGTGACGCGCGGCTGGCGCGCGCGGCCCGGGTCGGTTATAGTCCAAGGTTCGGTTTGTCTTCGTGCAGCTGTACAGGTTCGGAAGAGCGGCCGCGAGACCATTATCGCTTTTTCCCTTTTTTCGCGGGGCCGCTCCTCCCGGGAGGGAAAACGTGATGCCCACCAGGTATCTGGGTTTGCTCATCGTGGTTTGTGCTCTCTGCTCTTGCTCCGCTGTGCAGGCGGGCGCGGGCGAGCAGGTCGCCGAGGGCTCGTTCCGGACGGCGGCCGGCGGCGCCGTGCCCTTCACGTTCGTCATCTACGGGGACACCCGGACCTATCCGGAGCGCCACCGGGCGGTCTGCGAAGGCATTGCCGCCGAGGACCCGGCCTTCGTCGTCTGCAGTGGCGACCTGTTGGCCAACGGCGAGGTCTGGGAGCTGTGGAAACGCGAGTTCTTCGATCCCGCGATGCCGTACCTGAGCAAATCCGTCCTCTGGCCCGTGCGCGGCAACCACGAGGGCGACGCCGTCTTCTACCGGGAGCTGTTCGACCTGCCGGGCAATGAACTCTACTTCAGCTTCGATTTCGGCAACGCCCACTTCATCGTGCTGGACAATTACGTCGGTGACGAGCGCCGGGAGATGCTGGACTGGCTGCGGGCCGACCTCGCGCAGAACCGCGCGGACTGGACCTTCGTCTGCTACCACGAGCCGACGTTCAACATCGGCGGGCACGGGAGCCGATGGGGGGAGAGAGACTTTCTGCCCGTGCTGGAGGAGCACGGCGTGGACTTCGTGGTCACCGGGCATTCGCACCTCTACGAGCGGTTCGTCCCGATCGGCCCGGCCGGCAAGAAGCCCCTCATCCACGTGGTGAGCGGCGGGGGCGGCGCGCCCACGTACCCGGCTGTCCCCAGCCCGATCCTGGCGGGCGGCATCGGGCAATCCGAGCTTCACTTCTGCGTGTTCTACCTGGACGGCGACAGGTGCGAGATGGTGGCCAAGGGGCCCGACGGAGCGGTGCTGGATCGCCTCTCGCTGGTGAAAAGGGCGGGCACCTACCAGGAGGAGGTCCTGGCCGCCGCCCTCGACACGCAGACGGCGCGGCACATGGCCTTCATGTTCCGCGGCGCGGAGGTCGACTTCGCGGAGGTCCCTGCCGCGGGAGAGCGCGTGCGGGCCAGGCTGGTCGCAGGCAGCATTCCCGACGGCAGCGTGGTGACGCTGCGCCAGCCGTCGCCCGACGCGGCGTGGAAGCTGGACACCCAACGCGTGCGCATCGTGGACGGGGGCGCCGAGTTCCAGGTGCGCGTCCCCGACGAGCTGTCCGTCGGCCTCGGCGGGGCCGATCCCGCGCTCGAACTCGGCCTGGAGGTCCGGGACGGCGCCCGGACTTACACGGCCGAGCGCATCACGGCCCAACTGTCCGGGCGGACCATAAGCAGGTACCTCCCCGAGCCGGAGCCGGTCGCCGTCAGCTACCTGCCTGAGAAGGTCGTGCTGGACGGGGACCTGGCCGAGTGGGCCGGCGTGCGGCCCATGCCGTTGCCGTTCCTGCACAGGCAGGACAGCTCTTTCCGTCTGTGCTGGCGGGAAGACGGCCTGTACGGCGCCGTGCGGGCAACCGACGATAGCGTCGAGGCCGCCCCGGAAGCGCCGTGGGGGGCCGACTGCGCCGAGGTCTTCATCGAGAAAGACTTCGCCCGCAGCCTGAGCAGGACGGACAACACGGCGCAGTACGCGTTCAGTCCCGCGCCGGGGTTCGGTGCGGACAGGGCCGGCGTCATGGTCGCCTACGACGCCAGGGCGGATGAGGCCGGGATAGAGTGCGCGTGGGCGGCGGCCGATGACGGCTACGTGCTGGAGTTCTTCATCCCGGCCCGAACGCTGGCCCCGGCGCGGATGCAGGCCGGCACTATGATCGGCCTGAACTTCGCGCTCAGCGACGATGGCGTCCCCGTCGAGCAGTTCTACAGCGACAAGAACGACAGCAGCGGCTGGCGCACCCCGATCACGTGGGGCGCCGTTCGCCTGGAGAGGTGAGGCCCCAGTGCGGCTCGAGTCGGCCCTGAGCCGTCCCGCGCCAGGGAGCGATTGCCCGAATGAGCGTGCGCAGACATCGGCGCGTCGGGGTCGTCGTGGCGATCCTCGCAGTCGTCGCCGGGCTTCTGCTCGTGCTGCGGCGTGCGCACGCCCCTGGTGAGGGCGACCTGGCGGTGCAGGAGATCGCTGGCGAGCCGCCTCGCTACGAGACCGTGCTCACGGTGATGGGCACCGAAGCGCGGCTGCAGGTGGTCGCCCCCAGCGCGCGGCGGGCCAGGCGCATGTTCCGGCCGGCCATCGAACGGATGCGCGGCGTGGAACGCTCGATGAGCACCTACCTGCCGGACAGCGAGGTCAGCCGGCTCAACGCCCGCGGCTCCAGGGAGGCAGTCGAGCTCTCCCCTGACGTGCTGCACGTGCTTCACAAGGCCGTCGAGGCCTCGGAACTGACGGGCGGCGCGTTCGACGTCACCTATGCCCCGTTGCGCACGCTCTGGCGCGCGGCCGAACGGCAGAACCGCATGCCCGGGCCCGAAGCAGTCGAGCAGGCACTTGCGGCGGTCGGCTACGACAAGATCGGCTTCGAGGACGGCCGCGTCCGTTTCGCGGTGCCGGGCATGGAAGTGGACCTGGGCGGGATCGCCAAGGGCTACGCGATAGAGCTGGCCGCCGCAGCGCTGCAGGAGGCGGGCGCCGAGGCGGGGATCGTCGACGTCGGCGGGGACCTGCGTCTGTTCGGCTTGCCCGAGCCCGGGGGGCGATGGCGCGTCGCCGTCAGGCGTCCGCCAGGCGTGAACAAGGAGTTCGTGCTGGCCGTGCCCGGCTGCGCCGTGACGACCAGCGGGGACTACGCACGCTGGTTCGAGGTGGAGGGGCAGCATCTGTCCCACATCATCGATCCCCGCACGGGCCGCCCCGTCGCCCACATGACGAGCGTGACGCTGGTGGCGCCGGATGCCACAACGGCCGACGCCCTCGCCACGGGCGTGAGCGTGATGGGCATCCATCAGGGACTGGCGCTGGTTGACTCCCTGCCCGACGTGGAGTGTATGATAATGGAGCGCCCGCAGGACGGCCTCGCGCAGGTGCACATGTCGGGCGGCTTCTCCGATCTGTTGGAGGGCTTGTGATGGTTTCCACCGAGGAGATGAGGCTCCGCCTTTCTGACCTGAGCTTCAGGGTCCTTCAGTTGGAACCGTGGCTGGCTACGCCCCAGGAGGCGATCGAAGGCATCAAGGCCTTCCTGGAGCGGAAGCGGGCCGGACTGGCCGAGGCCCTGGAGATACTCACCGGCGAGGGCGAGGTGATCCTTCGCGCGACCGGGGAGGTCCCGCACGAGGTCCTGCGCGAGGCCCGTGAACTGCTCACGCCGGATTGGGAGCGTGAGCCGGAACAGGAGATCGAGGTCGATCCCGACGAGTTCGCCATCGAGCTTCCGGACGAGCCGGAAGAGCCGATGCTCGAACGCGAGATCCTCCGCAGCAGCGCCCGCTACTTTCCCTACCCGGTCTGCGAGTGGTTCGAGATCACCACGGGCGAGCTGGTGCTGACGGACGCGCAGGTCACCTATGAGCCCGAATGGGTGATAATGCAGGACGGCGCCGAGGCGGAGAAGTC
>Ga0315541_1003402_pt1 | contig 12315 bp, 11 predicted proteins | sample SalMarSW160190MG_FD_203095 | JGI IMG/M metagenome (GOLD analysis project Ga0315541, IMG submission 203095) | Salt marsh sediment microbial communities from the Plum Island Ecosystem LTER, Massachusetts, United States - Salt Marsh Sediment SW1601-190 ...
GATGAGGGGCCCCTTTAACTCAGCGGTAGAGTAACGCCATGGTAAGGCGTAAGTCATCGGTTCAAGTCCGATAAAGGGCTCATGTTTCCCACAAAGAAAAATAGGTTCACTCTCCCAACTCTCGAACAAGTTGTTCGGTCGTGGACCTCTATCAAATATGTGATAGAGATGAAGTATAAGGATAAAAAAATAGGTTCACTGCACATAACCTATTGTAGAGAATCCTAGTTGATCAAGATCTTCGCCCCGATATTTAGCAAAGGGATAGATACAGCCGGGATTTTCGATTGAACGGAAAAGGATTTTGTTAAACCCCAACGGAATGCGTTGCGTTTGGATGGAGCTAAAAGCCACATGTCCGATCGATACTTTGACTGCACGATGGATTGCTTGGAACATATGATATTTGAGAGAACTCTCGAATTTTTCGAAGAACTAGCAATAAAAATGAAAAAAAAAAAAAGAGTTTATAGGTGTGATCATCTGGTATCGGATCAATCTCGATCGATCCAAGATACTAATCTGCCTGCTCTGGTCCAACGTTCCCATCCATCGATCTCGATAAGGACATGAGATTGATATGATCTGAAAGACTTTTCAAGTCCAAGTCATAGGGACTTGGAGGGGATATATATATATATAAGTAGTATAACTTAGTGGAATTTATAGGGCTATACGGGCTCGAACCGTAGACCTTCTCGGTAGAACAGATCAAAGTTCTTATTATCAAAATAAATTGAACTGTTCCAAGAACCCAACATGCATTTTATCGCATTGGGCTCTTTCATTAACTGATGGAAAGATCGGTTAGTCTGCCATTCTCCTCTTTCCCGGAAGATACTAATATGGCTCCGTGTGCTCCAAATTATTACCCTTCGGAAGCAATCCCAAAGTTATTCAAAAGGTTTATTTGACGTAGGTCTGCCTTGCTCGGGCATAGATTGACTCAAATAGAGTCTCTTCTATCGCTCCAAAAGTAAAATATGAACTTCATACACCTAAAAGTTCATAGAGCGAAAAGAATCTATTTTGAGGTCCCCGTATTATACTCATTATGCCTGGCATTGAACGGAGCTGGGATTGACCATATCAATTAGATCCGTAATTCGAATCAGATCGAACTTCATCTTTGTCATGCTATTGTTCCCCAGAGAAACAAATGGATAGAGTAAGACTATTTCACATAGAATCTATTTCGTGGATCGGACGAATCGATAAACTCTCCCGAAAACCATTGGCGCACGTGTAAACGAGGTGCTCTACCTTGCTGAGCTATAGCCCTTCCTTGCCAGTCTTGATGATACACTACTATACTAACCAGATGGATCACTTTCTGTCAAGGTAGATATTTCATGATCCAATACTATGATCTAATACGTTCCAATAAGTTCGATCTGTGCCAGGGACACATACATTGTCTATACATTTAATTCGATTTAGAATCGTTTAGAAATCCAACTCTACCTATGAGAATAAATGACCCACTTAACTCAGTGGTTAGAGTATCGCTTTCATACGGCGAGAGTCATTGGTTCAAATCCAATAGTAGGTAAACTTATTAGATACCATTGAAGACTCGATGGCATCTAATAAGTTTTACTCCCCTTGTTTGGATCTAGGCGGAACATTGAATCCATTTTTTCAGATCATTATAGAAAATGTTAATTAGAGTCGGAGGGGCTAGCATTGATAGCCTCTAATAGTGTTCTAGCTCTTTTCAGAGCTACATCAGCCTCAATTACTTGTCTTTTGCCTTCGGCTTGAGCTAAGCAAGCTTTAGCTCTTCGAAAAGTTTCCTGGGCTTTTTGGAGATCGATGTCAACATCTCTCTCTGCATTATTTACCAATATAGTGATTCTATCCTTGTCTATCTTGGCGAAACCGCCCATCAAAGCCATAGTTGACCACTTCCCATTGAGACGTATTTTCATAACTCCTATATCTACAGCTGTCACAAGTGAAACATGATTGGGTAATACGCCCATTTGACCACTATTAGTAGATATAATTATTTCTTGAACTTCTGAATCCCAAATGACTCGATTAGGAGACAGTACACGAAGATTTAGGGTCATGTTATAAATTAATTTTCCATGTTAGAGTTTATAGCCTTCACGGTAGCTTCATCAATATTACCCACCAAATAAAAAGACTGTTCGGTAAGACCATCTAATTCTCCAGAAAGGATCATTTGAAACCCTCTAATTGTTTCCATGAGACCAACATATTTGCCGGGGGAACCTGTGAATACCTCTGCTACGAAAAAGGGTTGTGATAGGAAACGTTCAATTTTTCTTGCTCTTGCCACGATTAAACGATCTTCCTCCGATAATTCATCCAGTCCAGGAATAGCTATAATGTCTTGAAGTTCCTTATAACGTTGTAAAGTTTGCTTAACCCCTTGTGCAGTTTCGTAATGTTCTTCGCCTACGATCCAAGGTTGGAGCATAGTCGATGTTGAATCTAAAGGATCCACTGCTGGATAGATACCCTTCGCAGCTAATCCTCTCGATAGTACGGTAGTAGCATCTAAATGTGCAAATGTCGTAGCAGGAGCAGGGTCGGTCAAGTCGTCAGCAGGTACATAAACTGCTTGAATCGAGGTTATGGATCCCTTTTTTGTGGAAGTAATTCTTTCTTGCAAAGAACCCATTTCCGTACTAAGAGTTGGCTGATAACCCACGGCGGAAGGCATTCTGCCTAATAGGGCGGATACCTCTGATCCCGCTTGGACAAAACGGAAGATGTTATCAATAAATAATAGTACGTCTTGCTCATTGACATCTCGGAAATATTCGGCCATGGTTAGAGCAGTTAAACCGACTCTCATACGAGCTCCTGGTGGTTCATTCATCTGACCATAGACCAGAGCCACTTTGGATTCTGAGATTTTTTGTTCATCAATTACTCCCGACTCTTTCATTTCCATGTAAAGATCATTCCCTTCACGGGTACGCTCTCCTACTCCTCCAAATACAGATACCCCTCCATGAGCCTTAGCAATGTTGTTGATCAACTCCATAATAAGTACTGTTTTACCCACTCCAGCTCCTCCAAATAAACCGATTTTTCCCCCACGGCGGTAAGGAGCCAAAAGATCTACTACTTTAATGCCTGTTTCGAAGATGGATAATTTTGTGTCCAACTCTGTAAAGGCGGGAGCAGTTCTATGAATAGGAGATGTTATGCGAGCATCTACAGGACCCAAATTATCGACAGGTTCTCCAAGAACATTGAAAATTCGTCCGAGAGTAGCTCCACCAACTGGAACACTTAGAGGAGCTCCCGTGTCAATCACTGTCATTCCTCTCGTCAACCCATCTGTAGCACTCATAGCTACAGCTCTAACCTTATGATTTCCTAATAATTGTTGTACCTCACAAGTAACCTGAATTTCCTGACCGGCTGTACCTTGACCCTGAACTTTCAATGAATTGTAAATATTAGGCATATAACCTGGAGAAAAAGAGACATCCAGTACTGGGCCAATGATTTGAGCAATATATCCCACATTTTTTTCTACAAGTGCGGAAACCCCAAGAACAAGAGGATTGGTTCTCATATCATACAAAAATGGAAAGAATTTCCATGAAGAATATATAACAGAAATATTATTTTGCCAATATCATCAAAAAAAAAAAAAAAAAAAAAAAATGTTCCATATCGGGTTGATCAGATCAGTCAATAAGAAATGGAAGTGACCACCTTGGTAATATCCTACTTTATTGAAAAGTTGAAATTCATTCATATTTGGAATATGAAGTAGGTAGATGGATATGAATAAGGTTCATGAGGAAGTCTTCGATTTCTCTATAACTAGAACCAATTTCTCCATAACTAAAACCGAAAATACTTCAACATTATGTCCAGATAATCTGTGAAATATGAAACTTGAACCCTATTCATGACCTTTCTCTCATTGATCATTATCTCTTCATACGCACATCTGTATATGTATTTTAATATGGAGAATTCGCATCATTATGGTCAAAGGTCAGTTCGGTTCCTTAATTTCATTCATGAACTAGTTTAACCACTGAAAGGCGCTCGGGTCAATCCACGGAGGAAGAACTTCAAGAGCAAAGATTGGGTTGCGTCATACATAAAGAACATTATACAATGAGAGTGTATCTAGCAAATATTATTGCCCAATAACGGACGACTTTTTGTAGTAGATTTCTGTCAAAATCTATTGTTTACGTTCGATCCATGTCGAGCAGACCTCGTCCTTGCGAGAAATCATTATTAATAAAGGAGGGACTTAGACTTATGTCACCAAAAACAGAGACTAAAGCTAGTGTCGGGTTCAAAGCTGGTGTTAAAGATTACAGATTAACTTATTATACTCCTGAATATCAGACCAAAGATACGGATATCTTGGCAGCATTCCGAGTAACTCCTCAACCTGGGGTGCCAGCCGAGGAAGCGGGTGCAGCAGTAGCTGCTGAATCTTCCACCGGTACATGGACCACTGTTTGGACCGATGGACTTACTAGTCTCGATCGTTACAAGGGGCGATGCTATGACATCGAGCCCGTTCCTGGAGAGGAGAATCAATTTATTGCCTATGTAGCTTACCCCTTAGACCTTTTCGAAGAAGGTTCTGTTACTAACCTGTTCACTTCCATTGTAGGTAATGTATTTGGATTCAAGGCCCTACGGGCTCTACGTTTGGAAGATTTGCGGATTCCCCCTGCTTATTCCAAAACTTTTCAGGGTCCACCTCATGGTATCCAAGTTGAAAGAGATAAATTGAACAAATATGGTCGTCCTTTATTGGGATGTACTATCAAACCAAAATTGGGTCTATCAGCCAAAAACTATGGTAGAGCAGTTTACGAATGTCTCCGTGGTGGACTCGATTTTACCAAGGATGATGAGAACGTAAATTCCCAACCATTCATGCGCTGGAGAGACCGTTTTGTCTTTTGTGCGGAAGCAATTAATAAGGCTCAGGCTGAGACGGGTGAAATTAAGGGACATTATTTGAATGCTACTGCAGGTACATGTGAAGAAATGATGAAAAGGGCAGTATTTGCAAGAGAATTGGGAGTTCCTATTGTTATGCATGACTACCTGACGGGAGGTTTTACCGCAAATACTTCTTTGGCTCATTATTGCCGAGACAACGGCCTACTTCTTCACATTCACCGCGCGATGCATGCAGTTATTGACAGACAAAGAAATCATGGTATGCATTTCCGTGTACTGGCTAAAGCATTGCGTATGTCCGGTGGAGATCATATTCACGCCGGTACTGTAGTAGGTAAACTTGAAGGGGAACGAGACGTCACTTTAGGGTTTGTTGATCTACTGCGTGATGATTTTATCGAAAAAGATCGAAGTCGTGGTATTTACTTCACTCAAGATTGGGTATCTATGCCAGGCGTTCTGCCCGTAGCTTCAGGAGGTATTCACGTTTGGCATATGCCTGCTCTGACCGAGATCTTTGGGGATGATTCCGTACTACAGTTTGGTGGGGGAACTTTGGGACATCCTTGGGGAAATGCACCTGGTGCAGTAGCTAATCGGGTTGCTCTAGAAGCTTGTGTACAAGCTCGTAATGAAGGACGTGATCTTGCTCGTGAAGGTAATGAAGTGATCCGTGAAGCTTGTAAATGGAGTCCTGAACTAGCTGCTGCTTGTGAAATATGGAAGGAGATCAAATTTGAATTTGATGTGATTGATCGCTTGTAATCCAGTGACTTTCGTTCTACCAATCGGACTCGGCCCAATCTTTTACCACTACCACAAAGATTAGTCCAAATCGTGAGCGGAGATATGGGATTTCAGATATCAATATCTATATATCAATATCTATAGATATTGATATATAGATATTTCCAAGGTCAAATATCTCAAACAGAGTGATTTATGAAAATTTGTTTTGGTCAAGCATTAAATAACGAATCCTATTCATCCTTTACAATGATCTTATAGATCATTCGATAGGGCTGGTAGCTCAGTGGATCAGAGCTCATGGGTCCGGACCGTGAAGTCAAGGGTTCAAATCCCTTCTAGCCCAAAAGATGTTGTATTTGAAATGAAGATTCCTTTCCATCGCGGTATAGGAGAGAATCTTTCTTTATAACAGAATAAAGGATTCTATCATAATCCCGGATCGATACTTCAGGTTCCTAATCAATAATGAATGGAGATGATTTCTCAATGATTCATTCCACTATTGATTAATAATTTTCATCATTGTATTTATACTTATATGACTTCTCTTCATACAAAATAAGATAGGAAAAGTAAAAATTTTCACCTTTATATGGAAGGAAAACTCTATGTCTATAAAGGAGTGGTTCGAAGACAGGCGTAAAATAACTGGATTACTCAAAAATTCGGTCGAAAGGGATAGTAAGGATGCCAATGAGACGGAGAAAAACAAGAATCTAAGTATTGATTACGCCAAAATTAATAGGTTATGGGCTCAATGCGATAATTGCGAGAGCTTGCTCTATATCAGATTTTTGAGAGAGAATCAAAGTGTTTGTAAAGAATGTGGATATTATCTGCAAATGAATAGTTCAGATAGAATAGAACTTCCAATTGATCGTGACACTTGGCGTCCTATGGATGAAGACATGTACACTCTAGATGTTCTTCAATTTCATTCTGAGAATGAACCTTCTCATTCTGATCATCTTGATTCTGAGGATGAATCTTATAAGGATCATATCACTTTTTATCAAATAGAGACAGGTTTAACTGATGCTATTCAAACAGGCATAGGTCAATTAAATGGTATTCCTATCGCACTCGGAGTTATGGATTTTAAGTTCATGGGAGGTAGTATGGGCTCTGTAGTAGGTGAGAAAATAACCCGTCTGATCGAGCGCGCTACCGCGGAATCTCTTCCAGTCATTATGGTGTGTGCTTCCGGAGGAGCACGCATGCAAGAAGGAAGTTTTAGTTTAATGCAAATGGCTAAAATAGCTTCTGCATTATATATTCATCAGAAGGATAAAAAGTTGTTATATATATCGATTCTGACGTCTCCAACAACTGGTGGAGTGACTGCTAGTTTTGGCATGTTGGGAGATATTATTATTGCCGAACCTAAAGCGTACATTGCATTTGCAGGTAAAAGAGTAATCGAACAGACATTAGGTCAGAAAGTGATTGAAGATTTTCAGGTGACTGAGCATTTATTTGGTCATGGTTTATTTGATCTGATCGTTTCACGTAATCTCTTAAAAGGTGTTCTGAGTGAACTATTTCGGCTTTACGGTCTTCCTCGTAAATAAATAAAAAAAAAATTTGGCTCCAACTCGAAATGCTTTTTCAGTATTTTCGGAAGAGACGGGGAAAGGAACAACGAACACTTGCGTACATGTATTCTATGAAGAAGGACGAATAGGACCGCTTATTTGGTCCCATCACTTATTTTATCTTATAATCATTCCTTGTAATATGGATAAACATTGATTAAGTAAGGTACTCGTTCTATGATAATTCCTAACCTACCCTTTAACCTACCCTTTAACCTACCCTCTATCCTACCCTCTATTTTGGTGCCTTTAGTCGGCTTATTACTTCCGGCAATTACAATGGTTCTTTCTCATCTGTATATTCAGAATGACGAGATTTTATGAATCTGATCAAATCAGATTTAATAAATGGTCTGGATCTTTTGCAGAACATATAGGATATCTATATCTATTTTAGATGATATAAGATAGAACTCTTATAGACACAAAATAGGTCTAAATATCCACATTATTTATTTAGACTCATTCAGATATGAATGAGTCTAAATAAATAGGTATGGGTCAATATATTAATGTGGTCGGTTTTCTTTTTTCATACGGTATACATATCTATTCCAGGAGATATTTATACTCCACTGATCCAGTGTTGTTTCTAAAATTGAGAAATTAAGGAAGGACCCATTTGAAATGGATGGTAAGAATGGACAAGAAGACAAACTTGGCTGACTTAACTGAAATGTTAGCTATGTATATAGATAGCTAGTTCATAAGAGTTTGGGAACCAAAGGATAAAAAAGTTGGCTATTCCCTCAACTTCAATAGGATGGAATTGAATACAATTTTTTATGAATCGTCGATCCAAATGGCTCTGGATAGAACCTATAACAGGGTCTCGAAAAAGAAGTAATTTCTTTTGGGCTTGTATCCTCTTTCTGGGTTCACTAGGATTTTTCCTGGTCGGGATCTCGAGTTATTTTGGTGAGAACCTGATACCCCTATTGTCATCTCAGCAAATACTCTTTGTTCCACAAGGAATTGTAATGTGTTTTCATGGTATTGCAGGTCTGTTCATTAGCTCTTATCTGTGGTGCACAATTTTGTTCAATGTGGGTAGTGGCTATAATAAGTTCGATAAAAAAAAAGGAATTGTATGTCTTTTTCGTTGGGGATTTCCCGGAATAAATCGTCGTATTTTCTCACGATTTCTTATGAAGGATATTCAGATGATCAAAACGGAAATTCAAGAAGGTATTTCCCCTCGTCGTGTTCTTTATATGGAAATAAAGGGCCGACAAGACATCCCTTTAACTCGTACTGGTGATAATGTGAACCTAAGGGAGATCGAACAGAAAGCCGCTGAATCAGCCCGTTTCTTGCGTGTATCCATTGAGGGGTTTTGAAATGCAGGGGTGTCTTTATCCTCGACATACATTCAAATGTCAAGACATTTGAATATGGCCCGAATCAAGGAACATGAATCAATATCCAATCAGGAAATTTCAATATTTCCATACATATAAATTTCAATAAAAATTGAAATTTCATTGTATGGAAATGGAACGGGATCTTTACGAACAATATACTATTTTTATGAAATAGTATAGGAAGAGGTAATATATAAAAAGCAATAAGTTAAAATAGAACTGGTATTTTTCCGGGAAAAAGATCATGCAGTTAATTCCTACTAAATGGAATGAATCAGACCGAGCTTTGGTAGTTCCCGAACACGCCATATCATTTTCTATCCTAGAGAGAGTGAGCTTATAGAGCCAGTAGATGAATATGATGTATCAGAAAATTACTATATATACATGTCATCTCTGGAGATAACTGGGGAAATATTCGTAAAGGATCGATCCAGTGATCAGGATTCAAATTACTTTTTTTTCCCGAGGATATTTTTTATCAGGATCAAACAATTACGCAATAGATAAATCTATGGATCCCATACCTCATTCTATCACTCGTACTTTGTCTAGATTTCGGACAGAACTGACAAGTGAATCAGGTTCGTTAGCGATTCACGAATTGGAAGTGGCCGAATATAAAGCATCAGCTTCCCTACGATATCTCGCATGTTTAGTAGGACTGCCTTGGGTAATTCCTATTTCATTACGGAAAGGTTTGGAGCCTTGGGTTACAAATTGGTGGAATACGGGTAAATCTCATCAAATTTTTGATTATCTCCAGGAAGAAAATGCTCTGAGAAGATTTGAGAAAATAGAAGAACTATTCTTGTTAGAAAGAATGGTGGAAGATTCTTCGGGAACACATTCACAGGATCTTCGTATAGAGATTCACAAAGAAACGATCCAATTGGTCGAAATGTACAATGAAGATTGTATCCAGATAATCTCACATTTATTAACAAATCTAATAGGTTTTGCTTTTATAAGTGCTTATCTCATTCTGGGTAAGAATCAACTTGCCATTATCAATTCTTGGATCCAAGAATTCTTCTATAGTCTGAGCGATACAATGAAAGCTTTTCTAATTCTTTTAGCAACCGATCTATGTATTGGGTTTCATTCACCCCATGGTTGGGAACTGATGATCGATTCGATCTCCGAAAATTATGGATTTGCCCATAATGAACGAATCATATCTGGTCTTGTTTCAACTTTTCCAGTCATCTTAGATACGATTCTGAAATATTGGATCTTCCGTCGTTTCAATCGTATATCTCCTTCACTTGTAGTAATTTATCATTCGATGAATGAATAAAGAATAGGTAGGTTTTTTTTTCTACGGCCGAAACAAGAATAATAAAGTGTTTTCCGTGTTCAGGAATTAGCTATTCCTCCCCTTCATTCTTCTCCTGGTGCGAGACTTCCGATTTCTTATTTTTAGGTTTTGTTGAATCAATATAGTAGCAGAATTTTTGACAGGTAACTATGATAGCTACCTACTCTCACCCGAAAAATGATTTGGAACCCATAATTGAACCATGCAAAATAGAAATACTTATGAATGGACGAAAAAGATGACTCGGTTAATTTCCGTCCTGGTCATGATACATATCATAACTCGGACATCCATTTCGAATGCATATCCCATTTTTGCACAGCAGGGTTATGAAAATCCCCGAGAAGCCACTGGACGTATTGTATGTGCCAATTGTCACTTGGCAAAAAAACCTGTGGATATTGAGGTTCCACAGTCCGTGCTTCCCAATACCGTATTTGAAGCAATTGTTAAGATCCCCTATGATACGCAAATGAAACAAGTTCTTGCTAATGGCAAGAAAGGGGCTTTAAATGTAGGAGCTGTTCTAATTTTACCCGAGGGCTTTGAATTAGCTCCTCCGGATCGTATTTCCCCTGAGATTAGACAAAAGACGGGTAATCTTTATTTTCAGAACTATCGTCCCAATCAAAAAAACATTATTGTAATAGGTCCTGTTCCTGGTCAAAAATATAGTGAACTTGTATTCCCCATCCTTTCACCAGATCCTGCTACTGATAAAGAAGCTCACTTCCTGAAATATCCCATATATGTGGGTGGTAATAGAGGAAGAGGACAAATTTATCCCGACGGGAGTAAGAGCAACAATACGGTCTATAGTGCTTCAGCAACAGGAAGAGTTAGCAAAATTTTACGTAAAGAAAAGGGTGGATATGAGATAACTATCGATAATAAATCAGACGGTGGGCAAGTGGTTGACATTGTACCTCCAGGACCGGAGCTTCTTATTTCAGAAGGCGAATTGATCAAGGTCGATCAGCCATTAACGAATAACCCTAATATGGGTGGATTTGGTCAAGGAGATGCAGAGATAGTACTTCAAGATCCATTACGTGTTAAAGGTCTTTTATTATTCTTAGCATCTGTCATTCTGGCACAGATATTTTTGGTCCTTAAGAAGAAACAATTTGAAAAAGTTCAATTGGCCGAGATGAATCTTTAGGTCCATAGATTTTTGAACATGAAGTTTACTGATTGATTCAAAAATGAATACCCCTTCGGAGATGGAGAGCCTTTTCTCCTTCTTCTCCCTTATATATTCTTGATAAAATGTTCATTTAGATATATCTAAATTTGAAATAGGGATACATAAGCACTGGACAGATCAACTTGTTGAACGATCCCCATATGCTATATCGTGTACTATATACATGCCATTCCCTTCTTTTCTTATCCGTAAAATAGAGATAGATCGCAGGGAGGAGAGATGAGGAGAATAACTAAGCAATCTTGGAGAAGATTCCTATTTTCTCTGATCCCATTCTTTATCTATTATTCTTCGTCGAAAAAAGTCGAAGAAATTGTCCGGTTTTCCTCGGGATAAGAGGAACTAATTGGGTTTCCGATCCTGTCCTATTCGTCAATTCCTTCGTAAATTGAAGATTATTTTGTACGCTATACTGAACTGAGGAAGCTTCAAATTCCTAAAGAAGGAAGAGCAGACAAGTAAGGGGCAATATCACTCATGAAAAAAAAACAAACCCTATAAAACTTTTGATAGGGTTTGTTCCTAATGAGATAAAATGAATAAAAGGTGTTTTTCCTCCTCTTTTATTTTGTAAGCCAAAATAAGAGAAGAAAATATTATATCTGCACATTTATATTCTCATAGTTCGGGTTTTTACAAAAACTTTGCATAATCTCCCATCAGAGAAATGAGCAAATATTTAGTACTTAATATTCTCCGTTTTTCTGTGGTTCCTTCGACAGAGATTGAAATTGGATCGATCAAAATTTTTTTTCCGATCATATAGCGTAAGAATAGATTGACTCATCACTTGACTGAAAGACATTGAATGAAGTAAATGAAAGAGTCATTGTATTTGTACGAATCTTATCTTCTAATTCATATTAATATAGAAAGAATCTCAAAAAGAGATTTCGATAAGGCCTTACCCTTCTTTGAAGGGTAAGGCCTTATCGATTTTTCACTTTCGCATGTATACTATTTCCCACAGTAAGTGCATTTCCCCTACTATAGGGATGACCCTAATCCGGAATATGAACCATAGAAAAAGATACCCAGTAGACCAATCACGATAATACCAGTTACAGTACCTATCAACCAAAGAGGGATCCTTCCAGTGGTATCGGCCATTTATCTTACTCCCTTTCACATTTTATTAAGTGGGCA
>Ga0315541_1003403_pt1 | contig 12311 bp, 6 predicted proteins | sample SalMarSW160190MG_FD_203095 | JGI IMG/M metagenome (GOLD analysis project Ga0315541, IMG submission 203095) | Salt marsh sediment microbial communities from the Plum Island Ecosystem LTER, Massachusetts, United States - Salt Marsh Sediment SW1601-190 ...
GACCGGGCAGTGCGCGAGGCGGAAGGCGCCGAGGCGATTATTTTCGTCGTGGACACCCCCGGGGGCATGCTGGATTCCGCCATCGAGATATCCAAGACCATCCTGGACGCGCCGTGCCACACGATTGCCTATATCGTCGGCATGGGGGCGATTTCCGCGGGGGCCCTGATCAGTTACTCTTGCGAGGATATGATCATGGCGCCGGACGCGAATATCGGGGCGGCCACGCCCGTCATCATGTCTGCGGAGGGCATGCAGCCCACGTCCGAAAAGGAGGTCTCGTTCATGCGGGCCAAGATGCGCGCCTTGGCCGAGCGCAATAACCACAATCGATCCATCGCCGAGGCGATGGTGGACAAGGACATCGAACTGCGCGCCTATGTGGATGAAACGGGACACCGGATCGTGTTCTCGAGTGGCCGGGCCGCGGAAGACGAGAAGGGCACAGGGCGCCGCTCACAAGACATCGCCAAGAGTGTAACCGACGCCATTGCCAAGGCTGTGGATGTGCTGCCCGACGAACTCGACGATCTCAAGGAAGCCCTCAAGGCGATCCTGCCTGAGGAAGAAGAGGAGACGGATGAGAAGCCCGTGAGCGCGGTGTTCCCTGACGGCACTGAGTTGGTTCTCGCCGAGGGCAAGCTCCTGACCCTCACGCCGCAAGAAGCCATTGACTACGGCGTAATCCCTACCACGGCCAGCAACGTCGAGGAGGTGATGGCCTACTACGGCTGCCACGGGCTGAGGAAGCACGAGATCGTTCCAACCTGGTCCGAGGCGCTGTTTCGCTGGCTCACCAGCCCGATAGTGGCGGGGTTGATCCTGATGCTGGGTGTCGGCGGACTCTACATGGAGATGAAAACGCCTGGCTTCGGCGTGTTCGGCATCGTCGGCATCATCTGTCTGACGCTGTTTTTCGGCTCCCATCTCCTTATCGGCCTTGCCGAGTGGATCGACGTGATCTTGGTTTTGGTGGGCGTTGGGCTGATTGTGTTAGAGGTTCTGGTGCTTCCCGGTTTCGGCATTGCGGGTGTCGCGGGCATCTGCTGCCTGGTACTGGGCCTGTACATGTCACTAACGCACGTGACGATCCCACGGTATAGCTGGGATTTTCAGCGGCTCGAGGACGCAGGGACATCGCTCGTGGTGGCGTTTCTAACCTTTGCGGTATTCCTGTACGCGTCCTGGAAGGCCTTGCCGCACACACCACTATGGGGCTGGCTGGTCCAGTCTCATTCGCAGCAGGTCGAGCGAGGCTACACAGTCCAAACGGCACGGGACGAGGACGCGGCCATCGGGCTCGAGGGGGTCGCGACGAGCAAGCTGCGGCCCGTCGGGCGCGGGCGGTTCGGCCAGAGGACCTACCAAGTGGTCAGCCATGGCGAGTACGTCCAGGAAGGCGCCCCCATCGTTATCGTCAAAGTGGAAGGCAACCGCTACGTTGTGGATAGACTCCCTGACAAACCGGACAGTTCGGAGGATAAGGCCCGATGAAGCTTCGTGAATCGCTAGTCAGTATGCTCAAACAGCTCTCGGAGGACACGCTGGTCATGCAGAGCCAGGGCGCCGGTTATTATTCTTGTATTCCGCTGGCCGCGCGCTATAATAAGCTCCTCGGACAGGCGCGGGGTCTGTTTTCCGATGACAAGGGTCTGATTACGACGTTCGAGGAGATCCCTGAAGCGGACCCGAAGAACCCGTCGGACAAAATGAAAGTCATCCAAGGAATTCGCATCGAAATCAGCCAACTGATTACCTTGCTCGAGTCGGCCGGAGAGGAAGAGAACAAATAACCTTAGATAGACGCGATTGGAGGCATCCGATTGCAAATGCCGTGGCGGTGTGGCAGCCTCAAGCTAGCGCTTGAGGGTGCCACGAGCCGCGATTGAATTTGTGTTGAGCGATCCTTGTTTGGTTGGTGGACAGAGGTGGGAAAAGGAACGGAAACGCATGATTTGGTCTGCAGTACTGCTTTATATTGGGGGCATTGCGCTCGTATTGGCCGAGTTCCTGGTGCCGGGGGGCATTTGCGGCGGGCTCGGCGCCTTGTTCGTCTTGACGAGCTGCGCGCTGGGCTGCTACGCGGTTCCGGACCACGCGTTCTTCATCATTCTCGGCGAAGTGCTGGGCCTTGTGGTCAGCGTTATTGTGGGAGTAAACGTGTTTCCCAAGAGCCGTGCAGGTAAGGCCCTTATCCTTAAAAGCAGCCAGGTTGCCGAGGCCGGTTGGGTCGCCGCAAAGAGCGACGAAGCGCTCGTCGGCGAGTGCGGCGAGGTGCTCACGGCCCTGCGCCCCGCCGGCACCATTAAGGTTAACGGGAAACGGGTTGACGCGGTATCCGATGGTCAGTTCATCGACAAGGGGACCACGGTCCGCGTCATTGAAGTACATGGAAGCCGGGTGGTTGTGGAAGAAGCGGAAACGCAATAGGAAAGGGACAAAACCATGAATCCCCTTATCGTCGTAGCGATACTGGTAATCGGTATCCCGTTATTAATTGCCGGGGTGGTAGTTATCACGTTTTTCAAGTTGTGGCTCCGCGCCATGCTGTCCGGCGCGAAGGTAGGCTTCGGCTCCTTGATTGGGATGACCCTGCGTAAGGTCAATCCCGCGGTCATCGTGGACAGCCGGATCATGGCCGTCAAGGCGGGGCTGGAGGTCAGTACCAATGACGTGGAGACGCACTACCTCGCCGGCGGGAACGTCGTACGCGTGGTGCAAGCGCTGATCGCGGCCAACAAGGCCAACATCGACCTGTCTTTTCAACAGGCGACCGCCATCGACCTCGCCGGACGCGACGTGCTCGACGCCGTGCAGACGTCGGTCCGCCCCAAGGTCATTGATTGTCCCGACCCGGCCAAGGGTGCGAGCACGGTGGCCGCAGTGGCCATGGACGGCATTCAGCTCAAGGCCAAGGCGCGCGTCACCGTTCGCACGAACATCCCCACACTCGTCGGCGGCGCCACGGAAGAGACCATCATCGCGCGCGTCGGCGAGGGCATCGTGACTACCATCGGCAGCGCCGAGTCGCACAAGAATGTGCTCGAGAATCCTGACATGATCTCGAAGGTGGTGCTCAAGCGCGGACTCGACGCCGGCACGGCGTTCGAGATCCTGTCCATCGACATCGCCGACGTGGACGTGGGGGAGAACATCGGCGCGCAATTGCAAATGAAGCAGGCCGAGGCCGACAAGCAGATCGCCCAGGCCCGCGCCGAGGAGCGCCGCGCTATGGCCCGCGCGCGGGAGGCCGAAATGCGGGCGCAGGTGGTCGAAATGCGCTCACGTGTGGTCGAGGCCGAGGCCGAGGTGCCTCGCGCCATGGCCGACGCGTTCCGCAGCGGCAATCTCGGGGTTATGGATTATTACCGAATGAAAAACGTCATGGCCGACACGGACATGCGCGAGTCTATAGCCGATATGGACAAGCAGGGTGAACCGCCTCGTGGCGGGCAGTGATCCAACCCGGCGCAGGCGCCACGACAGCCCGTGCTAGAGGAGGTCAAATGGGAGACCTTTTAGGATTCCTGTTCCTTGCCGTGATCGTGCTGATCAGCATCATCAGTAAGATCAATGAGCAGAGGAAGGCTGCCGAGCGGCGGCAAAGCGGTGCCAAGCAGGTCACCGCAAAAGACCTGCCCCCGGAGACACGGCGGGCAATCTACGGCTCGACCGAGGTGCCCGTGGCGCGCGCCAGGGGAGCCGAACCGCAGCCGACAGCACAGCCGGTTCAACCGCGCGTAGCGCGACCGGCCCAGCCTCGCCGGCCGGTGCAGGCGCGGCCCGTGGCACAGCAGGCGCGGCCTGCTATACGGCGGCGCGAAACCGTGGTGCGGCGCACCGCCGCAGCCGCGCCGTCATTGCGCGAGCGCGCCCAGGCCATCCGGACCCAAATCGAGCAGGCTTTCGAAGGGGCCGTCGAAGAGGCCGCGTTGTTGCAACAGCCGCCGAAAATCCCGCGTCGCCCGACGCCGCAGCCGGCCCGGCGGCTGGAACGGGCCCCTGCGCCCACGGCCGGTCCAAGGCCCACGCAACGACGGGCGTCGCAGAAGCCCGCGCCTGAGCCGCCCCGTCGAAAAGCCGCTCCGGCCCGCGCGCTGTTCAGCGGCATGGACGACGTCCGCCGTGGAATTATCATGAGCGAGGTACTCGGCCCGCCAAAGGCGATGCGGTAGCAGCCCTCACGGCACAGAGACCAGGGCGCTGCGGCGCCCTCAGTTCATTGTTCGTCCAGGTCGCTTTGTGACGACGATGCTCGTGTGCTACACTTCCACGCTATGGCAAACGCGGCGGATACCCCCCTTATTGTGCAATCGGACCGGTCGGTGTTGCTTGAAACCGACGGGCCGGCCTTCGAGGATGCGCGCGATAGCCTCGCTACCTTCGCGGAACTGGTCAAGTCCCCGGAACACATCCACACGTACCGCATCACGCCGCTGTCGCTGTGGAACGCGGCCGCGTCGGGCTTGAGCGCCAAGCAAATCGTCGAGGGCCTCACCCGGTACAGCAAGTACGACGTTCCTCAAAACGTCCTGGCCGACATCGAGGACAACGTTGCGCGGTACGGGCGTTTGAAACTGTTCAAACAGGAGGATGGCCAGCTTGTCCTCCACTCAGACGACTCGCCGCTCATCATGGAGTTGTTGAACCAGCGCGCGCTCCAGCCGTATGTTACCGGGTCGCCGGACCGGCAACATATCTTTGTCAAGCCCGAAGAGCGGGGCAACGTCAAGAGCGCGCTGATCAAAATCGGCTATCCCGTGGAGGACCTCGCGGGGTACATCGAGGGCGCGCCGCTGTCGCTTGAACTGCGCGAGATAGCCCTGTCCGGCGCGCCGTTCGAGTTGCGCAAGTACCAGACCGACTCAGTGGGCGCGTTCCACGCGGGGGGGGCGAACCGCGGCGGCAGCGGCGTAATCGTGCTGCCGTGCGGTGCGGGTAAGACCATCGTGGGCATCGGTGCGATGGACCGGCTCCAGACGCAAACGCTGGTGCTGACCACGAATACGGTCGCGCTCCGTCAGTGGAAAAGCGAGCTGCTGGACAAAACCACTTTGCAGGAGGACCAAATCGGTGAGTACAGCGGGGACAAAAAGATGATTTGCCCGGTCACCGTCGCCACGTATCAGGTGCTCACCTACCGCAAGTCCAAGGACAGCCTGTTTGTGCATTTCAGCCTGTTCGACGAGGGCAACTGGGGCCTCATCATCTATGATGAGGTGCACCTGCTGCCTGCGCCGGTGTTTCGGGCGACGGCTGGGCTCCAGGCGCGGCGCCGCCTGGGGCTCACGGCCACGCTAGTGCGCGAGGACGGTCGCGAGGAGGAGGTCTTCAGCCTTATCGGCCCGAAGAAATTCGACGTGCCGTGGAAGGTTCTCGAGAAACAGGGCTGGATTGCCCAGGCGATCTGCCACGAAATCCGCGTACGCCTGCCCGAGGAAGAACGCTACCGTTACGCAGTTTCACCGCACCGTGGCAAGTTCCGAATCGCCTCGACCAATCCTGTCAAGGCCTCGATTTGCCAGCGTCTGCTGGAGAGACACAAAGAGGACAATGTACTGGTCATCGGGCAATTCCTCGACCAGCTCAGGGTGCTGGCCAAACGGTTCAACGCGCCGATAATCACCGGCCGCACCGCCATCCGGGAGCGCGAGCGGCTGTACACGGCATTTCGCGCGGGCGAGGTCAAGCTGCTTATCGTGTCGAAGGTGGCCAATTTCGCCATCGATCTCCCCGACGCCAATACCGCGATTCAGGTGTCCGGCACCTTCGGCTCGCGCCAGGAAGAGGCACAGCGGCTGGGCCGGATTCTCCGGCCCAAGAGCGACGGCAGCATGGCGCATTTCTACTCGCTGGTCTCGCGCGATACGTGCGACCAGGACTACAGTGTCAAACGCCAATTGTTTCTGACCGAACAGGGCTACCGATACGAAATCCTGAACGCCGAGGACCTGTAGTATGGCACAGGTGCGGTTGTTCTGCGGGGCGGCGCGGTCCGGGCGCGCGCGGCATCTGGATAACCTGATGCGCGCGCATTGGGGACGGGCCGTGCTCCTCGTGCCGACGCGGCAATACGCCCGCCGCCGCCTCGAAAAGCTTATCCTCGAAGCCGGCCTCGACGGCGCCTGGGGGCAGCCCGTTTGCGCTTTCGACGACTTTGTCGCCGATATGCTCCGGGCTAATGGCGTGGAAGCCGACCCAATACACGACGTGGAACGGCGCTTACTGATCGAGCACGCCGTGGCCCGGCTCGGGGAGCAGGGCGCGCTCGACGCCATCGGCCCGGCGGCGCAAACCAGAGGGTTCATCTCGCACGTCATGCACGTGATTGCCCAACTCAAGCAGGCCGCCATTGATCCGGCCGAGTTCCGCGCGCGTGTTGCCCAACGGAAGAACCACGTGCCGCTGGACACCGCCGTGGCGGACATCTACGCCGCGTATCAAGAGGCGCTGCTGGAGGCCGGCGTGTACGACCTCCAAGGGCTATTCTGGGAAGCGAACCTCTTGTGCCGGCGGGAACGCCCCGCCGCCCTCGCCGACATCGACGTGCTTCTTCTGGATGGGTTTGACGACTTTACGCCCTCGGAGTTCCGCCTCATCGAGGCGCTCGAGCAACACGTCGACCTGCTTGAGCTCGGACTAAACTACGATACCGGCCCGGACCGTCAGGACCTGTACGAGACACCCGCCAGAACCGCCCGGCGCATCCGCAAACAGTTCGACGTCGAGGAGCATTTCTTCGAAGAGGAGCCGCCGAGGACCTTTGCCGAATTCGCTTCGTGCAACATCTTCGGGCGCAACAAGGCCCCACTGCCCGAGGGCTTGCACCGGAATATCGAGATTCTGTCCTGCCTGGACTTCGTGCAGGAGGTCGAGACCGTCGGCCGCCGTGTGAAAACGCTGCTACTGGACGAGGGGGTTAGGGCCGACGAGATTGCCGTGGTCTATCGCAACCTGGGCGATGTCGCCGGGACGCTCCGGGCCGTCTTCGGCGAATTTGGGATTCCCGTGCGCATCGTTCGAGAACCCGCGCTGACCGAGAGCGCCGTGTGCGCCTTTCTCATGAGCGTTCTCGAAGCGACGGAATCGTGGGAACGTGGGGCCGTCGTGGACGTGCTGACCGCGCCCTGGTTTTATTCTGGGGACAGTACACTTAATTCAGGAGGAAGCGAAAACCAGGACCAGAGACCAAGAACGACTGAATTAAGTATACTGTCCCCAGAATACGTGGCAGCGTTTCCTGTTCTATCGCGCATGGCTCAGGTCGTCGCCGGATACGAAGAATGGGTCCAGCGTCTCGAGCAGTTCATAGGCCGCCTCGGGAGCGGCACGGGTGAGGATGTCGAGCGCCTGGTCCATCGGATGCCGGAGGCGGTGAAAGCCGCCGAGGCCCTGCTGGCGAACGTGCGGCTGCTCGATGGTCTCGGGCGAACGCTGCCGGCCACGGCCACACCGGCCAACTTCGCCCGCGCCCTCGACGGCCTGATTGACGCGCTCTGCATTGACCGCGCCATCGAAAACCATTCCGTCAAAGAGGTCCGTGAGCCGGAAAGCGCGGCGCTCGCGGCCCTGCGCAATCTCCTGGGCACGGTGGCCCTGTGGGACGAACGTGATACCGCGCCGGAGTCGCGCACGGCCTTTGTATCACGGCTGCGCCAGGCCCTCGGTGAGAAACTCTTCCCATACCTGCAAGCGCAGGAGGGCGTGGTCTGTCTCGACGCGGCATCGGTCCGGCATCTCCGGTTCGATTACGTGTTTTTCGGCGGGGTGAACGAGGGCGATACGCCCAGCCCACCGCTCGTGAGCTCGATTTACTCCGAAGACGACCTCGACAGCCTCAGCCGGGCCGGCATTAAACTCGATGGGAAACGCGTACATAGCGCCCGTGAATTGCTGCTGTTCCATCATGTCCTCGATGTGCCGCGCAAACACCTGTGCATCACCTGGCACACCCTGTCGCGCCGCGGCCGGGAGAAACTCCCGAGCCCCTACATCGCAGACCTCCTCGAACTCTTCCCAAACGAGGCCATCCAGCAGGCCATACTCCAAGCCAATGCCTTCGTGCCCAGCCCGGAAAAGGCCGCCTCGTGGCGCGACCTGCGCAACGCCGCCTTCGCAGGGGAAATGGGCACTGTCCCGTATCGCGGACTCGCTTGGGACAGTCCTCATTTTGCCTCGGCACGCGTGGGCGCTGAGATCGAAACCGCTCGCCACAACGCGACCCCCTTCGGCGCTTACGACGGCGTGCTCACCGAGCCGGATTTGATCGCACAAATCGCCCAGCGATTCGGCGACAGCCATGTATTCAGCGTCAAGCAGATCGAGACCTACACGGCATGCCCGTTCCGATTTTTTGTGGAATGCCTGCTCGAGGTGGCAGAGGCGGAAATTCCCGTTGCCGAATTCGACGCGCGCGTCCGCGGGACGATCCTTCACGCCATCCTTCAGGCCTTTCACGAAATATACCGAGGCGTCCCCACGTCTGAGATTCCGGAGGAGGCGGCGCGCGAAACCATGACCGCTGTCGTAGCGGAGCAATTCGGCGCCAAGGTCTGGCGTAGCGCCACGGCGCCGCGCGGCGTCCTCGCCGTCGAGCATAAGCGCCTGGACACCATTCTCGAGCGCTACCTGCAGATCGAACGGGAACTTGATGAATCCCAGTGGAACCCCGGGCATTTTGAGGTTGCTTTCGGCCCGGCTCACGGTGAATCGGCAGACCCCTTGACGAATGACGACCCCTTTGAGCTGGAAACACCGGCGGGCATAGTGCGATTCGCGGGCCGCATCGACCGGATCGACGTTTCGGATAACCAGGCCCGTATCATTGATTACAAGACCTCGGTGCGCGTCAGACTCAAAGACATACAGGAAGGCCGTTCGATCCAACTCTCGATTTACGCGCTCGCACTTGAGGGACTCCTCATGCCTGGCACGGCCTGCACCGAAGCCCTCTTCCTTGAACCGGGCCGCGACAAACGACGGGAAGGCCTGGGCCGGAACGCCAGGAAGCTGCGCTGGGGCGAACGGGAACAAATCGCCCGCGAGACCGTCGCCACGGCCGTGAGCGCCATACGCGCCGGCCGCTTCCCTCCGGCGCCCAGCGACAAGGATGCGTGCGCCTACTGCCCGGCCAAGGGCATCTGCCGCTACGAACAGGGCCGCGTGGAGCGAAAGGAGAGGACCGCCGGTGAATAAAACGCCGGAACAGATTGCCGCGATTGAAACGCAGTCGAAGTACCTGTGCGTGGACGCCGGAGCGGGTTCGGGCAAAACGCTGGCGCTGGTGGACCGGGTCGTGCATCTGTTGGAAAACCGGCTCGCGAAGCTCGATGAGATCGTGGCCATCACGTTCACCGAGAAAGCGGCGGCGGAGATGAAGGCGCGGCTGCGCGACGCGTTTCACAAGAAGGCGCCGCCGGACGACCCGGAAGCGATGAGTTTCTGGCGCGACCTCGAGCGGCGGGCCGAGACCGCACGCATTTCAACGATCCATTCGTTCTGCGCAGTCCTCCTGCGCGAGAATGCACTGCATATAGGCCTCGACCCGGACTTCACCGTCCTGGCCGACGCTGAGGCCACACTGCTGCGGATGGAAGTGGTCGCAGACACGCTACACCACCTGCTGGAAGACAGGAACGAGGCGGCGTTGCGTGTCGCTGCGGAATTCGGCATGGGCAAACTGAGCCGCGTGCTCGACTCGATATTGAGCACGCGGGCTCTCATCGAGCGGATTCGCTCCGAGCATCCTCTGGATGACCCGGACGCGCTCAAGCGCCATTGGGCGGGACTCGTCGAGGCGGAACGCAGACGGCGAATCGAGGCACTAAAAGGCTCGCGCGTATTACGTCGGTTGCGCGATCAACTCAAGGCGCTGGACGGAACCTGCAAGGACCCGTCTGAACCCCGTGAAATCCTCCGCCTGGAGATGCTCGGTGTTATGGATGAGCTCTTGTCAGGCGTGAATTTAGGGAAGGCGGAGAACCTTTTACGCGGTCTTGCCGGCGGGAAGGCCCGGACGAAAAAGACATCCCATTGGGTATCTATCGAGGCCCATGAGCAATTGAGAGAGCTTCAAGGGCGTGTCGCGAAGTTTGCCAACGCTCACTTGCCACAGGAGCTCGACGAAACCGTCGAGCAGGACGCGGCCCGGCTTACTTGTGACTTCTACACAACCTATGAGGTCGTCGTGAAGGCGTTTCAGGAGGCCAAGGCCGTGCGCACCGGCCTCGATTTCGACAACCTCATTGCGGATGCATTGGCCATGCTGCGCCAAAACCGTGAGGTCCGCACACGGGTGGCTCGTGGCATCAAGCACCTCCTGATCGACGAGTTTCAAGATACTGACTCGGGGCAGCTCGAGATCGCCCAGCTATTGGCCAACGAGGCACAAGGGCCCGATCTATTCATCGTGGGCGACGCGAAGCAGTCTATCTACGATTTCCGCGGCGCGGAAGTGGAAGTGTTCCAAAGGGAAAGAGAAGCCGCCGAGAAGGTCATCCCCTTGGACCGCAACTTCCGGAGCCTGCCCGATATATTGGCGATTGTGAACGATTTTTTCACGGCCTCCGGGCTGCTCGAGGCCGTTGAGCCACAGTATCACCTGCTGGCGGCCCACCGCGAGCCGGTGAGGGAATGCCGGGTGGAATTCCTTGTGCCGGAGGTAGACGAGGATGCCAACGCCGATGATTACCGGCGCAAGGAAGCGGAGTTGATCGCATGGCGCATCGCGGCACTGTGTCGCGGCCCACAACGGGTGCAGGTCTACGACAAGGCCCGTGATATCGGGCGGCCGGCGGATTTGGGCGACATTGCCCTCCTCTTCCGCTCGATGAGTAGCGTGTACTTCTACGAGGAGGCCTTGCAAAAATGCGGTATTCCGTATCAGGTCGTGGCCGGTGCGGGGTTCTACGAGCGGCAGGAAGTCCTGGATGTACGCAACCTCCTGACCGTCCTGGTCGACCCCGGCGACGAGGTCGCCTGGCTGGGGTTCCTGCGCAGCCCCATCGCGGGGTTGTCCGACGAATCGCTTACTTCTTCTTTAGAGAAAGAAGAAGTAAGCAAGAAGAAACCAGAAGGACTCCGCGGGGAGCAGGCCGACCGGCTGGCGGCCGCATGTCAACTCGTCGCAGACTTGCGCGCCCGCACCGAAATGCCCCTGCCCGCTTTCCTGCGCTACGTGCTCAACCGTACGGGCTACGAGGCCATCCTTCTCAGCCAGTTTTTAGGCGTGCAAAAGGCGAGCAACGTTCGCAAAGTGATTGACCTGGCCGACGATTTCGCGCGGACACGCTCGCCAAATCTCAGCGCATTCGTGCGGTACCTCGAAGAGGTCGCGCGCGCTCCCGAGGTCCGGGAGGGCGAAGCCGCCATGCAGCCCGAGGGCTCCGGTGCAGCCACGCTGATGACCATCCATAAGTCCAAAGGGCTCGAGTTTCCCATCGTGGTCATACCCGACATATCGCGCCAAGCGCGCAGTATGGAACGTATGCCCATCGCCATGCACCGCAGACTGGGGCTCGCCGCCAAGGTCACTGACATCCGCGGGGAACCCGCGTCGCCGAGCATTTTCGAGGCCATCACGCAGGAGCGCAAAGCGCTTGACCAGGCCGAGCACGCGCGGGTGCTATACGTGGCGATGACGCGGGCGCGGGACTGGCTGATCCTCGGCGGCGCGCCCAAACAGTGGAAAAACAGTTGGCTTGATGAGTTTGACCGACAGTACGGCCTGTTGCGCAAGCCAGACGGTGCGGCTTTTGGCGGCGATGGCTGGCGCGCGCGCATGCGGCGCGTTCCCGGAGATGCGGCCACTAACAGTGCACGGTGCACTGTGCACGGTGCACTGTTGCCCTCGCGCGAGGCGCTTGAGGCGCGCGTGGGGCCGGTCGATGCGAAGCCGGCAAGGCGCAATACCTTCGCCGTGACTAGCCTGCTGGATGCGATGGGATTGGGCGCGGAAGACAAAGTCGACGCAACGCCTTCGCACCTCCCCGCTACCATCGATCCATTACTCCGCGGGACTTTGGTTCACCAGATGTTGGAACGCTGGGATGTGGTGGCGGATGTTCGCCCGACTGTCGAATCGATCTGCCGCCGGAATTGCCCCGCGCTGCGTGTGCGCGAGGCTTTGACTTCCGACCTGATGGCTGTTGCCGAACGCATCGCTCAGTCTCCATTGGGCCAGCGGATGGCACGGGAGCAGGCCGTGGTGCGTGAGAGATCGTTTCTCTTGCGCGTCGGCGGCGCACTGGTCTCCGGCGCGATCGACGCGGTTCTGCCTGATGGCACTATCGTCGATTATAAAACGGGACGCT
>Ga0315541_1003404_pt1 | contig 12310 bp, 7 predicted proteins | sample SalMarSW160190MG_FD_203095 | JGI IMG/M metagenome (GOLD analysis project Ga0315541, IMG submission 203095) | Salt marsh sediment microbial communities from the Plum Island Ecosystem LTER, Massachusetts, United States - Salt Marsh Sediment SW1601-190 ...
TAGAAAGATCACGGCCCCCGCTATCGGAAGTGTACCCTCCCCCCGCACATGGCGAGCCAGGCCCGCGCCCCAGAGGATGGCGAGCATCAGCGTCACAACAACTGCGGCAGGCTTGAACTTGAGCCACAAGTAGAGCAGTAAACATACGCCGAGGCCCGCCAGCACCCAGCCGAACAGGGCCGCGAACAGTATATTGAGTACAGGCAAAAATTCGGTTAGGTTGAGTCGAGGTAGGAGTGTGGTTAGAGGGACGTGTAGCGCAAACAGTCCTATCAGAGCAAGCACTAGGAGTAGGGTGTAACAGCCAATCGGCCTGTGCAGGATACCGCCGATTGTCTCCCTTGAGTATTTAGCGAACCGTTCTTGTGGACTCTGTACTTCCATAAAACGACCTGTGGAGAAGGAACAACTTGGGCAAGATCGTGCGCTGTTTTGAAGGCTGAGATCACTGCGCGGTCCTTATTTCTTTTCCTCCTCCTTCATACGCCCCACCTTGGTTATCCGGCTCCAGGGATCCGCTTCCACCTCATAAGTGGCGTAGATAGGGCGCTCTGTCCGCTCGCCTGTCAGACTTTCCTCCGTCTTGCTGCCCGCTCTTACGATTGCCTTGAGTCTGATCCCGCCATCGGCGGTTCGTTCCATCTCGTCCCATGTCCAACTTCTTGCCCCCTGTGTCGTCCCAGTGGGTGTCTTCGCGCCGCCGATCACTCTTGGCGTGATAGCTCTGTGTACAGCACGCCCTGCCTCGCGCTGCACGACCTTTACCAGCAGGTCTTCCCGCAGGAAAATTGGCTGCGGCAGCGCATCGTTCATTTTCTGCGCATAGGATAGGGCCGACAGAAGCGATGTTGCATAGGTAATAGAAATCATGAAAGTGACGTAGCTACCCATCAACATGAAAGGGAGAACCAGTCTGATTTTCTTGCGCAGGTCATCCATCTCATCTTGATCGGGTTGTCCTTCCTCGGTAGTTGTGTCATTCGTCGTTTCTTCCTGCTCCACCTGATCCAGATACGCCTGATCCATGAAGAACCACCGCGCCAATTTCCCCGGCATACTCGACGTGGTCATGCTGTACGCGACCACTACCATCAGAAGTAGAGAGAGCCCAGGCAGCACAACTGCCCTCAACCGGATACCACCCAGCAATGCGCGGTGTCCCCGCTTGACTCGTTGCAGCAGTTCCTGCTCCCGTATGTCGTGGCGTGCGCCGTACGCTGCATGTGCAGCGACGAGGCACAGACATACGGTGACTACCACTGCCAGTAACCGAACGGCAAGGGTGATGCCCTCCCAGAACTCTATTCCTATCAAACCGCATGCTAGAGCAAAGCCGGTGAGGAGAAAAGGTAAAAAGGTCGGTTTATAGAACGCTAATAGACCCTCTATTCCCTCCTTCTCCTCATCCTGCGTCGCTCGCCAATCGTTCCAAAGGGTGTTGTCGGAACCACATCGATTGCATTTTTCCCCGGCCTTGTGGTACCCTTTGCAAACGATGCATTCAGGCATGCTCCATTACCTCCCGCCCATTTGGGTCATCCAGCCGCACACACCACCGCCTTAGAATATCACAGATTTATCCCAAACGCAAATTCACGAAAAGCGGTTGACCCAGGTGCCGACCACGCCGTCGCCAGCCGCTAGCTGGCTGGGCCGCTGCTACACCAACTTACTGTGTCCAGAGCAGAGCGGTCCGCTGGTAGATGTGTCTCTGTTACAGGCACACTACCCGAACGGATCAGGCTGTATGAGGGCTGAGGTCAGTGGGGTGGCATCGGGTGTGCCAGGGGGCTTGGGCTGTGTGCTGGTGCGAGCAACCGGGTCACACCGGTGTCGTTTGAGGATGGAACTATCCTGAATCTCTGCGATGGCCAGATTGCCCTGCGCTAGATCGAACAGCGCTTTGAGCAGTATGGGATGGCTCTGGTGGCAGTGTTGTATCAGAGGGGATTGCTCAATCTGGAGTCTGCAGCCTGAGGCGATTGTAATTGGCGTAGGGGCCGGGCCAGATTTTTGACTTCCCGCAGTTCGGATATATCCTTCCTTGCCTCTAGCCATACGCGGAGCCACGGGGCCAGCAGCGCCAAACTGGCTGGGAGTAGCGTCACGCCTGCAAGATACAGCAGCTGTGGGTCGGGCCCGATGACGTTAAAGAGCCAGACTATCCCACTGGCGGGTAGCAGCAGCCACAACGCCGCCGCCATAGCAGTGTACTTCGGGGTTATAACGCATTTCGAGATTACCCGTTGCATTTCTTGACCTCCTTGCTCTTGACTCAGGTTCCGGCCGGCGCTGCAACTGTGGTGTAACACGGCCAGGGATGCACCGACTTGCTACAATGCTATATTAACAGCGACCCATTTCAAACACCGTGTCATGGAGCGTGTCAAAAAGCGTGTCAAAAACAGGTCCCCCACCACGCCATCCCTCGGCTCCACGCACTGAACTTGAAGAGTATCCCAACCTTATCCCGAGTGCAGATGCGCCAAAATGGGATTTGCAGCCCCTGACCGCCGATGCTATAATACCTTTGACCGCCTGTTCTGCAACCTGCCTTTTGGAGCAGCCATGCCTCCGCGAACACCGGATGAACGACAACCTAACGCCACATCCTCAGAGCCCTGGTGGAAGCACCATGGTTTCACGGAGAATCCTTTCGCGCTGCGGGAGGCCGGACGGGAAACCCGGTTGTCAGAGTACTTCGTGCACGGGCCGGATTACGACGCAGTAAAGGGATCTCCCGACGATCCCCAAACGACCATCGTTTTCGCTGCCCGTGGCTGCGGCAAGAGCGCCTACCGCCGGATGATCCAGACCTCTTGCCGGCCAGACGACGAAGAGAGTACCATCCTGGCCGTTCCTCACACGGAGTTCTCGGATGTTTTGAATGCTGCAGGCAACCCTGTGGACGTTGCCCTGGAGATGCACATTGAGGCGCTCCTGTGCTCAGCGGCTACTACGTTGCTACAGGAATTCCTACGTCGCCCCACCTCGTTCGATCACCTGTCGCTTGAAGGCCGTGCGTTCTTCAAGTGGTTCATTCACACCTATGCCCCCCGCACCCTACGTCCTCTCAATTTGATCGAGGAACTGAGGGCTACGGAGGAGTTCCCGGAGATTGAGGAGCGGACGATGCGGGATGCCACGCGCTCACACGAGTGGTTCCTGGAGTGGCTTGAACGTCCCCCGATGGACAGGAACACTCAAGCCCGTTTGCTCCTGACACTCTTGCGCACCCAATCTGTCTCTCCACCTGAGAAGACGGCGCGAAGCCCAGTCGCACTGGTACGAGAGTTCGTGGACCTGGCGCGCCAGAGCGGGCTCCAGGCACTCTATTTTCTCATTGATGGCCTCGATGAACTGAGGATGACCGCCTCTGACCCGGCCGCAGTCGCTGGCCTGGTGGCCCCGTTGCTGGCGGAACTTCCCCTGATGGAACTCCCGCACACCGCCTTCAAGTTCTTCCTGCCTGCTGAGGCAACGACGGCCCTGCACATGCGGCGTGATAGCCGGCTGGATCGCTTCCCCATCTACCATCTCACCTGGAGGGACACCGACCTGGAGCAGATGCTCCAGCTGCGGCTGAGGGCCTTCAACGAGCGCGGAATAGGCGACCTAGGAGCCATCTCGGAGGAGGATATCGCGAGCCGTGTTGACCGGGACCTGGTCGAGATGGCTTATGGCTCTCCCCGCCGGCTGCTGATGCTGGGAGACGCGCTGTTTGCGGCTCACGCCGCCCGGTCGGGGGCCGGGCTGCTACTGAACCAGCAGGATTGGGAAGAGGCTTGCCGGAACTTTGAGCGCATCTTCGGCCCGCTGGTGCCGCCGCTGCGCGTGGATCGGGAGATGGGCAAAGTCTTTATCGGCGATGAGGAACTTCCATCTCGCCTTTCCCCTATGGAATTTGGATTGCTCGAGTTCCTGTACCGGGCTGGGGGGGGGCTGTGCAGCCGTGACAAAATCTCCTATGACCTGCATGAGCGCCCTGAATATGGCGTCATCAGCGATGAGGCGTTCGATTCCCTTGTCCTCCGCCTGCGCCGCAAGATCGAGCGCCATCCCAAGCGGCCCGCTTATCTGATCACCGAGCGGGGAATGGGCTACCGGCTGGAGAACATCGGTTGACCGGAGGAGGTGAATGAGAATGCCCGATGCAGCCTCGACCGTGGATGCTTCCCCAAAACCTCCTTACCGCCTGTCAGCAGGGCCGGGCATCCTGCTCATCGTCGCGACGTTAGTCGTGTGTGGCATCGGATACCTGTCATGGCAGATCCTCGTCGTCCCGTATCAGCAGGTCGAAGTCACTGATCCAATGCCACTTGGGCCCGTGGTTGATGGCTGCCAGCCCCGGATCCAGGTCGAGTATCCTGTCTGGCTGAGCTTGGACGATCAAGGTGTACAGCAGGCCAAGCGTATCGTGTTCACACTGGACTGTGACAGGCCGCTCACGCAGATTGTTCCCGTTACCTTTGAAATCACATCCAATCCATCTGGGTGGATACGCTTTTTCGACGCACAGGGGGAGGACATATCGCCTAACCTGGTGGCTGAGGTGCCCCCTGGTGGTCAGAGCCGCGTGTCCCTGTATCCGGAATGTCTGAATCGACCAATAACCCCGACTCGTCTGCTCACCCTTACCCTCACTCTGGCTTCTGCCTCAGTAACCGAACCGGCTGCCTCTTTCACCATTGAACTGGAATCTTATGTACAAACGTTTCTGCGCCACGTAGTCAGCAGTGCACTAGGGCCGCTTTCGGCCGGGCAGCTGACCCTGCTGGGCTCGCTGGGTGCCTTCCTCTGGCACTGTTGGAAGACGTGGAACGAAAAACAGCGGGAATTCAGCAGCCTGTATGAGAAGATGCGCAAAAATAAGGGCGATCTTGCAGCCCTGCGTGAACTGTACTCCCGCTACCAGGGACTTCAGGGGGTCTTTCCTTTCAACATCATTAATCGGGATCCCCGTATTGAGAATCTGCTCTGCACTGTCGAGGCCGAGGAACGTGTGCGTTGTGTGGTTGAGAGCCTGGAGAAGAACGATTTTGAGACAGCGCGCGAGTGGGATTGCCGCTTGTTCGCATGTGACCGCACGCACTGGGCCATTCCTGTGCTGGGGTGCCTCGTCAATCTGCTGGCTGATGACTCCGCCCCAGACCCCCAAAAGTGCCTGGAGCAACTGCGTAGGGGGTGGGACAAGGCCGAGCCCAGGTTGCGCTGTCATATGGTCAGGGCGCTCTCTCGCATCCCTCTCGCTGGGGCTCACAAGTTTCTGAGGGAGAAAGAGGGTGATCCAGACCTGGGCGTGCGTATCGAGATCGCCTGGGCTTTCTCCAGAGTGAAGCGCCCTCCAGATTTGGATGAGCGCTTGCGGCGGCTTGTAACCGCATCGTTGGACGAGTGGCTCCACACGCTGGGGGAGCCTCTGGAGGTTCGCGATCCGTTCGGAGAAGCCATTGCCGAAAGTGCTTACCTCGTCGCCGAACCTTTCATCTGGGAGCATCCCCTGTACGAGCAGTTGTACATACCGGTAGCAATGGCTGTGCTCGCTCCGGCCGGCGGCGGCAAGACCACGGCTCGTCTGGCGCTCCAGCGCCGTTTCTGGGGTACTACGGACGCTTTCATGCTGGAATACACTGATTTCCACCTTATGATTGGCCGCCCTTCTCGGATCGCGGCTCGCCATCACGCGGCGGCGATCCTCCATTGTGCAGCACAGGCGGTATCGGGCCTTTTGCTGGATGATCCTCGAAGGCTGGCCTCTGTCCATGGTCACCGGGAACGACGGCTGATCCATAGTCTGCTGGTGAACCACCTTTCTGATCTCCACCTTGCTAGACAGTTGGATGTTACTTTGCAGGAGATCTTACCGTCGCCGGATGAAGAATGGCACAGCCTGCTGTCCGGGCGGCTGCCGGCCGAGGCTATGCGCGACCTGGTGACCATCGTGCGGGCACTCGGCTTCGGTGAACTATACCTCCTGGTGGACAGGCTGAACAATATGCCAGAGACACGGGACCTAGCTGTGGCCGAGGCGCTGTTGTGCCACCTGCTGAACGACCCTGCTTTCTTGGACGTGCCGCACCTGCACCTCAAACTGTTCCTGCCGACTGAGTGGGAAGAGTTCGTGGTCGGCTGTGGTGGCCTGCGCAGCGGGCGCGTGTACCTGCGACGATTGGAATGGGACGAAAAATCGCTCTCGAAGATACTCAGAGAGCGTCTCCAGGTCACCGGCGTGGAGAGCCTGAACCGTTTGGCTGTGGATAACATCTACCCGTCGGATCTGGACGCGGCATTGGCACGCGAGGCGCATGACTCGCCGCGCCGTCTGGTTGAACTGGGAGAGACCCTTTTGCGCCTGAGAGCGCTGGGCTGGGAAGAGGCTGACCGTGACCCATCAAAAGCCCGCCTGCAAACTGAGGATTGGGCTGCGATGCTGGAGTATGGCCTGCGCAGAGCTGCCGAAAGAAAGGTTGCTGCCGGGTAAATGTAAGCTAGGCGCAAGCTAAATGCCAGGTGGCTGTCATACGGTTGTCAGTCTGCTATGATATAATAATAAGGGGTTTAGTCAGGTCTGGCTTGATTGTAACTGGTGAGATAGCAGGCAGGTCATTATGGGCGGAAATTCATCGTTCCTGGTGTACCGGCACTGGGTTCTTATTCATTTCCTTATGACTCAGATAAGTTCGCTGCACGTTCCGGTGAGATTGAGTTAGTCTCTAAGAAAGTCTCTACTCGACAGATTGAAGGAGACCACCGTATCACTCGTCCTCTCGTCGAGTTCTACAGCGTGTTGGGCCAGGGCAAATCCTGGCTGCTCGCTCACCTGCGCGATAAATTCCGCCGCGCCCCCCAGGCGGTTTCCTCTTCATCCCTATACCGTCCTTCTCTTAGCGCGCTGATAGACCTGCGGACTTTCCCTGATCGGGAACATTCTCTCGCGCTCCTTCAGGCCCTGGCCAGCCAACTCCGCGAGCAACTTGATGAAGCAACAGCGGGTGAGTTGCCGATTCTCTCATCGGGTGAGCGCGTTGAGGCCACGGCCGAGGCGCTGGGTAAATACCTGCGCGGCCTGGGTGGATCACGGGTTCCCGTGCTGCTTTTTGATACTGCCGACCAGGCAGATGAGGAGTTCCTGGACTGGATCGAAAACCATCTGATCTACCAGGCTATCCGCGACGACAGCGTTGTCTTCGTCTTAGCCGGCCGCACACGCCTGCGCTGGAAAAAGTTCGAGGTGCGCCGGCGCGTGGAACCGGGAGAACTTCCCCCCTTCGACCGGCCCCAAACAGGCGAGCAGATAGAGCGGCTGAGGGGCGAGGAGCCGCCCGACGGGGTCACTACCGCGCTGTGGAATTATTCCTTCGGACATCCCCTCACCACGCGGGTGATCTACGACACACTCTGCCGGTTGAGCCCTGATGCTCCGCTGGATGCCGTAGAGACGCGGGAGACGGATGTCGCGCAGGAAGTGTATGGCCTGATCGAAAATCATTTTTTGAGCGTCGTGGCACAGTCGGAGTTGCGAGAACTGATATGGGATACCTGCGTGTTGCGCAAGTTCAACGTCGCGCACCTGCGCACATTCGCCGGCGATGAAGGTGCCACGCGTTCGGAGGCTTCTTACCTCAATGTCATCCGCCACCTGGTCGCCAGTACGCTGGTGCGCTGGAGTTCCGAGGATGGCGGATACGTGCTCGATCCGGTAGTGCGTCAGATTTTGGCGCGCAATCTGCAGATGCGGGAGCCAGGGCAATACCTGGGGCAGCACATGACGGCAGCCGCGATGTATGAGAGATGGATACAGGAATACCCACGCAACGCGGGGGACTTCCTGATCGAGTGGATGGTTCACCAGAGGGAAGTCTGGCAAGTGCAAGGGATGCCCGACGACGAGATTGCCTTACAGTTGGCCCAGGCGTTCCAGGAGCGGCTTGATCAACTCACAAAAGAGCCACGGGTACAGTGGGAGTTACCGGACGTCGCCCGCACGCTGGACGAACGGTTGCTGAGGCGAGAGGATGCGGGCCTGGTGATTGCCCTCAGCGGGTTGCAGAAGGCTGCCCGGCCGTTTGTTGCCCAGTATGTCTGATGCTGGAGAACCTGCCGCATCTGCTCTACCAGCCGACCCATCGCCTCCGGCGGTGGGTTTTTGTTGTAACAAGTGGCGGAAGTGCTAATTCTGCTTGACATATGCCCCTCTTTTGTCGTATAATAATGATATGCTGTAACACCTTGCCAGGCGTCGTCAGACTTGACAGAGAGCATAGTATTCGACGTCAGGCCGCTACTTACTCTCCAGGAGGCTACAGTGAGCAAAACCTCGGCCATTGTTCCAAAGACGCGCCGTCTCGTCGGCCGCGAAGCCGAAGAGCACATCCTGCGCCAGGCCATCGAGGCTGATGGCCTGCGCGTCGTTTATATTACCGGGGAGGCCGGCCTGGGCAAGACCCGCCTGCTGGAATACCTCCCCGCCATCATTGATACCTGCCGCAACCACGACGAGTGCCTTTGGTGCGGGAACATTGACCTCTACGACCCGGAGAAACACAGCAACAGCGGCATGGAGGCAGCCATCGCCGGTGCGCTGGATCCCGAGCGGGAGGCATTTGCCACCTACTGGGATGGACGTAAGGAGTTCGAGCGCCAGCGGCGCGCTGGAGCCGATCTGTACACTCTGGAAAAACTGCGTAAGGGCCTGATCGAGAAATTCGTGGAGGACCTTAACGACGTCGGCCGGGAGAAGCGCGTCGTCGTCGCCCTGGATACCGTCGAACTCATCCAGTACGAGAGTGACATCGTACAACAGGTGTGCGGCATTGAGCCACAGGGCATCGAGGTGCGCGAGTGGCTGACGCTGAACCTGCCTCGTTTAGAGAACGCCGTCTTCGTCCTGGCCGGCCGGCCCAGGCCTGAACTGGCGGAAGACCTGCAAAAGACATTCGGCGAACAACTGATTGAGATTCAACTGCGGCCGTGGCCTGAGGAGGAGCAGACCCTGGCCTACTTCGCTGCCGTGGAGGAGGAGGAACTCCCTGCCGCCCGACGGAGTGCGCTGAGTGAGATGTCTGAGGACTGGCGGCGGATGGTGCATCACTACACTGGCGGACACCCGCTCAAGGTGACACTTACCATCGAATTGCTGCTGATGAATCTGCCGCTGCCACCGGTCTTCAGCGAACCCCCGCCGGCCGATATCCAAGAGCGAATGAAGAAGGAGTTGGTCGAGGGACTGATGGAAGCGGGAGATGAGCCAGCGACCGCGCTGCGCTACATGGCGGTGGCCCGCAAGGGGATGGATGCTGCGCTGTTGCACCACCTGTTGGGCGACGAGTGGCCAGAGCAGCGCTGCCAGCGCGTGCTGCAGGACTTGCGGCCCTGGTCCTTTGTCAAAACACGACCAGGCACTGACCTTTTGTTCCTGCACGACGAGATGTACGATCTACTGGAGCGATACGCCCCGGTGCCCGACCGTTACCAGGCGGCCACGCGCATTGCCGATGCCTACGAGGAACACATCAGCGAACTACTGGCGGATGACACCAAAAGGCAGCGGCAGGTACTGCAGGTGGAGCAACTGTACTACAAATTGCTGGCAAACCGAACAGCCGGGTACGCCGGCTACACCCGGCAGGCGGCCGAAGCCATCTTCACTCACGAGGCCGGCTTCGACATGTCATTGCGTGACGAGATGTTGCGCTTCTTCAAAGACCACGGTTCGCCGGTCATCTGGCAGCGCATCAACCGCGACAGCGCCGCGCTGTGGGTCGAACGATATAACGCTATGGGCCTCCACGAGCGAGCCTACCGGGTGGCCGCCGACGTCCTGGCCAGCGACCACTCTGACTTCCGGGGCGGGCGTGATGACCCGTTATTCATGGCCGCGCTACTCTCGGGACAGGGCACCGCGCTGGCGATACAAGGCAGGAGACTGGATGAGGCGGCACAGTTGTTGCAGTACGCCATTGCCAGACTGGAGCCTGTCTCCATTCCCGGCGAAGAACGGAACCGGGCGCGCATCCTGGGAAGTGCATACAACACGCTGGGATACGTCTGTTTCGTGCAGAAGAGGTACGACGCGGCCATCGGGTCGTACGCGAGGGCACTGCCCCACCTACGGCAGGTGGAACTTGGGGCTCACCTGGCCGACGCCGAAAAGAATCTGGCCCGCACCTACAGCCTGATGGGCCGGCATCGCGAAGCGGTGGTACTGTGTGATGACAGCATTGAACTGTTCCGTCAAGCCAACAATCGCTACGGTGAGGCCTACGGCCTGAATGTGCTGGGGCAGATCCGCACCGACATGGAGCACTTCTACCGGGGCTACATCCACTCCCGCGCCGCGCTGCGCATCTTTCGCCAGTTGGAGCACGGGCGCGGCATCGGTCTGGCGCTCCACGCCCTGGGCGAGGCGACCCGCAAGCGGGCCACCTTCGAGGAGTACACGCTCGGCGAGGCGGAGGAACTGTTCCACGAAGCGGAAAAGTACCTGGAGGAAGTACCGGAATATCTGATCGAACCGCTGCGGCTGGCCTACGCCCGCAACGAACTGGGGTGTGTCTACCGGGACTGGGCCATCGTTCGCCAGCGACACAACAGGGACTTTGCTGAACTCGTAGAGCAGGCCAGGAAGCATCTCCTGGAGGCCGCAGACGTTGCCGGAGACACGCCGGAGTGGCACACTCACGAGGCCGACTGTTACGAGGACCTGGCCCAGGTAGAGTTCATTCGTGGCCCGGAGGGGTATGCGGAGGCGCTGAAGTGGCTGGATAAGGCGGAGGGCAGTATTGAGCCACAATATCGAATCACGGCACGGGGGCTTCCCAGGATTGAGGAGCCGGTGCAGGGCTACTGGGTTATGTTGGGCAAGATCGAACTGCTGCGCGGGCACGTCGCTTTCGCCACAGGTCAGGAGAAAGAGAATGTAAATCAGAATCCGGATCCTGACTACCAGGAAGCGATCCGGCACTATGTCCTTGCCACTTCTTACTTTGAAGCCTTCTCACCGAAAGCGCACGAGTTGAATACGACGCTGGACAGTATGTACGACCGGCTGCGTAAACTCTTGGCCCACCAGTTGGCCTACTTGCGCAAACACGCCGAGGGCGTTGCCGGGGACTACAATCTCGACGCAACTCGTTTCCTGGACATGTTCGATAGTACCCTGGGGGCCATCTCGTTGCTCAGCCGAGAGGAGACATTATGAAACCTGCTAGCAGTGGCAAGATTGAGACCAGTGCCTCCTATTCATCTCAAGCGCTCTCGCTGTTCCAAGTGGAGGGTATGCCAGCGTCCCAACCCCCTGTCGTTGAACTTATGGCGGAGGGCGATGACTGCAAATATCCGGCAAGACCGGAGCGCACGCTGGATACGCAATGTGGCGACTGTTGAATAGTCGCGGGGAGCAGGTGTGGATCTCCTCACTATCATCGGCATTTCAGCAGCCATCGTCGGAATCATTGCCGGCGTTGTACAGGTGCTGGACTATCTGCAAAAGCGACGAGCGACCGCCCAACAGCGGAGAGCCACGCCCATAACCTCAGCGGCACCCCTGGAGACCACCTCCGACCAGACCGTGCTCTCCACTGTTCAACCCGAGGGACCGCCCATGGGCAATGCTGTTTCCACCGAAGCAACTGTCTCCGTTGTCCCAACCCGGCATCCTCTCGCTATCCCTGCTGCCGTTGAAGATCCCGTGCCGGATGAGCCAGGGCAAGATATCGAATCTATCCTGCAACGCATCGAGCAACTGGACCAGTATACCAACGAAGTCCTGGCCCAGATTGCACACGATGTACGGGAGGGCAAATGCGTCTTCCTGATTGGGGCAGGGTGCTCGGTTCAGGCCGGGATGCCCAGCGGCCGTCAGTTGACCCGCTTGCTCAAGGAACATGCCCGCTGGTCGTGTGAGAGCAGCCGATTGCCTGATGTAGCACAAACCTACGTGGATCAGAGGCGCCGTGGCGACCTGGAGGCGATCATCTACCGTGCACTTAAGGATAGAGAAAGGGCCAGGGGCTCCCCCACTATCAGGCCGACGTTTGCTCATCAAGCCTTAGCGCGCATTGTCTCTCTGTCACCTCACATGATGGCCATTCTGACCACCAACTGGGATAGGCTCCTGGAGCAGGCACTGGATGAGGAGCCCGTGGCCTACACGACGGTGGCGTCGGACCAGGCTGTGGCGAGCGCCGACTCGAAGCGCCTCAGAGTGATCAAACTGCACGGCGATGTCGAATCACGAGAATATACCATCGCCCGTGAGGACTTTGCCCATTATGCCGCTAACCACCCACGCCTGGTGGAACTCTGGAAG
>Ga0315541_1003406_pt1 | contig 12305 bp, 10 predicted proteins | sample SalMarSW160190MG_FD_203095 | JGI IMG/M metagenome (GOLD analysis project Ga0315541, IMG submission 203095) | Salt marsh sediment microbial communities from the Plum Island Ecosystem LTER, Massachusetts, United States - Salt Marsh Sediment SW1601-190 ...
CAGCCTATGAGGGCGGGTGGTTGGGTAAACAGACGACACTTCAAAATAGGGGGGAGGTTAGGCGGAAAACTTACCGAAGACGATGCTGGCATTAGTGCTACCAAAGCCGAAAGAATTAGATAGAGCTATATTTACCTCGGCTTCCCTGGCTACATTGGGCACATAGTCGAGGTCGCACTCCGGGTCGGGGGTTTCATAGTTAATGGTGGGTGGAATTATGCCCTGAGTAATCGTCAGCAGGCTGAATATTGCCTCCACCACCCCGGCTCCAGCCCACATATGACCCACCATCGATTTATTGCTACTAATGGGTAGGCGGTAGCTCCGCTCCCCGAAGACACTCTTTATCGCCCGCGTCTCGGAGAGGTCATTGAGCACGGTTGACGTGCCGTGGGCATTAATATAATCAACCTTATCACTGGAAATACCAGCGTCATCAAGCGCCAGTCTCATACAACTGGCCGCGCCCACGCCATCAGGATCGGGGGCAGTTATATGATAGGCATCGCTATTAAAGCCGTAGCCCAGTATCTCGCCGTAAATCCTGGCTCCCCGGCTGCGGGCAAACTCCAGTTCCTCCAGAATGACGACCCCCGCCCCCTCCCCGATAACAAAGCCATCACGCCCGGCATCAAAGGGGCGGCTGGCTTTCTCCGGCGCCTCGTTTCTAGCCGTCATCACCTTCACCGGCTCCAGCCCGGCAAAGACCAAGGGCCTGATGGCCGCTTCAGCCCCGCCGGCAATCATGGCATCAACATCTCCCCACTGGATAGCCCGACAGGCATCGCCAATGGCATGCGTCCCCGAAGCACAGGCGGTCACCGAACACATATTGGCTCCCCTGGCGCCGAACTCAATAGCCACCTGTCCCGTAGCCATATTGCACAAGAAACTGGGAACAAAGAAGGGGGAAATCTTCTGGCGTTCGCCCTTAATCAGCAGCTCGTGGTTCTTCTCTATGCTTTCTATACCCCCCATAGCCGTCCCCACCGAAACCCCAACCCGCTCACTGTTACTGGCATTAATAACCAGACCGGAATCCTCAAGCGCCATTCGGGTAGCCGCCAGGGCAAAATGGATAAAGCGGTCTCCCCGCCTTACCAGCTTCCGGTCGATGAAATCCAGTGGATTAAACCCCTTTACCTCACCAGCAACTCTGGTCCGGAAACTGCTAGCATCAAAGCTGGTAACCACCCCCACCCCTGATTTTCCCTGGCACAAAGACCGCCAACTCTCCCCCACCCCCACCCCCAGAGGGGTTATGGCACCCAACCCGGTTACCACTACTCTTCTCTTCAATAGCCTCTCTCCAAAGATGAACTATAACTATCTCTTAAGGCAGAGAGTCAGTAAAAACAATCTCTCTGGGTACCTTGTAATTAGCCAGACGCTTCAGGCAAAACTTCTTTAGCTCTTGCTCGGTAGCCGCCTCACCCGGCTTCAACCTGATGATAGCCCGGGGCGTCTCCCCCCGCACCTCATCACGTATAGCCACCACCCCTACCTCATCCACCTTGGGGTGTCCAGCCAGTACCTTTTCAATATCGCTGGGGTAGATATTCTGTCCCTTGGCGATAATCACATCCTTCTTCCGTCCTGCCGAAAGAAACAGCGACCCCTCCTCATCAACCCGGCCGATATCACCGGTATAAAGCCAGCCACTCTTTATTACCCTGGCCGTCGCCTTAGGGTTATTATAGTAGCCCTTCATTACCGGCCCCCTGACAATTATTTCGCCCGGCTGGTTTGGCGGCAGTTCCCGCCCGTAATCATCCACTATCTTCAGTTCCCACCCGGGCAAAGCCTTCCCCACCGAGCCCTGTTTTCCCCCACCCTCAGGGGACTGACAGGTAACATGAGCCGCCGATTCGGTCATGCCCCAGAAATCAACTGCGGTAAAGCCCAGATACTGCCCGATTTTTCGCGAAATATTGGCTGGCATAGCCGCCCCCGCCGTACCCCACAGACGGATAGAACCCAGGTCATGCTTTACGCCCTCGGCTTCAATAGCATTAACTATTAAGGTATGGACAAAGGGCACCGCCATAAAAATGGTCGCCTTCTCCTTCTCGATAACCTCCATAAGGTTGCTGATGGATAGACCGGGCAGTATCACCACGGTGCTGCCCTTGGCAATTGCCGTCAATAATACTACCACCAGGCCAAAGGCATGATGCATGGGAAGCGCAAACAACACCACTATATCTTTATCGGTCTGCTGGAAGCCGTCGCCCGATATGGCTGCCTCACTGACCAGAGCCTGGTGGGACATCACCACCCCTCTGGGGTTAAAGCTGGGCCCCGAAGTATAAGCGATATGGGCAATATCATCGGGGTCTAACTCTACCACCACCGGCTCCGTTGAACCGGTAGCCATAATCTGCCCATAGCTAATAAACTGCCCTTCGCCCTCAGCGCCCACCTCTATAACCTGGGTGATGGACTTAAAGTCCGGCAGTGACCCGGCGATGGGCTTTAAAAGCGGGCTTTCCGCCACCAGAACTTTGGGCTGGCAATCATCAAATAAAGAGGCTAACTCAGCAAATTTATACTTGGTATCCAGAGGAACGGCAATACCGCCAATCTTGACCACGCCAAAATAGGTAGCGGCAAACTCCGGGCTATTGGACAGCAGCATGGCCACCCGGTCACCCCTGCCCACCCCCATCCCGATTAAGGCATTAGCCAGCTTATTGGAGGCTTCGTCCAGCTGTAGATAGGATAAACGGCTATCACCCATAGCCACCGCCGTCTTCTTTCCATACTTTTTCACCGCTTCATCTAACATCAGCTTCAAATTCATTACTTAAGCTTCCTCCATTACAATTCAATAACTTACGCTACAGCGCTATCGCTAAAGGCAAAAACGGGATTTGGGAATTAACCTGTAGTGTAGCAGATTTTGCCAGCTTTTAAAAGCAAACTGATAGCGCCAAAAGCCCTTTGCCCAAATTCTACTACTCGTGCTAAAATATAATTACCATGAAAAAGCTAAACTTTAAACAGCTACTGGCCTGCTTGTTAGTAATCGCCTGTCTTTTTGTAGCCAGCGGCTGCCCGCTGCCGACTTTAGATAACATCCCAACCACCACCACACCACCCGCCACCACCAGCGTTACCCCCATCGACCCCGAATGGATGCCGCCATCGGCTGACGGCCAGGACCAGGCATTACCCTCTATTGCCGATGTGGTGGCTCTGGTCAGGCCTTCAGTAGTAGCCATCAATACCGAGTATGTCAGCTATGATATTTTCAACCGCCCGTTTACCCAGCAGGGGGCCGGCTCGGGGTGGATTATAGATGGAGACGGGCTTATCGTGACCAACAACCACGTGGTAGAAGGGGCTGACAGCGTCACCGTAACCCTGGCTGACGGCAGGACTTTCCCTGCCGAAACGGTGCGCACCGATAGCTTGAGCGACCTGGCTATAGTCAAGGTCGATGCCGGTAACCTGCCAGCGGCCAGGGTAGGCGATTCGTCTATACTGCGGGTGGGTGACTGGGTGGTGGCTATCGGCAATTCACTGGGCCTGGGAATAAGCGCCACCAAGGGTATTGTCAGCGCCCAAGGCGTTTCTCTATCCGTATCAGCGGGGCAAACCCAGGAAGACCTCATCCAGACCGATGCCGCCATCAACCCGGGCAACAGCGGCGGACCGCTGGTCAACATAGCCGGCGAGGTAATCGGCATCAACAGCATAAAGATTGCCCAGGTGGGGGTAGAGGGTATGGGCTACGCCATAAGCAGCAACACGGCCAAGCCGATTATCCAGCAACTGGTGCAACAAGGCTACGTGATTCGCCCCTGGCTGGGGGTGGGGCTTTATACCGTGGACGAGTACGCCGTATTAACATATGACCTAGCGGTAGATAAAGGGGCGCTCATCACCGAGGTGGCTGTTCCCAGCCCCGCCGCCGAAGCCGGAATTGAAGCCGGCGATGTCATTACCGGCTTTGAGGGCGAAGAAATAGCCAGCGCCGATGATTTAATCCAGGCGATACACTCAAGTGAAATCGGACAGAGCGTAGAAATAACCTTCTGGCGGGGCGATACCCAAAATACCACTCTAGCCACCCTGGCGGAAAGCCCGCCCTCTTAAGCTAGCCGCTTAACCCCCAGTGATATTTCATAGCCGCTCAGCTTGTGGCTTTCGGTAAAAACGCCTTCTTGGGGAACCCCCTCAACTAGCTCGCGGGAAAGCGTCTCCTGCTTGATATAGTCGGCAAAATCGGCCATCACCTGCCCGATGTAAGCCTCCCCCTGGTAATAGGTAGTAATATGGTCGGCGATATCAAAGCCGGCGGAGCGGCGCATGGTCTGTAACCTTCTTACGACCTCCCGCGCCACCCCCTCGGCCAGAAGCTCATCGGAAATCTCGGTTGAGACTGCGACTAAGGGGCCGGTACGAAGCCAAACACCCTTTTTAGGGTCAACTTCGCCTTCCACCCCGGCAACTGCATAGCCATGCCCGTCTAATTCTGCTACACGTTCAAACTTGTAATCGTACCCAAATTTCAGGTCTTTGGCGTTGAGCTCTTCCAATATCTGGGATTTAAACCGCTCAAGGCTTTCTTCCTGCCTACTTCCGGGTATCCATACAACCACTTCAGCTATTGGCTGACGCACCTTGATACCGGCCTGGCTCCGGGCTGCCCGTCCCAGGCTCGATACCTTCATCGCCAGCCGTACATCGTCACCAAGCTGTTTATTAATCCCAGTCTCATCGGCGACGGGGAAATCGGCCAGGTGCACGCTATCCGGTGCCCCGCTAAAGACCGAACATACCAGGTTCTGATGCATCTCCTCAGCCAGGAAGGGAGCCAGCGGCGCCAGCAATTTAGACAGTGTGGCAAGGCATTCATACAGCGTGCCGTAAGCCGCCAGCTTATCGGCGTCGCTCTCGCTCTTCCAGAAACGCCGCCGGCTGCGGCGCACGTACCAGTTAGACAGGTCGTCAACAAAGCCCTCTATCCTTCTCCCCGCCTCGGTGGGATTATAACCGTCCAGCCCCTTATCAACATCAACTATAAGCTGGTTAAGCTCGGAGATAATCCAGCGGTCAAGCTCCGATAACTCCACGGAAGCTTCTTTCCCACCAGGGGTGAAGCGGTCGATATTGGCGTAGGTGACAAAGAAGGAATAGACATTCCACAGGGTGGATAGAAAGCGGCGGCTCACCTCGGCCACCATAGACTCGTCGAAGCGATAGACATTACCCGCCGCCGTGCTGGTGAAAAAATACCAGCGCAGGGCGTCAGCCCCGTACTTATTGATTACCGCCCAGGGCTCAACCACATTCCCCTTAGCCTTGCTCATCTTCTCACCTTTAGCGTCAAGGACGTGCCCCAGGCAGATGACATTGCTGAAACAGCGGCGGTTAAAGAGCAGGGTAGCTATGGCGTGCAGGCTGTAGAACCAGCCGCGGGTCTGGTCAACCGCCTCGCTGATATAATCGGCGGGGAACCGCCCGTCCTCGAAGATACCTTCATTTTCGTAGGGATAGTGGTACTGGGCGATGGGCATGGCTCCGGAATCAAACCAGCAGTCGATTACCTCACCAACCCGCCGCATCTTTCCTTTACACTTGGGGCAATCAAAGGTCAGCTCATCAACAAAGGGGCGGTGCAGGTCTAAAGGCTCTTTAAACCCGGAGAACCCCGGCTTTGCCTCCAGTTCCTTAACGCCGCCCACGCACTCGTAGTTGCCGCAGGAATCACAGCGCCAGACCGGCAGCGGCGTCCCCCAGTACCTCTCCCGGGAAAAAGCCCAGTCAACATTATTTTGCAGCCAGTCGCCGAAGCGCCCGTACTTGATATGCTCCGGGTACCAGTTTATCTCGTCATTCCGGGCGATAAGCTCAGTCTTCACCGCCGTGGTGCGGATATACCAGGTCTGCTTGGCGTAGTAGAGAAGCGGGGTATCGCAGCGCCAGCAGAAGGGATAGGTATGGCGTATCTTTTCACTGCGGAAAAGCAGGTTCCGTGACTCAAGGTCATCAAGGATGTCTTTATCGGCGTCTTTGACGAATTTTCCGGCGCCCGGCAAAGACTTCAATTCTTTCGCCGACGATACTAATGCCAAGGCTTCTTCTTTAAGCATACGCTTATAGACACTAGGCGTATAACCAGTTGGGAATTTCTTAACCATACCATCTAAATTCACAGAGTGAACAAGAGGTAGATTCTCTTTTTCTCCCACCTCAAAGTCTATCTCACCATAAGCCGGCGCCACGTGAACGATGCCGGTACCTTCTTCCATAGAGACAAAATCACCCGCAATAACGCGATAAGCAGGCTTATCCCCCTTGTCAGAGAAAATGTCAGCCTTATATAGAGGTTCATAATACACTCCAACCAAATCTTCTCCCGCCAGCTTCTCTTTCACATTGTAGCCCTCAAGCCCCACCACCCCGACCAGTGCCGATGCCATGACCAGGTAGTCATCTTCACCTTCTAACACGGAATACTCGGCATCAGACGCAACTGCTAAAGCTGTATTGCCCGGCAAGGTCCAAGGAGTAGTCGTCCATGCTAAGAAATAAGCAGGCTTATCTTTAGATAACCCCTCCGGTAACCCCTTAGCAATCTTGAACTTTATGTAAACCGAAGGGTCTTCGGTATCATCCTTATAGCCCAGGGCGACCTCGTGGGAGGAAAGAGAGGTGCCACAGCGGGGGCAGTGGGGAGTAACCTTATAGCCCTGATAGACTAGACCCTTATCCCACATCTCTTTTATCGCCCACCAGACGGTTTCGATGTAGTCGTTGTCCATGGTAACGTAGGCACCATCCAGGTCAACCCAGAAGGCGATGCGCTCGGTTATCGCCTCCCATTCTTTAAGGTAGCTAAAGACGCTCTCTCGGCAGCGGGCGTTAAACTTATCGATGCCAAAGTCCTCGATATCCTTTTTGCTGGTAAGCCCAAGCGCCTTCTCCACCTCAAGCTCTACGGGCAGCCCGTGGGTATCCCAGCCAGCGATGCGGGGGGCATAGTAGCCCTTCATCGTCTTATAGCGGGGAATGACATCCTTGAATACCCGGGCCAGCACATGATGTATCCCTGGGCTGCCGTTAGCCGTCGGTGGTCCCTCGTACAGGACAAAGCGGCGCCCGTCCCGCCGGGCCTCTATACTCCGCGTAAAGACGTCCTTGCTCTTCCACAAGACGGATATCTTCTCTTCTAGCTGTGGAAAATTCGTCCTGCTATTTACCGGGTGGAACATCCCAAAAACTCCTCTACTAAAAAACCGGCCACTATGAGGCAAGTCATGTCGGCGTTACCCATATTCGTTTATTCGGGCTCGCCAGCAAATAAACCGAAAGGCAAATCCTGGTTCTCAACGGCTAACACCATGGGCAAGCCGCTTATATCAGGGTCAACGACGGTTCCACCACTCGGGGTATATCTGCGTCAGCACTGGAGAGGGATCGCACAGAGGCCCAAGATACATAATTGGGTAGCCAATGCCTCTTTCTTTTAGCACCTGCAAACCTTCGACGGCCTTCGCCATCATTGCCGGTGGTAGCGCCATAACCAGCTCATCATCGGTAACGGCGCCGAACGCCCTCTCCCCCAGACAGGGAATAGCCAGGGCGGGCTTGCCGGTAGTATAACACTGAGCCAAGCCATCGGCGCAAGACCCTTCACCGATGAAGAAAAACTGAAAACGCTCGTAGTCTTTAAACTGGAGCGCGTTCATCAGCAACATCATCTGCGCCGGGTTACCGTAGATTAAGATAACATCGGGTTCAAATTTCCCGGCAGCCAGCGGGGCAACCACGACAGCCTCCCCGGGAGGGACTAAGGGATATTCCGCCATCTGTTTTTTGGCTTCTTCCACGTCGGCAAACCAAGTATTGGCAAAGGAATCTGCCTCCCAGGCGACCTGTCTGTCGGTAGTAGCCGCCAGACCGTTGATTCGAGCGCAGCGGTCGCCGAAGTCGTCTCTAGTAACCCCTATCGTCATGCCTGCTCTTCGAACCAGCGCCGGTACCTGACAAAAAGAGGCTTGGCGATTCAGTCGCATCACCTCCGGTATTTTCTCCAGCTCCTCCACCTTATCCAGTCTCTTGTAGGCAATGGGACTTGTCTTCAGGCGAAGCAAAAGCTCCATCTCCTGGGTAAGTCCTGCCCAATCAATCACTGAGGCTCCTTTTTCCCCCATTCGCTACCTCCTTTTCCCGGTTATTTACCGGATAGCCGGTTATGGCGCCTTGGGGAAAATAACCACCTTGCGAACCTCACCCACGCCGGTGCTTTCGGTGGTAACATCGGGGTCATCAGCCAGAGTCAGGTGGATAATACGCCGCTCATAAGCCGGCATCGGCTCCAGGGCAAACTGCTTTTCCCTCTCCTTCACCTGCTCCGCCATCCGCCAGGCTAAAGCCTGCAAGGCGCTGTAGCGCCGTTGTTTATACCCTTCCACATCAATAACTATGGGCACTCGAGCCTTCATCTGATGAGCCACGATAAGCCTAACCATATGCTGTAGAGCCGCCAGAGTCTGCCCCCGCCGCCCAATCAGGATACCCAGGTCGTCACCGGTCACGTTAATAGTGATGACCTCAGACACCTCGGTTCCCTGCTCAAAGGGAGGTTCGGCTTCAGACACTGCCGATGCCTCCACCCCCAGCCGAACCAGAAGGCTCTCCAGAGCCTCCTTGGCTACCTCAGCTACTTTGCTTCTCTCCTCCGGCTCCATCACCAAAGACCTTACCCTGACCGTTGCTTCCTCAGCCCCCAGCCCCAGAATGCCCGACTTACCCTCTTTTACTACGGTGACCTCGACCTTTTCTCGGCCTACGCCTAGCTGCTCTAAGGCTTTTTGTATAGCCTCCTCCACCGTCGGGGCGCTTATCTCCAGACTCTTCATCGCTCGAACCTTCTTCCTGTGTCGAACTCGGCACGACAATATCAGCACCAAGTGAAGGAAACTCCTCTACCTGGGCGATGCGTTCCTTATACTTTTTATCCGGGCCCGCCGGCTTCTTGGTCTCCGACTTAACCAGGCCTCCCCACCCCCCGATAAAATACTGCATACCGATTCTAAAGATATTTGAAGTCACCCAGAAAAGAGCCAGCCCGCTGGGGAATGACAAAGTGAGGTAGGCAAAAAAGATGGGCATCATCCACAGCATCATGCTGGACTGCGATTTCTGTTTGGGGTCAGCGGTTGGCGACATCACCATTTTCTGCTGCACCCACATCGTTCCCCCCACCAGCAACGCCAGAAATATGTCGCCGGTAGCCAGGTTCAACCAGAGGAAATTATTCTCCAGCGGCAGTGTGGAAAATACTATTGGCCAGGAATAAAGATAATCAGATAGCCCCACCAGATTTTCCGGGATTACCGCCAGAACCCGCATTATTGACTGGAACAGGGCTATCCAGATGGGCATCTGGATTACCAAGGGTAGCAGGCAGCCGGCCGGGCTCACCCCCGATTCCTTAAAGAGCTTCATCTGCTCCCTGGCTATCTTCTCCTTATCCTTGCCATACTTCTTTTGAAGCTCGGCAATCTTGGGCTGGAGGTCCTGCATCGCCTTGGAGGCACGGACCTGCTTCAGAGTTAGGGGGAACATCGCGCCGTTAACAATAAGGGTCAGTATAATAATCGCCACCCCGAAGTTGTTGAACAGATAACTAGTCAGCACAATGAGGGTGTTTATCATTGGCTGCATGGCGATTAAATTCCAGATATCCCCGATACCCACTAAAAGCAGACCTCGCTTACTACTTAATGGTCAGATTCCAAAGCCTCGCCCCAGAATCGACGTTCAGGGCGTAAAGGTTTTGCTCCTGGCTGTAAACATAGATAACGCCGTCCCCGGCAGAAAGCGGAGCGTACACCGCTTCTTCGATGTCAGCTAACAGCGTTTCCTGATTACTGGCCGTATCTATGGCGTATATCTCACCCTCTCCATTGACGACGATAACTCTATCGTCAAGCAGAACCGGCCAGGAATAAATCGCACTACCCAGGTCCAGGGCAGCCAGCTCCTGCCCGTTTTCCGCCCCCAGAGCATAAACCTTGCCGTCAAAACAGCCGGCATAGATGGTACCGTTATGAACCAGCGCTTTCGTCCAGAACCATCTATCCGCCAAGAATTTCCACTTTAAGTTACCGCTGGCCGCATCCAGAGCGTAGAAATAGCGGTCAAAGGAGCCGATGTAAACCATATCGCTATAGACCAGAGGGGCAGAGCCGATAGCCCCCTCTGTTAAAAACTCCCACTGCTGGCTGCCGTCGATAGCGCTCAAGGCATAGACCTTCTTATCAAAGCAACCGATGTACAGCGTCTCGCCGCTAACGGCCGGGGTTGCCCAGATTTTATCCCCCAGGGTAACCTCCCATTGCTCATCACCGGTGGCGGCATCCAGGGCGTATACATTGCCATCGGCATCGCCAAAATAGACCCTGTCCAAGGCGACAATCACGCCCCCAATAATCGGTTCCAGGGTGCCCTCACGGGGATATACCCACCTTAACGCCCCCGAAGATACATTTATGGCATAAATCTTGCCGTTGTAGCCGCCAACATAAACCAGCTCTCCGGCCACCGCCGGACTGCCGTAGATAGCCGCCGGGGACGCTGACTGCGAACAGCCGAAACCACCGCTTGACCTCGAGCCCTCCAGAGTGACCTCCCAGAAACGGGTGCCATCGGCAGCGCTCAACGCCACCAGCTTACCGTTCACAGCCGGAGAAGTACAACCAAAGCCACCGGGCTGCTTTACCACCGGAGACAAAAACAGAGTGCCCTCGGCTACTGTTCCCCCGGAACCCCCCTCAGGGGTACTCTTAACGCCAACACAGCCCAAAACGGTCAGCCCCACCAGGAGCAAAGCAACCAGCAGAACGAGCTTAGCTACCGGTAAGGAGTTATTTCTAATCCTCACTTATATAATCCTCCATGATGAGGGTACCGGGTCGTAGCCGCCGGGATTAAACGGGTGGCAGCGGGCTATCCGCCTGGCCCCCAGCCAGACCCCCTTAAACAAGCCAAACCTGGAGATAGCCTCGTAGGTATATTGAGAGCAGGAGGGGGTAAAACGGCAGTTAGGCGGCATAACCCGGGACAGGGTAGATTGGTAAAGTTTAATTAACTCTAAGGCAAGCCTTTTCATTTTCCCTCACTAATAATTTGGCCCGGGACAGCAGACCCCCAACCGATTTCCCCAGGCCGGCGAAATCAGCAGCGGCGGCCGGAGGACGGGCGATAAAGATAATATCCCACCCCGGCTCTAGCGGTGCCGAGCGCAAGACTTCCCGTAGCCGGCGCTTCACCCGGTTTCTCACCACCGCCCCGCCTACCCTCCGCCCCACCGAAAAGCCATACCGGGACCAGGCAAGGCCATTAGGCAACGCCTTCATCACCAACTTACCGTTCGCCCACGAGCTACCCTTCTCATAAACCACAGCATACTGCTCTGACTTAGTAAGGTATTCTCTTCCCCGCATGGTTACACCACGGTCAATCGCTGCCGTCCCTTTAGTCGCCTTGCTTTCAAGACAGCTCGCCCGCCTCGGGTGCTCATTCTGGCCCGAAAGCCATGTTCGCGTTTTCTGGGAATCCTCTTTGGTTGATAAGTCCTCTTGGGCACAATAACTCCCTGCTAGATTAAAATGATTATACTTCTGCCATCTCTGGAGTGTCAATGCGAGGGGAATCCTGTCGGGCTTAACGCTAAAAACCATCTCCCCTCGTTTGGGGGGCACTTTATGGGGATGAGTTTTCCCCCGCCGCCAGACTAATCGCGTATACCAACGCCACCAGTTTTATGAATATGCTCGGGCACATACGGCAGCAGAGCCAGGTATCTCGCCCTCTTTATCGCCTCCGCCAGGGCGCGCTGATGCCTGGCGCAGGTACCGGTTTTACGGCGGGGCTCAATCTTTCCCCTATCCGATATGTAGCGGCGCAGCTTAACCGGCTCTTTGTAGTCTATCAACTCCACGCTATCCATACAGAAAGAGCAATGCTTGCGCCTGGGTATATACCTTCCCCTACCTCGTCTCCTTCCCTCTGGCTCGGCAGAACTTTGTCCAGCCATAAATAAATCACCTAAACCCTTCTACTTAGAATTACCGAACTTTAGCTTTCTTCAGGAAACGTAATGTCTTCCGGTTCCGGTTCGGCGTGAGCAGCCTCCTCAGTTCCCTCAACGGGAAGAGGAGCTAATGCTTGCTTATCCAAAAAGAGCACCCGGTTAGCTATCACTTCGCTTCGCGAGCGCCTCTGTCCATCCTGACCTTCCCAGGCACGCGTGCGCAGCCTGCCCTCAGCGTAAACACGCTGGCCCT
>Ga0315541_1003408_pt1 | contig 12299 bp, 11 predicted proteins | sample SalMarSW160190MG_FD_203095 | JGI IMG/M metagenome (GOLD analysis project Ga0315541, IMG submission 203095) | Salt marsh sediment microbial communities from the Plum Island Ecosystem LTER, Massachusetts, United States - Salt Marsh Sediment SW1601-190 ...
CTGTATACGTTCAATAGCTAAAGGATATTCAGCACGGACATAGATATAGCCTTGCTCAGCGCCTATGGCATGGCCGGCAATAATCATGCCCTCGATAACTTGATGCGGGTCGCTTTCCAAAACGACTCGGTCCATAAAAGCACCGGGGTCTCCTTCATCGGCATTACATATGACATATTTTGGCGTGCTTCTATCCTTACGGCATAGCTCCCACTTCCGATGGGTAGTAAATCCAGCCCCTCCCCGCCCTCGCAGCCCAGATTTCTTCAGCTCCCCAATTATCTTCGCAGGCGGCATCTTTAACGCTTTCTCCAGACCGCTATAGCCACCATTGGCGATGTAGTGATTTATATTCTCAGGATCGATGTAGCCACAGCGGCCTAGTATAAGACGAAGCTCATGTTCAAACCGGGGAAGTTCTGGAATGTAAACACCTTCTTCACCGCCTCCTTCAAGTGTGCCCAAGGCAAGCTCAAGGCAAGGGTCATCGCCCATAATATAACCTTCCACAAGACGGGGCACAATCTCCGGAGTTACATTGTGATACACGACACGAAGAGAGTCAGGCTTGGATATGGTAACCAAGGGATCAGCATAGCATAGCTCTATGCACCCAACCTGGATAATCGGGACCTCCAGACCTTGCCGTCCTAGCTCTTTTTTAAAGGCGTCAACCACATCTAGGGCTCCAGCTGCCCGACCACAAGTAGCTGTGCCGATAAGGATATAGCTGCCCTTCTGCAGAGCTTCCCATTCCGACTTCGCTTTATTATTAATTTCCTCGAAAGTCATGTTAAACACAAGATGGAGACAGAAAAAGGGTGGGGTAGGAGTTCTGTCTCAACTCTTCTCACTCTGAGGTTCTTGCTTGTACGGTACTAAAGCCTCTTCTACCCTAAAAGGCGTCATCTTGGGATGAATTTTATCCTTTATTACTATGACGGGAGCCAGCATGCAGCACCCAATACAAGCGACCCTTTCCAAACTAAAGTTACCATCCTCGGCAGTCTCGCCTACTTTGATATCTAACTCACGCTCCAAGGCCTCCAAAATAAGTCTACCCCCCGCTAAGTGACAGGCAGTCCCCATACAAACCACAGTGTGGTATTTTCCTAACGGAACAAAGCGAAACTGATTATAGAAAGTAGCAACCCCCCAAACCTCAACTTCTGGCATCTCCAAGAAGCCAGCAATTTTTTGCATCGCTTCCTTGGGGAGATACCCCAAGCTTGTCTGGACTTCTTGCAATAGTGGGATTAAGTTTTTTTTCTCTTTTTTATGCGAGCTTAAAATCTCAGCTACTGCTTGGCTAGCTTGCTCCTTTGTAATCATCCTTTAAGTTGCTTAGCAAATCCAGGCAGGAAAGCTCCTATTCCGGTCGTTTCCCGGGGACCGATTATTATCTCCCACTTAAGGTCCAGAGCATCTTCAAGCTCACCTTTGATTCTGGCCACTTTCCCCGGGATAACTAGCTTTCTATGCTTCACCTTATCCTCGACGCCACATTTCTTGATAAATGTTCCTACGGAATCGCCGCTAAACTTACCTGCTGCCCAGGCAGTGAGGACACCAAGCCCTTCCGCGTCCTTAACACAAACGTAGGCGGGAACCTTGGTAGCCTCGACAGCCGATGAGACAAGGAAGTAGGTCAAAGCCCAGTTTGAAGTGACAAGGACCGGGGAGGATTCATCAGGTTCTCCCACTTCATAATACTTCTCCTCTACCGCCATAGGAAAACGAGGATCGGTATAGATGTTAAGCCGTTGCACTAGAAGAGGAAGCAGAGAATGCTGGTCAAAATCAGAAAAGACAATAATGCTAGCCCATTTATTTATAAATGCCGAGCCCACTAGCATTTCCTTCAGTCTATCTTTGGCCATGAAGCAAGGAAAGGCAATAGTGGGATATCCAAGAGGCCTGAAACCTTGTTTTAGCGCTGCCTTCCTGACAAAAGTCTGGTCTCTTATTGCCTCCAGCAAATTTTTAGAGCCCGGGTCCAAGACCAGTTCCTCAATCCCAGCATCCTTTAACTTGGTAGTTAAGGGAACAAGTTCTTCAACAGTCCCCCCACGAAGGCCAACAGGAGTAAGATTCGCTTTAATCTTGGGAATAGCCTCATCAATGTTTTCCTTCGTTATGGGGTAAAGAAGTGGATGCTTGTCCGCGCATATATCCCGGGCAGCAAATAAGGCGTCCATGTCTTCTGAGATTAAGACCATACCCAGGTCTGTTGAATCATAAACTTTCTTCACCAAAGCCAAAAACTTGTCCCTGTCCCCCGATTCAAAGTAAAGCGCTAAGACGTTTGCCTCTAGATTCACGCCAACCCAAGGGAATTGCAATTCCTTAATCTTCCGTATTTTCTCCTCGATTTTGGCTTTGTCTTCCTTGTCTGAGATAATGAGGGCAATGCCTGGAGAATGGACAAAAGTCTTCTCGTGTCGATATATCACTTCCTCGTTCCCGATTTTGACGGCGTTCTCCCCCGAGCCTATAGTAACAAGCTTTATCGGCGGTGCCAGAAGATCCAACAACTTGACTTTCGTCTCCTCGGAGAGGTAAGGGCATTTGTCCACAGTAGTTCCACCTGATGCTAGCTTCATGGCAAAAGCAAAACAAGTAGGGAAGCCACAGTCCTTACACGGTCTCCTTCCTGGAAGCATCTTTACAATCTCAGAACCTGAAATTGGCATAACAAATCTCCTCCCTTAAAACTGAGATAGGATTATGAATTTCATTTTTTAATTCTTTCTTATATATTTATGTTGGAAGCTCTACTTCCCCTTTTAGCCAAGGATGCCCCACTTTTTCTAAGAACTCTAGAAGCTCATCCACGTTCTTAACGTCTTCCTCTGTGGCTATTTTATCGTAGAGTCCTTTCGCTTCCAGGACATCTTTAAACCTTTCCTTTATCTCCTTGGGCATCCAAACTATCCTGGCCAGACCACCATCCGCCTGGATGAACTTGGGAGATCTTAGTTGCTCCAGTCCAGTTCCTAATCTTCCTTCTACCTGTTTTCCTCCAGAAGTATCACCAGCCATGTGGGAAAATGTTTCTTCAATTACTGTTGGCCCCTTATAATCTCTGTGCACTACTCCAAAGGCATCCACTTCGGGTATGTAATATACAATTGCTTCGAAACAGCCACAAGATGTATGGGGGTGCTCAAATGCACTGTAGAGATAAACCCTGTCGTAAGTTCCCAGAGACTTTTCGGCTTCCACCTTATTTGCTCCTGAATATTCACCTTTTACAGCATCTATAAGCTCCCCCTTTGGTATGGCAAATATGGGCCCATCAGGGTCAATCTTGGCAGCAGCTCGGCCGTCAAACCAGTTTATCGCTCCACAGTTGGCAATTCTATTTGGAGTTATGATAGAGATATGGGTTGGGGCGAAGCTCTGGCATAAGACGCAGCCGTAGAAAGTATCCACATCCTCATCATTCAAGGTCCTTGCCCGTTCATCTCTGGCGGCATAAACCTCCAAAGCGTGGGGAAGAAGCTCCTCTATCTTTTTCTCATCGGTGATAATGGTCACCTGGATGCTCTCGATGATTGGCATCTCTGATGTATAAAGCAAGATATAAATTTCTCCCAACTCCCGCAGGGAAGTAAAGCCCTTTTCATAGCAGCCTTTATTTATCCTCATCCACGCATCCTGCCTCTGATTCATGTGATACCAACCCTCAATCATGTTAGTGAACATATGAATCCTTCTCTCGATGATTGCTTCAGCATCCTTGTCCAATTCCCCTCCAGCAACATCTACCAGAATGGCAATAGGATAGCTACCACCGCCTTTCTCTTCATCGTAAGGTTGCAAATCACCTATGTCCGGGCCTATAATCTCTACTTTCTCATTCTCTATTTCATCAGGACTTTTAACTGTTGCTAATTCAAACTTATGTGCTACTTTTGGCCCACCGAACTCGATGTATACATCTTCCTTCCTTATCACCTCGCCTTCATATTGAGGTCCTATATCTGCATGAAATTCCCCTTCCATTTTCCTTTAGTCTCCTTTCCTTAAATTGGCTATCAGGCTTTCTAAGAACTCCTGCCACTTCGCATCCTTCTTGAAATTAGGGAGTGAATAATTGGCATGGGGGAAGTAATGCTTGCACAACGTCATAGTCTTTAAATGAGGTGCGAAGTGTTTGAGTGTAGAAAGAACTTGGTTAGCAAGGTCAGACCTTATGCCAAAAAACATCACCAGATCGTGGTTTCCCTCCTTCTTAACTCCCTGCCAGTCAGGGTCTTTAAGAGCATTTACTATCTCGACGGTATCGTAAACGCAATCTGGCTGTACTCCCAACTCCACGATCTTCCCTTTAGTCTGGGCTGTCGCACATATGGGAATATCAGCCGCTTTAGCTATGTCCAGGGCATATTCCATAAGGATTTTGCCATCATCCATAGATGCCAGCAAGAGAGGACCAACTACAAGAAGTGGTCTCTTAGCCTTCTTAATCAGATTGGCATACTCCGCGGGGTCCTCGATCAACCTGGCCGATTTGATTCCCGTTAAGACATTTACTCTGTGGCGTGGTATTACTGCACTCATTTTCTCCTCCTTTTAAGCCATTTCCCCTGTTACTAGTGTATCACCGCATCCACAGGAACCTTAGTTGGATAGGTGCCAATAAGGGTAGGTAATCCGATGGGCTCCCTGGGCTGCCAGCCGATTTCCTGTAAGTGTGCTCGCACTTCTTTCTTATATACCAGTGGAATATCGGCATCCCTGCGGACAAAGAGGTGAATATCTTCAGGAAGGCCGGCTCCAATATATTTCCTGTACAGGGAAATATAGTGGTTCAGTTTTATCGCTCTTCCCTGGGGAGTATCGTTTCTTCTTATGCAAAGCTTGGCTATCATGGGCATAGCTTTCTCTTTAGTCTCGCATACATAAGCCAGGTGCTCAGGTGCTGGCTCCACAGTATCCACAATCTCCCTCTTTCTGGCATCCATAACTTTCCAGTCGTCCTCTTCTTTCCTGGAGAGGAATAGCCTTCTATACTTGGAGGAATGAGGTCCCAAAACAACAGGAACACCCAGTCTGTTAAACCCTGTGCCAATGGAAGCTGCTTTCTGGGACATTGCTCCCCAGGCCACCCCACAGGCACCGACTCGGTTGAGAACGTAATCGGCCATGACCTCGTAGTTGCCTCTCAAGGGAAGGGCAGCAAAGATATTGGCTATTTTTATTGCTGCTCCAGAGATATGGGCATTGGAAACACAGGAGCCAATGTTTACTACTCCTCCGGCATCAAAATTCGGGGGGTATTTTTCATAGACTGTCAAGCCATCCTTGTCCTTTTTCATTCCGGCAACCATAGCAGCACAACCTGTGAGAACCACGATATACTTTCTCCGGGCGAATTCATCCACCATGTCGGCAATATCCTCTATATTTGGGTAATTAGAACAGCCTACTAAAGCAATAACTCCAGGGATTGTGCCCAGGGTTATAGGCGCACCAACGTTCCTTATCTCGGTATCCATAACCGGACCACGTCCAGCCCGACATTTCCAGGTTTCCTCGCCCGCCGCTGTCTGCATTATCTTAAAGATAGGAACATTATTGGGACACTCCTCTTCACATTTACCGCAGCCAATACATTGCAGGAATTGCTGCCTTATTAAGTCAAAGTTACCTTTGGCAACTTCGGTTATACCACCGCCAATATTAAATAGGTTAGGACACACCTGCTCACACATTTTACAGTCGGTGCACTTCTTAGCCAGCTCTATGGCTTCTTCTTCCGTTATCCATCCCTTCTTTCTCTGGGGAGCTATTGCCAGGGCGACTTTAACCGCTACCTCGGCCGCCTTGAGGGAGTCCAGGATGGCGAACTGCTCCTTATTGTCCACCATGCGCCTTACTATCTCATCTGTATCCATTTCTGTGGCATCTTCAAGCCCATACATAGCCTTGTCCAGGCAGGCGATCATTGCTGAACCCACCTTGGCTGCTTCCTGAGGAGTATCTGTTCTGATGCACTGCTCGTCAGTCATTATCACATCGGCAATGCCTGTCCTCATGAAGAAAAGCGCACGGGAAAGAGGACCAACTATTTTGGCTCTGTTCGAATACCTGGTTGTTTCCAGTGCAGTGCAGCACAGGCCGCAGACCTCCACCTTGTCTTCAAGGTTGTGTTCCCTGAGGTAGTCAATTACCACCGTCGAAGTAGCCGGGTTATGCCCCGATACCAGGATCACAGGCTTACTCTTATCTATTGCCCCCCAGCCCATGTCAACAAGAGGTGTCTCAGCAACAGAGGTGGGCAAATCGAATCCCACTATTTGTGCGATATCAGCTATTTCCATGCCTACATGGTCCAGCATGCTGGCATGCAGGGCCTTGGACTCATAGTCCAGAGAGCTTCCCTCTTGCCCTGTATGGCAAGAATCAAGAAGATGAGCAATCTCCTTGAAGACATACTCTAGAGCTATTTGAAGGTCTCCCAGAGTCTCAGGCTTCAGACCTACAACTGTCCTTATGTTCGGTGCTTCCAGCTCAATAAATGTTCCCAGGTCTATCTTCTTATCCGGGCCATGCCTCTCAATCAAGAACTCCAGAATGTGCGCGCCGTGAGCGGCATGAGCGGAGCATCCTATCAAGCAGGCCAGCAGTATAAACCTTGCTTGTTGGGTAGCTATATCAATACCACAGGCGCCTCTTCTGCCCTCGGTGAGGTCACACTTACCGTAGGTACAGAAGCAACACAAATCACAGAATGGCGCGTAAAAAGGCGTATATGTTTTCAATAACCTCATGTCCCACTGTCTGAGGTCAGGCATCTCTGGCATGGGGGTGGGACCTACTGGCTCCCAGGGCAACTCAGCCTTAATACGCTCGTAAATCTCCTCTAATTTTCGTGATAGCTTTTTTTCCTTTACTACCATTTTTACTTTACCTCCGTTGTTTCTTTCACTAAACTCACAGTGTCGGGGTGCCTCAATATAAGGATATTCGCTCCCGCTAGTAAAAGCGATAGCGCTGTCATTCCTTCCCAAAGTAATCCCTGCTCTTTGCTCTCTTTGGCCTGCTTTGTCTTCCAGCACTCTCCTCCTAGGTCAGCGATAATGGGCATCATTGTCATATTATCTTTGGTGATTACCCCAATCTGCTTCACCCTTTCCATCAGAGAGAAGCTGTATTCCATGCCATAGCCTAATGCTGCGGATTCAGGATCGATAACTATCTTTTCAGCGGGGAAAAACTTGCAAAGTTTTACATTTAGTTCCTTTAGCAAATTGATGTCCAGAGGGCTTAGAGCGCTAGCATTGTGTCCGTGGTCTAAGAGCGCCTTTCCTACAATCTCATAGTTTTCCTTTTGAACCGGTCCTATAAGGAGATTCATACCATCGCAAGCCTCGGCGACTTTGGGCAGGACGTCGGCATCTTTCTTATCATCCCCGGAGCCATAAATAATTAGGGGAATGCTTATAGCCTCGGCCACCTTTTTTGCCAGGGCTGCCGCTTCGTCCGCAGAACTATCATTCACTGCCGGATCGGTGCTTACGAGACGAAGAAACACTGCATCTGCGCCAAGTTCCTCACATCTCTTGGCCCATTTCACTGGGTCGGCTATCACGTCTTTGAAAGGCTGAGTTAGGTGTTCCGGCCAATCCTGAGGTTCCATATCAAGAACTTCCAGGGCAAACTTTGCCGAATTTGGATTTGATCCCTGGTCAAAAAAATGAAAAGGGAGAATGTTCTCTCCCCCAATTTTCAAGCTCTTCTTTCCCTTACCAATAGTTATTTCTCTTACTACCCCAGTGTACGCTTCAGCTGGCGCTTTATATTCCATGATTTATCCTCCTAACTTTCAAGCCAAGCATCGGAGTACAAGTTCTCTCCTGTAAGAACCTTGGCTGTTTTAACATACTCAACTTCCTTTGTAGATAGGGAGGAGAGGTCTATATCCTCCCCATCCATGGTCTTGTAAATAAGTTCGACTATTTCTGGCATCTTTCCCTCGATCAAGTTCATGAACTCTTTATCTAAAGGATCAGCAATGGCAGAATAAAGCCCATTCCTCCCTAGCATAACCAAAAACGTGCGGTTGAGAAGTGGCCTGAGTTCATTGGGCACCCCATTAGATATATTGGAAAGCCCTACAGTTGATTTAATCTCGGGCAAAACGTCCTCGAGTATCTTTATAAATTCTAAGCAGGCTACGGCGAACCCCTGCCCTTCGCCAGCGGTACTCACGGGAAGAATTATGGGGTCAACCCAGATGTCTTCGTTAGGAATCCCCAATTCATTAGCATAGGTCACCGTGTCCATAATACTCTCTATTTTAGAATCAACATCTGGAGGCATCCCCTTATCCGTAATTACCGAAATCACCACATCACAGTTATATTTTTGGGCTAAAGGAAGCATTTGCTCTTTGGAGTCAGCCTTCCCCGAAGCAGAGTTAAGCAAAGGTCTCTTCTGGCAAGCTTTTAGGCCTGCCTCCATAGCTACAGGATTCATAGTATCTATAGACAAAGGTGAATCGGTAACCTCTTGAACTATGTTAACAAGCCACTGCATATTTTCTTCAGGGTCTTTCTTCATGGGGCCAACATTCAAGTCAATGTAACCGGCTCCAGCTTCAGTTTGAGCTTTAGCTAAATCCTGGATTACTTTGGCATCTCTCTCCCTTATCGCTGTGGAAACTGCTTTAGCTATGACATGTAAATTCTCGCCAATAATGACCATATTGAGTACCTCCGATTTGCCGGTTCGGTGTCCTGGATAAACCATCGCAATATAGCAAAGAAAAGGCTCTTTGTCAAACTACTTGTTGGCCTTTGTAACAATCTCGGCAGCTGTATCTGCTATGGCATGTTAGAAGCTCCTTTTAGCAGGGAAAGAAATAAGGGGGTAATTAACGCTAATGTCGCTGCTTTGCTATAATTTTTGTGAATATTGGAGGACAGATAGACAGCAACTTCCAGCAATTGCCTGAGAGTAAATGGCTAAAGATTACTATGGTATTCTGGGCGTACCTAGGAACGCCTCGGATGGAGATATCAAGAAGGCCTATCGGAAATTGGCCATGCAATATCATCCCGATCGCAATCCTGGCAAAGAGAAATGGGCTAATGATAAATTCAAGGATATAAACGAGGCTTATGGAGTCCTTGGTGACCCTCAAAAAAGAAAGCAATATGACCAATTTGGTACTGTAGGCAATGTAGGCGACGTCTTCGGCAGTCCTTTCACCAGAACTACTTTTCAGGAAATGATGAAGGACTTCGGCGGGGCTGGCCTGAGATATGATTTCCTCGACGACATATTTGGCGATTTCTTGAAGGGCAGAGGATCCTCTTTCTCCTTTAGAGGCGGCCGGCCTGGGAGAGTGAGATTTGAAGCTTGGCCGGGGCAAGGAATCAATCTGGATGAAATATTTGGCCAGGCCCGAAGACCCCAGGAAGTTCATTATGAACTTGCAATTAACCGAGGAGAGGCTTTGCAGGGGGCGAAGAAGATTTTAAAGAGAAAGGGGAAAAGATTGGAGGTGAAGATTCCTGCCGGGGTAAGAACGGGCAACGTGGTGAGATTGAGGAATGCTTGTCAGATAAGTGATGGCTTGCTTGGCGACATATTGATTAAAGTTATAGTTAAATAAGGCCGACCTCACACTCAATGCATTAATGTTCAGATCAGATCTTCATCCATTAAGAGTTTGATGTGCTTGTTGCTAACAGTGGTGACCTTGGAAAAGCTTTGGGCTAAACGCTCTCTCGCCCTGGTATAATCCTGAATCTCGATTTCAGCTTCTACTCCAGATAGCTCCCTCTCTATCGCATTCGTCTCTGCTGGTTCAATGTAGCGACTGGCCATATTAAGCTCGGTTCTCAGTGCCTCGAGTACCCCTTTGGTTACTTCCTTGCCTCCTTCCATCCTTTCTGCCTTCAGCGTTGCCAGTCTATCCAGGGCAGCCGATACCAAGAATAGATTGGACTTTAGCTTTTCCGAGTGGTGAAAAGCGAAATTTGCTTGCTTCTTATCCATAAATCACCTCGAGTTAGAATTATTTTATATTAAACTAATTAAAGCAGAAAGGAAAGGAAATTGCTATGATAGTCTTCGCACTAAGCTGCAGGCACCCTTTCAGGCATTAGCTGCATGAATCCAGGTGACGTAGTCGAAGTCAGAATGGACAAGTTTAGAACCTTGAGAAACTTCATAGCGGGCCAGAAATGAAAAAGACAAGAGTAAGCTTCCCCTCTGGTGAGCTTGTCCTCGAAGGGATATTGGCTATACCCGAAGGTGCTGGACCTTTCCCGGCAGTAATAGTCTGCCATCCTCATCCTCTCTACGGCGGCAGTATGGATAACAACGTGGTCTCCAGCCTCTTTGAGACAGTTACACAGGCAACACTTGCTTCATTAAAGTTTAACTTTCGCGGAGTAGGTGGAAGCCGGGGGGAGTTTAGTCAGGGAATAGGTGAGAGTGAAGATGTGGAAGCAGTTATTTCCTTTATAAGCACAGTAAAGGAAGTTGATTCTAAGAGAATCGGGCTTGCTGGCTATTCGGCTGGCGCTGGCTTTGCCCTTCCCGTTGGCTATAGCGATGCTCGAATTAGGGCTCTGGCTGCAGTCTCGCCTCCACTCCTCATGTTTGATTTTGACTTCCTCAAAAATTGTCCTAAGCCAAAACTTCTTATCTCAGGGAACAGGGATAATTTTGTACCCACCGACCAATTCCTTGAATTTTGCCAAGATCTTCCTGAGCCTAAAGAGTTCGAAAGTATTGAAGGTGCGGACCACTTTTGGTGGGGATATGAACCTCGCCTGGCTGCCAAAGTGACTGCCTTCTTTACTAAAGTATTGTAGTTTCAGGATGATTCTATATAACTTCCCTCCCTTAAAGAAGAAGGCTTTCCTTCCCAACTACAAAGTGGGTTTTACACACTAAATACATTAATGATAATATTGAGGATTACATCGGTGCACTTACATTTGACGAGCTTTTCACCACGGGATTCTTCTCCAGCACTACTAGAGATAGAGAGCTTCTTGCCATGCCTTTTAATTTAAATTGGAAGCCACGTCGGATATTCTACGGATGGTGGGTTGTTGTCGCATGCTTCTTTATTTCATTATACACAGGTGGAGTTATCTTCTATGGGTTCACTGCCATCTTTGAACCGTTAGTGGATCAATTTGGTTGGAGCTATGCGCAGATTTCGCTCGCCGCTTCGCTACGCGGCCTGGAGGCGGGCCTTCTTGCCCCGCTGGTTGGGATACTTGTTGACCGCTGGGGCCCAAGAAGATTGTTATTTGGCGGAGTGGTTATTGTAAGTCTGGGTTTGGTGCTCCTGAGTCGTACTACATCTCTGGGCATGTTCTACGGAGCCTTCGCACTATTGGCCACAGGCATGAGTACCTGTAGTAGCACAGTGTTGATGACAGCGGTCGCTAACTGGTTCCGGAGAAAAATAAGCATAGCCATGGGAATCATGATTTGTGGCTACGGATGTAGTGGCTTGCTGGTTCCAGTTATCGCCAATCTTGTTGATACATATGAATGGCAGAAGGCGATAGCCATCCTCACCATAGGTCTGCTGGCTATATGCCTGCCGCTGTCTCTTCTGGTGAGGCATAAGCCCGAGCAATATGGCTATCAACCTGACGGTGAAGCAGAAAACACCGTTGTGCTCAACACCAATCCGTCTCAAGCAGAAACTGTTGAAGCGAATATCGGAACGAGGCAGGCTCTCAAGAGCCGCACCTTCTGGCATATAGCGCTGGCACTGCTGTGTCAGGCGATGATACTAAGTACCGTGGTCACACATGTAATGCCCTATCTCAGCAGCATCGACATCCCTAGAGCAAGGTCCAGCCTTATAGCTATGGCTATCCCATTGACAAGCATCAGTGGCCGCCTCGGCTTGGGCTGGCTTGGAGATAGACTTGACAAGAGGCGAGTGATAGCCGTTGCCTTCGCTATGATTTGTGGGGGCCTACTCTGTTTTGCATTTACTTCCCTTGAAGCCCCCTGGTTACTTGTGCTTTTCCTCATTCTTTTCGGTATTGGTTATGGAGGTAATAACACGTTGAGGGGCTCTGTGATAGGGGAATCCTTTGGTAGAAGCAATTTCGGGACCATCCACGGCCTCGTGATAGGCATAATGATGGTGGGAAGTATAACTGGCCCACCACTGGCTGGATGGGTATTTGATAACTGGGGTAGTTACCAGCCGATATGGTTTGTGTTTACCGGCCTTGCCGTTGTCGGCATACTGTTAGCGCTAACCACTCCCCCCAATCAGCGCCACAGCCCAACCGTTTGAT
>Ga0315541_1003417_pt1 | contig 12280 bp, 10 predicted proteins | sample SalMarSW160190MG_FD_203095 | JGI IMG/M metagenome (GOLD analysis project Ga0315541, IMG submission 203095) | Salt marsh sediment microbial communities from the Plum Island Ecosystem LTER, Massachusetts, United States - Salt Marsh Sediment SW1601-190 ...
CCCTTGGATTGGATGCATACACAGATAGATTGGAATGTTCCACTTGTTTGGCGTGTAGACGCAAGAAATGAACAAGGAACTACTGAGGGGGATGTTTGGTGGTTTGATGCTCGCCCAGTAAAGACCGCTGCCCCCACGCCAGAAAATAGTTATACTAATATGACATTAGATTGGATGGATTTTGAATGGACTGGTGCTCCAACTGCTACATCTTATGATACTTATATTCGTACAGAAGAAATTTCGTTTATAAATCTTATAAATAGTAGTGTATTAAATTCAATAGATCAAAGCGATTTAATAAATGCCGTAGAAGTAATTTTTGGTAAAAATACAGCAGACTATGATACTAACTACTACTGGCGGGTTGATAGTAAAAATCTATTTGGCGTGTTTGAAGGAGATAGTTGGATGTTTACAACCATTCCTTTTTTACCGCCAGCAATGTCTAAATATTGGAATGGAGAAGAATGGAAATGGAGTGGGGAGAATTTTATATCAACTGAAAAGAAATTAGTGGCTGCTGCCAATAATCGTATATGGCTATGTGATGATGTATAATGGCAATAACACTTACTCAATTTGTATCAAAGAAAAGAATGGTCGGTATTGGAAATGACCAAGTATGGTATGAGGATTTTGATATGCCTGGAGAATTTGTAGTATTAACAGATTCAATAGACGACATAGATACATCAGACCAATTACAAATCTTTGAATGTAATCAAAAAGGTTTTGTAGTTAATGGTGATAATCTATATGTTATTGATCTAATGAATTCAAAAATAACTACTGATGATATAAAACCATCTGAGAAAGAATATCCAGAACGTGGAATTGAAATTACCGGTGTAACATCGGGAGCAAAAATGATTATAGATTTTTGTTCTGCGTCAGATGGCTCTGCAAGTGTTTATGGATACAGACACACAGAGGCAACATTTAGTTCTGGTGAAACAGTTACAGGAACTAATACTGTAAGCGGTGGCTCTGTTTCTTTTGAATTAAATGCTGCTGAAGTTGGCCCTCCACATTGGTATTCATGGACTGTCTATGCTAATGATTCTGTTTATGGTGAAATGCCGACAAAAGCATATTTAGGATGTTCTTATTGTGGTAGTGCTGTTTTAGCAGGAGACCCAAAATTTCCAGAGCGTTGGTATATGTCAAGGCAAGATAATCCTTTTGATTGGTTATATACTGCTAATGATGCTCAATCTGCAATAAGTGGCAAAGACATAAATGCGGAAGATATTGGTGATATTGGCAGATCATTAATCCCTATACGAGATGATTACTTGATTTTTGGTTGTGCAAGTAGTTTAATACTTATAAGAGGACGTCCGGCAAGTGGAGGATCAATAAATCAAATAACAAAATTAACAGGTATATTTGGAGATAAGAGTTGGTGCTTTGATGGTTATAGAAATATTTTCTTTTGGGGAGCTAATGGACTTTATAAATTAAGTTCTGATTTTGCTGCGTTAGACTGTATATCAGAAAAATTACTTCCTAATTTAGTTAAAAATGAAAGTGTAAATCCTGAGACACACAGAGTTACATTAGAATATGATAGAGCAGCAAACGGAATAAATATTTGTATTACATTATTGTCTGATGGTACTAATTCAAATTATTTTTATGATTTATTAACTGAAGGGTTTTTTCCACATGCTTACCCAACAGTTTGTGGAGCATATTCTCAATTTTATTACAGTGCAAACAATCCTGATTATAAAGGATTACTTTTAGGGTGTGCTGATGGCTATGTAAGATATTTTGACGAATCAGCAAAAAATGATGATGTAACAGTAGGCACACAACCTATAGATAGTTATCTTACAATAATATTCCCTTTATGGGAAAATGAAGATTATGAAGGAATATTACAAAAGCTAAATATTATAATATCTGGCGGGGCATCTGACGGAGAATTTACTGATAGTGACCAATTATCTTATGCTCTATACACAGGAAATAATGCTGAGACTGTATTAGAAAATATTATTGATGGTGCAACACCATTTTTGACCGGAACTTGGACAACTGTTGGTAAACAAAATAGACTTTTACCAAGAATGAGAGGTTGTTGGGCAGGTATTAAGCTATATGATAATACTGCTTCTAAGAGTTGGAGTGTAGAGAAAATGTATGGCGATATTAAGAAGAAAGGAAGAATGTAATGGGTCAGTATGAAGATTTAATTGCTTCAATAAATGCGGACATACAGCAGCAAAATTTACTGAATCAATATGCAGCGGCAGAGAAAAAGGCAAGAACGGCCAATCTTGAAAAGCTCGACTATGGCAAAGATGTTCTTAATCAACTTATATCAAAATATTCGCCAGAAACCTATTATGGTGCTGGTGGGGCCGGAGAGACACAAGTAGGATTATTAGAGGAGGCTAAACGCAGAGATGTTGCTACAATGATGGCTGGTTATTATGGTTCCGGTTTAGGCGGCACAACATTAGCTTTTAATGCTCCTATGAGTTGGGAACAACAAGTAGGTGCTCCATCAAGAGCTAAACTTGAGAATGTGCGAATAGGACAACAAGAAGGGTATCAAATAGCACTAATGAATTTAATAACCGGTGTTGAAGACCCTTATCCTGATTATTCTGCTTTGTTTCAGGCAACATCCGCCGCCGCAGCTACTCCGTCTACCAGGGGCGGCACAACTCCGACAACTTACACAACTCCGACAACTTACACAACACCTACAACTTACACAACATCTACAAAAAAAGCTACGGATTCCTACACAGCACCGATTATGAAGCCACTATCTACAACGTATTATGGTAAAGGTTCAACGGCAACAGAGACTGAAAGAGCCGCCTCATATGGACTAAGAACAGTAACTACTTATAATTCAAAAGGACAAAAACAGTTAAATTATTATGAAGGAAATAAATTAATAGCAACGGTGACTGTATAATGTTTATACAACCTACAATAATAGACGGCGATTGGGACTCTGTTAGACAGGCTATTCAAAAAATAAGTGTCTTTAAGACAGGAAGTAGTTCTGAGGCTGAGTTTTCAAAATTAACTATTGATAATTTAAGTGGAATTTTGAAAGCTGTTTCAGGAGCCGTTACAGCACTTGGAGCGGCTACGAATGGGCAAATTCCTATTGGCTCAACTGGGAATGACCCAGTTCTTGCTGCAATTACTGGAACAGCAAATCAAATTACTGTAACAAATGCAGCAGGTTCAATTACTTTATCTTTACCTCAAAACATACACAGTGCCGCAACACCGACTTTTGCAGGAGCAACTTTTACAGGTTTTAGTGGTTTAATTCACGCTACTGCTGGAGTATTATCTGCTGGTAGTTTATATGTTTCTGAATATGGTGCTTTGTTTATAAGTGATTAAAATAGGAAATAGAAATGAAGGTTGCCCATTTCGGGAATTTTGCTCCAAATAGGGCTGGTATACATTCCGCTGCACGGGATTTAATCTTGGCCGAAAGAAGTGTAGGAATAGAATCAAACTATATTGACTATGGATCGGAGGTGGATTGTACTTTTAGTCGTGTATGGATGACAGATGGAGAAGTAACAACAGTATCTCCTGATTGGGCAATAGAAGAAGCAGATATTATTGTACATCATTCTGCCATTCCTCCGCAAGTTGAAAAAACAGGAAAACCTATTGTGATGTATTTACATGGGCGGCCTGAGTATAGCTTTATGCTTGATTGGGGCAAAAAAACAGGGTGTTTGAGAGAAGAAATGCACAGAGCTACTTTGCCACAATATAAGAAATTTATTACCTTTTGGAAAGAACACGTTGATTACTGGAAATATTTATTCCCTGAAAGAGAGATAGGATTGATTTCTCCCCCCATAGACTTAAATAGATATAGTATTGAGGGAAATGTTTACCCTTTCAAACCAGAGGAGAACGGTAGTCCTAATATTCTTATTTGTGATATGTGGAGGGAAGATATTACACCATTTAATACGGTATTTGCAGCCATGAAATTTGCAGAATTGTGTTGTCCTACTGCTAAGATTCATGTAATAGCAGTGCCGATGCCTGGACAAAGTAATCCAGTAATAGACCTTATGTTCGGAAACCTTAGAAAATCAGGATTCTTGGGACATATCGCTACTGTTATAAAGAATCTCGATGAAGTAATGAGAGCTACTGACATTTTAGTTTCTCCTATAGGTATAGAAACAAGGACTATTTTAGAGGCTTCGGCTCTTGGGTTGTCCATTATAGCTGGAGATGGATGTAAACTTGCTTCGTTTACCTCAAATCCTCGTAACATAATTGATACTGTCGAGACTATAAGAAAATGTTGGGAAGAAATAAAGGGGAACGATAGAAAGAATATTAAGAATAAAATACGGAAAAAGACAGAGAAAAATTATGGATTGAATAAAACAGGTAACGAAGCTAAAAAATTATATGAGGAGATTTTAGATGGCAACTTATAGAGTTCCGGTACTGCAAGATTTTAGTTGGCAGCCGCCGGTAGAGGATAAAGATTTGACTGCTCCTCCTGGGGGAGAATCTAAAGGAGATAGATATATTGTAGGAGCAGAGGCTACTGGTGATTGGTCTGGCCTTGATAATCATATTGTAACTTATAATGGTTCTGGATGGATAGATGATACCCCTGCGGAGGGGTGGTATGTGTATGTGAAAGATGAAAATGTTCTTTATCATTATACTGGTGCTGCTTGGGATGCGGACGATATTAGTGCTCTTGAGGCCGATGTTACAAGTATTGATACAAGAGTCTCTAATGTAGAGTCCAGTGTTGGAAGTATAGATACTCATGTAGACAGTTGTGATTCCAGTATTGTAAGCATAGATACTCGTGCTACTAATATAGAATCCAGTGTGGGGAGTATTGATACCCATGTTGATAGCTGCGACTCAAGTATTGTGAGTATTGATACCAGAGCGACTAATATAGAGTCAAGTACAGGTAGTATCAATACGAGATGTGATGCCAATGAGAGTGATATTAGTACTAATAGTCTTGCTATCAGTAATGCCAATTCCAGTATTGCAAGTATCAATACTGCTAAGCAAGATAAGGGTACTTATGTATCAGAATATGGTGCAATTGAGTTTACAATATAAAAGTAAAAAATGGCTGCTTATAAACTACCAATAATAACTGGAACATCTTTAACTATAGGAGATTTACTACGATGGGATGGCTCTAATTGGGTAAACTATGCCGATAGCGCTTTTCAGGCCCAGGGAGATGTTCTTGATGATTTGAATATTCTTGGGGTTAATGCTGCCGATAGTGAATTTCTCGTTGGAACTGGAGCAGGGGTATTAGCTTGGGAATCCGGTGCTACGGTTAGGACATCTATAGGATTAGGAACCGGAGATGAACCACAATTTGCTACTCTTGGTATTGGAAATCCTCTAATACGTGGAGTTTTAAGCGTTAAAGGGCAAGACGGGGATGGTTATATTTGTGAAATTACAAATGATGCCGGAGCCAGTTCTCTCAGATTATCCACTACCGCGGCTGTCTTTAATGAAGATTCGGAGGATATTGATTTTCGAGCAGAAAGTGATAATCTCGCTTATGCTTTTTTCATAGAAGGTAGCACCGGAAATATCGGATTAGGGCCAGCGGCTCCTGCTTATAAGTTATCTATAGGTTCTGCTGATAACACAGACCAGATAGGAATATACCACGATAATACTGATGCTTATTGTAAATGGACTGACGGAGGCTTATATTTTATAACCGATGAAGGAACTAATACTGGTACCTCAGTCGGAATAAAAGGAAAAGGAACCGGATATGGAAATTTCTATCTCTACGACCAAGATGACGCCGAATATCTTAGAATTAGATGTGTTAGCGGTATTGGTTATGTAGATACAGACGGAACAAGCCCAGGTAGTTTATATCTTCAACCCTATTCTGGTCAAGGTGTAGCTTGCTTTGCTGAATGTGCAGAAGGAGAAATACCTGCCTTTTCTATTGCAGGATGGAGAACAGGAGACTCAAAAAGATGGTGTCATATTCAAGTAGGACACTCCGCTCCTGATTCAATTACATTTAGAAACGTGAGTAATTATTATTTTGATGGAAACGTGAGTCCAACTGGCGGAATAAACATCGCAGGATATTTACCTACACCGTCAAGCGGTAAATATCTTAGACTGGGATATGTTTCTGGAGCATTTGCTTATATACAGGGATATGATTATGATACACCTGGCACAGTAAATATTCTTATGCAAGGTTCAGGAGGAAATGTCGGATTAGGAACAGCTGATTTTGGAACAAATGCAAATATGGTATTTGCTTTGGCTAATGGAACTGCACCAACAACAAGCCCTGCAAATAGTGTTCAGTTATATAGTGCTGATTATGCAGCAGGGCACGCCTGTCTCAATATTCGTAATGAAGATGGTGATATAATCAAGCTTGAACAACAACCATATACAGCTATTTCAGACCCTCCAACTCAAGCAGAAGTGGTCGCAATGAGAACAGTTTTAATAAACACAGGGTTAATGGCAGCTTCATAGGAGTTATTATGGCAATCGTCCTTCAACCGCCGGGATACGCTAAGTTGTACGCAGGAGCTGGTAGAATAGTAGGAGAAGCAAAAAGAGCAGAGAGAGAATCTGAAAGAGCCGCTGATATTGCAGGTAGACTTCTTACGATGCAGAATCAACAAGAAATGGCTGTCTTCAACAACCAGCTGGCTCTTGACAGAGCGAAGTTTGCTCAGCTAATGGATTTTGAATTAGATAAGCGGAGTCAGCAATGGCAGATTGAAAAGATGGAGTTACGCTCTCGTCTCGACTTTCAAGAAGAAGAAGCGGAAAGACTGAAAAGAACAAAGCTCTACAATCAGGCTATTGAAGATGTTAAAACGAATCAGACAATTCCTAATGAAACTACAAGAGCACAGATAATCTTTGACTTAGAACAGAAGAGAGATAAAACTGGCATACCATCAATATCTGCTTATAAACAACCTCCAAAAGAAAAAGGCCCGACAGAAGCCGAGTTAGCAAGAGCAGTAAAATATTTAGGCGAGTACGAAGAATCTAAATGGTATCAGCCGTTTGGAAAAGAGCCTACAGAAGAGGAAAGGGCGCTCAAGACTCATTATGAAAAGCTGGTCTCAGATGGACTTTCTACCAAGCCGTATACTCCAGTAGATGCTCTACCAACGCCAAAGACTAAGGCAGAATATGACGCCTTGCCAGCAGGTACAAAGTACATCCATCCACAATTAGGAGAGAGGATAAAGCGGTAATGGCCGATTGGGGACTACAAGACATTTCTACAAAAGAAGACCTTTGGGGACAGGGCGATATTACTATAGCCCCTACAACTGCTTGGGGCGAAGACGATCCAGACGCAAAGGTAGGGTTTCTTGGCGCTATAGCAGACCGTCCTTTTGAGAAAATTCCTTTTAGCCCTCTTGGAGCTATTAGAACATTAAAAGCATCTGAATCCGCAAGGAGGCTTCAAAGATTTGATTACGCTTTAACAGAAGAAAAAGCCGCTAAGCTGTATCCTAAAATGCTACCAGCTCATAGAATGGATATAGTAAGAAACTCTCAAGAATTACAAAAAGGTGATATAGCTGCTGTAGAAGATTACCTTATTGATGCAGACAGGCAATATACACTTGGTGGGCGAGTTGGTCAGATAGTATCAGAAATGCCTGCCTTTATGATAGAGTTTTTTATGACAGGTGGGCTACAAGCATTAGGCAAAACATCCGCAAAACAAGCGGGAGCACGGTTGTTAAGCAGATATGCAACTACAACAGCTGGAAAGGCTGCATTAGCCACAAGTGGCTTTGCTATTGGAACTGCTACAAGAGCTGCTGGAATGCCACATAGAGCAGTTGAGGCTGTTTTAAGACGGCAAATACCACAAAACATAGACGTTGATGAAGTTGGAAACGTAAAAATAACCGGAAAAGTTGAGCAACCAGCTACCGCACTTTGGAAAGGACTATTAGATCATTATATTGAGATAGCATCAGAGCAAACAGGAGAGTTTTTTGCTCCAGCTATAAGTCGATATTTCAGGAAGCTCCCGTTGGCCGGAAAGTTTCTGTCTGCCATAGAACGAAAGTGGTTAAAGTTACATCCTGGTAAAACGGCTTCTGATTTCATTAAGAAAACATCAAATAAAGTCGGCTTTCATGGTGTATTGAGCGAGATTGGAGAAGAATATTTAGGAGACGTCTCAAGAGCTATTGTCGATGTAGACGACTTCGGTGCAAACATAGAAGCACAAAGAAAACATGGCAGAAATGCTAATATCATTGAGAGAATCTCTGCTGGTGTTAAACGAGATACTGCAAATCTTCCAGCTATGTTGATAGCTTTCTCAATACCTGGAGCTTTAGGTAGGGTTGCTTCAATAGCATCTGTTAGGAAGACTGAGGCCGATGCGAGACTCCAGCAGAGCATAGAAGCTGCTATTGGCATGGATTTAGATACTCCGACTCAAATTGAGACTGCTGAAGGTTCTATAGGGTTTGAAGATGACTTCTTGATAGAAAAGTTGGAAGCAGCTCGACCAGAGTATGAGTTCAAAGAACCAGGAATAAGCAAAGTATTCACTCCCAAATGGTTATTAAATAGAATTCTCGGATTGGAGACACTTGTTCAAGATGTAGACGCTGCTGAAGTATCCAGAAATCTTGAACAGACGCATCTTAACTCTTGGACAAATAAAATAGAGCATAAAATAAAGGGCTTAAAGAGCTTAAGGAGGCTACCAGAAACGCTTCCTACATTAGAAATAGAAGAATCCCTTAAAAAAGCAGAAGTAGTTTTTCCAGAAACACAACAGCTTGAGACTGCTGAAGGTATTATTGGGTTTCCTGAAGACATAAACGTAAAAGAGTTCCCTATTGACAAAACTACAGCAAGAAAACTAAGCAATAAGATAACTAAGAACAAACCTCTCTATATAATGAGAGATTTGTTAGATACTTATGATGAGGCTCCTGACTTTTTAACAACAGAAGAACAAAATGTCTTCAACCAAGTAAGAGAGCTTACTCGTTATTTGAGACAAAGAGCCAATCTGGTTCGTGAAAGACAGGGACTTGAGCCGATAAGAGAAGTAAAAGGTTATATTACTCATTGGTTCGATGCAGTAGCTAATAGAGTCGTCAAGAAAGATTTACCAGTCCATTCAGGCTATCTCTATTGGCTAATGAGAAGCTTACCAAAAACGATCAAAAACCCCACAGCTGAAAAACGCAGAGTTAAAGGAATTCTGGAGAAGGACTTTTCTAAGGATTTAGGTAAGCTGCTACGAGTGATGACTGCCTACGATCTACGAGATATTCATTTAATGGAGCCTTATCAAGCTACTTGGGATGAGTTGCAAAGACTTAGAAAAGAAAGGCTCGTTCCAGACGCTACTTATAGGGAGATCGAAAACTATCTCTTATATGACATCCGTAAACACAAGACTTTTGCTGACAAAGCCTTTAATGCTACACTCAAAAAGCCCGTTGACTTTGTAAATAAGTTGTTAGCTCCAACTGGTCATATAATAAACGACCCTTCAAGAGCTATCTTTGGAACTTTGAGACGTTTCGGGCAGCTTTCTGGTCTTGGCTTTAGGCTCAAACCACCGACCAGAAACTTAGGACAGAGGCTTCTTTTATTAGACCTTTATAGAGGACGAGATTATGCTAAGGCTCAAGCTGTTGCTGTTGGTTTAGCTAAAATGCCAGAAGTAAAACATCCTATAACTGGAGAGCTGACTCCTCTAATTGACTTAGTTAGAGAACAAGACTGGTATCAAATCTCATTACGAAAGTTTGAAGACATTTACTCTGCTATAACAAAGACAGAACAGGCAGCAATGTATATCTACGGGAAGACACACGTAGGTTCTTTATTCTTGAGCAATGTCGAAGTTGCTGCTTTAACAGGATATTATGACTGGTTAAATAGATTCCAGCAATCACGAGATGTAAACGCTCCTCTTTATAAACATGCTGTTAAACAAGCTAAGAAGCTAAATGTTCCAGTACAAGAGCTTCTTACCCAAGAAACCGACATGATGTGGAATATTCGAGAGGCTGTAAGAAGAACTCAATGGGAGTATATGAGTATTAGTATGCCTGTCTTTTTTAGGGGTGACTTCAACCGTGCAATAGGTATATTTCAAAGTTGGTGGATGAACTACTTCTTCAATCATTGTAGAGAGTGTACCAATCAGATAATTACTGGAAGAAACTCTCAAGGAAGACTACTAACTCCTTATGGCCGTCTTAGAGCCTTGAAAGGAATGGGAACGATTGTTGCTATGGGTCGTCTGGTAGAAGGCATTCTTGGTATAGAGATGTTAAAGTATCTGTTTATGCCTGTACCTGGATACTTACCTCCAATACCAGAACTTATTGCTGGTATAATTCAGTATTTTACTGCTGATACTGAGCAACAGAGAAAAAAAGCTGCATCGAAAATAAAGTACGGGCTGAAGTTTTGGATACCTTTTTCGGCTTTTCTACGAGATGCAAACAGGCTGCTTAGTGGTGAGTACGACATAAGTGACTTCTTGTTTTATAAGAAAAAGTAGGGGTAACAAAACTATGAGTATGACTATTAAAGAAAGAAACGAGCTTCTCATCCGGCTCGATGAGAGAACAGCGTACTTAGAGAAATCAATGTCTAATCACCTCAAGTCTCACTTTCGATACAGCTTGTTAGCTTGGTCAACCGCAATGTCAGCAATCATAACTCTTTTAGTTATGCTGCTAAAATAGAAAAGGCAGCACCGTCTCCTAAGTACTGCCTAAAAGAAAGAGGAGTGAGAAAGAGATTAGTCAGCATCCAAAGGGCTTATTGGGCCGTTTTCAGCCTTCTTCTTATCTTCATAAGGAGATACTACTTGCCTGTAAAACTCCTGCTTGCAGCATTCTAACACGCCGATAACTTCATTCAAAGTAGTGTAACGAAGGCCATTTAGTTTAATATACTCGTGGCATCTTTCCGTTATCACAAAATTTAGCTCACCAGGAGTGTTTCGAAAAGGAAAGCCGTTTTGAAGTTCTTTTCTGTCTTCTTCTGGTATGTAAGGCATTACTTTGCTCCTTTTAAGAATTTGTTCCATTTAGTTTTTTCTCAAGCTCTCTCTCTCGCTTTCTCGGAATAGCCAAAGCACCGAAGCTTATGCCTAAACCGCTAAATAACGCAGGCCCAAGTATCCCATCCGCACTAAACAACGCTTGTTGTAACTGCTCGGCTTCTGCAAGATGAGTCAACAGACTGCCTCTTAATTGGTTAAACTCAAGATTGTTCTTTGCATACTGATAGCTCATTGCGCTCTCGATTCGTTTAGCGTCCCAAACAGTTGTCCAAGGAAGAATACTCGTAAGCGGCTTGTTGGCGAATACTGCCGCGTCCTTATCGACGTAGCAGGGAGTCGCTAAGTCTGTAGACATTGAGCAGCCAAACAGTATTATCAGTGTTACTGCTGCCAGAATTGTTAGAATTTTCTGTAGTTTTGTCATTTTTAACCTCCATTACTCCAAACAAGTAACATTAGAATTACAAAAAACAACGTCTTTTACTCTCCTTTTGACTTTTTAAGGCTTTCTTTTCTTCTTACGTATCTTTCTAATCATCTCATTTCAAGCAGTCATTTTTATCTCCTATAAACCTATATTCTGTTGTTTTACCATCAACCTGTATCGAAACAACCTTCTCCTGCTCTAAAGTTTCTAACATCACATCAAGCTCTGGTGCTGTCATCTTATTTCTGAACCTCTTAACAAGCTGAGCTTTAGACAGCTTCTTGTGTTTTGCAAGAAAACGAGTGATCTCATCAAAGACATCTCCTATCTCTTTTGCTGTTATCGCCTGCATCACAGTTGGCATGAAGCTTTCAACACCAAGCATCAGTTTAAGAGCGTCTTCAATATCACCTTTCTCTATCCTCTTGTCATCTCTCTTCGACGCCGAGACAATCATAGATACTTTAACCAATATATCATGCCGTCTGCCAGCGTAGCCATCAAGAGTTACATCATCTATCAAATGGCTTTCTTTTCTAAACCTGTTGTACTCATAATCATAAAAACTTCCGGCTTCGTCTGTCATTTCAAACCGCCCTCGAAGCTTGGCAACTTGACAAAGATCATAGACAATATCCTTCTTTATCTGTTTGTCTCCCTCAGACATTTTAGGTCTCGAAACTCCTGGTCGTGGAGTATCCCAATAGACAAGCACAAGACGAGATGTGAATCCGCCACTTATCGAGACCGTCGGTATAGCT
>Ga0315541_1003418_pt1 | contig 12275 bp, 9 predicted proteins | sample SalMarSW160190MG_FD_203095 | JGI IMG/M metagenome (GOLD analysis project Ga0315541, IMG submission 203095) | Salt marsh sediment microbial communities from the Plum Island Ecosystem LTER, Massachusetts, United States - Salt Marsh Sediment SW1601-190 ...
TTATAGTATTTACAAAAACATAGCGGCATGAGTGTTCCCAGTTAGCCCAGGGATGATCATCAATGAAAAAAAACCAGCCATCAAAGGATGGCGATTTGACAATCTTATTGAATGCCTTTATTTCCGTCTCGGGCTTGACTGCTTCTTTCGCCGCATAGACCCACTTACCTTCCATGCTCCCACCCAGAATATCGTTAAGCACAATCTGAAAGGCAACCGATTTAGAAAGCGGGGCCTGGTCGTTAGCCAGGACAGGAGAAATAAGTATCGAGAAAATCAGACACAAAATGGATATAAAGATCTTCTCTCTCCTTTCGTTCATAATGCCTTGCCTCCTTTGCAGCCATTACTGCTATCGCTCAACTTCAATGATTACCTTATAAGTTTTACACGGTGGTATGTTTTTCTCAAAGCTTCGATTATAAACCAGCAGTAAGGTTGTGCGACCCGCTCCAACAGCCTTAAAGCGCATGATTATCTTACCACCGGCCCCTAAAAGTTTAGTGTCAGGTTTGAATTCCGTTTTACCTACTTGCCTCAGGATGGAAGAGTCCACAGAGGCCACTTCCCACATATACCCGGTGGTTGGATTGCCTTTCAGGGTAACTTCAAGGGTATCTCCAATATGCATTTCAACATTGATATCGGCATCATTTTCGCTCAATCTTAAAGGCATGCCTACCGATAAGCTACATGTCAGAGCTAATAGGAAGATCACAAATATGATAGATATTATAACTGATTTAGATATTCTCCTAACCGCTAACCTCCACAAGGCGGAGCCAAATAGTGCTACATGTACATCCAATATCATAACTGAGACATCACCTGTTTGCCCCCGCCAAAGTTGGAGGCAAACAGGTTCTCATTTATCAAACTGTTCCCTCTATTCCGGCGAGCAGGCATTTGGGTAAATTCCCAGATACTCCCTGAAAATCTCAAGGGCATCCTGTGGTGTACACTCACCGTTCCCATTCACGTCACAGCAGATCTCTTCACATGGTCCGCATGCAGTAGGGCAGATCCCCAGATACGTCTGGAAGGCACACAGGGCATCCTTGGGGGTGATCTCCCCGTCTCCATTTACATCGCAACTGCAGCCACACTGGAAACAACCGAGAGAGGTAGACCAACCTGCCACGTCGTCTTTCAACTCCTGCAAATCTAGAGTGTAGTTAGAACCCTGCTCGCATTCAATGACACCAAAATTTAGATAAGCCACGTCACCGCTGGCACCTTCTGCAATGCCACCGGTGGACTTGAAACCGCCACACCGAACAATGCTATTCTCACCTGCCGGGATGACGCAATCAAAGAAGTCAAAGTCCTCTATCAGTGAGCCACTGGCAAAATCGCCAAACTCAAGAACACAGGGATTAAAGGTGACCTCAAAGCCAAGGGAGCCAACTGTATTGGGCGCATCCTGAATCCGAACCGGGATTGCCGTCGTGCCACCTGTAGTACCGGCACTACCTCCAATATCCAACGCACCGGAGGCGTCCTCATCACATCCTGGTGGTGGACAGCCAACATGCAGTATCACCGGCAGCACCACACAGCATTCATCCGGATCGTTGCTGGCAATCTTGATGTTGCCGTAATAATCTCCCCCATCCATATCAGAGGTATCAAATAAGATCGTCACCCCCATGCTTCCACCAGGATTCACAGTGCCACTTGTAGGGCCTATGTCAGAAATCCAGGGGGCATCTGGATCGCAGGCGCAATCGGCGCCTCCGCACCAGTCGCATTCCACTAGGTAGAGGGTATCAGCCCCATAGTTGGAATGCCACAACTGACCAGGGGTACCACCACAGGTAACTCCAAAACCTCCGACGCCACCAGGAGCGGGCATAGAATCCACCACCGTGCCATCTTTGCTCACTCGGTAGATCACCCCACCGGCATCGTCAGAACTGATCAGATACTGACCATCCCAATCCAGGCCGGTGTTTGCCCAAGAGACCCCAAACGAATCTATGATGTTGCCGTTGGTATCGAGTTTGAATATCGTCGAGTTCCATACCGATGACACCCACAGATTATCACCATCCCAGGCAATCCCCAGAATGCCGTCAGTCCCCTGGGGCATAAGATCATAGGAATCGATAACTGCTCCAGTATTGGGATCTATCTTGTAAAACATGTCACTTACTCCATCTTGGCCATGGTAGTCAGTTACCCAGAGATACTGCCCGTCAAAGGTGATCCCATTCATATCAGGTGAAGGACCGGGCAGGGTGCCAGTGACATTACAGTTCTCATCCAGTTTGTAGATATTTCCTGTATCATCTTCGCTGACGAGATAGAGAACGCCCTGGGCATAGTGGAGGCCCATGACTGACATGGCGGGACTAGGACACTGCTTGATCACGTCCCCCTGAGCCTCGAAACTGGGTTTCACCCCAAGGGCTTCACGGGTCTCACTAAAACTGGGAAGCTTTGGTCCACTTAAAGCCGAAAAATCTAATTTAGACTTGGCAACTTCCACCGCCTCATCACAGATATTGGACACCACCAGATCAGCATCACCCACATTGGCTATGTTGAGAGTAAGCTCATCGGTTGTGCCGGGGGGCAACGTGATCTCAAGGCTGGTGGGGGAGACATCGATCTCTGGGTTTCCAGGTATCGAATAATTAATAAAATTTGCTGAATACCCAACCTGCGATATGCCGTATTCGATGCGCATGTAGCCATCCTCACCCCAGTCCGGTCCCCACGAATTTCTCAGAAACCAGACGCCATTAGTGCCTTGATTGTCGTCCCAGCCCACCAGCACAACAGCATGGTTGGGGTCGCCAGGCTCATCAATGTTAAATATACCTCCGGTGTAACTGTGAAAGTATGGTCCCACATATACTGCTGCTGACACAGGACCGTAATCCATGATTGCCTGTTTGATAGCATTCACAGAGGGAATACCATGCACAGGGTCAATATAGCTCCAATCATTTATCTTCCAGGGGTGTGAGTAAGGGCCACCACATGGGACATCCGCAGCCACATAAGGAAATTCCGCCTCTGGAACCGCGCCGGCTTCGGTCTCCGGGAGGCTGAATTTCCATTCGTGATAATCATGGGCCCAGAATCCTCCATCGCAGCTCCATCCATCAGTATTGCATGAAACCAGGTATTGTTCTGACAAATCCTCCTCTAAATTATCTTCAATCAAAATGTTGCTTTCCAGAGGGCCCACAGTGCCAAAGGCCCAACAGCTACCGCAATTCCCCTGATCTCTTACCGGCGTACATTTCCCCTGGTCGCACCAGTTCCAAGAGGACGGGAGTGCTACTTTGGCTTTAATCTCCTTAAATGGTGCATTTACCCACCAATTTTCAGGGGGAACCAATCCGCATAAGTCATTCAAATCACGTTCTGTTGCGGAGTTAGTCCCAACTGTAAAAGCTGCGCCTTTGGCCTCAAGCTCTGCCCGCAGATTTTGAATGTCCTGAGCACTGAGTTTTGCATGCACTTCTGCCGCAAAAACCATGCTCAGCAAAAAACTTAAAATCCATGTCACAAATTTAATTTTTCTACCCCGCATTTTTTTCCTCCTTTCACTTACCCTTAATGTTCAGAACTCCCTCGCCCCGATTAGTTTGGGAAGCCTCCTAAGGGACCCCGTTTTTCCTTGATCGTAATTTTGCTCCTCTCTTCATTGAATCTTTTCCACACTCCATGCCGAGATATCATCCTTAAGCCCTATCAATTGCACGGCTATATCCCCTTTTCCAGCGCGCTGAAAATCCAGTCTAACCAGTTCTCCACTTTTTCCAGCCACTATCAAATCGTCCCGTGCCTCAAAGCCACCCACTCGCAGTTGCCCTTCCTTGATCTTACTGGCATCAAACATATCGAATTTCTTTACAAGTTCGCCCTTTACGTATGTAGAATATTTCAATACCCTTGGATCATAAACCAGATCGAATCCTAAGGCCCTGACCTGATTGGGGGCTTTATCTATCAGCAGTACAAAGGTCACCTTCTGTTCTTTATCGTTAAATAATGTATTGATTCTTATATGCGGTCCCGGGCTCATGATAGGAGGTGTTCTTTTGACCCCTGTCTTACCCTTGCCGCGGTGTGACGACAATATCTTGGAAGCCTTTTCTGGTCCTCCAGCGGCCAAGGGTATGGTTGCATTTGCAAAATAATTCGAGGCCTTATCCAATTCAGCCAGTTTTTGGCAGTATTGCTCCTTCTGCTCTTTCAGACGCTCAACTTCTCTGTCAAATCTTTCTTTGATTTGGGCATCGTCTGACTTTGAGATGTCATCATTTTTCTTCTCGAGCCTGACAATCCTTTGCTCTAGCCAAATCAAATTTGACTTCAACCGTCTTTTACTACCCGTATCTTGTAGCCCAAGGGGTCTATCCAGCGAACTTAGCCTCACATCCAGCCGGCCCAGATACTTTCCTTTATCCCCTGAAGATAAGATGTACCCATTTTTCACCCTGATAGGGGCATGCGTGCGCTTATCAGTACTGATGATAAAATCTATGTCCGAAAGGTCTTCAAGCAATTTGAGATTCTCTTTCTTGGAAAGGCTGGAAAGGGCAATAATCAGATCGGCTTTACCTTTTAGAGAGCTTATCATTTCGTGGGCCGCTAAATATGGGTCCTTGACAACGTATGTGCTGTCTGTTTTCTGGACCGGCAACTCTTCCATGAGGCCAAAGATCCCCACATTGATTCGACCTACGTTCTTAATAGTAAAAGGACTAAATATTGGTTTTCCTGTTTCCTTGGACACCAGGTCAGAGGATATAAAGGGTAATTTTAAGGCCCTTGTCTTTTGCAGTAAAAAGGAGGTGCCGAAGACCAGATCCTCCTGGCTCAGGTTGATTGCGTCATAGGCCATGCTTTGATAAGATGTTAGAATCTTGTCTGCGTTTTCCGATTCTTTTTGATCGCATCTGCTCTTGGATTTAGTGATGAAAAGGTTTCCGGCATCCAGAAGCAAGAACCTCTCCTGAGCTCTTTTTCTCTCTTCATTTAAAAAATCCGCCCGCCTTGATAGACCACCAAGCCTGTTTCGACCTCACCCGGAGGATTCGGTAAAACCTGAAGTATTACTGGTGTAGACAATCACGCCCTGTTTTGTAAGATCTCCGGTCTTGCTCCAACCCATGGATCCAAGAATCAACACGAGGCCAATAGAGAAAAGAATGCCGCCCCACCGGCGCCTCTTTTTAAGATGCCTATTTGCCAACAAGCTGCCTCCTTCCTATTTTGATAAGTTCCCAGAAAAGATAGCCTACGAATAGAATTGATGAGCCTATTGCAAGATAATACATAGAGCCAAACAGGATCATCATTGCAATCAACAGCCGCAACCCATCATTCTGTACCTCCTTGCTATCAGAGATCTCTCCTAGATAAGCTCTAAATTGGGCTTGTGAATGGCTCCTGTCAGGAAGCGTGTTCAGGTACGCAGCCGTCTGATTTACTTTTGGCATAGCTCTGGCGAGCATCAAAGCCTCTTGATTATCGGTAGGCTTTGCAACTCTAGTACTCTGATGGGATTTGCCTGCTTCTGCTCTTCTATGGATGTTGGGCTGTGCCCTTACAGATTTGCTTGTCTCTTTACTCGTTGGCTGATCTGCTTGGGGGTGAAAGATATCTCTCCTATAACGATTATTGTAAAAAGAGCCCCTTATATGAGCGCCACTGGAAGGAGGTGCTTCGTTATCACCTTGTTCCCGCTCCATGGAAGGACCAGCAGAAGAGAAACTTGGATTACCATAGGATTCATGCCCCAAAGAAGGGATAGCAGGAGCAGTTGACGGGTTGCTTGCAACTTCTTCAGCAATAAGTGAGTCAGGAGGAGGTACTGGGCTAGCTGGTTCCTCCTCAACAGGAGGGGATGTTGGATTGTCTGCTAGTTCTTCCTCAACCGCAGGGTCTCCGGAAAAATATCCAGGTTCTGTGTTCCAGCTTTTAATGTCGTCTTTTAATTGAGCAAGCCTGACCTCGCAGTCCTCATGCCCAACTACATCGAAGGCCAGGGAGACCGCTGTGCCACTCTCGCCCTCGTCAATCTTACCCGAACCCGCCACAAAACCACCAACCCTCACTGTGCCGGGCGATGCATTGTTCGCACCAAAAAAGTCAAAACTGCTGGTCAAGGAGCCAGCAGAATATCCCTTATAGCTCAGAACACTGGGGTCATATTGAACATGGAATCCAAGCGCTGCCACATTATTTGGGGCATTATCGATGGAAACAGTAAAGGTAACCGTATTTCCTTCTTCGCCCGATTGATCCTCCAAAATAAGTGAGGCAGCGGTGGCCTTGATGCCCATGGAAAATGTGACAAGCACCAATATGCACAAGCTAATGAAAAAGCAGAATATATTGTTTTTAGTGTACATGAGCAAAATCCTCCTCAATTTATTCCCACCCCAACCCTCCTCTTTGCGAAGCGGGGTCAGAGCGGAAAGCAGATTTCTCTCAAATGGCTCTTCGATTAGCCAGTCGTGACTCTACGCCTCCTCCTCGACAGAATTCTCACCGTAGCCAGCATGAGTACAATCAGACCAAAAAGGATCGCCAGTTTCTCTGCTGTCGTTGTGTGAAGGGCCACATAGCTCACCCCCACCATAGGCATCAAAGCGATACGCACCGTCGCCCGCAAGGTGTCATGTCCGGCTATGCAATCCGCTACAGGCGGTAAGTACCCGTAGTAAGCACCCACAAACGTACGTCTCAGTGTGGTCGGCAGCAGAAACACATCTCTGAACTGCAGTAGAATCTCCACATGCCCTTCAACGGGTGGTCTAAAAGCCGCAGTGGCTATAAAGCAGCCACCACCACCGCCACCGCCTCCACCTCCTTCATGTGGTTCTTGAACGGTAACGGTCGCTTGAGCGGCCTGTCCGGCATCGTCCTCAACCCTTATGGTCACGGTATGCCCAGCAGCCTCAGCCGGTACCGTGCAGGAGACCTGCTCTCCGGCAGTGGCTGAAAGGCTTCCCTCATCGCCTATGATTGACCAGGTAAAAGGTGCCAGGCCGCCGCGGGCTGCAAACACTACCGTTTCACCCACATTCACGGTGGCCGAAGTCGGATAAATACCAAGCTTTTCATAGAAATTCACGGTAGCCTCTGCCGTGTGACCGGCGCTGTCCCCAACCTGGATGGTCACGGCAAGCCCGCCCGTAGGTGCCTCAGCCGGGGCCGTATAGGTGACCTGCTCTCCCTCAGTGGGATCCAGGGTTCCCTTGGTGCCGTCATCGTCAACAATGGACCAGGTGAAGGGTGCCAGGCCGCCGACCGCTTGAAAGTCCTCCGTGTCGTTCACCTTTACAGAAGCCGTAGGCGGATCAACGGCAAGGTAGTCGTAGACATTTACGGTGGCGGTGGCCTCATCACCGAAGTCGTCTATAACCTGGATAGTGACGGGACCAGCGGGGACCAGCTCTGGTGCCGTATAGGTGACCTGCTCTCCCTCAGTTTGATCCAGTGATCCTTTGGTGCCGTCATCGTCAACAATGGACCAGGTGAAGGGTGCCAGCCCGCCGTCGGCTCGGAATTTTTCAGTAGCGCCAACCTGCACAAAGAAACGCTCTGGATCAATGCGTACAGGAAGGTAGGTGAAGAACCCATCTTTGGTGGACCAGTCGGCAATGTGATCTTTCAATTCGCTAAGGATTAAGGTATCGTCAGCACCGTTAATGACAGTGAAGGTCAATTTCACCATCGCACCACTTGCGCCGGAGGGAATATCATCTTCCCCTGCCTCAAATCCTCCAAATATTAGCCGGCCTGCCGTGGGGTTACTCAGTTCTGCATAATCAAAATTAGCAACCAAGGTATCGGTACGATCACAGCTTTTGTATTTAAGCACATTTGGGTTATATGTTATCTCCATCCCAAATGCTGCCACCTCGTTTGGGGCCTCATTTATCGACAGGGTAAATGTGACATCGGCGCCCATTTTCCCTTTCTGATCATCCAGTTGTAAATCCGCGGCTTCTACGGTTACGATGGCTGTAACCCTCTGATCGGCGCTGTCCTCAACCTGGATAGTGACCGGACCAGCGGGGACCAGCTCTGGTGCCGTATAGGTGACCTGCTCTCCCTCAGTTTGATCCAGTGATCCTTTGGTGCCGTCATCGTCAACAATGGACCAGGTGAAGGGTGCCAGCCCGCCTACCGCCTTAAAGACTTGCGTTTCGCCCAATAACAAAGTAGCTGCATCAGGATCAATGCCAAAATAGATAAAGGACCCATCCTTTGTGGACCACTCGGCAATATGATCTTTCAAATTGCTCAGGGGCAACTCGCAGTCCTGTTCACCGATGACTGTAAATTCTAATTTGACCAGCGCGCCACTTCTCCCTTCGGGGAAACCAACAGGATCGAATGCACCCAGGCGCAGCAGACCAATTGAGGGATTACTCACCATTTTCTGGGCGAAATCCTCCAACAGGGTCCCAGAAAAGTCAGCCTCAATGTATTCAAGGACATTTGGGTTATAGCCAATATCCACTCCTAAGCACTTAACCTCATTAGGAGCATTATTAGCTGAGATCGTAAATGATACTAGGTCTCCAATTGGTGCAGACTGATCATCAACCTCTAGGGTGGCCGCAATGCTCTTGCTGGCTCCTAGTATGCATACAAGCGTCAGTATTAACAAAAGAGGAAAAAATTTCCGAAATTTGTTTTTTTCAGTCATTTTATACCCTCCCTACATATTCAAAGATATGGACACTCAGGCATTCTCTTAATCCAAGCAAGAGGGAAGTTCCATATACTTTAGAAAAATGCATAGTGCATCAGCAGGGGTACATTCTCCATCTCGAGTGACGTCGCAGCAGACCTGTTCACACGGAATTTCACAGGTGGTTGGACATATAACGAGGTACTTCTCAAAGGCACAAAGTGCATCCATAGGTGTAATTTCACCATCATCGTTGACATCACCGTCACAGACGCAGTTTGCTAAAAAATAGGCCCCGGAAGTGCTCCACGCAGCAATATCATCCTTAAGCTCTTGGAGGTCCAAAAACGAACAGATGCAATCTTCTGTTTCTGCAACCTCAAAGGTCAATTCAACCGCAGTACCATTGGCGCCGGGAGCTATCTCATCCTCTCCTGCTTCAAACCCTCCGATACGAAGCCGTCCTGGCTCTACCAGGTTGACATCAAAGAAGTCAAATTCCTGCACCAAATCACCGGCAGCCCATTCCTCTGCGTATGTTAGGACTTCAGGATCATAGGTCACCTCAAAACCGAGTGCTGCCACCTCATTAGGTGCCTCCTGAATCCGGATACCAATTGACACCGTGGCTCCGGCAGCACCCCTACCGGCGATTATATCCAGGGCTCCAGAATCATCTTCTTCCAGAATGGTGGCCGTGGCCTGGGCCATGAGGGCTGGGATGGATGAATCTTCCACGCTAATCGTATACTCTCCAGCCTCCATGAATATGTATTCAAACGTACGGGAGTCCCCTGTTTGAACCTCTACGCCATTCGCAAACCAGGTGAAGGGTGGGATTCCCGCATCTTCAGGCACTGCTTTGAATATGACGGAAGCCCCTGCGCATACTGTTACCGAGGATGGCTCAATGGCGAATTCCATATAGGTAAAGGACCCGTCCTTCGTGGTCCAGCCGGCAATATCGTCTTTCAAGTTACTCAGGGGCAACTGGCAGTCCTGGTCACCAATGACAGTAAAGGTTAATTTCACCAAAACCCCACTGCTTCCGGCGACAATTTCTCCACCAACTGTAAAACCACCAAGACGCAAAATCCCAGGTTCAGGATTACTTACCTGTTTGAAGCTCCAACCCTCCATCATCGTGCCAGAAAAATCAGCACCGCTATATTCAAGCACGTTTGAATTAAAACCTATGTCAACCCCTAAGGAGGCAACCTCATTGGGGGCATTATTCACCGAAAGCGTGAATGTTACCTCGCTACCAATACCACCCATCTGGCCATCCAGCTCCAATTCAGCGGCCATGGCTTTTCCAGCCATCTGAATCTGACACAAGAAAAAGAGCGTGGTTAAAGTGCTAATCAGGATTAAGCAGGTCCCAAGGATATTTTTCCTTTTATTAGAGATCATAGGCTTTACCTCCTGTCATTTTATTTTCCATAAAATTTTTCGCTGCTATGGTGAAAAAGCAGAGTTTTTTATGAACTTAACGATCTTGCTTAGCACCCTCCTAAGAAACTCGAGCAAGTTTCTTTCATGTATAACCCTGAAGCGCCATTCGGCATCGAGCCTTTCGGCCCAGAGCTCAAGGCCGAGGGGCTCAAGGCCGAGGGGCTCATGGCCGAGAGGAAGCGTCGGGGTCATGTGCTGAGTAATATGTCTAGCCCCGGTTAAATAACTGCAAATTTAACAGAGCAGGCCCAAATGAAATACGCTTTGCTGTTACTATCATAAATTTCACCCCGGTACCATCTTACGAGCTACGGGGCAGGGGGGGCAAGCCTTAAGGATTTAATTCAGCGCAGACCCTTGACCATTTCTATCCAATTGGCCTCCGGCCAAAATAAAAGCCTTCGATCAGAGAGGGGCTTTTACCTCTGATGAAGGCTTGAAATGAAACTCCTGGAAACTTGCTCCCATGATTAATCTCCAGAAGGTCAGCGACAAATAAATTAGGTTTTAATGTTTTTCATACAAAAATATATATGTCAAGCATTTTTTTTGAATAATATTTATTCCACCCCCTTTATAACTAAGTATTATCCCAATTTATCAAGACTGGATATGGATTAGATGATTTTTCAATATCCGTATTAAATGTTTTTCTATAATTATTCAGCTTGTTAGACTGAAGACTGAAGGTTACTTAGTTTGCAACGATCAAATCAAGCTATTCAAGACCTTCTCGGCTTCGACGATCTTCGGTTCAATAACGGATAAATCTTGGGACGTGGGAACGTAAATCAGATTAGATTCCTGAGAAATAAGTGCCCTTTTTTGAAACGATCCCATTATCAAGACTGGAGAGAACGCGGTATTCTTAGAAACAATGAGATCTTGATCATGTCGGCATGGAAAGTTTTCAGACGAGCAAGAATAGAGGAGAGAAAGCCTTGCAGCGGCTTTTCAGGGCCCCTAACTGAGTGTCTACACCGAATAACTTTTGTTGGGGAGCTGTTTTCTTATACATGATTTATTCTACCATATTCTTGCTTATAAAACAAGAGTTACTTCTCAGGAATCAGCTTATAAGTTAACATGAGAAACAACGTGTTGGGCAAAATGCAGGGTAGATCAAAGTATTCAATAAACGAATTTTTCAAAAACAGCACATCATATTTTGAATTGAATTTTTTCAAGCCTTTGCCTTACTACCAGCCTAAAAAAGGCTACACCTTTCTGGTAGTATTTTATTATGCTATAATAAATGGAGTTTGAAGATTCAGCATGAAAGTCGGAGGCGGATTTGGAAACTCCGGAAAAGTTTTCCATTGTCTGGACTGATTATATGAGGTATAGGGCTGGCTTGAGAGGGTTTGAGCTTACGAAGATCGAGAATATACTTCGGTATTCAAAAGAAAGGTACTTCGACACAGCAACACTAAGGTCGATTGCAGTGGGGAGTCATGATGAAAGATTGGCTCTGGTTCCTTACGAGAAAAAGGGTAATGAAATAATACCCATCACTGTTCATGCAACTACTCGGCAACAAATAAACTTCCGTCTCAAGGCGGGGAGGTTTAAGCATGAATAAGCCAAGGATGAACTATTTTAAAGAAGAAGATATCTTGCATCTCGTCATTTCCGATGAAAAAGAAGCAGGCAGTGTCGAGTTAAGTCCGAATGTTACGGCAGAGCTAAATGAGAAAGGCGAATTAATCGGTATAGAGATTCTGGAGGCAAGTTCCTTTATTCGCGATTCTATACTGGAGGCCGCCCAAGCTAAAATGTTGAATCTGCCTAAACTGTATAGCCTTTAAGGGTTGAGAAGACCTCAAAGGCCGAGCTCAATCCAAGGTTCAAGAAGTCCTGTTGATTATAAGGCTATTGTGCTTTTCGCCCTCTAATAAGCTCAGGATCTTTGAGGCGCCGCGAATACAGAGAAACCATATCTATTTCTGCTTCTTTTGATCTTCTCCCTGCCGAAGACTTCCACAACGGGTTAATAACCGGGGGAAAGCTGGGACCACTACTCGCGACAATTCGTGCCATATTTATAAAGGGATCTTCGATTTTGGCGACCTTGAGCTCAAATCAGCAGGAGACCATTGAACAATCCTTTTCAAGGGAATAGTTTCAGTAAAGAAGGATAAACGGCTTT
>Ga0315541_1003420_pt1 | contig 12272 bp, 6 predicted proteins | sample SalMarSW160190MG_FD_203095 | JGI IMG/M metagenome (GOLD analysis project Ga0315541, IMG submission 203095) | Salt marsh sediment microbial communities from the Plum Island Ecosystem LTER, Massachusetts, United States - Salt Marsh Sediment SW1601-190 ...
GAATAAACTTACCAGATTCAACAATTGGATTATTCAAAAAGGCAGAAAAAACAGAAACAACCGATGCGAAACAGAATCCATTATTTTAAGATAAGTTAGCGGAAGATTATTTATTATTACTTTTTAAAATATTAAGACCTGCGGATTTTAGGTTTTATTATTTGTAAGCTTGTAAAATGCAAAGTAGACACCTTTGTTACACCAGGTGGCGCCACCGAGTTTTGTATCGGATTTATATAATTCATATAATTTGTTGGCTTCATTTACACCATATTGAATGGCAGTATTGAGTTCGTTTACAGTAAATACACCGTCCCATGCGGGAGGATCTGAAAAAGTAAACGAAGGATTTCTGTATGAAAAACCAGGTAAATTAAAATAATTTCTATTATCCTGGACAACTACATCCTGGAATGTTCCACCATTGATCTCCAATCCCGTTATTAAAGGCACTCCTCCAATAAAAGATATTGTTGGATAATAGGAAAATCCACTGCCAACTGGCATCCAACCTCCTCCCTGATCCTCTTCATAATTTTCATTATTGTTGTTGGATCTTTCCCCTTCAAACCACTTTTTGATCCTTTGAATTAGATTTCTTATAAAGTTGTAACCCGATGGATCTGTATACTTCAATGGATTATTAAGGCAATAACTGTACCTGTTATAATTAAAAATATTGTACGGGTCCTGAATAAACGGATCAGGACTCAGGAATCTTGAAATCTCCGGATCATATATCCTCCCGTTTCCCGCTTCACTCTGTTCGCGGGATTTCGCTTCGCTCAACATATGTATCAGTTCAAACATATCCAGATGCTCGTGTCCCGTAAAACAACGATTCGTATACACAGGCGTGGAGACACCTGTATAAGTCCAGTTCGTTGGATTACGTCGTCTTCCCCCCTCCTTCGTCTTGCTTCGGACGGGCAAGCATGGATCGTAATTGTATTCTTCAAGCATGTTACCTGAATTATTCATTATTCCTGTTATCGAACCCAGGTGATCTTTACAAAGATAATAAATCACAGGAGTAGAGGAATCTTGCTTACTAAAAAGGGTATGAAGGATTTACTGGACGGTAAAATATAACTGGCAGTATAACAAAAAACCTGGAACTTCTCAGAACCGAGATTTTTATATAATATCTTGATTTAAAGATTAGAAATATCGTAACTATACAAATACCATTTGCCAGATTTTAAGATAAATCTTTTTTCTACAAGGAAACCTGATTGCTCAATCCAATATTTCTCAATAACAACGGAATCTTTTTTTATCAAATCTGTTTTTAGGTTCTTATATACTTGTAAAAATTTCTCTTTGGAAGTTATAGTTACCTTCTTATTATCCCAAGATTCTTCCTTAACAACATCGTCATCCCATGCCTTTATAATTCCTTTAAGAGGTTTTAATATTCGTTCATTTTGATAACTCGTATCACTATAAAACTTAGAATAAAAATAGGAGAAATATTCAGGTACGGTTTGATTTAAAGACGTTTGCTTACTTTGTTCTTGCGAATTAATACATCCAGAAGTAATTACAAACAATAACAATAAAATGGTTCTCATATTTAATTTATTTATAAGGAAATAATATAGTTGGATTTACTTTTTGGTCTCCAATTCTTAATGTAAAATGAAGATGTGGCCCAGTACCCCATGTTCCTGTATAACCAATAATGTCACCACGGTTAATTGTTAAACCATTGGTTACATTCATTTCAGACAAGTGTGCATAACCGGTTTGGATATATTGACCATTATACAAATAATCATGTTTAATAATAACCGATAGTCCGTATTTTGTGTCTTGAGCCATAACAACCCTACCAGACCATGGACTTCGAATAGGAGTGCCTACTGGTGTACCAATATCAATTGCTAAATGAGGTCTATTTATGCCAAGTTCTGGTATAACTCTATTCCCTTCAGTATATGGACTAGTAATTGGATATTTGGCATCAACGGGAGGTAATAATCCATCCCCTCCTGATGTGGCTGAAATACAGTAGTTTATGTAATTTTCAATAAAGTTCCATGCATCTTGTCCCTTCAATGAAAGAATTGAATTAGGTTTTATATAATTATAATAGACCTCCTTCCACTTTACCTGTTCTTGTCTATTATTATAGTATTCCCCATCCTTATAGTAATATCCTGCTCCGCCGCCTCCAGATTCTAGGAAATCAAAAGGACTGTAATTATTCAGATGGGTTGGATCTGCATATTTCAACCACCCTGGATTCGTCCATATCAATTCAGGTTCGACTTCTGCCTTTACATATCCAGACGGATCTGTATACTTCAACGGATTATTCAGGCAATAACTATACCTGTTGTAAGAGAATATACTGTAAGGATCCTGAATAACCGGATCAGGACTGAGGAACCGTGCAATTTCGGGATCGTATACCCTGCCATTCATATGAATAAGCTCAAACATATCCAGATGCTCGTGTCCCGTAAAACCATGCTGAGTGTATGTTGGAGCAGATACATTGGAATACGACCAGTCGACCGGATTTCTTCGTGTGCCCCATGCATCGTAACTGTATTCCTCAAGCATATCGCCGTCATTCTCCATGATCCCTGTTATTGATCCAAGATGATCTTTACAAAGATAATAAATCACAGGCGTTCCTGCTCCTTCACCTATCGCGAGGGCTACCGGGCCGTCGGGTGAACTTATGTAGTAATAGTGTTTTGTCACGGCCCCTTCGGTAACCTTTTCGTATGTTCCTGAATACCAGGTTGTCCTGATGATCTGCCCCGAACTATTGAAGTGAACCGCCCTGATCCTTTCATCCGCCACATTATAAGTGTAAACAAGCGAGTCTGTATCGTTTGCAATATATTGAGGTTTATTGAAGAATGTATAAGTAATGTTCTGCCTGTTCATGTTTTGACTTCCGGTAATACTATCTACGGCATGAACACGGGTGGGATTGTAATAATAATCGCCTGCTCCGGTTTTGAATGTTATATTGCCGATATCGTCATAGGTCATTAACATGCTGTCGAGACCCTCGGTTTTTGCCCATATCAGCTGGTCAAAATCATCATAGCCAAATGTCTCGGTAATACTTCTCAAACTATCCTTCCTCATAAGCAGATCGCCTATATTTGCATCGAATTCATACCCGAGCCATTGCTTGTTTGTCGCACCTGCCGAAGTTCTTATCCGGGTCAGGTAACCGTTTTCATCGAAAATTTTATTAACCGATATTGCTCCTGCAGAAAGCCCATATTGTGTTATATTTCCATTTGGATCAATACTGTTACATTGCCAGATAACACTATTATCGCTTGCTCTTTTAATATATTCAAGATAACCGTTCGCGTTATAGTGGTATGTGTACAAAAGCCAATGCCAATGGCCACTCTTAGCCGGAGAAAATTGACCATACCTGGCCGGATGTAACTAATTGTTCTCAACCATTTTAGATTAATGAATATTTGACCGGCTAAATGTGGTCAAGGTCATTGGCTTTTCCAGTTAATGGGAGACAGGATTTAAAAATACAGAAAACGATTAAAGACAGGGGACTCCTTAATTTATTTAATAAAGTCCAAATTTTAAGCGAAAAACAAAAAGAAACTGTGATAGATTTCCTTTCTTCTTATATCCTGACAAACGAGCTTAAGCAAAAATTAGCATAAAAAAACCCGGAACTTTCGAACCGTGTCTTCTTATCTTAAAAGCTTGAGATAAACTCTTTCCTGTCAAACTCCTCAATGATACTTTTATTTGTTAAAAGTTCTGTATTATCAGGATCTTTTTTCAGTTTCTCGCTAATCTGTTTTAGTACCTTTTCTTTTCCTTCAATGAAAATCAATAGAAATTGCTGATTTATTTCATCTTGAACAATAGCAAGTGGTGTATTCAAACGTTTATCATACTCTTTGAATGCTTCTTTGTATTTTTCATTTGCTAATTCTATATTTCCCAACTTCTCATAAGTTATACCCAATACGAAAATTGCTTCGGGATATTTCTTTCTTTTCAATAATTCCTGAAGGGATACTATCGATGCTTCATATTTTCCCAAACTCCTTAGCACAGCTGCCTTATTTAAATAAGCGTTGTAAAAGTTTGAGTCTCTTTGAATAGCTGTATTTACATCATTCAAAGCTATATTTAACAAAGAATCTTTCATTTTAACATCATTAACCCGATGGATGTTCTGTAATATTTTAACCGCATTGTCATTGAGCACTAATAAATCCTTGTTCTTCTCATCCATATAAAATGACAACTCATCCGTAATTGTATCATTTGGTGAATAATAAGGGCCTCTAGTAAATGTTTTTTCCTGCTTGGTGTTACAAGAAATTATTGCAGTAACGAAAATAATAATCAATATATTTCTCATAATCGTTTATAAATTAATAAGTTAATAACTCCAAGCATCTATGGTAAATCCGATTCGCATCCGGTAATGGCCTTGAGCCGGAAACGGGCTGACATGACCAGCGCCTTCAGTATAGCTATACCCGACATTAAATCTCAGATATACATCACCGGTACTATAGCCTGGTAATGCAAAAACATTCTGACCTACATTAGTCCAACCGGATTGCGATATAGAAGGTCCACTATAAGGAGTAAGGGAATAGGAGTAGACAACTTTGTTACCGGTCATTACATCAACACTTCCTGAATAAGTAACATCTCCGATATTACCAGCCGGAGTAAAAGCAGATGCAGAAACAGCAGCATAGTACTTACCATTTTTCATATAAACGTTAGCAGCTCCTTTAACCTGAAGCGAACCACCAAATGCTATGCCTTCAACAGCTAAATACTTCAAATATCGCTTATAATAAGAATGTAAACCTAAATCATAATAAACTTTATCTCCACCATTTGCGGCTTGCATAAGATAATGAAAATATTCAGTGACTCCTGCCCGGCTGAGTTCAGGATTACCTGGTGCAGTCGATCTATAAGTCCCGCTAACATGATCATAATAAACACCTGCCAAACCAATACCATTATCCCCTTCTCCTGGTTTCTCGTAAGTACTACCTCCACTGCCTCCGCCACCTCCGGATTCTAAGAAATCAAAAGGATTATAATAATTGAGATTTGTGGGCTCTGCATATTTAAACCAACCTGGATTTAGCACCTGCATTTCCGGCGGATCTTCATTCTGTACAATGAACCCCGAAGGATCAGAATATTTGAGCGGATTATTGAGGCAATAACTATACCTGTTGTAAGAGAAAATACTATATGGATCTTGTATTACCGGATCAGGACTCAGGAATCTTGAAATCTCGGGATCATATATTCTACCATTCATGTGTATCAGACTGAACATATCCAGATGCTCGTGTCCTGTAAAACCACGATTCGTATACGCAGGCGTTGAGACACCTGTATAAGTCCAGTTCGTTGGATTACGGCGCCTGCCCCATGGGTCATAGTTATACTCCTCAAGTATTGTTCCTGAACTGTTCATTATTCCTGTTATCGAACCCAGGTGATCTTTACAAAGATAATAAATCACAGGCGTTCCTGCTCCTTCACCTATCGCGAGGGCTACTGGACCGTCGGGAGCAACAATATAGTAATAGTGTTTTGTCACTGAACCTTCAACAACTTTCTCGTATGTTCCTGCATACCAGGTTGTTTTTACTGCCTGGCCATAACTAAAAAGCCAATGCCCCTAATCACTCTTAGCCGAAGAAGATTGACCATACCTGTCCGGATGTAACTAATTGTTCTCAAACATTTTAGATTAATGAATATCTGACCGGCTAAATGTGGTCAGGGCTTCCGGCTTTCGCACTCCAAACCAACCACCTCCAACGCCTCCTGCTGAATAAAAGAAAATAGCGCCAGAATTCTTCCCTCGCAGAATCAATCCAATACCGCCCGGATACCTCTTGGAACCGGGCGGTGGTTAGTTTTCATATTCGTACTAGATGCCTTGAGTAACAAACCTAAACATGTTGTGCTATTTTGCTTCCTCCCATATTTTGGCGTCTTTGTAAGCATAGAGAACAAGCTGTCCTTTTACATCTAATATTTGATATCTATTTTTATCAAAAGATTGCAATGACTTACCTATTGTAACAAATCGCAACAAGTCTGAGTGATAATCTCCAGCATTTTTAAAATCTCTATAAATAAATTCAATATAATTGGAACTTTTATAATAATCACATCTGAACATGTAATTATTATTTAGATATATTGCTAATTGCAAAAATCTTTTCTTTTCAGGTCTTGTTAGCCAACTAAATGTCGTATCACATTCAGACAACAAAGATTTAAGGTTACCATTATTTTTAAAATTTAAGTATAACTCATTTGAATCAGAAACCGAATAATTCACCCAATCCGCATTATATTCAGGCATTCTTTTAAGATATGGCAGTATCGCTACTATAGAATCCTGAATACTTATTGGAGATGTCTTAAATACTATTTTATTTCTTTCCTTAGGATTGAAAGGCTTTGTGTTTTTACTTAAAAGAAAAATAAATGCTCCTACTGCAATAAATAATAATATCACAATTACTATTAATTTTTTCATAACAAAGTTATTTTTTGTCTAACTGAAGATATCCCCTAATTATCATTTTAGAATCGTTCCATTCATCAAAGAGACCTAAAACATTCCACCAAGTATGACTTGACCCTTTTATTATAAACGTTGCTGCTCCAGCTCCCCATAGTGCGTCTCCTAAACTTATTCCTAAAGACCTTGCAGCTACTCCATAATTGTAATTTCCGAAATCTTCTGCCTTCATATAGCGACCATTATAATAACCACCACGATAAAAGGGGCTCTGAGCATCATCTTTAGGATTTAGTGACTTATCATGCATATTAACCTGATAGAAATAATAAAGTTTTGCAGCATATGCAGATGGACCAGATAATGTCTTATCTATTATATCTCCCACTCCTGTAAATCTCTGTTGTGTAGATGAAATGTAATTATTAAACGAAGAAGTCAGGTCACCCCCAGTGGATTGGGGATTCATTAGTAGTTTAAAATATAAAATTAATTGTTCACGCGTGAGTTCACGATTTCCGTCTGTGGTAAATCTGTAGGTTCCACTTATGTGATCATAATAAACACTACCCAAACCGGCACCATTTTCCCCTTCTCCTGGTTTCCCATAATTTATACCTCCACTGCTTCCACCGCCGCCTCCTCCTAAGGATTCTAAGTAATCAAAGTAATTATTCTGATGGGTTGGATCTGCATATTTCAACCACCCTGGATTCGTCCATATCAATTCAGGTTCGATTTCTGCCTCTTTATAACCCGATGGGTCTGTGTACTTCAATGGGTTATTCAGGCAATAACTATACCTGTTGTAAGAGAATATACTGTAAGGATCCTGAATAACCGGATCAGGACTGAGGAACCGTGCAATTTCGGGATCGTATACCCTGCCATTCATATGAATAAGCTCAAACATATCCAGATGCTCGTGTCCCGTAAAACCATGCTGAGTGTATGTTGGAGCAGATACATTGGAATACGACCAGTCGACCGGATTTCTTCGTGTGCCCCATGCATCGTAACTGTATTCCTCAAGCATATCGCCGTCATTCTCCATGATCCCTGTTATTGATCCGAGATGGTCTTTACAAAGATAATAAATCACAGGCGTTCCTGCTCCTTCACCTATCGCGAGGGCTACCGGGCCGTCAGGTGAATTTATGTAATAATAATGTTTTGTAACAGAGCCTTCAATCACTTTCTCGTATGTCCCTGCATACCAGGTTGTCCTGATGATCTGCCCCGAACTATTGTAGTGAACCGCCCTGATCCTTTCATCTGCCACATTGTATGTGTAAACAAGCGAGTCTGTATCGTTTGCAATATATTGAGGTTTATTGAAAAATGTATATGTAATGTTCTGCCTGTTCATGTTTTGACTTCCGGCAATGCTATCTACTGCATGAACACGGGTGGGATTGTAATAATAATCGCCTGCTCCTGATTTATAAGTTATGTTGCCGATATCGTCATAGGTCATTAACAGGCTGTCCTGACCCGTAGCTTTTGCCCATTTCAACTGATCAAACACATCATACCCGAAGTTTTCCGTTAGGCTCCTGTTTTTATCTTTCCTCCAGTTGAGATCACCTGTATTTGCATCAAAGGAGTATTCAAACCATTGCTTTGTGGTTGCTCCTGTACTTGTTTTGATTTCGGTCAGAAGTCCATATTCATCATAAGACCTGTTCACGACAATATTGCCTGCTGCCATCGAGTATTGGATGATACTCCCGAACTCGTTCATGGAATTACATTGCCAGATAACGCTGTTATCACTTGCCCTTTTGATATACTCAAGATAGCCGTTCCCGTTATAGTGGTATGTGACCGCAAATCCTCCGGGATAAGTCATTTTATACAACCTTCCGCGATCATCATATTGATAATTGAACGGGAAAGACTCCTGCGTAGAAATGCTGTCACATTCCCTGGTGATATTTCCATAGAGGTCGTAAGAATATTTCTTATAACCGTATTGACTGCTTACCTGGCTTAATTTCCCTTTCCCCGCTCCGGACTGATAGTAGGTGTAAGTGGTATTTCCGTTTTCCCTTATCCTTATTGAATCTCTTCCGATGAAATCATAGATTATCGAATCCTCATCGCCTTTTGCAGTTTCAAAACGGATCAGTTCGCCAAGAGCATTATGGTTATACTTATGTTCTCCCATATCAGGATCAGTCGCTTCGGTCAGCATGGCACGCGAATCGTAAGTATAACTCAAAGATGTACCCGTTGATGGAGGAGTTACAGAAATCAGCTGCCCGGTATTATTATAAGAGAAGCCAAGCGTCTTATTATTCTGTGATGTCGATATTATCTGCCCGATACCATTAAAAATTTGAGAATAGTTACGGCTGGTAGCGCCAACCGTTTTGCTGACAGTAGTTGTACTGCCGTTATAAGAATAATCCAGGCTGCTTCCATTCACATAAACCGACTCAGGTCTTCCCAGCGTATCATATGAAAATTCATTCCACAAGGGAGTATTACCTGTAAAATAAGGATTGCTTTCTTTAATTATTTTATCACGGGGAGAATATTGTCTATCAACAAGTATCTCATCCCCGTCAAATCCGACAGTCTGGTTCCGGATTCCCTTTCCTGAATCATCATAATAGGTTACACTCTCCGTTATACCATCCGACCGGGTTATTGAAAATATTGCATCTGCAGGAGTATCTATGCCCCATTCATATTCGGAAGTTATGTATTGATTATCAGACAACTCTGCTCTTGTCTGCCTTCCAAAACCATCATATTCAAATGTTTTTACCAAACCGTTGGGGAACGTTTCACTTAATAATGCCCCGGTTGAGGGTTCATAAGTTTTTGTATTTGTTAAATTTCCCAGGGTATAACTTGTTATAAACCTGTTTTTTGTATCATATTCATATTCTTCAATCCTGTTGTTGCCATCTGCAGGGCTTGTTGTTTTCGATATAATATTTCCAAAATTGTTATAGGTCATGTTAATGCTCAGGGAATCTGCCAGATTAACATATACGGCAGATCTTATTACTCTGCCATAGTTATCATAACCATATTCTGAGAACCTTTGATATTGAGGATTATCCCCGTAGTCAGTCCTGGTAATGGTTGATTTACTGATTCGTGCCGGGCACCACGAACCTTTTTGGATGAACTCATTACGGGTTGTTGTTAAAGCCTCTCCATTTTGCCTGAGGATTGTCAGTGTATCATTACCATACGAATCATAATAATACAGTGTTGTATCGGTAACATTATGCAGCAGGTCTTTGGAGATTACCTGTGAGGCATATGGAAAAAAGCTCCCGTAACCGTATGTTTTGTTTGAAAAAACATATTCTGTTTGACTAAAATCCTCCCCGGTCCCGTCTGTACTTGCAAGTTCCAGGGGATAGGAATACATATAGTTTTCATCTGCATTATAATTATATGTATTTGTGAAACCTGTAATATTATCGGTTAATATCCGGTTTGCAAAACCAAGAAATCCTTTTCCTTCAAGATGGTAAAAAGGATTGGCAAATGTATAATGTATGGATTTTTGAATATCATCACTTCCGGTGTAAATTATGGAGTCTACTACAAAGTGCTTATATGGTTTATACAGTAATGTTACCAGATTTTGCCGGCTAAGAGACCAATCCTGCAGAACACTGTTGTTATATGCAAACTCTGTTTTGTAATTAAGCCCGTTAATTATCGATTCCACTAAATTTGTTCTGTCATTATCTTTAAGTTTGAATATTTTATTCTTCAGAAACAGACAATTCATGAGGCCGCCACCATCGAAACTACCAAACAAAAAATCATCAGTTTCATAGAGTGAGGTATATCCAAAAATTGTATCAGCCTCAGTCTTAAAAGTATTACCCTTGCTGATATGGAAACGCATTTTTATTCCAAGAACATGCGAACCGCCATAATGTGGGGAGATTTCAACAATATCGGATTTACCATCATTATTAATGTCTCTGACAAATAGAGATTCGCCGTCCGAAGATGAAAATGGATCAAATCCAAGAAGCATTGCACAGTTTTCTGTATCATCAAATAGATAGGATATCCCGCTGGAGTTTATAAGGTACCAATCAGGACTGCCAAAATATAGAAAGTCTGTCTTAGAGTCTCCGTTAAAATCACCTTCAAACATATTATCTATAGTAGAACTATTTAAAGGTCCACCTGAAAATGTACAAGTCGTTATTGAGTATTGGTTTGATCCGGCATCATAAAGAAATTCAACCAGTTTATAACCGTTTCCGGTTAAAACAAGCAGATCGGATTTACTATCGCCGTCAAAGTCTACCATCCTGTAGTCTGACCCTGCCGGTAAAGTCAAACTCCAGTCGTTATTTGGTGTAAAAGAATGAATTTTAGCCCCGTTGGAACCTATAAGAAGCACCTCTCCTATACCGTCACCATTGAAATCTCCCGGGTAAAAATGGGTCAAATTACTTATAGAACAAAAATTATATGGGTAAAAGTCTAAAACATTCTCGGGATCACCATTATAAACAAATAATGTGTCACCACTGGCAGAGCTGAAAAAGACATCATCATATCCATCACCATTCATATCCTGCACAGAATTTAAAAGATAACTATATTCAGTATCATATATGTTCTCAATACTTTGATATCCATGATCTGTTCTTTGAAAGGATCCATTTTGATCATTGATATAAAGAGACCATCCTACCCACGACATACTTTCACACCATGTTACTAAATCTTCAAAACCATCGCCATTAAAATCTCCGATAGCCATAATCTTTTCTGCCGGGTTATTTATGAAATTTATTTGATCCCCTGCGGTTAAGTCACCGTTGTCTCCCCAGTTTATTATTACAGAATTATAATTATTACCACTATTGTCAGACTCAATAATCTCTACCAACTTTGAATACAAATTGTCTGTATATCTGAATTCATATTTTCTGACTTCCGTTCCTTCACAAATAACAGATATTTGTGAGAGTAGTTTCGTAAATGGAATATATCCGCCATTAATATAATCTCCCGACATATCTGCGGTCCTGTTCGTGTAATAAAATTCAATGGAATTATATGGATTTAACGCCTCACCAGAATTTCCGGTATAATTTATACTGCTCAACCAGTACTCTCCATATTCATTAGAATAAACATATTCGATATAGTTGCCATTATTGTCAATAACTTTATTGATTAACCATGAATATACATGATTGATAATCCCATCCGGAATCATTCTTGAGTCAACAGAATTTCCGTATTCAATTATCTTTCCATCCTTTCTTTCTTCCTTGAAATATAATGGACCTCCTCCTGTTGATCCGTATGCGGTTACTCGTGCAAAACGAGATGTCTCCGTGAAGTATACTGAATTAGCTTCTCCGTAAGTTCCACCTGAAACCAGTAATCTTTCACCATCGAGAGTAAACCTGTCGGAAAGCGTGAAATCCGGACTCGTTACAGCATTGTCATAGAACATATTTTGTCCTGTCCTTGTGATCTGGGCAGTACCACTGATATGCCATCCATATCCCAATACATCGTTTCCCGATTGACTGTTATAATATATAGATAGAGAAGGAGATAGTCCGGCTGTTCCGGGTGAGGTAAATATGGGTATGTTAATGGCTGCACCACCCATTTGAGTGATAGAAACCGTTGCTTCTGTTGTACCGACTACTTTAGATATGTCAATGGATCGGTCAGGATCCGGTATTTCCAGTCCTTGCAGGTAATCAGTTTCAAACACTAT
>Ga0315541_1003423_pt1 | contig 12258 bp, 10 predicted proteins | sample SalMarSW160190MG_FD_203095 | JGI IMG/M metagenome (GOLD analysis project Ga0315541, IMG submission 203095) | Salt marsh sediment microbial communities from the Plum Island Ecosystem LTER, Massachusetts, United States - Salt Marsh Sediment SW1601-190 ...
CACCCACTGTAGTGGCAATATACGCCTTTTCACCATTGAAGCGGGTGTGTTTCTCATCGGCCAGTAGGTCTTTGGACATCTTGTCGGGGTCTTTGACCGTCGTACCGACGACACTATTGTGCCCCAAGCGATTCTCGAGACGATACCAGTACTGTTCGTCACGTCCAAAGACGTAGGCCAAGGCCCAATGAGGAACACCCCATCGGCGCAGAAACAAGGGCTTTTCCACATCGTCGGTGTAGCCCGTCATGTAAGGCATCACAAAGGAAGGGCGAATGGTAAAGACAGATCCTGTGTGCAGTTCAATGCGCCGCAGGCGAATCCCTGGCATTTTCTTTGACTCAGGAAGAACATCGTGCAGCTTGTATCCTTGCCGAATGGCAGCCAGGAATAGCTCTGGATGCTGCTCGATTGCACTGTCCAGATACTGACGAAACGCCTCAGGATCAAACAAGAAGTTGTTGTATTCTTCCGGGTCGATGAACACGCAAATTTGTTTAGACTTGTTGGCAAGAGGGTCGAAGTTCTTTTCCCGACTACAGTTCCTCTTGCGGCCTATTGAAGACATATGGTAAGCGCTCCCTGTAGATATGAACTGGGCTAGCTTACCGCATACTTGCCAAGATGTCCAGGGAGAACTTGGGGCCTTGCAGACCACAGAATCCGTCAGAATCAGGAAAAGCCAAGTGCGAATTGATCTGACGAAACATAAAGCTACTAACTGGTGAGTTGCTGCAAACTGATGACACTGTGAACAGTAAACACGGTTTACCCCAGTGGTTAGAAAATAAGACACTTGTCTCAAATCATCTGGAAACGAAGCGTGCAATAAAGTGATACCACCCATAGGCGCGACAGGAAGAACCGCACCGCACCCTGGTGTTGGACAGATTGTCTGAGTAGTTTCGGTAACATCATTGTTCATCAGTCAAGCCCCTCTTAATCGCTTATATACGGAAATGCCCCCCCCTCCGCCGAGGTCGCCTCCCCAGCGCGCACGCCCGCGCGACCATGGACGGCGACCCGCCCCGCCTATAGCCCATCCGTTTGTTGGCGGTTTGCACACCTTTGGCTTATGCCTACTCTGATGGCCTCAAACTCTCATAGTCTATTCGTTCCTTCCAACGCACTCTCAATATACGAATGCGTTACAGTTCATCATCAATTTCGTAAGCGATACGCCAACGTCCGGCCAACCAGATGCGGTAAATGTTCGGCTTGCCACGCAACTCTTTTGCACGAGAGGGACGAGGATTCTCCCCCAGGGCACGAATGAGTTGACGGGCCTGGGCGCGCACGTGCCCGGGCAGGGCCTTGATTTCCTTCCGTACCTCCGGGGGAACTTTAACCCGGTAACTCACCAGCCGCCTCCGCCCTATCCAGTTCGGCTTCGAAGTCTTCCCAGTCCATCCAGGCATCCGGCTTGTCTCCATATCCCTGGAGCACAGCGAGCGCCTCTCTGAGAAGCAGCTCGTCTTCGGCCGGGTCGTCCGGCCCTTCCTGTCTCCAATCTTCGAGGATAGAGCGAACCGGGACGTGCAGCAGACGGGTGAGTTCTTCTCGCACCACGCGGCGGACGAGGACCTGTAATTCGTTCGGGCTGAGGGAAATAGTTGTCTGGCTCATAGCAAGCTCTCCTTTCCCTCCCCATTATAGTCCAATGGCGGCGCTTGCGCAAACAGCCGTCGGCTCACTTCTTTCATTACCGACCCAACCCGCCTGCGCAGTTCGTTTAATCCTCTTGATTCGATGTCACATTTGCGGCGCTTTGAGGCGCTGCCGCTGCGCACCTACCGGGACGGCGACTTCCGCGAGGCCGACCCCATCCTGGCCGTCCTGGGAGGCTTTGGGCGGATCGCAGAGGGGGAAAGCCTGCTGAGCCAGTCGTGCTCTTGGCGATCTCAAGCGCCGGGGGTTGGTCGGGGAGTACGTTGCCGATCCCAATCTGCTCTGGCGACATTACTTCCTCACATACGCCGGGTTGGCTTTCCTGGCCGCCGCCTGTGGCGCTCCGGCCCGGGCCTACGCCCGTGCGCGGGGCTGGCCGGCCAGGCACGGTGAGGTGAGCGTGTCTCACCTGGTGCGCTTTGTGGGAAACGTCGAGCACACCCAGGAGGCGCGAGAGGTCACCCTGGCGCTGGCCCGGGAAGCCTCCCGCCATCGCCGGGAGATTACCTGGTACGACGAGAGAGAGGCTTACGTCTACTTCACGATGAACGGACAACGCCGGGTGCTGGCCCCCGACGCCCGGATACGCTGGGGAGACCGGGTTTTCTTCGTCGAGATAGATCGTGGCACCGCCAGCATCAAGAGGTTGGGCAGCAAGTTACGGGCGTACTACGACTTTCGTGGTTGTGCGGAGCACCGTCGTTTCGGAGAGCAATTTCTCCTCCTGGTTATCGCTCCCCACTCGTACAGGGAACGGCAATGGCTGGAGCAGGTCTCCCGGTTGGCTGCTGAGTACAGCGTCGCACCGCTGGATGTTCTGACTACAACCCGGGAGGCAGTGCAGAAGCGGGGAATAGGTGCTCCGATCTGGAGAGGGGTGTAGGATAAGAGCAAGCGTGTGCGTTTTGTAGAGGATGCGTGATGCGTGAAACGTGATGCGTGAGTGCAGGATAAGAGCAAGCGCATGCGCTTTGCATGAGGTGCAATACTGATGCGGTTGATCAAGGGATTGCTGCTGGTGGCGGCGTTGACACCCTTATGTTGGGTCGGCGTGCTGGTGGTCGTGCGCCGGATACGGCAGACGGGCCTGGTGGGACCGGGCCTTGACGACCTGTTTGACCAGGCGGAGAGATATGCCTGGGGGGCTGGTGTATTCCTGGCGTTGCTCCTGGTCAACTTCCTGGGAGGGAGGGGAGGGGTGCTTCCACTTCTCAAGGGGTTGGTGCTGGTTGCCGCATTGACCCCTGTGTGTTGGGTGGGTTTACTGACAGGCTTACGCGTGGTGCGGCAGATGGGCCTGGTTGGGCCGGCTTTCGATGGGTTTTTAGGCCGTGTGAAAGGATCTGCCTGGATAGCCGGCGTGCTCCTGGCGTTGTTCCTGGTCGGTCTGCTGGCGACATTGGGAGTGATTCGGCAATGAGCGCTCAAGGTCACAGTTGCACTTCCCTACTCCACTCTTGCCAATGCCGATGGCGATGCCGGAACCGCCATTGCTGGCTCCCTGACAGAGACTATACATTGGAGGTTGATAGATGGCAAGACTCTACATAGCCTGGTTTTGCAACAGCGCAACCGAGAAGGCAGCCCTGGAAGTCCTCCCTCGGTTGTGGCGGAACGGGGGAGTCCAGGAAGTGCGCCTGGACTTTCGGGGTGACGGGTGGTGCGTGGCCTGCATCGTCACTACATCTCCACCTGCCAACGCACGGATTCGGGAGACACTGGCGGAGGTGGAACTGACCTGCGCCTCGTCTGCCCGGCAGGCACGCCGGAAAGCCGAGCGAAGGCGGCCTGGTCCGCGTCAAAGGGTTGCAACCGCAGGGGTTCAGGCGCAATCCCTACCCGACGGCAGAAGTCGGGCGTCACCCGTTCCCGCACGGAGGGCTCGTACTGGTCCCGGTAGGCGGCCAGCACGCGCAGGCCGTCCCCCAACTCGGTCAGCCGGGATACGGCATCGGCGAAGAGGCCAGGCTTCTCGTGCACGTCGTCCCACAGGAGTTGGTAAGGGGTATGGACGCGTCGCAACTGGGCAGTGAGGCGGCTCAGGTCGTCGGCCTGAAAGTGGCGGGCGACGACGACTACGGGCCAATCGGGCCGGGCCAGGGCGAGCTTGATCAAAGCGTGACTCTTGCCGCTGCCCGGTCGCCCCGCCACCAGGACTCCCTGGTCAGCGTCCAGCGCCACCGCCAACTCCGGCCGCTCGACGAAGCGACCGGGACGGTCCGGGGGCATCTTCAACGCCCGGTATAGCTCATCCTCGGTGGGGTGACGGAAGAGGCGGAAGGGCGGCGCGCCGGGGCGGGGGAGGCCCCGAATCTTCTCACAAGCGCGGCGCAAATCACCGGCGTCCAGTTGCCCGGCATAGGGAGCCGCCTCCGCCACACGCGCCAGGAGCACGCCGAGTATCTGGTCGGCGGTGGCCGCGTCGGGCACCTCCGCCCTGATGAGCCGTCCACGTAGGTCGCTGTGCCAGGCGTCGGGCGGCGGTGCACGCCGCACGTAGAGTCGCTTGAGAAAGACGAGCAGGTCGTCATCGGGCTCAGCCTCCAGAAGAACGGGGAGCTTCCGCGCCCACTCTCGCTCCGGGCCGGTGGACGCGGCGGCGAAGTGGTCCCAGGCATGGTGCTGGCGGGCCTTCGCCAGCCACTCGCGGAAACCGGTAACACTGGCGTGCGCACGGTGATCAACTGCCAATTCCACCCGGTCGAGGGAGTCGGGGGCCAGGTCAATCTGGCCAGAGGTCGCGCCAGCGTAGAGTTGTCGCAACGCCTTGCCGAAAGGCTTGTCGGGGTTCCACTCCACACGGACGGATTTCCCGGCCTTGGCCTGGATAGCCCAGTGAGTGCCAGTCTCGAACTCCAGGATCAGGTCATCTACGACCTCGGGGGCCTGCAATTGTACCCGGCGGGCTGCACCTGGCCCCAGTCCAACCGCCTCGCCCACCAAAATGTAGACACAGAACTCGACCCCCAGCCGCAACTCGAAGGCCGCTCCGGCCCAGTTGGCCCGCCCACCGATGGATGCACGCTCCACTGCCTGTTCCTTTCGGTCAGCCCTTCTCGCCAGTCCTCATCAATCACGCACTCCATTTACGTTTGACGTTTCACGCTTCACGTTTGACGTTTGACGTTTCACGCTTTACGCTTCACGTTTGACGTTTCACGCTTCACGTTCCCAACGGGTATGAAAAACGACCCCACGATAGTCACGATGATGCTGAGAACAGCCGGATCAATCTTCGTAATCCCGATTGTTGGAATCCATCTGGCAAGCGCTCTACCACAATTGTTGCAGTAACGGTCACCACGCTCGTTGTCGAATCCGCAATGCGGACACTTCACCAGATCGGGCGCCGTCTCAGGGGACGTCAAGACAGTTCCACAATACGCACACCGGTGCTTGTTCGGCGTGATCTCCACAAATTCGGTGCTTCCGCAATTGGGACATTCCCAGAATCCGCGTCACTCACGGTCTGTCTCCTCTTGAGACTGGGCGCCAATCGCGCCGACCAACCAGCCAGTGCCAGCGCGATCCAGAAAGACCCCATCAGGCCAAATCCTGCCAGGACCACGACGATCAACCCAGCGTTGAACATCATAGAGTATAGCGTATCTAGAGAGAGTGGGCAAGTGCTCGGTGGCGCGGCGGACTGGCGGCGGGGAGCGGCTGGAGACTCTGTCCGACGGCCTGCAGACACATGCAGCAGGTGGGGGAACGCCGACGACAGAGGGGCCCCTTCCAGGAGCAGTAGTGTGTATCCTTACTCCTGTCTCTCGCCGGTGGAAACAGGCCGTCTAGCCCCACCCTGGTGCTGTTCAACCAGGAGTTGGCCCGGCAACCGGTTGCAGAGCTGATTCGACCTCAGCTAGCAACTCCTCGATAGAGAACGGTTTAGGAAGGAAGCTAGCCGCTCCGGAGGCGATGAGTCGCTTCCGTTCCTGCTCCGTATCCGCCACGTGAGCCGATATCGCGACGATGGGAATGACCTGCGTCACAGCATCTCGCTTCAGATGGGCCAACGCTTCGTACCCATCCATCCCCGGTAGACGCAGATCCAGCAAGATCAGGTCAGGCCGATAGCGACGGGTCATTGCCAACGCCTCGTAGCCATCGGCAGCCACCAAAGAGGTGAAGCCGATTTGGCGCATCGCCGCCGAGAGCAGACCAAGCGTATCCACATCGTCATCAACGATGAGCACACGGCCCTGCCAGGTCAAAGCCTTCTCGACGCTTCGCAGCAAGTCCTTGCCCTCCACAGGTTTGGTCAGGTAATCCGCGGCCCCCAGCCCCCAGGCAGCTCCGTCGTCCTGCCTGATGGACATCACGACGACAGGTATATCGGCCGTGGCAACGTTTTTCTTCAAATCGCGGAGCACCTCCAACCCATCCACATCGGGGAGAATCAGGTCCAGAGTGATGAGGTCGGGCCGTTTCTCCTCGGCCCAGACCACGACGGAACGTCCGCTCCCCAGGATGAAGACCCGATATCCGCTGTTCTCCAGTTGCATCCTGGCGAGGTTGACGGCATTCGGGTCGTCGTCCACGACTAAGATCGTCCGTGCACGGGCCATTACGCATGGCGGAATCCGGCGACCTGGACCTTCTCCTTCCACCTGGACGGGCACGGGCAGAATAAAGGTGAACGTGCTCCCCTTGTCCTGTTCACTCTCGACCCATACCCGTCCGCCATGCATCTCCACAAACATCTTGACGATGGAAAGGCCCAGGCCGCTCCCACCGACCTCCTGGACCAGGGGATGATCGGCCCGGTAGAATCGTTCAAAGATGCGCCCCAGGTCATCGGTAGCGATGCCAATGCCTGTGTCTTGCACGTCCACCCGCACAGCCCCTTCGACAGGGTAGGCCCGCACTTCGATCTCTCCACCTTCGGGAGTATAGCGGACAGCATTACCTACCAGGTTAGTGAGCACCTGATTGAGCCGGTCTCGGTCGCCCATAACATCGGGCAGGCCTCCAACCACCCCGTAGGTGAGGGTCTGATGCTTGGCTTCGGCCTGACCCGCCAGCACATTGACCACATCGGAGATCACCTCACCGATCTGCGTAGGTTGAGGCTCGAAGCGGAGCCGCCCGGTCTCCACCCGCGAGATGTCCAGCAAGTCATTGATCAAAGCAGTCAGACGATCCGCATTGTTCCTGATGATAGCCAGGAATCGTTCCTGCTCGTCGTTGACAGGGCCAACAGCTCCCGCATAGAGGAGATCGGTGTATCCCTTGATGGCTGTCATAGGCGTGCGGAGCTCATGAGAGACATTGGAGACGAACTCGCTCTTAGCCCGATCCGCCTCCACTTCGCTGGTAATGTCCCGCAAGACAGTAACCACTCCCAGGAAATCGCCCCGCTGGGTCAGGACAGGGGACAGGTGGGCGTGGACAACACGGCTGTCAACCTCCAGGGTCATCTGGAAGGCCTTACGCACCTCCACCTCCAGAGCAACAGCACCCAGAAGCGCCTCCATAGCGGCGACCGCCTCCTCCCTGCCCCGAGCGTCGAAGACGGAAAAGAGAGCATGAAAATCCTGGCCGATCAATTGCTCGCCAGGCATGTCCAGGATGCTTTCTGCCGCCGGATTGACCAGGATCGTCTGCCCCTCAGCGTTGTTCACGATAACGCCGTCGGCAATGGATGTGAGGATCGCCTGGCTCTTGGTGGCCTCCTCTTGCTGATGACGGAGCATCTGGCCCAACTCCTGAGCCTGCTGAGTAAGGAGACGGTAGACCTCGGCGTTGCCAATAGCCGTGGCAATCTGACCCAGAACGGTGCGAAAGAGCCGGACGTGAGTAGGGCTAAAAGCCTCCGGGCGAGAGCTGGCTACGGCCAGGAGACCCATGAACGCCCCGTTGGCGACCAGCGGAGCCACCATCAAAGAGCGCATGTTCGGGTCAGCCAGTACTTTAACCCATGCTTCTGTCTGCTCTGTCTGCAGATCACTCAGGACCAACGGCAAATCAGCCTGTCCCAACCGCCATGCTGAGGGGAGCACCGCTACAGGAATTCTCTCACTATTCCAGTTGATCGCCGTCTCAGGTACGACTTGCCCGGCCGCACTATCTACCAGGAAGACCACTCCCATCTCTGCCGTGATCGCCGTTGTCACCCCGGCCAGGGTCCTATGAAGCACCCGGCCCAGATCCAGGCTCGCGGTCAGTTCCCGGGTGATCTCGTGGAGGGCCTCTAACCGGGACTTCTCAGCAGTCAGCCGCTCCACCTCGCCAGCGAAATATTGGGTCAGGGCTACGTCCAGGGCATTGAGGCGACCGTTGACCTGTCCCAGATTTCCTTCTGCCGATAGCAGGTCCTGGATGACCTGGGAGAGACCTTCAGCAATGGAAAGCAGCTCAGAGGGAGTAGCCCTGCGCTCCCCCACCTCTCGATCAGCCCATTGCCGGACACCTTCCATCAGCGTCTCGGTCTGATCTTCCAGCAGAGCATCAACAAGAGACTGACAGTAAGAAAGACACTCGTCCGCAGAAAGGGCAGCATAGGCTGGCAATTTTTGAACCACCGCCAGCCACCGCGCATCAATGTCCGCTCTCTGCTGGTACAACCACGAACCAAAATCCCAGCTCATACCACTCCTCACGCTTAGGTCAGTGTGCACCCTACCCCATATATTGTATCCCAACTCCAGGGGAAACGGGTTACAGCTTTGTTACGGTTGAGTGAAGGGTCTGTTTGGTCATTGGTCATTCGTCATTGGTCATCCTCTACGCAGCCTGCCCCTTGAACTGGCTCATATACAAATTGTGATAGAACCCGCCTTGTGCCAGCAGTTCATCGTGGGTGCCGCGCTCAATGATGCGACCGTCGTTGACGATGAGCAGCCTGTCGGCGTCGCGGATGGTGCTCAACCGGTGCGCGATGACGAAACTGGTACGGCCTTCCATCAACCGCAACAGGGCCTCCTGGATGCGAACCTCAGTGCGGGTGTCCACGCTGCTGGTGGCCTCGTCGAGGATGAGGATGCCCGGGTCGGCCAGGATGGCGCGGGCGATGGCTAACAACTGCCGCTGCCCCTGGCTCAGGTTACTGCCGCGCTCCGAAAGCTCCGTGTCGTACCCCCGGGGCAAGCGGCGGATAAACTGGCCGGCGTTCGCCAGCTTGGCCGCCGCGATGCATTCCTCGTCGGTGGCGTCTAAGCGGCCATAGCGGATGTTCTCCATCACCGACTCGGAGAAAAGGAAGGTGTCCTGCAGCACGATCCCCAGTTGGCGGCGCAAACTCGCTTTCTGCAGATCGCGGATGTCCCGCCTATCAATGCGGATCACGCCTCCGTCAACGTCGTAGAAGCGCGTGAGCAGGTTAACGATGGTGGTCTTGCCCGCGCCCGTCGGCCCGACCAGTGCGACGGTCTGTCCGGGCCACGCTTGCAGGCTCACATCCTTGATCACGGGCACGCCGGGCACGTAGCTAAAGTCAACGTGGTCGAAGACGACCTCGCCGGCGACGTCGTCTAGCGCGACGGCATCCGGCGCATCGGTAAGCTCCGGCTCCGTGTCAATGATCTCAAAGACACGCTCGGCTCCAGCCAACGCGGCCTGGACCTGGTTATAGAGATTGCCCAAATGACGTAGCGGCGCGGCGAACTTGCGCGAGTAGTTGTAGAAGGCAACGATGGTGCCGACCGTGGCCCAGCCCCGGAGCGCCATCCAGCCGCCCAGTCCGGCAAGTATGGCAATATTGGCGTTGCTCAAAATGCCCATCAGCGGTGGGACCAGCATCGCGTACGCCTGCGCGTGGATGCCGACCTTGCGCACCGTCTCATTGGCCACGTCAAAATCGGCCAGCGCCCTGGCCTCCTGTCCAAACGCCACGATGACCCGCTGCCCGCTGAACATCTCCTCCAGTTTTCCGTTCAACTGGCCGATCCGCATCTGGTACTCGCGGAAGCCCCAGCGCGTGCGTTTCCCAACGAAGCCCACCAGCCACATCATGAACGGGAAGATGATCATCGAGCCCAGCGCCAGCCAGAAATTGATCGCAAACATCATCACCAAAATGCCGACCAGCGTGAGCAATCCGGTGAACAGCTCCGTTACGTTCTGGGCAAGCACGCGGCTGATGGCGTCCATGTCATTGGTCAGACGGCTCATCAACTCGCCGTGCGGATGCCGGTCGAAGAAACTGAGCGAGAGGGTCTGCAAGTGTTCGAAGAGATCGCGGCGCAAGGAGCGCATCGCCCTTGGGGAGATCCTCGCCATAACCACACTCTGGCCGACTTTCGTCAGCCACGCACCTGCGTACGCGCCCGACATCAGCAAGATGATGCGCTGTAGCCCTGCTAAATCACCAGCCGCGATGAACCTGTCAATCGCGACACCCATCAGGAAAGGCGCTAGCAGATCCAGGACCGTGTTCACCACCACCAGGATGAACACGGTCACCAGCGCCCACCTGTAGGGCCGCAAGGTGACGAGCAGCCGGCGCAGAGTGGTGCGCACATCGCGGGCCTTCTCGATCTTCGTGCCCCTGTGTCTTCCGCCAGGGCCAGGCATACCAGTTGCTGGTTGTTTAGCCACTGTACATTTCTCCTCTTGAAACGTGAGACGTGAAACGTCAAACGTCAAACGTGATTTGCTTACGTTTCACGTTTTACGCTTCACGCACTATCGTTTCCCAACTGCGACTCGTAGATTTCCCGATAGATGGGACTGGACACCATCAGCTCCGCGTGTGTGCCTTCGGCGGCAACCTGTCCCCGATCCAGCACCACGATTTTGTCGGCGCTGAGCACCGTGCTGATGCGTTGCGCGATGACAAAGCTGGTACGACCGACCATCAATTCGTCTAGCGAGGCCTGAATTCTGGCCTCCGTCTCCACGTCCACGGCGCTGGTGCTATCGTCCAGGATGAGTACTTTCGGTTGCACCAGCAGCGCGCGGGCGATGGCGATCCGCTGCTTCTGGCCACCCGATAGGTTCACCCCCCGCTGCCCGACCACGGTGTCGTAGCCATCGGGGAACGCAGTGATGAAGTCGTGGGCCTGAGCAGCCTGGGCTGCGGAGATGACCTCTTGCTCCGTCGCGTCGGGGCGACCGTAGCGGATGTTGTCACGCACCGTGCCGCTGAACAGCATCGTCTCCTGCAACGCGATGCCCACCTGGGCGCGCAGCGCGCCCAGCAGGATGTCGCACACATCCACGCCGTCCAGGGTCACACGGCCCTGCTCCACATCGTAAAAGCGGGGAATCAGGTGAACGAGGCTGGATTTGCCCGCACCGGTCGCGCCCAGGATCGCCACCGTCTGACCTGGTTCTGCCACCAGGTTGACGTCTCTGAGTACCAGCTCCTCGCAGCCGTGGTTGTAGCTAAAGCAAACATCCTCAAACATCACGCGCCCACCTGCATCGGACAAAGCCTGCGCTTGCGGGCGATCTTGCACATCGGCGGTGCTATCCAGGACCTCCCAGATACGGCTGGCGGATGCGTCGGCGGCCGAGATCGGCCCGACCATACCCCCTAACATCAGCATCGGGAAGAGCGAGTAGGACATGTAGTTAATCGAGGCCACAATCTCGCCCACAGTAAAATCCCCATCAACGATCAGGTTCCCGCCAAACCAGACGACGCCCACGATCCCCAGGCTGACTATGAACTGCATCGTCGGAATCAGCGTGGCCAGGAGTTGCATCACTTTCACGGTCTCGTCCGTCAGATCACGGTTGGCCCAGTCGAAGCGCGCGTTTTCGTGCTCGACGCGGACGAACGCCTTGACCACACGCACGCCTGCCAGGTTCTCTTGCAAGACCTGGTTCATCTTGTCCAACTTGTTCTGTATTCTTAAAAAGAGCGGCCGCGCCTTGGCAAGGAAGAACCAGATGATGCCCAAAATCACCGGGAGCAATACCAGCATCAGCAACGCCAATCGCGTGCTGGTTGCAATCAACATGAACATGCTGCCCACCATCCACAGCGGCGCGCGGGTCAGCATACGCAGGGACATCTGCACCATCATCTGAACCATGTTGACGTCGCTGGTCGCACGCACCAGCAGTTGCCCCGTCTGGACGCGGTCCAGGTTGCCGAAGGAGAACGTCTGCACCTTTCGCACGAGTGCGCTGCGCAGGTCCGCGCTCGCGCTCATTGCCACCCGCACCGAAAGCAGCGTGTTGCCAATGGAAAACAGGGCACTGAGGACAGCAGCGCCAAGCATCAGCAGGGCTGTGGTCACGATAATCCTCATGTCCTGCCTGGCGACACCCTCATCAATGACCCGTTGGGTCAAGCGTGGAATCAGGAGGTCCGCCACCACCACACCAAGCAACAATACCAACGACAGGACAGCATTCTTCTGGTAAGGTTTGACAAACCGGAACATACGTCGCAATGATTTCATCCTTGGCTCCTCCACCATCCGCTCTCGTATCAGGTCAACCCGTAGGCAGCGTAAACCGAAATTTCGAGCCCTCGCCTGGCATGCTCTCCGCGCAAATTGTCCCCCCGTGCATCTCCACCAGTTGCCTGGCAATCGCCAACCCCAGCCCGGTCCCGCCACCGGCCCGCGAACGGGACCCCTCACCCCGCCAGAACCGCTCGAAGATGTAGGGCAGGTCGTCAGGGGGGATGCCGGT
>Ga0315541_1003425_pt1 | contig 12254 bp, 9 predicted proteins | sample SalMarSW160190MG_FD_203095 | JGI IMG/M metagenome (GOLD analysis project Ga0315541, IMG submission 203095) | Salt marsh sediment microbial communities from the Plum Island Ecosystem LTER, Massachusetts, United States - Salt Marsh Sediment SW1601-190 ...
CACCACCAATGCCATCCGGCTACGTAGTACATCCCATCAAGTACGCCGAAGGCGGCCACCACGAAGAAGGAGTACCGTCACTCCAGGTACCGGGGCCTGTGCGGCGAACGCGGCAAGACCCCCACGTGCAGTTCATCCTGGAACCGCACTCCAGATGTAGTCCAGAAGTGCTGCCTGATGCCGTTGACGGTGCGAGCGTACAGGAGTGCGTCGAGCCTCAGGTTTACCACGTAGTTCATGACGCAAAAGCCTACGCACGCGACTGCGAACGTCGCCATCGGCACAAGGAAGCCGTACTCCCGCAGGGCAGTCGAAGCCCACGCCGCACTTTCTTCTCCCCAAGGCTTCAGGATCAAAGCCACCAGGGGGAGAGGGAGTGACACGATAAGCAGATAGTGCTTGAAGAAGGTCGAGATCGTCTCGACCGTATTGAAGTGCGCCTGGGCTATGTTGTCGTATTCCTTGAGCAGGAACTCCTCGAAGCTCTTCCTGCCGTCATCGGGATTCTGCGTCGCTTGCTTTCTCATTCTATCAGGTCGGCAAGAGAATCCTGGATGTTCTGTGACTGCGCTCCAGAACAAGGTACGCGTCAGTAGCGCGTGCACACTGCACGCTACGGCGGACCGGCCTGTTGGTCCGCTTCGAGGGCCGGCTGATCGCTGATGTCGTGCAGCGTCAGAAGGAAGGCCGGCTCGCCGATCCAGTGCGTCCTGACCATGCGGGCCCTGAGGGTCACCTTCCCCGTTTCCACGGGCGCTATGCTCAGCAGCGTCGTCTTGCCTGGCTTGATCGAGTGCTGGAACGGCTTGCCGATCATCGCGTCGGGCTTGACGCCCAGGAGCTCGTGCGAAGCGGGGTTCATGTAACGGACGATCCCGTCCCTGCTGACCACGACGACGCCGTCCGGGCTCTCGTCGATCATTCTGCGGAAGCGCACCTCGCTGACCCGCAGGGCCTCCTCGCTCTGCTTCAACTCCCTGAACAGGGTCGTGTAGGGCCGCACGAGGCTGGCCTCGATGACGGCCTTGTAGATGAGGTAGAAGGCGACGATCTTCAGCAGATGACCCAGCATGTTGACGGGATCGTAAACGTCCAGGTACAGGGTGAAGACCAGCTCAGAGGCTATGGTGAACCCCAGCGAGAGGGTCAGCAGGCTGACGACGTGCGAGTCAAAGAAGCGGCGGTTCTTCAGCAGCAGGAACATCGAGCCGACCAGCACCGCGCATATGGCGTATTCGCGGACCTTCTTGAATCCGGTCATTCCTTCCCCCTCGACGTAGCAGCGGGGGAAGATGTGCCAGTAGAAGATCGACACGAGCAGAAGGAAAGTGGCAATGAGGTAGAAGACGAACACGGGAGCGGCCCTCAGCCTGCGCCGGATGAACAGGGCGGCCAGCAGGAACGTGACCCCCTGCAGGGCGCGCGCCACCATCCAGAGCTGGGCGCTCAGGTTGCTGCCGGCCACCTCGAAGACCCCCATGCCTTTGTACGCCAGCATGTGCAGCAGGTCCACCAGCCCCACGAACAGCAGCGCGATGCCGACGAACATCACGTAGCTGTTGGTGACGTAGCGCCGCGCGTTCCACACCACCATGAAGGTGCCGCAGGCGACGGCGACGCCGAAAGTCTCGGACAGGCTGTGGAACAGCAGAAAGCTGTGCAGCCGGGTGGCCGCCAGGCCCACCAGGGCCAGCCCGGCCAGGACTTGCGTGGCGAAGTCGCCGGCGCTCACGCCGCCACGCTCCACCGCCCTGCCCCCGATCGGCACTTCCATAGGCCGCCTCCTCGATATCAACCAGCAAGCGTACGTCGGCTGCCGTCGTTTGTCAAGACTGCGCCCGTAGCCCCTCCCGGGCGGCTCGGCTGCAATGCTGCCGCAGGCAAGGAGCCACCGGGGCAGGAGGAGGAACGCCATCCGTGGGAAGCGGCATCAGGGCCGCGCCGGCCTACGCCTGGCAGGCGGCCGTCTGAGGGGCGGGCCCCGGGGGATGACACGTGGCACTGGCCGGTCAGCAGTCCCGAGGGCAGCGCCGGCTCAAGGTTGTCTTGCCATTGCAACGTGACGGCGCATTACCTTGTAGCCCGCCTTCGCATAGTAGTTCGCCGTCCCCGGATCGGTCGCCGTGAACCACGCGTGCTTGTAGCCCTTCTGGGCCATGCGCTCCAGGAGCTTATGGAGCATTACGGTGCCGACCTTCTTGTCCCGCAGGGCCAATCAAGCCGTCATTATAGGCGGGACCGAGGACCTTGCAAGGCCCCCTGTGTGCTCCAGTTGGGAGCAGGCTCCGATCGCCTCCTGGCGCTTGAAACATCCGGACCTTTCGTCGAGAATCCCCCCTTCCACTGTCCGGCTATCGAAGCGAGAAGACCCTTATGTCCCAGGCCCTGAGCACATCGGAACCGGCGGGACAGGAGCGCGCCTTCCGGGCGGCAGCTTACCTGATGCTTCTGATGTTCTTCCTCTCGGGCGTTGCGGCCCTGGTCTACCAGATCGTGTGGGCCCGGAAGCTCTACCTCGTGTTCGGTGTGACCGTCTACGCCACCAGCGCGGTAGTCACGACGTTCATGGCGGGCCTGGCGCTGGGGAGCCTCTACTTCGGGCGGGTGGCGGATCGGTGGCGACGGCCGCTGGTGCTCTTCGCCCTGCTGGAGCTGGGGATCGGCGCGTTCGGGGCGCTCTTCCCGCTGATCGCCGAAGCCCTGGAGCCCGTCTACGTGGCGTTCTACGGGCCCTTCGGGCAGAACCACTACGTGATGAGCCTGGTGCGGTTCGGGCTCTCGTTCGCAGTGTTGCTGGTGCCCACGTCGCTGATGGGCGGCACGCTGCCGGTCCTCTCCCGCGCCTATGTCTCCCACGCCAAACGCCTGGGCAAGGAGGTGGCCGGGCTCTATTCGGTCAACAACCTGGGCGCCTTCATCGGATGCGTGCTCGCCGGCTATGCCTTCATCGAGTTGCTCGGCGTCAACGGCACGCATGCGCTGGCCGCGTCGCTGAACTTGGCCGTGGCGCTGGCGGCGCTGACCCTGGACCGGCGGCTGGGGCCGAAGGCCACGCGTGAGGAGGCCCTGCCGGGCCCCGCAGCGGTCGATGCGCCCGCCCTGCCCGGCGCGGCGAAGGTGGCCCTATGGGTCTTCGGCATCGAGGGCTTCACCTCGCTCGTCTACCAGATGGCGTGGATGCGCATGTTGATCTTCTTCCTTCAGACCAACATCTACGCCATCACCGCCATCGTGGCCACGTTCCTGGCAGGGCTGTCGCTGGGCGCGTTTGCGGTGAAGCGGTGGGTGGACCGCACGCCCGATCCGTATCGGCTGCTGGGCCTCATCGAGTTGGGCATAGCCGTCACGGCCCTCATCACGATACCGTTGCTGCCGTGGATGATGCGTTTCCACGCCGGCCTTCGGCAGTCGCTGCTCCGATGGCACTGGGCGGGCTCGACGCTCGGCTCGTTCGCTGTCACCTGCCTGGTCATCCTGCTGCCCACGACCTTTATGGGCGCCACGATGCCGGTGGTCTCCCGCATCTACGTGCCGGCCCTGGCGAAGCTGGGCCGGAAGATGGGCGTCATCGGGTGTCTGGACACGTTGGGCTCGATCTTCGGCGCTTTCGCCGGAGGCTTCATCCTGATCCCCTTGCTGGGCATCCAGCGGACCATCATCGCGACGGCGCTGATCAACCTGGGCCTGGCGGCCTGGGTGTTCCGGGTCGACCCCGTGCCGCGATTCAGGAAGTCCGCCCGCGTGGGATTCGGCCTGTCGGCGGCCGCCCTGGTGCCCGTGGCATTGCTGCTCGTGCTCCGGCCTGTGCCCCTGGTCCACGCCAGTCAGGCCCTGCAAGCCATAGAGCAGCGCCAGCTTCTGGACTACGAGGAGGGCGTCGAGAGCACCGTGTCCGTCGTGGACTTCTACGAGCACACGCGCGTTCTGCTGGTCAACCAGAGCACCGTGGCCGAGACGGGCCGCCTGGAGCGGCCGAGCCACGAGTTGATCGCCCATTACCCCGTTCTGCTGCACCCGCACCCGAAGCGGGCGCTGCTCATCGGCTTCGGCATCGGGTTCACCGCCTGGGCCTGTCGCGTTCACGACCTCGACGTGGATGTGGTGGAACTGAGCGGCGGGGTGATCGAAGCGAAGCGCTTCTTCAAGCACGTGAACAACGACATCCTATCGGACGAACACGTCCGCCTCTACGTCGACGACGGGCGCAACTACGTGCTCGGCACGCAGCGGAAGTACGACTTCATTCAGGCCGGTATCATCCACCCGGGCGTGAGCAGCGGCAACGCCGGCTTCTACACCACGGACTTCTACAGGGAGTGCAAGCGCATCCTGGCGCCCGGCGGCGTGATGTGCCAGTGGTTGCCCCTGCACGCAATGCCGCACGAGGCCTTCAAAACGCTGCTCCGCTCGTTCCAGGCGGAGTTCCCCTACGCCAGCGTCTGGTATAAGTCCACTCCGGGGCACTGCGTGCTGGTGGGCACCGAGGAGCCCCTGCGCATCGACTTCCAGGACGTGCGCGCCCGCGTGAACCGGCCCGCGGTGCGCGCGCACCTCGCCCGCTGCGACGTGCAAGACGTGTACGACCTGCTGGACGGATTCTGCTGCGCGGACGAGACGCTGGCGGACATCGTCGGACCGGGGCCGCTGCACACCGACGACCGGCCCCTGGTGGAGTTCCATTGCAGCCGGCCCCGTTCGCCGGCGGATTATCCGCGCAACGTCCGGTTCCTTCATGCGGCGAGGCAGTTCGTCTGGCCGTGGCTGGTCAACGTGCCGCCAGAGGAGAGCGCCCAGGTGCGTGAGCGGTTCGCCCGGTGGTTCCGGGCCACGGGCGAGCTGGAAGCAGCCGAGTACTACTGGGTGGTGCTGGACGTGCTGCCCCTCACCGCCGAGGTCTACGCGCGCACCTTCCGGCAGATGGAGGCCGCCTTCGGCCGGTGTCTGGCGCTGAACCCGGATGACAGGAACGCCGAGTTCATCCGGCAAACGGCTCTGTCCGCCATGCACCTGGCCACCGGGCGCAGATGCCTGGCCGCGGGCCTCCGGGCGGAGGCGCTGGAGAACCTGCGCAGGGCCATGGAGTCCGAGCCGGAAGGGCCGTACGCCGCGCAGGCCAGGTTCTTCTACCGTCAGGCAGTCGCGGCCGCGCCGTAGATTCTCGCCTGAAAGGGCGCGTGCCGAGTACACGCTGCGCTGGTATAATCCGCGTGCCGGGGGCGATCTGCAGATGGGGCACCCGCCCGGCGGTAGGCATCAGGATGGGTCGCACGCGTGAAGTCCCGCCAAACCGATCGCAAAGGGGACCGGGAGGAACGGACATGGTGACGGCTGACGTGAGGGCGCTCCTCGGCCTGGCGCTTGCGGTGTGTCTGCTCTCTGGGACGGCTGCGGACCTGTTCGCTGCGGAAGCGGACGGCGGATTCCTGACGATAAGAGATGGCAAGTTCTGCAAGGACGGGCGGCCCTTTCCCATCCGGGCCAATTGCTGCGACCCGGCCGTCGGGCACTGGTTCAAGTTCAGGGGGCCGTGGATGGAGGCGGGGATCAAGAACTGCAAGGCCTACGGGTTCAACGCCATCCGCACCTGGGTTCCCGGCACCGGCGAGGTGGAGTACGCTCCCACTTACGAACGGTGGCTGCGTAACCGGGACGACTTCTACCGCGAGTTCGACCGCGTCTTCGTCGACCGGTGCAGGGCCGAGGGCATCTACCTGATCCTCACGTTCACCCAACTGCCCCGCAGCGCCGGGGCGGGCAGCAAGTTCGACGTCGAAAGCGACGCCTACCGCGCCTGGAAGGAGTTCGTCCAGGACTTCTGCGCCCGCTACAGGGACGAGACGCAGATACTCTTCTGGGAGGTGGCCAACGAGTATCGCGGCGAGCCGGACGACTTGCCCGGGACCAGGCGTTTCTACGAGCAGGCCGCCCGCGACCTGAAGGCCGTCGACCCCAACCACCCCGTCAGCAGCGGCGTGGACGGCGGCATGCACTGGCCGGACACCCCCGAGAGCCGACGGGGCTGGGTGAACATCAACGGCTCGGCCGGCATCGACGTCGCCAGCATCCACGCCTACGCGAACGACCCGTGGACCTACAACTGGCACACGGAGCGCGACTACGTCCGGATGGTGCGCGGCCAGGTCGCCGCCGCCCGCGAGGTGGGCAAGCCCCTGCTCCTGGGCGAGTTCGGCGCGGAGCCCCGCCTGACCGCCGACGGCGAGAACCCGGAGATCATCTGGTACATGAAGGCCGTCATCCGCGAGGGTATACCGGCCTACGGCTTCCACTGGTTCTACCCGGTGCCCGAGGCCGGGCTGTTCCGCCTCATCCCCGAGCACAGCCCGCGCACCGTGCAGTGGATGAAGGAGCTCAACGCGATGGCCGCCGTGGGCGAAGAGGTCCCCGCCGACTTCGGGCCCAGGACGGCCGACTACGCCTTCGCCATATGCTCGGGGGAGAAGCCCTTCGCCGGGCCGCCGCCCAGGACGCGCGGGGCGGTCCAGGTCGAGGCCGATGCCGAACTCTTCGGCAAGTCGCAGCCGTGCCTACGCATCACGTGGCACGAGGGCGGGGCGTCGGTCGAGCTCGGCCCCTACCATCCCAACGACGTCTCCGAATACGCGGAAGCCGGAGGCGCGTTCAGCTTCGCCCTGCGCGGCGACGCCCGCCCGCCCGAGACATTCCGCGTGGTCATGGGCGACGCGATGGGCAAGTCGGCCGCGGCTGGGGCCGCCCAGGTGACGGAGCTTCAGGCCGGGTGGGCGAAGGTGAGCGTCCCCCTCAGCAGCTTCGCGATCGATTGGACGCGATGGCAGTTCATCCGGCTCGAGTTCGGGCCTGGCACCTCGGGCAGCATCAACGTGGACGACTTCGGAATCGCCTGCGGGGAGTGAACGGCACGGCAGAGACTCACCACAACGTCACGACGAACACGACGGGGCGACAACAGCTCACCACGACGACACGACGGCCACGACGCAACGGGCGAGCTAGCTACGCTAACACTACGAGCACGACGCAATGGCAGCTTCGAACCACAACGACACGACGAACACCACGTTAAGACGGTCTTCTCTTATTGCTCTTCGTAGTGCTCGTTGTGTCGTTGTGGTTAATGTATTGGGTTCCGTTGCGGTTGAGTTTGCATCTCGCGCCAGCGCACGTAGCACGCGATCCCCACTCCGCACGCGAATCCCCCCACGTGCGCCCACCACGCCACCCCTTCGGTGCCGAGCGACGCGAAAAGGAGCTGCAACAGCAGCCATAACACCAGATAGCCGTAGGCCGGCACCTCGAACTTCAGCGTCCGGATGATGAACCCCCACCGGCAGAGCCACCGCATCAGAAAGCGCGTGTGGGGGAAGAAAACCAGGTACGCCCCGAGCACGCCCGATATGGCCCCGCTCGCACCGACCGCCGGCGTCGTCGAGCCGGGCGATCCCACCACGTGCGCCAGCCCAGCCACCAGCCCGCACACCAGGTAGAAGCCCAGGAACTTCAGCCAGCCCAGGCGTTCCTCCACGTTGTCCCCGGCGATGTAGAGGAAGTAGGAGTTGCCGATGATGTGCAGCACGCCGCCGTGCATAAACATGGAGGTGACGAACGTCCAGAGGTGACGGCCGACCACGACGTCCGCCGGCACCAGACCCAGCAGCTTGATCCAGCCGTCCAGGCCCGCCACTGCGGCGGCCACGAACAGAACGACGTTGACGATCAGCACCGTCATGACGGCCGGGGGGAAGAGCGTCTGCGGAATGCCGACCTCCACCGGGAGGCCGGTGAGGTACTGGAACACGGCCAGAGGCACGAAGTCGTCGTCGACCTCGACCGGCTCCTCCTCGCGCGGCGCCGCAGGCGCGGCTTGCCTCTTGAGCCGGGGGGCGCCTTTGGCGCGGAAGTGGCGTTGCGCGCGCCCGAACTCGTCACGGTCCAGGAACAGGCCCGAGCACCTGGGGCACTGGTCGATGATGATGCCCGAGCCTGGGTCCAGTTCCCGCTCGTAGAGAGGGACGGCGCAGGAGGGGCAGCGGTAGGGCGTGCGTTTGGCGTCGGCCAGCGCGCGGCCCGTGGCGGTCTCGCTGATCTTCAGCCCGGAGGCGCGGGCCAGCTCGCCGGGCTCGAACCACATGCCCATGCACTTCAGGCACAGGTCGGCCTCGGTGCCCTCGATGCGCATCGGGCCCATCGGCTCGTTGCACTTCGGGCACCAGCGCCGCGCCAGCCTTGGTCTTCTCCTCAACACGAACTCAAGGCACCTCCATGAGAACCACGACGACACGACGTGCACAACGGAAGGAAAAGGACGGAAGTATGCCGTGACGTCGTGCTCGTCGTGCCGTTGTGGTGAGCATTGCCGTCCCCTGAAGGAGGCAACCACTACGACACTACGTTCACAACGCAAGAACACGGAAGAAAGACGACAGAGAGTTCTCCTTCACGTTGTGTCCGTCGTGTCGTCGTGGTTCAGCCCTGCTGTAACGTGTTCGTCGTGTCGTTGTGGTTAGCCGTTGCCGTCCCTGAAGACGACGGCCATGACGTTCATCAGCATCACAGAACCATCCTCACGATGCCGTCCTTCATCTGCGCCACGTTGAAGTTGATGAGGAATCCGATCCGGACGCCCGCCAACTTCATGTACGTCAGCAACTGCGCCTGGTGGAGCGGTTCGATCTTCTCCACCGCCTTCAATTCGGCCACGACGTGCCCACCGGCCAGGATGTCCAGCCGTAGACCTATACCGAGCCGGACGCCGTCGTATTCGACGGGCACGTCCACTTGAGGTTGGAATGGGACGCCCAGTTTGCCCAGTTCGTGGCAGAGGCAGGCTTCGTAGACGGATTCGAGGAGGCCGGGCCCCAACGCGCGATGCACGCGGAAGGCCGCCTCAATCAGTTTCGCGGCGACTTGCTCGGTCTCGGGCGGAATCGGCTCGAACTCCGCCGCGTTCCCCATGCCTGCGCCTCCTCAGGCTGCCGCAGTGCGCCGCTGGCAGATACCTGTGACACGAGCGGTTGCGCTTTCGTCCAGGCGGCTGGGCGGCCCACTATGAATTCACCTTGGCTTCGTCGAACAGCCTGTTGATTTCGGCGAACAGCCGTTGAGCTCGCTCCAAATCCTGCTTGCCGTAGGTGCCCTGCTCTCCTGCGCGTTCTGAAGGCATTCCTTCGAGAAGGAGGGATGCCGCTTCTGTAGCGACGGCGTTCTTGCGGAATTCGAAACCTGCGCCGGCAAGACTGGTCTGAACGAACCCTTCGCACGCTGCCAGTATCGGCGCGGTGCTCTGCTCCTTATCCAACATGTCCGCCATTTCATCGGGCGTCGGTGCCGTGTCGCGCAGCTCCTGCTTGGCGTGCACCTTGGCATAATCGTGCTTCAGGGCCTCCAAGTAGATCCGAGCGGGGACGAGATCCTCTGTCGTGAATTCCGTTGTGGTGATCTCGGTGCCGCTGTACGGTTGCGCGTTGACGTAGAGCCCATTACAATCCGCTTCCTTAGCTTGCCCCAGTGCCTTGTGCCCTGCCTCGTCCTTGTCGTAGACGGCAATCGCTTGCGCGCCTCGCCTCGTAGCACGAGCCTTCAGGGCACCGAAAAGGTTCTCTCCAGCGCCGCCGGCCGGGATAATGCTCGTGTTGCGCAGGTCGAGGTATGGCAGGTCGAGGGCAGCGCAGGCCTGGCTGAGTGCGACAAGCATCGCCTGATCGCTGATGCCCTCGACGATAGTGTTCTTGTCAGATAGGAAAAGGCCATACCCCATCGGTAGCTGCAAAGCGCTCCGGATCGGCTCCTTGTGGAGAAGTTGGTACGGCTTGTTCTCCACGACACAAGCAGTTCCGTCTTTCCCCACGAGACGTACCTGGTGTATGCGGTTCGGGTCTATCATGAAGGGCGAGTGCGTCGCGTAGATGACCTGGTGTTTGTGTTCCCGAGCGACCCCCTGCAAGAACTCACACAGGCCCTGTTGCGCCCCGGGGTGCAGCCCAGTTTCCGGCTCATCCAGCAGGATTAGAGATCTAGGCTTCTTCTTGTCGTGCTCGACAAAGCTCAGAACCAAAACGATGGCCCGCAGAAGGACGAGTAGACCATAGCCTCGCTGGGAAGTACTGAAGTGGTACTGTTCCTCATCGGAGAAACTGATGTCGAGCAGACCGTTCTGAATGTGCATTGTCAGACTCGGGGCCGACGGCAGCAGGAGCTGCAGTTTCTCGTTCACCTTCGCGGCCACCGTACGTACGCTCCGCCTTTGCCCCGCCTCCGTCTCGCTGGCTAGCAGTTGGCTGATGTCACACCCGCCAACCTGGAGGAGCTTCGCCACGAGTCTATTGTCATCGCTCTTGAGCTCGTCCAATGGCGCCAGGGACCCCGGGATGGTGGGCAGCTGGCTCGCCGCCGCCATGTCAAGCATAGAGGCACCAGGGAACCACCTGTCGGCGCCGCGTGTGCCTAGGGTCTTTGCCTGCTCCTGCCCTTGAGCGGCCGGGAGCCAACAGGAGACGCCTTCGGAGGTGACTCTGAGAGCAACGCGCTCAGATTCGTCGTTGCTCTTCGTGAATTGCTTCATCTGCTTGCGTCGGCCCCATCCGTCCGGCACAAACCATGTTGTCAGCACCTGAGGCCCCGCGGTGTTCCCTTTGGTCGCGACTTCGTCAGGCTGCAGCGCCTTCGGGTCTCTGTACCCGCTTAGCGCTCGCAGGACGTTTGACTTCCCCGTGTCGTTTGGGCCAACCAACACGGTGACGTCGCGTTCGAATAGGATAGGCTCCGGCTTGAAACCCCTGTAGTTGCGCAGTTCGAGCTTCTCAAGAATCATGTGTCGCTCCGTGCTTCACTCGCGATCGGTCAGAGGGGTTCGCCTAGCTCGCAGTGAACGGCCGCTCGTCTTTCCATGGCCCGTACGATGGCCCCGTACCCCGCCCCTCTGGCAGCAGAATCCCAGATCATTCTAGCCGGGGCAATATGTCCCGTCAAATCGTGCTTATGGCTGCTGCAAACGTCCGAAGCGCCAGCAAGTCCGCGATGTGGCGACACCTCGCCGCTGTCTTGCACTCCGCGCGCTCGTCGTGCTCGTCGTGCCGTCGTGGTTACTTGTCGTCGGTTCGTTCTTCGTCTTCGATTCCGCGGGCCTTGCGGATGGCGTCCAGGCGGGCCTTGAGGTTCTTCTCGTGCCCCTGCTCGGTCGGGCGGTAGTAGATGCGCGTGGTGGGGATGTAGTCCTGGTCCACCCAGTGCCCCTCGAAACTGTGCGCGTACTTGTAGCCCTTGCCGTGCCCGAGGCGCTCGGCGCCCCGGTAGCTGGCGTCCTTCAGGTAGTCCGGCACGGGCAGCGTGCGGCCCTCCCGCACGTCCTTCTCCGCCGCGTCGATGGCGACGCAGGAAGCGTTGCTCTTCGGCGCGCAGGCGATGTAAGTGACGGCCTGGGCCAGGGGGATTCGGGCCTCCGGCATGCCGACGAACTCGACCGCCTGCTGGGCGGCGGTCGCGAGCACCAGGGCGTAAGGCGCGGCGTTGCCGACGTCCTCTGCGGCACAGATGACGATCCGACGCGCAACGAAGCGCGGGTCCTCGCCCCCCTCCAGCATCTTGGCCATCCAGTAGAGGGCTGCGTCAGGATCGCTGCCCCTCATGCTCTTGATGAAGGCGCTGGCGCTGTCGTAGTGCTCGTCCTCGTCACGGTCGTAGACGAGGGCCTTCCGCTGGATGGAGGCTTCGGCGAGGGCCAGGTCGAAGCGAATGCGCCCGTCCGGTCCGGGTTCGGTGCTCAAGACGCCTACCTCGAGCGCGTTCAGGGCGCGGCGGGCGTCGCCGTCGCACATCTCGCCCAGGTGGTCGAGCGCTTCCTCGTCCGCGTCGACGGGGTGCTGCCCGAGCCCGCGCTCCTCGTCACGGAGGGTGCGCAGCAGCAGCTCGCGCAAGTGCTCGCGGCTGAGCGGCTTGAACTGGAATATCTGCGAGCGCGACAGCAGCGGCGAGTTGATCGAGTGGAACGGATTGTGGGTGGTGGCGCCGACCAGGATGACGGTGCCCCGTTCGACGTCGGGCAGCAGCACGTCCTGCTGGGCGCGGTTGAAGCGGTGCAGCTCGTCGATGAAAAGGACGGTCCGCCGGTCGGCGCGCGCCTTGCGCTCGGCGGCCTTAGAATGTGTATGGAAAATCTCAAGCTGCGATCGATCGCGCGCCGGTGCCCAAACGAGTCAACATCAAGTTGCTCATGGCCAGGTATATCCAGGTTTCCTCGCTTTGGGGAAGCGCTTCGTAGT
>Ga0315541_1003426_pt1 | contig 12250 bp, 7 predicted proteins | sample SalMarSW160190MG_FD_203095 | JGI IMG/M metagenome (GOLD analysis project Ga0315541, IMG submission 203095) | Salt marsh sediment microbial communities from the Plum Island Ecosystem LTER, Massachusetts, United States - Salt Marsh Sediment SW1601-190 ...
TTTTTCCAGTTTCTTCGGGTCGATCACCGGTCGTTCACCAAGGTAGGTCCTGAAATACTTGTAATATTTTTCGTCAACCAGTTCCAACACATTGAGCAGTATGCGGTAAATTCCTGCTTCCAGGTAATCTCCACGCGATATGGCACGCCGCAGGACATTATCAAAGATTATTTTAACATAATCGATGTAGGGTGTTGAGATAACTTCCCCGCCGGCATCTTCAATGGCATGGATCAAATCCTGATTCATGATGTCGTTGTCCCTGACATAAAAATCACCAAAGATCCCGACTTTGGGTCTCCTCCCATCTTTTCTTTTTATGGCATTGAACAGGGCCATCGATTCGGCTACCGCACGGTCCATTGATCGTTCACCCAGAAATGCCTTTTCAAGAATAGGGATGCTTTTTCCGATTGCCTTATCAGTCGCTCCTTTTTCTGTTTCGTAGGGACGTATTTTGCACCCCACGTTCCTGATCAGGCCGCCCAGCATGTAGGCGAAGTAAGCATTAAAACTGGCTTTGTATGAGATCTCGATATGGGTCAGTTTCCCTGAATATACGGCTGCTTTTTCAAACCCGTTACCGTACGATTCCAACAGGCTTTTCATGTAATACGGGTAGAGTCTCAGATTACAGCTCAGTTTACTTTCCATCATCCACAGAATGGTATTTTCCGGCTTCAGTTTATGCTTCTCAATGTATTCAATAAATTCCTGGGTGATGATGTTCAGGGGAAGGCACTGCCCGGTGTTGTGCGTCATGCTTTTCTTGATGGTCATCTGGCTTGATTCCATTAGCCGTGCATCAATGCCGATCCGTCGCAGGTTTGCCACCAGGAGCGGAGCTACCAGGCTGTCCCAGCTTGGCATCAACAGAATTTTCCCATCAATCCTGGTGTCAACGTGCGGAAGGATCACGGTTTTTTCCAGGGAGGGAGTGAAGGATTCCCTGGAGGCATGGTTTCTAAAGGATCGCAGGGCTGCCTCTATCCTCGTTTCGTACCCTACGTTCGAATCGTGCTCATCAATCTGTAAGATCAGGTAGGGCTTTTTGTGCTCGTTCATGATTTTTTTAAAATATTCAATCATGAAGGAATCCGGAGCACATTTAAACGCGGTTATCAATACAGGGTAAAGGTTTTTTCGGACGGCAACGGTTGTTGCCGTTTCCAGGATATTTGCAGCATAATGCCAGGGCACTTTTTGCAGCAGGTAGCTATCCCCATTCCCTTGATCCTCATTGGGGATCATATCCTGGAAATAGGTATCAACACCCATTCCGGAAAATATGTCCGGTATCCCTTTATTCATTGATTTGGAAAGAACAACATAGGGTCTGCCCAGCAATACAACGGACAATTTCTCTTTAGGTGTGAAATGGTGTCGGAAGAGGTCCACCAATTTGCGCTTCTGTGCTGTGTTAAAAAGAATCGCCTCTTCGTAAGCCTTTCGAATCCGTGCAAGGGTTAATCCCGGAATAACCGGACTCAGGGAGTCATACAGTTTTCGGGATACAGGTGCCAATCCTTTTGGATCATCCATAAAGGGTGTGAGGCATTTCTTGTCAATCCCTTGCTCTTTCAATGCGTATACCAGGGTAGCACTGAACTGGGTGTAGTAGCAGAAATTTCTCTCCCGGTTTGCTGGTTTTTCCCTGGCTTCCAGGTAGACTGGAATGAAGATGTAGTCCACCATTCCGGCAAGATATACCACGTGCCCGTAGAAAGCGTTTATGGGAGCACAAAACTCCGCACCGGCCAATCGTTTCCCCGTTTTAACGGGTTCGGCAAAATGTTCGCTGCATACGGTTTCAATGGAAAGGTTGCTGAAGAAGCGCTCCCATAGTGTTAATTCTTCAAAGATATGCAGCGAAGCCGGTAAACCGATCTTAATTCGTCCCCTCTTTTTATCGGCTCGCGATCGCTGGATGGCTTTGTTCCGCTCTTCCAGGAGCTGGAAGCCGGCATCTTTTTTTACGTATTTCTTCGTGTCATAATCCCTTCCACAAAGAAAGCCGTAGGCTACCGTTTCATCCCTTACAGTAGCAAGGCTAATGTGACAGTGGTTTGAACAGAGCTGGCAGGTTTCACTCCGGATGGGAATGTCTTCATGATAGAGGTGGAGTCCTCTGAAACCAGTTGTTTTGATTCCCTCATCATTCAGTAGCAGGGCAACTCCCAGTGCACCGGTGAGATGACAATATTTCGAAACAAAAATAGGCTTTCCCAGTCTCTGTTCGAAGGCAGCTACCAGGGCCCTGTTTTTTGCCGTAGCTCCCTGGTAACAAATGTGATCTCCAACCGATCCTTCGGTAGCAACTTTCTTCAGGTAGTTTTCTGCAACAGAAAAGAGCACGGTAGAGAGCAGCTCGTTAACAGCATACCCCTGGTTCAGGAGTTGATTGATATCACGCTCCATGAATACGGTGCAACGGTCACTTGCCAGCGGTGCCCGGACCCCTTTGGCTTTTTCAGCATAATCGGACAGGGAGACACCAAGCTTTTTGGCCTGTTCTTCAATAAAACTACCAGTCCCGGCAGCACAAACGGTATTCATCTGCGAAAAGGTCACCATACCATCCTGCATCAGCGTAAATTTGGAATCCTGGCCGCCAATCTCTATGATGGTATCCGTATTTGGATTGAGTTCAAATGCTGCCCTTGCATGCGCTGTGATCTCGTCAAAATCCCTATCTGCTCCAATGATCTTCCCAATAAATTTCCTTCCCGATCCGGTTGTCCCAACACCTTTGAAAATGAACCGGATTCCTTTACTTTTTGATAATTCCTCTATGGATTCAAAGATAGCCTTGACAGCCTTAAGCGGCTTCCCGGCAGTATAGGTGTAAAATCCTGCCATGGGAATGTTTTTTTCATCCGTAATGATCGCTTTGGTGCTGGTAGATCCGATATCGATTCCCAGATAGGTCGAAATCGGTTGGTTTTCAGCGGGATCAACATAAAGATCTACCTCGATGTTATCGGTATGTCCGGAATGAACCGGAACGTACTCATACTGGTTTTTACTGCTGAAATCCGGATATGCAATCCGTTGCCAGTCAAGTGGTTCATGAAAATATTCCAGATCCTTTTCCGGGGGCAGAATCTCCTCCAGTGAGTGAATCGGTTCAATGGATTCCGGGATTCCCTCGTCCAGCAGCAGTAATCCTGCTCCAATCGCTCCGTAAAGGTGTGACAGTTCATGATGTGCTAACCTGCACTCCATCTGCTCCTCCAGGTGTTTCCGAACTGCAAGATTCCTGGAAACACCACCGGCAAACAGGATCGGAGAGGAAGGAGACTCCTTGTTGAACAGGGTATCCACAATGTTCTTTGCCAGCCCTTTGCACAATCCATCACAGATGCCTTCGAGGGAATATCCCCGTTGCTGCGCATGGATCAGATCCGTCTTGGCAAACACGCTGCATCGTGATGCAATCTCCGGTATGTCGGACCGGTTGCTTAATGCGGTCTCGCAAAAGGCTTCAATTCCGGGAAAATCCAGCCTGAACGCTTGCTGATCAAGGAAACTTCCTGTCCCGGCAGCACAGGATGTATTGGTATTCGTATATTGGTAAGTGCCGGATCTGTCCAGTTTGATCAGACTGAACCGTTCGGCACCTACGACGAGGATCGATCGGATATCTTCATGGAACTTTCTAGCGGCTGCAATCACCGCAACCTGTGGATCGTAAAGATGACAAGATCTGTACTGATACCCTCTCCCCCGGGTACATGCAATGGCCCGGACTGCTGAAAGGTCTGTCATATCCTGCAGTTCCGCTAACTTTCCCCTGACATCTCCGCTGTGAAAAATATAATGGTAATCCAGAATATTCCCGGAACAATCAAGCCGCACAACGGATAGAGATACCGAACCGATATCTATACCAAGTATATTGTTACACAAGTTTTTATCACCAGTCATTTAAATTTTTGGTTCAAGTTAGAGTATGGATCTGTTTTGAAATAAACAGCCCACACCGGATCGCTATTCAATTTTCTTCAACTGTTTCCAGGAGTTTTCCCGGGCAGGATCGAGCTGAAGGGCTTTTAAAAAATAGCGTCGACTCATTTCCAGGTAAATTTCACCAAACGTTTCAGCTATTACTGCCTCGTCCGGGAACAGCTCACTGGCAACATGCAGGAGTTCAATTGCCTGATCCAGGTTATCATTTGAAATCAGTCTTCCGGCAATACCGGTTAATGTGCCCGCTCTAAAAGCATCCGGTGCGGATTTCATCTCTTTTGCCATCAGGAATTTTTCTCTGGCTTTCTCTATATCTCCTTGCATCAGGTGAACATAACCCTCGAGTGCAAGGGTTTGTTTGCATCTGGGATAGATCTCCCGCGCCAGCATGGCAGTTTCACCCGCTTTTCCAAATTCACCAGCATGGATCAGGTAGTCTACTGATTCAACAAAATTATTCATAAAATCCGGGTAGATGGCTGCCCCGGAAAAGACCTGCTTTAACTTTTCGGCACTGCCTGCTGGATCTGACCAGGCCATAAGCCTGAAGGTTCTTATGTTTGAACTCCAGATCATGTTCCAATCGTTATACCAATCATTGATGAGGTTTTCAAAATCAGGAGTAAACCGGAACTGATCGGGGATTGATGGGTTGTCTCTGTAGTTTTTGATGTAATCATAAAAGAATGGAATGGCTCCTTTTTGATGGTAATTCAGATCCGGATTATCGGACAATGACCTGGCTGCCATATAGGATCCCTGGTCAATAAATGCCTGATTGGCAATCGGATGACGGCCATTATTGATAGAGGTTATTGAAGCTTGATAGGATGCTTCAAGGGAATCTGGGTTGACGGCAGAATTAAAGTATTCAAAGGCAGAAGCAATGACCCCGGTGGTATAGCAGCTCTGTTTCTGGAATCGTTCGAAGTACCCCAACCCATAATTATACACGTTCCATAGTGCTTTATAGAGCGCATCATGCTCACGGCTTCTGGTATAGATGGGCGTATTCCACGGTTCTTCAAACAGCAATTGGAAGAGGTAATAAGCGTAGGATCCCTGGTTTGCATCCTCCAGGTTAAATGCCATAGCAATTGCAGCCTCTTCCCGGGGGATCCGGATCAGGATGGTTCGTGTCTCCTGTTGTGATCCTGTATGCATTGCAATAAAATGCCCATTGGTCGGGGTAAGCTGCCACCCCATCCCGTAATCGGTATAATGACCACTTTTGGTTTGCATGGAAGTTTCCATCATTTCAAGGCCAACCTGAGATACAATATCTCCCCTTTGTATGCCACGGGCATATTTCAGCAGGTCGACCACCGTTGACCGGGTTCCTCCGGCAGCAAAACGGCTGCTCATATCGATATATTCCGATTGTTCAAGATTACCATAACGCAACCGGTAGCCTGTAACCCGGTTTGGAATAATTTCTGTAGGGCTGTCCATGCAGGTCTGATCCATTCCCAGCGGGCTCCATATGTGCTGCTCCAGATAATCTCCGAAAGGTTGTTTGGCAACGGATTCAACAATAGCCCCGAGTAGGTTGTACCCGTAACTTGAGTAGTAATAACGGGTTCCCGGTTCAGCAATCAGGTCGAAATCGTCAAAAATATCGAGGGATTCCCGGGTGTCCTTATGCACCTTGATGTGACCCTCGGCATCATAATCCCGGTAATGACTGATTCCTGCAAGATGCCCCATCAGCTGACGGGTGGAAAAACTGTATTTTTTTTCAGGAAAATACGGTACATAGTTACGGATATCCGCATCCAGATCGATTTTTCCTTCTTCGGCAAGCTGGAGGGCTGCAAGAGCAGTCATTGACTTGGTATTGGATGCCAGCCGGTAGGAAGAGTTTTCAGTGGCAGGTACCTGGTTTTCAAGGTCGGCAAATCCAAATCCCCTTGACCATTCGAAATCTCCGATATAAAATCCAACGGAAAGTCCGGGAATCTTATCGAGTTCCATCTTCTTCGTTACGAATTCTTCAAATTGCCGGATTTTAGACTGGAATTCTTTTGGATTTTGGGCATAAGACCGGTAATTGACAGGTAGTATCAGCAAAAGAAAAAACAACAGAGCTAATATATTGGTATGTTTTCTCATAACAGTTTATTTATTCAATGGGTAGAGATTATCGGGTATATTTTTGTACTCCAGTGTGGTAAGATCGGCAGGCCCCATACCAGGAGTATCGACCAGTATGATGGTTTTTGCGAATCCGTTTTCATAGTAACCCCTTCGGAAGTGAACCCGGGATTTCAGTACAATGATGTCCAGCTCTCCCAGGTTGATTCCCAGCGGTTCAAAGATCCGGGTTGATGTGACCTGGTGAAGCAGTGGGGTAATAATCAGCCAGTTGTTTTTAGGAAAACCGATAACAGCCACATTGTCGAAGTGGCTGTATGCTCCGAAGTATGAAAGTATTCCTTTTATCGTGACAGGATTCCCGGCAAAGGCATCTCCATAACCCCCAACCTGGATTTGAACCACATCACCCACCTGGGAATCTTCGCTTATCAACGCATTAATTGCCAGGCTATCGGATAGGGTTGCGATGCAGAAATTTCTGCCTTTCTGCTGTATCAGCGCTTCCAGAATATGAGTAGCATTGCCGCTGCGATCACTGTGATCGCCAATTACGATCGGGGTTTTCCCTTCACGGGCTGCCTGGATGGCCATGGTTACTCCTTCTTCTGTTTTTGGGAGCTTTTTCCCTGCAAACGATTCCCTGACACGCCAGACGTAATCGTTCATGTCGTCTGCTACCCGGTCAGCCAGTTCCTGGTCATTGTTTGCCACGACCATGACGGTTGCACCCACATCGGGGACGTCAGCGTAGGCAAATCCAAAGGCTACCGATACAAAAAGATCCGGCACCCTGGCTTCCCATCGCCGTGCCCGTTCCATAATCTCCATGGCAGGGCTTTCCCCCGTCCACTGGAAAACACTGGGAGTAATAACCCCCGGTTTGCGGGTCGCCATAACCGGCTGGTAAGTGCCCCGTATGGTGCGGATCAGGATACGGGCAGCCCGTTCACCCTGTAACCCTGAATCGTAATGAGGGTATCTTTTCGTGATGAAGACTGCATCCGCTGCATCCGACAATTCATGATCTTCATTGGCATGCAGGTCAAGGGTTATAACTATGGGAATATCACCGATCACCTCACGCAACCGGCGTACCAGCTCAGCTTCCGGTTTTGGAATACCGGTTACCGCCATGGCACCATGTAACGCGAGGAACAGACCATCGAGTTTTCCGGCGTTTGCAAGGTCTTCCGCCATCCCCCTGGAATACTTCTCAAATGCTTCACGGGTTATCCAGCTACCGGAAGAGCCTCCCTTTGCTCCTCTGGGTGAATAAATCCCGACCAAGTCCGTGCCACCATATTCATTGCAGCGGCTGACGAATCCATGGATGTAATCCCCGCGGGTTAAAACTTCAGTACCCTTCTGCGGTGGTCCGTAATATTCCCACTCTGCTATGCCGGTTGGAGTAGGGCAGAAGGTACAGGTTTCGTGTGAGAAAGAAGCGACTGCAATGCGTATCTTTCTCTCGGTCTGATCACCCATTTTACTGATTTTCTCCCGCATCTCCACCTGAAATTCATCCTGCCCGGTACACGGGAAGTCGGAAAAGAGCAGGATGTAAAAAAATAGGATGACCGGAATGCATGATTTATTCATCATGATGGAACGGATTTATTGTACAATGGTCTTAAATGTAACAATTTATTTCATGTTTCCAATTATTGATTTTATATTTAGAAAAGTTCAAAAAACAAACGAAAATGAATAGACTAATACCTTTCGCTCTGCTGTTCTTGATCTTTCTCTCAACAGCAGAAAACCACGCTCAGGAAAACAGGGCGTTAAACCCGGAAGGGGTTATCCGGGAATTATACCGCCTGGTCACCATTGAAAAAGGCTCAACGGGTGACTGGGACAGCGTCAGGGCATTGTTCATTGATGAAGCGGTAATTGTTCTGAGAACCAGCAGAACAGCTACTTCGGTCTTCTCGCTGGATGGATTCGTTGATGATTTCGTCCGTTTTATCGATAGTTATAACGTCGTGGAAACCGGATTTACAGAGACGATTCTTGCTATGAAACCCTGGATCTACGGGGATATGGCCCATGTGCTGGTATTGTATGAAGCAGCCATTCCCGGATCGGAAATACCTCCGAACAAAGGAATCGACAGCTTTCTTCTCATCCGTAAAGAGGGAGAATGGAAAGTGACGGCAATCACGAATGAAGTGCCTACACCGGACAATCCCATTCCTCCGGACCTGTTCAAATAACAAGCAGAGTTCCGGTCCCGGTGCCTGCCTTCCGGATCCCCGTTTTATTGAAACAGAGGAAGCATGAACACCCTTTTTCATAGATTGTTTCCCTTTCTGAGCCGAACACGCAGAGAGGATGTTTCACCTGAAGATGCTTACAAATTCGGGACATTTGGTGGTGTATTTACTCCCGATGTATTGACCATTTTGGGAGTCATCATGTATCTGCGGCTGGGCTGGGTGGTTGGAAATGCAGGGATCCTGGGTGCTCTGGCAATCATTATCCTCTCAAAATCCATCACGTTTTGTACCGGGCTTTCCATGTCATCCATCACCACCAACATTAAGATCGGGGCAGGAGGAGCATACTCGATCATTTCTAAATCGTTGGGATTGGAAGCGGGCGGGAGCATCGGTATCCCGTTCTATATATCCCTGATGTTGTCCGCTGCGCTCTATATCGTTGGTTTCACACAGGGCTGGTTATGGATTTTTCCGGACCATCCGCCCATGCTGGTTTCTTTCATCGCCTGGTCTGCCCTTCTCATCATCTCTTATATCAGTGCTCATTTAGCCATCCGGATCCAGTATCTGATTCTGGGAATCATTGCAGCATCCATTTTCTCGTTTGTCTTAACTTCAAACGATCCCGTATCCAATGCCGAAATGATCGGAACCTTTGAGAATGCGAGCTTCTGGGAGGTTTTTGCCGTGTTTTTTCCGGCAGCAACAGGAATCATGGCTGGAGCAAACATGTCGGGTGATCTGAAGAACCCCCGCAGGGCCATTCCACTGGGCACGTTAACAGCCATTGGAACTACCTTCCTGGTCTATGTTATCCTCGCAATCATTGCATGGCGGTTTATTTCACCTGCTGAACTGAGGGATAATCAGATGGCAATGACCGATAATGCACTGTTTGGTCCACTGGTTATCATGGGTATCCTGGCAGCTACCTTCTCATCTGCCCTTGCCAGTATGGTTGGTGCTCCCCGCATACTTCAGGCACTGGCTGACCAGAAAACGGTCCCACTGAGCAATTTTTTTTCGCGAAGGAATCGAAAAAACGAACCACGAAATGCAATCCTCTTTACCGGAGGATGCATCGCTATTGCACTGCTGGCAGGCGATCTGAATGCCCTGGCTTCACTGATTACCATGTTTTTTCTCATTACGTACGGAATGATCAACCTGGTGGTTTTTATCCAGCAACGAATGAAGATCATCAGCTTCAGGCCAACCTTCAAAATATCCTCTGTTTTCTCTTTTACAGGAGCCGTTGGGTCAATCCTTATTATGTTCCTGATCAATCCGATTTTTAGCCTGGTTGCCATATCGGTCATTATTGGACTTTACATCTGGCTTGGTCGCCGGGGATTGAAAGCGGATTGGGGCGACATCAGGGGTGGAATGTTTCTCGTTATGGCAGAACGGGCTTCACAACTCGCTTCCCGATTTCCGCGCCATCAAATCTCCTGGAAACCGGATCTCCTTCTTCCGGTGGATGATCCGAAAATCTGGTCCGAATCGCTCCTGTTCATCCGGAATATCACCTATCCCTCGGGAAGCATTTTCGCTTTTACCGTTACACAAGAGGATTCTGAAAAAATTGAAAAAGAGCTGAATGATCTGCTCGAACCCATCAAACATCAAAACATCCTGGTTAATTCAACGGTCATCGAAGACAGTACATTCCTTCACGGGGCAAAACTGGTGATCCAGACACTGAATGCAGGAGCTATTCGCCCCAATACCCTTTTCCTCTCTATAGGAAAAAGTGATAAGAAAGATCCGATCATCAGGAAACTCCTGGATCATGCAACCAAGTTCGATATGGGTTCAATCATTCTTAGAAGACATGAAAACCTGGGCTTTGGAATGCAGAAGGATGTTAATCTCTGGTTGAGGGACAAAAGCCCTAACTGGCACCTTGCCATGCTGATTTCCCTGCAGCTTATCCATAACTGGGATGGGAAATTGCGGCTGGTAACATCAACACCCGATAGTGCAGAAAAACCAAGACTCCATAACTTCCTGCAGGATATGAGTGACCAGGCACGACTGCCATCCCTGACAGAATTTCATGTACTGCATGGTAGCTTTGAGGAAAACCTGCTGCAGGCACCAAAAGGAGATGTCAATATTTTCGGAATGCCCGAAAATCCCGACTTTCAGTTCATGAGAAATACCGCAGAAAGGATAAAATCCTCCTGCCTCTATGTGAAGGATTCCGGGGCTGAAAATGCATTGGTTTGAAAAGATAGGCTGAGGCTAAGGCTAATTTATTATTTCTAAACTGATTATAGTCACTCGTTACGCGTCACTCGTTACTCGGTCAAAGAAGAGGAGAGAGGTGAGTGGGCAGAGGGCAGAGAGCATGGGGCATAGAGCAAAACAAATGATGAAAGATAAATCAATAATGAAGGTGCTCGGTGCTGGGTTGAAGATGAGATAGGGAGACTTTGTGACTATTAGACGATGAGATAAAAAGAGTACAGAGTACAGAGTACAGAGTTTTATGAGGTGAGTTACTATTGAATAACAATCGTATGACAATCGCTTTGCCTGGAAGATTTTTGAATGTATCTTTATCCGATGAGAAAGATCAACCCATAATTTTAATGCATATGGAAAATATAAAATGGATAATCCATTTCTAAATAGTTTTTAAATAAGGAAGGCTTGCCCATCGGGGAAATCATTAAATTTTACCTGAAAATTGAATGATCGTGAAACAGTTTATCGCCACAGGACTCTCTTTTTTATACATGATTGCATTAATGGGTGTGCCCGTTAATGTACATTTCTGTAAGGGAGATATTGTATCCGTTGGGATCCTTCCTTCAAATGAAGTTTGTAGTTGTCATGAGATGGTAGGGATAGAGGAATGTTGCACCCATGAAGTGCCTGAGAAAACAGGTTTATTGGAGAAGGCAGGCGAGTGTTGCTCCTCTGAACATTATTCAATACAGTATTTTGAGGATAAACAGATTACCATAAATACAACCACGAATTCCCCCCCAGGGAAGGATCATGTTTTAAATCCGTCCGTACACGGTTCCGAATCGGAAGACGATGATTCAGCCGAAAATCGCAGGTTTTATGATCTTCCCCCACCCAACCCACAACCCTTGTGGCTACTCCATTGTACGCTTACCTTTTACGGTTAGTAAAAATGCATTCTAAATTGTAATTCACCGGTAATTGCCGGTTGGGAGAGGTGTATTTTATTATTAACCCAATACAAATCAAAATGAAAACAAGTATATATAGTATAATGATATTTATTGCTCTGGTATTTTCTATAATGGATGTATCGGCGCAGGGCAAGGATAAAAAGATTGTAACGGAAAAATTTGTTGTCAAAGGCAATTGCAACATGTGCAAGGAGCGCATTGAAAATGCCGCCCTTATGAAAGGGGTGAAGTTTGTTGAATGGGACAAGATGACCGATACATTGAAAGTCATCTACCGCATCGACAAGGTAACCCTGGACGATCTGCACAAAGCAGTAGCCGAAGCCGGACATGATACCGAAAAAGTAAAGGCAAAAGACGAAATATACAACAAACTGCCTGCATGCTGCCTTTACAGGGACGGAGACGGGAAACATTAAGACGATGAAACCACGTCATATTTTACTGCTGATCTCTCTTCTCCCTTTTCTTCTTACAGGAGTGCAGGCACAGGAGAAAAGTAAATACATTGAAGGAAGGGTGATGGAGCATTCCGGTCAGGGTGATGAAATGCCCTTGATCGGAGCAAATGTTTACTGGTTAAATACATTGGCCGGGACAACAACCGATCCGGATGGAAATTTCCAACTGAAACGTTTCCCGGGTGAAACTCACCTGGTGATAAGCTACGTCAGACTGTCTAAAAACTCTTTAGTTTTGTTTATAACTTTGAAATAGATTTTATATTAAGATACTGGTTACTAGTATCTTTAAGTATGAAATTCATAAAAGGAGACAATCGAACACAAA
>Ga0315541_1003427_pt1 | contig 12247 bp, 6 predicted proteins | sample SalMarSW160190MG_FD_203095 | JGI IMG/M metagenome (GOLD analysis project Ga0315541, IMG submission 203095) | Salt marsh sediment microbial communities from the Plum Island Ecosystem LTER, Massachusetts, United States - Salt Marsh Sediment SW1601-190 ...
AGCACCCGGCGCTCCTCCATACCGGCCACCCTCGAGAGGTGCTTTGCGACGCTCCTCACCACCCCCGTCTGATCGAGCCCCTCGGCGAGGATGAAGACGCTGATGAGCGTGAGAACCACGCCGCTGCCCAGACCCGACAGGACGTCGCCGGGGGGCATCACGCCCAGCATCGCCAGGGCCAGCGCGGCGAGGAGCGCGATGAGGTCCGGCCGGAGGCGGGTGGAGTACATGAGGATCACCGTGCCGCCGAAGGTGGCCACGAGGATCCACTCCTGTTGCGTCATGGCTCAGCCGGCCCTCACGCGGTCCGCGTGCGCGTGATCTTCGCCACCAGGCCGCTGGTGGGGTCGGGACAGCGGATGAACTCGGTGGTAACGCCGTCGGGGTCGATGACCTTCTCGTAGGGCGTCCCCTGGTAGAGCCACGGGAGGGTACCGCCCTGCTGCAGCACCCGGATGGACGTGCTCATGCTGTCCATGAGCCATTCGCAGATCCGCCCCTTCTCGGCCGGATAGTCGAACACGTCCCCGGGCTCGTGTCCCCGGGCGCACCCCCCTGGGTTGCACTCCACGATCTCGATGGTGAAGGCGTACGTGGGACGCTGCTGCGCGGCCGCGTCGCCATCCACCCCCAGCATGGGGAGAGCGACGGCGCCGCTCCCCGCCAATCCGCAGAAACTGCGTCGGTCCATGAGGCGTGCCTCCGTTGGGTGCGTCCGTGGAGTGCCGGGTGGACCTCGTACCGACAGCACGCGTGCGCACAGAGTGGGAGAGTGGCAGCACCGTCCGGCTGGCGCCATACCCCACCGCGCCCGGGAGCGATGTGGGGTCCATGGAAGAACGACGCTGTCCCTCTACTCAGCCCTCAGCGCCTCCAGCGGGCTCACCCGGACGGCACGCAGCGCCGGCAGCAGAGCAGCCAGCGTGCCCGCCGCCAGAAGGACCAGGATCGAGCCGCCCAGCGCCACGGGGTCTGCAGGCGAGATGCCGAATATCAACCCTCGCAGCAGGACCGAGGCCAAGCCCCCTCCCACCAGGCCGAAAATCATGCCCGCCCCCACCATCCTCATCCCCTCTGTCATGACCAGCCGGAGCACGGCCCCGGCGTCGGCGCCCACCGCCATGCGGATTCCGATCTCGTGCCGGCGCAGAGCGACCAGGTACGCCAGGACGCCGTACAGGCCCACCGCGGCCAGGCCGAGGCCCACCAACGCGAACGCGCTCACCAGGCCGGTGCGGAACCGCGGCTGAGCCAGGGTGCCGTCGATGCGTGCGTCCATGGTCTGGACGTCGGAGAGGGCGATGTCCGGATCCTCGTCGCGGACCTCGCCGCGCAGAGCCGCTGCCATGGCCAGGGGATCCTCGCCCGCGGTACGGATGGCGACCCTCACGGCATCCTGGGGGAACTGATCGGCGGACAGGAAGAACGTCGGCAGACCCTCGTCTCCCAGGCCGGCCTCGTCCACCCGCGCCGACACGCCCACCACCTGGAACGCTCGGCCCCAGAGCTGGACGGGTTGCCCCAGGGGGTCTTCGCCGGGGAAGAGTTGCGACGCGAGCGTCTCGCTGAGGATCATCACCGGCTCGGATGACGGCGTGTCGTCTTCCTGGAAGGATCGGCCGCGGCGCAAGGGGATCCCGAGCACCTGGAAGTAGTCCCGATTCACGAATTTCCTCCGCCCCGGGACCGGGTCCTGGCCATCGCCCCCGCTCCGCCCCGGCCTGATGAGCCCGTTCCACGGTCCACCCCCCGGTGTCACGGGAAGCCAGTCCGCTGCCGCCACGCCCTTCACGCCCGGCACCATCCCGATCCGCCGGAGGGTCAGGTCGCACGCCACCCCCAGCTCCTCCGCGGATGCGTACTTGTAGGCAGGGAGCTGGATGCGCGCGGTGAGGAGACCGTCCATCTCGAACCCGGGGTCGACGTCGTGGATGGCCGCGAGGCTCCGGTACAGGAGCGCCGACGTCACCAGGAGCGTCATGGAAAGAGCCACCTGGGTCACCACCAGAGCGGACCGGGCCCAGCTCCGTCGCTCCGCACCTCTGCGCCCCGACCCAAACCGGAGCGCGCCGGCGAGGTCGAAGCCGGCGCCGCGCAGCGCCGGGCCCACGCCGAAGAGCGGCACCGTCAGGAGCGAGACCAGAAGGGCGAAGAAGAGCACCATGGGATCGACGCCAACCTCATCCAGCCTGGGAATGGAGGACGGCCCCACGGACCGGAGCAGGGCGCCCCCCGCCTGCGCGAGCGCCAGGCCCAGCGCCCCACCGAGGAGCGCCAGCACGACATTCTCCACCACGAGCTGGCCCACGACACGACCCCTGCTCGCGCCCAGGGCTCTCCGCGTCGCCAGCTCGCAGGTCCGGGTGGCGGCCCGGGCCAGCGCCAGGGAGGCCACGTTGGCGCACGCCACCAGCGGAACGAGAGCCACGATCCCCAGGAGCAGAAAAAGGATGGTGCGCGTCTCCCCGAACAGCACCGTGTGCAGCGGCTGGAGCCAGTGGCGCCACTCGGCCTGGTCGGGGTTCGCCGCCTGGATCCTGCGTACCACGACGTCCACCTGCGCCTGGGCAGCGGCCAGCGACGTCCCGTCCCTCAGGCGGCCGACGGCAAAAAAGTTGTTGTTGCCGCGCCCCTGCGTGGCCGCGTCACCCGCCCGCGTGGGAAGCCAGGCCTCCACCCCGGTCGCCGGGTACTCGAATCCCTCTGGCATGACGCCCACCACTTCCGTGGGCCGCCCGTCGAGGGAGAGCGTGCGCCCCACGATGGATGGATCCGCTCCCAGGCGCTCCTGCCAGAACGCATGGCTCAGAACGACCACCTCGGGACCTCCGTCCACCGCTTCGTCCCAGCGGAACCCCCTCCCCATGACCGGCACGACCCCCAGAACGGAGAACAGGTTGGGCGTCACCTGATTCCCGAGCACCCTGGTGCCCTCCTCCGCGCCGGACAGGAGAAGCCTCGGGTAGAAGACCTGGTATGCAGCCAGATCCTCCAGCGCGTCCAGCGACGCACGGTAGTCCAGGAAGTCGTCGTAGGAGAGGGAGTTCTGCCGCACCTCGTCGCTGGACTTCCAGAGCCACACCAGACGGTCGGGCTCCGGGAAGGGGAGCGGCCGCAGCACCGAGGCGTTCAGGACGCTGAACATGAGCGTCACGGCGCCGATGCCCACGCCCAGGATGAGCACGGTCGTGATGGTGTGGAGCGGTGAGCGCCGCAGGGAACGCAGTGCGAAGCGGACTTCCTTGACCAAGTCGATCATCACCGGACTCCCCCCGTTCGACAGGACACGCGGCACGCTGGGCTCCTCTCGACCCGGTCGGGTCGGCGGGCTCCCGTGCCCTTTCGCGTGCTTGGACAGCAGCGGCTGCGCATCAGTTGCCACGGCTGCCGGGTCCCCCGGGACGCACCGCACCTGGCCACCCTCCCCGGCGACGCCCATGTTGTCGGCGACAAACACCCCGTCTACCGGCATCCCGCAGGTGTCCCCATGAACGTCCGTCCCCTTCGCGCCGCGTCGTTCTCCCTGGCGCTCCTCCTCCCCCTCCTCGCGTCGTGCGCACCCGCCGATCGCGCGGCGCGCTTCGATGTGGTGGAGGCCACCATCCCCGAGCTCCAGCAAGCCATGGCCGAAGGGCGCCTCACCTCGCGCGAGCTCGTCGAGGCGTACCTGACGCGCATCGCCCTGTACGAGGAGCGGGTCAACGCCACCATCGCCGTGAACCCGCGCGCGCTCCAGATCGCCGACTCCCTGGACCGGGAGCGGGCGGCCGGGCGCGTCCGCGGACCTTTGCACGGGATCCCGGTGGCGCTCAAGGACATCATCCACACCACCGACATGCCCACCACCGGCGGCGCACTGGCCTTCGAGGACTACACGCCGCCCTATGCGGCCACGCTCACGAAGAACCTGGAGGACGCCGGCGCCATCATCCTGGCGAAGACGGTCCTCACCGAACTGGCCAACTTCATGGCCTCGGGGATGCCCACGAACTACAGCGCGGTGGGCGGCTACGGCCGCAATCCCTACGACCCCCGCCGCGATCCGCGGGACGGCCAGAACGACGGCAGGCCGGTCCTGAGGACCGGCGGATCCAGCTCCGGCTCCGGGACCGCCATGAGCTTCTGGGCGGCCAGCATCGGCACCGAGACGTCGGGCTCCATCCTGTCGCCGTCGAACCAGAACATGCTGGCGGCGGTGAAGCCCACGGTGGGGCGGATCAGCCGCTGGGGCGTCATCCCCATCACGGCCGACCAGGACACGCCCGGCCCCATGGCCCGCACGGTGACCGACGCCGCCGTTCTGATGGGTACCCTGGAGGGCACCGCCCCCGACCCCAACGATCCCGCCACCGCGACGTGCGAGCGGCCCGCAGGCGGGGATTACACGGTCTTCCTGAAGGCCGGGGGGCTCCAGGGTGCGCGCATCGGGATCCCCCGGGCCAGCTACTACGACTCGGTGCAGGTGCCCGGCACGAACCGGTGGCGTGGCGGCCTCTCGCCGGAGGCGCGGGCGGTGATGGACACCGCCATCGCCATCCTGAGGGAGCAGGGCGCCGTCGTCGTGGACCCGGCGGACATTCCCAGCATCGTGAATCCGGATACCGCCAACAACCTCCTCCTCCACGGCCAGAGCGTGGTTCTGAACTACGGGATGAAGCGGGACTTCAACCTGTGGCTGGCCTCCCTGGGGGAGGGCGCGCCGGTGACGTCCCTCACCGAGCTCCGGGAGTGGAACCTAGCTCACCGCTCCGCCGGCTCCATGAAGTACGAGCAGGCGCGCCTGGACGCCTCCGACGCGCTGGACCTGGAGAAGGACCGGGCGCGCTACGAAGCCGACCGGGCCCGGGACCTGCGGCTCAACGGCGAGCACGGCATCGACGAGGTCATGCAGGCGCTGGAGCTCGACGCCCTCATCTTCCCGGGCGGAGGCGGCGCCGGTATCGCGGCGAAGCCCGGGTATCCCACGGTGATCGTTCCCTTCGGGTTCGTGCCCAACGACGCCGGCCCTGCCTTCCCCGACGGATGGGAGCCCAAGCCCCAGCCCCTGGGCGTGAGCTTCACGGGGCGGGCGTGCAGCGAGCCCCGGCTCCTGGAGCTGGCGTACGCCTTCGAGCAGGCGACGAAGCGGAGGGTGCCGCCGCCTGGGATGAGATAGAGGAAGGGCGGCGGGAGGAGGGCCCACATGGAGAGGGGCGCCCTGCGGCGCACCGTCCTCGTCCGCTTCGGCGGCGGTGCGGTGGTGCTGGGAGCCATCCTGTTCCTGCCCGCGGGCACCCTTCGCTGGTGGGAGGCGTGGCTCTTCCTGGCCACGCTCTTCATCCCCATGGCCTTCGCCGCCGGCTATCTGATCGCGCACGACCCCGCCCTGGTGGAGCGGCGGCTGACGCTCAGGGAGGAGAGGTCCCGGCAGAAGACCATCGTGGCACTGAGCGGCGTCCTCTGGCTGGTGGCCTTCCTGGTTCCGGGCTTTGATCACCGGTTCGGATGGTCGTCGGTGCCGGCGTGGGTCGCCGTCCTGGCCGATGGCCTGGTGCTGGCCGGGTACCTGATCTTCTTCCTGACGGTGCGCGAGAACTCCTTCGCCGCCAGGACCATCCGGGTGGAGGAGGGCCAGAGCGTCATCAGCACGGGCCCCTATGCCGTGGTGCGCCACCCCATGTACTCGGGGATCGGTCTGATGATGGTCTTCGCTCCCCTGGCGCTGGGGTCGTGGTGGTCCATGATCCCCGGGCTGGCGGCGCCGGCGTTCCTGGTGTTCCGGATCCTCGACGAGGAGAAGGCGCTCGCCGCCGCCCTTCCGGGCTACACGGAGTACACCCGGCGGGTGCGGTGGAGGCTCATCCCCGGGGTCTGGTAGGCATCAGGGACCACGGTGACCGACCGCTCGACCGGTCGGTCACCCCACCGGGCTCTCCCCGTCGCACCACGCCCGCGCGTTCTGGAACATGCGCAGCCACGGCGAGACCTCGAGGCCGCGCCACGCCTCCGGGAGCCACGCCCACTGCCAGGGCAGGAAGCTCCGCTCGGGATGCGGCATCACCGCCAGGTGGCGCCCGTCGGGTGAGCACAGCGCCGCGATCCCGCGCGGTGAGCCGTTGGCGTTGAAGGGGTACGCCTCCGTCACCTGGTTCCGGTCGTCCACGTAGCGCAGCGGCGCCAGGGCCTCGCGCTCCACGCGCTCCAGGACCTCGGAGTCCGGGAAGAGCGCACGGCCCTCGCCGTGGGCCAGCCAGATCCCGAGGGTGGAGCCCTCCATCCCCCTGAGCATGATGCTGGGGCTGGGCTTCACGGTGAGGGTGGTGAAGCGCGACTCGAACCGTCCCGACGCGTTGTGCACGAAGCGCGGCTGCAGGTGGTCGGCGATCCCCCGCCACGGCACCCACCCCAGGAGCGCGTGGAGCTGGCACCCGTTGCACACGCCCAGCGTGAACGTGTCGGGCCGCTCGTAGAAGGCGTCGAACTGGTGGCGGAGCCGGTCGTGGAAGCGGATCCCGCCCGCCCAGCCCTTGGCCGAGTCCAGCACGTCGGCGTAGCTGAACCCGCCCACGAAGGCGAGGCCGCGGAACCGGTCCAGGGTGATGCGCCCTTCCCTGAGATCGGACATCACCACGTCCCACGCCTCGAACCCCGCCATGTGGAACGCCGAGGCCATCTCGCGGTCCGAGTTGCTCCCCTCTTCGCGGATGACGGCGACCCGGGGCTTGTCCTCACGGGCCAGGATGGCCGGCGCCGTGGGCATGGGGTCGAACGTGAGCTTCAGGGGCGGAGCGCTGCGATGGCACAGCCCCTCCCGCTCCTGGCGCACGCAGTCGGCGTCGGCCTGGAGCGCGTCCAGCTCGAAGCTGGTCGCCTCCCACAGGTCGCGCAGCGCGCGCACGTCCTCGTCCAGCACCACCGTGCCGCCCACGGTGACGCGTGCGCGCGGCTCCTCGGTCCCACGCCCGATGGCGACGCACGGAACGCTCGCCGCGCCGAGCGCCTCCATCACGCGCCCGGCGTCCCGGTCGTCCACCTCCAGGACGAGCCCCAGCTCCTCGGCGAAGAGGAGGGGGATCGCTTCGCCCGCGTCACCCTCCAGCGCGATCTCCACGCCGCAGTCGCCGGCGAACGCCATCTCCAGGATGGCCGTGACGAGGCCGCCGTCGGAGCGGTCGTGCCCGGCGGTGACGAGCCCTTCCCCGATGAGCCGCTGCACCGCGTCGAAGGCGCGGCCCAGGAGCCCCGCATCCTCGATATCAGGGACCTCGTCGCCCACCTGAGCGTACACCTGGGCCAGCGCCGAGCCGCCCAACCGCTGGTGCCCCCCACCCAGGTCCACGAACAGAAGACGCCCCGTACCGGGCCGCTTGAGGTCGGGGGTGACCACGTCCCGGATGTCCGGGCACGTGGCGTACGCCGACAGCACCAGCACGCCGGGCGCCTTCACCGTCTCCTCGCCGCCTGAGGGCGTGGGGGCCAGCGCCGCCATGGAGAGCGAGTCCTTGCCGCCGTCCACGGCGATCCCCAGTTCCACCATCACGTCGTGCATGGCCACGGCGGCGTCATACAGCGCCGTGCCCTCTCCCGGGAGCTTCGCCGCCCACATCCAGTTCCCGGAGCACTTGATGTCCTCGCGGGCGCTGATCCTGGCCCACACCAGGTTGGTGAGCGCCTCGCCCACGGTCATGCGGGCCATGGCGGCGGGGTCCACCAGTCCCTTGATGGGCTGCTCGCCGATGGCGGTGGCGCCGCCGGTGTGCCCGAAGTGGCTCTGGGCCATGACCGCCACGTCGCTCACGGTGAGCTGGAGCGGTCCCGCGCACTGCTGCCGGGCGACCAGGCCGGTGACGCAGCGATCCACCTTGGTGGTGAGGAACCGCTTGGATCCCACCGAGACCAGGCGGAACACCCGTTCGAGGGCGTCGCGCACCGTAAGTCTCTCCGGGAGGCGCAAGGGCGCGACCTGGGGAGGAACGCGGTCCAGGGTGAACGTCTTCCGGGGCATGGCGCCGAGCACGTGCTCCAGCTCCAGGTTCACGGGCGTCGAGCCGTCGACCGCGTCGTGCAGCACGACGCGGCCGTCGCCGGTGATCCGGCCCACAACGGCGAAGGGCGCGCGCTCCCGCTCGCAGATCCTGCGGAAGACCTCCTCGTGCTCGGGCCGCACCAGCAAGGCGTCGTTCTCCTGGTACTCGGCGCCCCAGATCTCCAGTACGGAAAGGGTGTCGTCGCCCACCGGGATGTCCCGCACCTCCAGCCGCGCGCCCGCCGGGTCCACGATCTCCTTGAGCACGTTGCAGTTCCCGCCGGCCCCCTGGTCGTGGATGCTGACGATGGGGTTGGCGTCTCCCAGCTCCACGCAGGCGCGAATGGCGCGGTTCACCTTCTGCTCCATCTCGGCGTCGCCGCGCTGCACCGCGTTGAAGTCCAGCTCGGCCACGTTCTCGCCCTGCACCATGCTCGAGGCCGCCCCCCCGCCCACGCCGATGCGGTAGGCAGGCCCGCCAACCTTCACCACCAGCATGCCCGGCTGCGGCTCCTCCTTCTCCACGTGTCGGGCGTCCATCTGACCGATGCCGCCGGTGAACATGATGGGCTTGATCCACTCGCGGCGCTCCCCGCCGGGGAGCCGGAGCCCGAACGCGCGCGTGTACCCCTGGATCATGGGCTCGCCGAACTTGTTGCCGTAGTCCGAGGCGCCGTCGGAGGCGTGGAGCTCGATCTCCAGCGGCGTGGCCAGGTTCGGGGGATAGCGAAAGTCCGGGTCCTCCCAGGGAAGCTCGTATCCCGGGATCCGCAGGTTGCCCACGCAGTAGGCGGCGGTCCCGGCCACCACCAGGCCGCCGCGCCCCGTGGCGTGCACGTCGCGGATCCGGCCCCCGGTGCCGGTCTCGGCGCCGGGGAAGGGCGCCACGCCCGAGGGGAAGTTGTGGGTCTCGGCGGTGAAGATGACGTGGTACTCCGCGTCCGAGAGGCGGAACGCGCCGGGAGCGTCGGGATGGGGCGGCAGGATGGTGCGGATGGGATAGCCGCGGATGGCGCTGGAGTTGTCCCGGAACGCGATGACGCTGTTCGCCGGGTTGGCGTCCAGCGTCCCCTTCACCAAGTCGAGCAGGTGGCCGCGCACCTCCTCACCGTCCACGACCAGGCGTCCCTTGAAGAACCAGTGCCGCGAATGCTCGGAGTTGGACTGGGCGATGTCGAACAGTTCGACGTTGGTGGGATCGCGGCGCACCCGGTCACGGAAGAGCGCCGTGTAGTAGTCCAGGTCCCAGTCGTCGAAGGCCAGCCCCATCTGGCGGTTGATCCGCTCGAGAGCCGCCCTCCCCTCCTCCAGGACGGGAACCGTGAACACCGGCTCGGGACGGACGCCGGTGGCGAAGCTCTCCAGGGGCTCCGGGTAGCGGCACTCGGTCATGCGGTCGTGCACCAGCGCCAGGAACGCCCGGACCTGCCCGTCCGACAGCTCCCCGTCCACGGCGAGCCAGAAGCGGCGCGAACGCTCGATGCGCCGGACCGCGGTGAGCCCGCAGGCGTGGCACACGGAGACGGCGTTGGTGGACCAGGCCGTGGTGAAGCTCATGCGCGGCCCCACCTCCAGCACCAGCCCGCCGCCGTCGAGGAAGGACCGGCGCCCGAACCCCTCCGGCTCGAAGGTCTCGGCCAGGAGCCAGGTCAGCACCTCCTCGGCGTTCGGGGGGAGCGCCCCGACCACCTCGATGTTGAAGCAGGACTCGGTGTCGAGGTCGCGGATCGCCGGGCTCACCCGCTCCCGGGCGGTTGCGAGGAGGGCGCGGCGCCTGGCCTGGGAGAGGCCCGGGTGGCGGAAGCGGTGGAGGAGGCTCATTTCGGGGGCGCGACGGGGATGGCTGGGTGGGCCGTGCGAGTGCGCCGAGTATACCTACGCCGGCGGGGTGATCCAATCCCGGGGGGCTACGGTGTCGCCGGCCGCAGGAAGCGGTCGTACCAGGCCAGATAACGCTCGTAGCGATCCCGGACGAACGAAGGACGGCTGATCCCGTGGAACTGTCCGGGATAGACGATGAGTTGCGTTTCCACACCCAGCGACCGGAGCGCCTGGTACATCTGCTCGCTCCCCTCGATGGGGACGTTGAAATCCCTCTCGCCCCCCAGGAAGAGCGTGGGCGTCTTGATGCGATCGGCGTGCCAGAACGGGTAGGAGACCTTCTCCCAGACCTTCGGATTGGTCCATGGGGCCCCGAGCTCGTTCTCGTACTGGTAGATGTACTGGTCCGTACCGTACATCGTGGTCTGCAGGGCGCTCCCCGCCCCACTCGTCGCGGCGCGGAAGCGCGTCGTGGTGGCGATGGTGTAGTCCGTCAGGATCCCGCCGTAGCTCCATCCCCCGATCCCCAGGCGCTCGGGGTCGGCGATTCCCAACGAGAGCACGTGGTCCACGCCGGCCAGCAGATCCTGCACCTCCTTGTTCCCCCAGTCGGCGAAGATCGCCTTCCTCCATTCCTGACCACGTCCCGAGCTCCCGCGGTAGTTCACCGCCAGCACGAGGTACCCGCGGGCGGCGAACAGCTCCCGCTCGAAGGCGAATGCGTGCTGGTCCTGCCCGTTCGGACCCCCGTGGATGCGGAGCAGGAGGGGGTACTTCTTCCCCGGGGTGAAGTCGGCCGGCTTCACGAGCAGCGCGCCGACGGTGAGGCCGTCCTTGTTGCGGAACGAGATGTCCTCGGTCGTCCCCAGGCTCAATTCCCGCATCAGCGAGTCGTTCGCCTGCGTGAGCGCCCGAAGCGACCCGTCCTCGAACGCGAACGCTTCGTAGGGGCGCGACGCTGTCGCCACCCTGGCCACGATCCGACCGCCGGCGCTGACGTCGAAGCTCCCGACCACGCGGCGTCCCTCGAGCACGCGCGTGACCCCGCCATCGCGCGCGTCGATGCGCGCCAGGTGCTGCGCGCGGTCGTCGGTGACAAGAGCCCAGAGCGAGCGCCCGTCCGGCGCCCACACCGGCCGCGACACGTCGCGGTCCAGGGAGGCCGCGAGGATGCGCGGAGATCCCCCGGTGCTCGGCATCACCGCCAGGACCTTCTGCCTATAGGCCGAGAGCCTGGGCTCGCTCCCCTGCAGGTACGCGATCTCCGATCCGTCCGGGCTCCATTCAGGGGTGTCGTCAGGTCCGTGCCAGCGCGTCAGACGCGTGGGGGACGCTCCTTCGCGGGCATCGACGACGTAGATGTCGGAGTTGTTCTCCCGGTCGGGCTCCCCCTCGCGGCTCGAGACGAACGCGAGCCGTGTCCCGTCCGGCGACCACCTCGGCGTGCTGTCGTCGTAGTCGCCGCTGGTCACCTGCACCGTCTTCCCGCCGGGAACGTCCACGAGGTGGATGTGCGACCTGCGATGTTCCAGGTATCCGTCGCGATCCCGCTTGAAGCGATACCGGTCGACGACGATGGGCCTGGGCGCGCGCGCCGCTGCGGAGTCCGCCGCCGCATCGGGGTCCGGATCGCGCGAGACCACGGCGATGCGCGTCCCGTCCGGCGACCAAGCGTAATCGGCCACCCCACCCTTGAGGTTCGTCAGCCTGACCGCTTCGCCCCCGGCCCGGTCGAGGAGCCAGATCTGGCCGCCCTTGCTCTCGTATCGCCCCGACACGAAGGCCAGATACCTGTTGTCGGGCGACCAGCGAGGCGAGCCCTCGCCCTCGGGCGAACTCGTCAGGCGCAGCGTGCGTGTCCCGTCCCAACTCACCATCCATACGTCGCTATCCGAGCGGTCCTTGATGGAGTCCGTGGTGGTGACGGTGTAGGCGACCCAGGCGCCGTCGGGCGCGATCCGCGGATCGCCCACGTCGCGCAGCCGGTAGATGTCGCCTGGCACCAGGCCACGCGACCCCTGGGCGGCGGCGGCGGAAGGGAGGACCGACGTGAGGAACGGCGCAAAGAGCGCGAGCGCGAGGATGCTCATGACGGCGCGGGCACGCATACCACCTCGGGGGCTGGAGCCGATGTAACGGAGCGAAGGGTGCTGCGCGGAGATTAGCCCGTGGCCGCGCCGGCGGCAAAGCGGTGGCGCGGGTTGCTCCGGGGATCGGGGACGACGCCCCGTACGGCCATCCGATGCCGGGGATATGAGGACGTGGCACGGGCCGTTCCGGCCGGGGCTCCGAGAGCACCCGTGCGAGACGGCGTGGCGCGCTCTAGGCCCACAGCAAGCGTGATGTGACGGGCTGATCTACGAAAAGGAACCGGAAAGGCTTATTCTGATTGGAGTTAGTGCATTCCAGCAAGAATCACGA